>Ga0172381_10000765_pt1 | contig 39596 bp, 36 predicted proteins | sample Leawel6488metaG_FD_119754 | JGI IMG/M metagenome (GOLD analysis project Ga0172381, IMG submission 119754) | Leachate microbial communities from a municipal landfill in Southern Ontario, Canada - Leachate well 64-88 metaG | ecosystem: Engineered > Solid waste > Landfill > Unclassified | place... | reverse complement strand
TGAAACTTGTATTATGCCATTATCAAAAAATGATGCATTAACCACTAAATCATAATTTCCATTACTATCAGCTAAGCCACTAGCGGAGCTTATATGTCCAACTGGCCAAGCATTATCACCCGACAAAACATCAACTGTTGCCCCAGCTTCAGCCGTACCAACAACATGCACGGTGGCTTGTTCAGAATAACTTATAATATTATCTGGCGTTACCGAAGTAATAATTGGTGCATCAGGCGCCACAGTATCAACACTAAAATCAGCTCCTTCATTGCTATTCTCGCTAGCAAAAGACGATAAATTATTACCACCAGCATTATTAGCAATAGCCTGCCAATGATAACTTTTACCATTAGTTAAACCAGTCACCGTAACTTCTCCAGTAACATTTGAGCCAGCATAAGCTACCGGCGTACCGGAATTAGTCGGCTCACCAGTAAACGGAATATTAATTTCCCTGACTTCAACTTGTGGTGTTAATAAATCATTAATAACGCCGGATGACATAGAGAACTTTAAAACTGCAGTTGTGTTATTAGTCGCGCCGCCAACCGCAATAGCTGTTGTGCCATCACTTTTATATTGTTCTAATCCTTGAGGGTAACCAGGCAAACTAGTAGTAAGAGTAACCCCGCCTGATCGCAAAACGCTGCTAGCATTTTGCCCACGATAATATAATCTAAAAACCGCCGGATCTTCACTTTCAATTATATTACTTATCAGAGCCCCATTTAAACCAGCATCCCACTGACCAGTAACGCCAATTAAATCATAAACCGTGTTACTAGGATATTTTGTCCAATTAATACCATCCACACTAGTAGCTAAACCAACCTTAACACTGGTAACATGAGTTGAAGAAAACAAAACAAATAAATTACCCACTCTAGCAACTGAAGGAATTATACCCTCTTCATCAAACTCACCAGTACTACCACTTAGAACTGGTGCATCAACTGAAATTTTTGTCCAATGAATACCATCAGATGAAGTAGCATAACCAACACCAAAGGGATTCCAAGTTAAAGATGGTGTCAAACTTGAACCCTCATACCACGCATGATAAGTATCACCGATTTTTATAACACTTCTAATACCAACATAATCTTGATCCCACTTGCCAGTGCCTCCTTCAATAATTGGATTATCAGCATACTTTGTCCAACTAATACCGTCAGCTGAAGTAGCATAATTTGATTTAAAAGCTACTCCATCAAGCGATGATTGGTACCACATTTTATAAACGGCTCCCTCTTTTCTTACTTCTCCTTCCCACATAACATGATCATAAGCACCGACTGGCCCAATAGTTAGAACCGGATTACCAGAATATTTTGTCCAATGGACACCGTCACTTGAAGTAGCTAAACCAATTCCACCAACATAAGAATTATTCCAACCCACATAATACATTTTATAAACACCATCTGACTCTTTAAGGACATTGGGGTCAAAAACAGATCGTTCATCCCAGCTACCTGGAGAACCTATATCAAGCGTTGGATTATCAACGTCTTTAACAAAGGTAAAAGTCTGATCACGAGGCGGCCCAGCCTTAATATTAAACAAAGGCCAAATTAAAATGGCTAAAAATAAACTAAAAATTAAGATTTGCCTAATAAATTTCATAAAGGTTACTAGGCTAATCATAGCAAAATTATGAAAATTATGAAAATTAAAAATAGAATCGGCTATTGACTCTATTTTTAATAAAAATCTTAAAAATTTATTGCAAAAACTTATAAGCTAGCCAAATACCAAGGATGCCACCAATTGCTCCGCTAATAACAGAAATTAGAGAAAAAGCACTGACACCAAAAAAAGTAGGGGCATAACCACCAATAACTGAGCCGATCACCATAGCTAACATAATAGATTTTTTATCCATAAAATTATTATCAATCACTAATATAATACCAAATCTAATAATCAATTAAAACACCTATTTTAGATTACTATAGTTAAAGTCAAAACTTCCCTTAAAGGTCTTAACTAAAGCCTGGTTATTAGAAATAATAATATTTTCATCATTGACCCACCAACCAGCTTTACTCCAATTATTAGTTCCCGCCCAGACTACATTATTATCAATTATAACTTCGTGACGATGTAAATAAGAATCAAAGTTGGGTGGTAAATTGTCGCTCGCTTCAAATTTATTGTGTTTATCGTCGCTAACTAATTCAAAATTAGTAATAGCTTTATCTTTAATAACTTGTTTCATGTATGGGATAACGCTTGAAGTTTGGCGAGCCGGAAAATTATCATAAATAAATTTAATATTTATACCACGCTGAGCAGTCGCTATTAATTTATCAGCCAAATCTTTATCAGTTAGCTGCCACATCATAATATCAATTTCTTTATTGGCTGAATCAAATAAAGTTAATAGGCGTTGACGAGCACTATTATTACTAAGTCCGGGACCAAACCAAACCTCTAGCCAGCCATTGGGGTAATTTATTTTGGCTGGAAAAGGATTATAACGAACATTTTTTAGTTTAGCTGGTCCACTTAAACCCGACAACAGCCGATCAAATTCTTGAGCAAAAACATTAATCAATTCATGATCTTGAGAAAAAATTAAATAGCTAGGATCATAATATTCTTGACGTAAAGTCCAATTAAAAGATCCCGAGATAAGACTAGTTGAAGGCATGCCTCGATCAACAATCATAAATTTATGATGAAGATCATAGCTAAAAATTTGATTAGCTTGGAGTGCTCCTCGAGGTACAATTGTAAAACCAGGTGGCGCTGTTTGGAACATAGCAAGGTGCTGTAATGAATTAACGTCACTTAAAATAACAGTTACTTTAACGCCGCGCTTAGCCGCCGCATATAATTCATCACGGATATCTTCTAAGCCAAAAGAATAGATAGCAATTTCAATAGTTTTAGTGGCTGAACGAATAGTTTCAATAATCTTTTTAGAAAAAATGCGTTGGCGTGGCTGATCATTAAAATAAATCTGTGCCTGAAAATCATTATTCACTTTTACATTCTGGGTAACACTACTATTATTAAAAACATTTTTCGTTTTATTGATGGTCGTAAGCCGCCAACCAATAGAACATACTAAAAGTAAAACGACTAATATTATAATTAGTTGATTAACTTTTCTTATTTTTTTAAAACTTTTGCTAAAACTCTTAAGCGATAGCCCCGGCTTTGAACGTATAGATTTTTTCATAAGTTAATATATTGTTAGTAGCACGAGATAACATAATAATAGTGGAGTCTGGTAAGTCATTAGATAAATTTTTTATTACAGAAAAAATTTCCTTATAACCAGAATCTACCCAATAGTTATCTATAACTATTAACTTGGGTTTGTTTAATAAACAATACATAGCTTGAGCCGCAAATAAGTTAGCCTGATTATTACAAACTACATCAGTTGGCTCACCTAAAAACTTTTTAAGTTTTGACACAAAAATAAATTCTGGATACTTTTGACTCAAAAAGTTGATATTCTCAAAATCTACATCAGAAAAATCTTCTTTAGCTTTGCCAGTGATCAATTCACCTAAAGTAGTTTGAGTTATAAGTTGAGGCGGGAAAAAATAAGCTTGATTAAAGGTTTGTGCCCAGTCATTATAAAAAAATCTTTGTTTATCAATTTCTACAATCCAATTCTTTCTATTAAAAATACCCTGACCAGCCAATAAATAGCCTAAACTAGTTTTACCACAAAAAGATTCACCAGCTATAAGATAACGACCACCTTTAGAAAAACTTAATCTAACATCTTTTAGATACTCACCATCTTGAAAAAATTTAACTTTAGGGGTATGAAAAATAATCTGCTGCCAAGGTTTTTGTTTCTTTTCTATTGGTAAATAACTCCCTCTATCAGGCACCGTGAGAATAAGCCCTAATTTGGCAGGAATAAAATATAAACCCGCTCGCAAAGCCTCAAATGATAAACGAATTACAAAAAATATTCCTAAGGTATAAGCCAAAGCATCTTTAATATTAAATAATTTAGCAAAACCACTATGACTTGACCCTAATAATATAAAAACACCAGTTATAGTAATAATAACGCCGTAAAGTATACGGCTACTGGCTCTGAGCCAAACGTCTCGTCTGACTCTAAAGTGAGTATCCAATTTTACTAATTCATCTAATTTTTTTAACTGTCTTTTTTCTTGGTGTAAAGTTTTTATTAAAGGCCACTCCAGTAAAGTCAAACTAATATGTTTAATAATTTGCGAATAGAGTGTGACCTCCTGAGTAATATAAAATTTAGATATATAATAAGACACTATCGCTACGACCAAACTAATGCCGGCGCCAATCAAGGCAATAAAAATTAACGGTTGATAAAAAATAAAACCGGCTAAAAGCATGATAACAAAATAAAATACCCAATGAACAAACCCAACCACTGCATTACTTGCTCCGGTCGAAAGCAGTGTTAGATGGTAAGACAACTTAGCAATTAAATTAGTTTTATCTTCTTGGTTAGGTTCGTAAACATGCTGTGACAAAAAAACTTTAAACCAACGACGTCGTAAATCATTAATTAAAGTAAGAACTAAGAAGCGCTCTTTTTTAAAGTAAAAATAAGTGCTAACAACATAGCACAAGAAAATTCCTAATAAAATATACAACCAGACTTGATATTTTGAAAAAGCCGGTAAGTAAACAAATTTACGACATAATATAATCAAAATAACTTCTAAAAAGAATTGTATAGCTAAAAGTATCAAAAAAGGATAAACTAATTTACGCTGACTTAAGAAAAATGTTTTTAAGTAATTCCAATGAAGACGCTCTAACTTTAGCGGCCTAATTAACAACTTTATATTTCTTCTTTGCCTAGAAAGATATGCCTGATAGTTTTCCTTTATCATAATGAACCTTTAGGTAGTATTTATAGATTGAATTAATAGGAATATTTTTTAATAAATCATTAAGCAAGCGACGATTACGAGGAGTATATTTACCAAAAAAATAGGTTGTTAAAATTTTAAAAAAAATCTCTGATAATTTCTCAAAATCTTCACCATAATTAGCTAATGATTTTTCCAAAACTATTTGTTTAAATTGATTATGAAAATTATTAGAGTTAATAAATAGGCACTTCTTAAAGTGTAGCATCTTTTTCTCTAAATTCTTACCAGGATACTTGGCTAGGTCACGTTTCCACTCCTTACTCTTCTTTTTCATGAAACTAGCTTCTATTCCTATTTTTTTATCAAAAAATCTATAACCCAAGAAGTTAAAAGGTTTAGCAGTGTTAATAAGCTTGGTTTTAGCTGGTTTTATTACTAATTTTAGCCTTTTAACTTCTTCATTAATATATAAATTTAAAGACTTTAATTTTTCTAAACTAGGATCAAACAATATTATATCATCGCCTACTCGACGATATAAAGAAACTTTTGAGCCTAAATAATGATCTAAATCATTAAGATATAAATTACCAAATAAAACTACTAACGGTGTCCCGGCACAAACTCCAAGCGGAACTTCGAAAATACTACCATCTTTATAAATTTTTGTTTTAATAAACAAAACTAAAAGTTTCATGACTGACTCTGACAAACCAAGAGCACTTAATTTAGAAATTAAAATTTCTTTATCAATTGTATAAAAATAATCAGATACATCAGTCACTAAAACATGATCGCTACCATAATATCTAAGATAGCGACGAACTACGCTACGACCAGCGTAATAGCTAGGATGACTAGAACGATAAGAAAAAAGCCAGGGTGAAAGATTTTTTTCAATAATCGGCTCAATCGCTCGGGCTATGGCCTGGGCTTTTATTCGATCCTTTATGCTATATAAATAGAGTTGACGTTTATCAAAATTTTTCTTAGGAATCCAAAAATTATAAAGTGGATGCAAGGGCGTACAATCTATTAACTCTTTTTGCACCTGCTTAATAACCTCTTCGGAATTATGATTTAAATCATTGAGGCGCACACCGTCAATACTGTGATAACGAGAACTTTTAGATTGGTCATCAAATCTGCTTACTAAATCAAAATAAGCTCCTTCAATATTTTTTAAATCAATAATTGATTTATATAAATCATTCTGGACCATAACAAAAGGGTTCTCTAAACTATTATCCCGACATAACAATGCCAAGCGGCTTGTTATTAGTGGTTTCCTATAGAGGGTCGTCAGCCTTGCCTTCCGGCAAGGCGTAAGCCTTGCCGGAAGGCAAGGCTGACGAACTATCATTACGTCACTTATTTGATATCGATATTAGACGATAAAAAAATCAAACAAATCAAGTAATTGTAAATATCTCTTAATAAATAAGAGTTGTCAGGATAATAATTTAAAGAACCCTAATTATATATAATTATCTATAACCAATATTTGTAACCTGGCAATCATTATTGATTTGCCTAGCACCACCGGTTTTACCAGCTATGAAAAAGTTACCATTAGGAACTCCTGCCTTTTTCCAGACTTTACAACCCGAATCAGCATTACTGCTATTCATCATATTCCAAACGTTCTGGCTATCCAAACAAGTATTACTATAACAATAACTATAAATATTTAAAGTCCTTGCATTTGGGGTCTCTAAATCCCAGCTTTTTCTAATATCTATATAATTATTAATAAAATCATTTTCACAAGTAGTGTTTCTGGCAACCGTACAACCATTGCTCTGAGCAATAGCTAAGACCTCCGGAACAGTTAATGACCATTCATGAGCACTGCTATAAATACCATTTTTATTTACAGTATTAACACCTGCCTTTAAAGTATTGGTTGAAGTAGGAGAATAGAATGTCCAGAAAAAAGATACGGCATTGGTTTTATTTTGAGCATCTTCTTGAGTAGCATAAACTGCAACATAACGCCCTCTAACAGTGCTAACATAAGAGTGACCATAACCAACACACAAAGGTCCAAAAACATTATAAGTCGTACAATCAAAGGTTCTTAATTCAGGAATGTTGTTAACATAAATTTTACCATTGCTAGGATTTACCAATGGCTGCCCAGCTTCTAAAGTTGATGGATAATAGCCTACATCTTTTTTATAGTCTTCTAAAGAAATTCCTATTCTCTCAATAGCGTTAGCTTGCTGTATGCCAGATGGAGAAACTATTAAAGCGCCGGAATCTAAATCACCCATTCTAGAGGAAACACAAAAACTCAAACTAAAATAACTACCAGAGCTACTATAAATATAATCACTATCTGCGCAATCACCGTCAGTTCTAGGCGTTGGGTTAGATGGAATTTTACCTAAGTAAGTAGTATCTCCACTAGGAGATTTTAAAGCTTCCCCTGGTGTAATTATCGCTGGATAAGAATTGTTATCCGCATAATATAATTCTAAAGCCGTAGCCAACTGCTTAATATCAGCTACTCTTCTAGAATCTCTAGCTTTAGCGCGAGCACCGCCCAAGGCTACAATAGCTAAAGTAGAAAGTACGCCGATGATAGCTATAACAACCAATAACTCAATAAGAGTAAAACCTTTTTGATTAGAACTATAATGTTGCGGCATAAAAGTATAACAAATAAATTTGTTTATTAGTTTGAGGTCTTTTTAGGAGAGCTCTGATTAATTTCAATTGATTTAGCGGTCATAACACCATCAGAACCAAAAGCACCATTGGCTACTATCTTATTACCAATGGTTAAATCAGACTTATAAGCATCCATGACTTTAGTAAAGGTCGTAGTATCAGTAATTTTGATAGTAATATTTTTTACATCCTTACCACTAACACTTTTTAAAACCATAGAACTATCATCTTTGCTTAAAAGTTCCCCGCCTCTAGCACCACCATTTTGTCCTCCAGCATTCTTTTTGACTGTTTGAGGTTTAAATTGAGCTTGATCAATTTTTACATTATTTTGTGATTTGTACATTACTCCACCATAAAATGATAGAAGAGCAACAGCCACAATAACAATAATAAAGGTAATTTTACTATTCATATATCATATATATTAATAAATCAACATTCTATATTATAACAATATATAAGGAATGGGACAATATGTGTTGAAATATTATACAAATTCTTTAAATAAAAAGTAGAAACGCAAAATTTTGCGTTTCTACTTTTTTATGCTCCGGGGGTGGGATTCGGACCCACGACCAATTGGTTAACAGCCAACTGCTCTACCGCTGAGCTACCCCGGAATATAACGCGCCAGTCACCTGGCGCGAAAGGTCTTAACAGAATATCAAAAAATCAGAAAAAGTCAATAAATTAGTAATCTCTCAACTTCTTGATTAATGAATGTTTTTGAATCTTTTCTAGCGTTTTATACTCAATCTGACGAATACGTTCACGAGTAACATCAAATTCAGCTCCTACTTCTTCCAAAGTATGGGACACGCCATCAATTAAACCAAAACGCATTTCAAGAATTTTTTGTTCACGCGGCGTCAATTGCGAAATTATCTCTTTCACATAATCCTTTAATAACTGCAAAGCGGCTGAACGATCAGGCGTAACATTTTTAACATCTTCAATAAAATCTTCTAGGGTTGAATCTTCATCATCTTCGCCCACGGTAGTTTCTAAAGAAATGGTATCTTGAGAAATTTTAATAATATAGCGCACTTTATCAATTGTTTCATTCATTTCGGCAGCGATCTCCTCTGGCAATGGTTCACGGCCCAAGTCTTGAATTAACTGACGCTGAATATGTTGAAATTTATTAATCGTTTCAACCATGTGGACTGGAATACGAATCGTACGAGATTGATCAGCTAGCGATCGAGTAATTGCTTGGCGAATCCACCAAGTCGCGTAAGTTGAAAACTTATAACCTTTACGATATTCGAATTTTTCTACCGCACGGAATAAACCAATATTACCTTCTTGAATAAGATCCAATAAACTCAAACCCTTAGAGCCAGCAAATTTTTTAGCAATCGAAACGACTAAACGAAGGTTGGCTTCAATTAATTTTCTCTCAGCGTCTTTGTCGCCGCGCTCTTTTCTTTTAGCTAGCTCAACCTCTTCTTCAGTATTTAGAAGTGGAACTTTACCAATTTCTCTTAGATACATCTGGATTGAATCAGCTGATAATTCAGAAATATCAAACTTCAAACGATCTTTGTCGCTACCTAAAATAGAAGTTAGTTGTTCAGCTTTTTTAACATTAGCATCAGCATCCAAAAAACTACCAGAATCTTCAACAATACGAATACTATTTTTTTGTAAACGCTCTAATAAGAGCTCATAATCATAAACGTAAAACTCAACATGAGGCAGAGCTTGTAAAAGTTCTGTCTCAGTAATAAAGCCACGTGGTCTAACCTTGGCCACTAAATCATCAATTAATTTATAGTCTGGTTTAACGCTCGTCGCTTTTGTTAAAACCGGCTTTGCCTTGGCGTGAACTATTTTTTTAGTTGGCGCTTTCTTTTTTTTAATCACCGATTTTTTAATTATTTTTATTATCTTTTTTTTAGGCTTTGTAGCCATAATTTAAAATTATTCAACCGAAGAAGACAGCTGTCTCACTTCTTCTGCTAAATCATTAAATTCCTTCAATAAAACATCTAGACGTTCGTCTCGCTCGACGCTTGATGATTGTGATTCCAATTCGCCAAGTAATTTGGCGACGGCTTTCATGCGTCGATTAAGATAAGAACGCCGAAGTTCAATTTGAATTCCTTTAATAGCAGAATTAGCTTCTTCGGCTGTAATATCTGAAAAATTTTTCTCAATTAAAATAGCGAGTCGATCCAATTCTTGAATATCGCCCGCCGTAAATCCTTGGCTATTAAGCCAAGCTCTAAAATCACCATATTCGAAAACAGGTGCTCCGTCTTCAATATGAGCAATGTTCTTATTATAATAGACAACCAGTTGCCTGTAAAGCAATTGGCTAGATTGCCCCATAATCTGTTCCGAAGGAACATAAGGACTAATCACTGGTATTAAATCAGGAAAAGCGACCAATAAAGCAACTAGCTGTTCTGATAATATTTCATCACGACCCTGAGGTGATTGACCAGTTTTTGGCTTAACTTGTTCAGTAACTTTTATTTTATCTAAAACTGTTGTTTTTTTAGCTGCGTCCATTGCTTCATGTAAAAACTTTTCACCAACGTCAACGGCTTGGCTTAATTTTTTAAGCCAGAAATCTTTTTCCACCACATTAACAATCCTAGCTACTCGAGGTAAAAATTTTTGCACAATAGCACGACGACCAGCGGCCGTAGTTTCATCATTAGCTGCTAAAACCTCATTAAGATAATATTTCATTACTGGTTCGGCCTGACTTAAACTATTTTTAAAACCCAATAGATCACGCCTAATGCATTCATCAGGATCTTTGCCTTCTGGCAAGGTAACAGCTAAGGCCTCAAGCTCAAACGCGAAAGCTTGTTCGCTTCCCCGCTCTAAAGCCTGACGGCCAGCCGGATCCATATCAAAAGCAAAAGCAATTTTATTAGTATAGCGTTTTAAGATTGCGGCTTGTTCCACAGTTAAAGCTGTCCCCGAAGAAGCAACTACATTTTTAAAACCAAATTGATGAGCGGTTAAACAATCCATCTGTCCTTCAACCACAACCGCTAAATTTTCTTCACGAATTGATTGTTTAGCTTTATCAAGGCCAAACAAAACCTTACCTTTATCATAAACTAAAGTTTGTGGGCTATTAACATATTTGCCTTGACCTAAATCTCGCTTTTCAAATTCGGGTAACAGTCGGCCCGTAAAACCAACTACATTACCATTAACTTCTCTAATAGGAAACATTATTCTTCCTCGAAAACGATTATAGGAACGACCACCTTCGTTTCTATCAATTGATAAACCTGATAAAATAATTTCTTTTTCAGTAAAACCCTTTTGCTTTAGGAAAATAATTAAATCATCCCAGGAATCGGGTGCATAGCCAATACTCCACTCGCGAATAATTTCTTCACTCAACCCTCGACCAGCTATATAGTGCCTAGCTTGGCGAGAATTTTGATCATTAATAAAAGTTCTATGATAAAAATTAGTGGCTTGCTCAAGAATATCAAGTAAACGATTACGTAAAGAAATTTCTGGACCAGTTTCTTGTTTTAAAACCACACCAGCTCGCGGCGCCAATAACCGTAAAGCCTCTACAAAGGTAATCTTTTCTATTTCCATAACAAAAGAGAACAAATCACCGCCACGACCACAACCAAAACAATGCCAAACTTGCTTAGTTGGGCTAACCGTAAAAGAAGCAGTCTTTTCATTATGGAAAGGACAGCGTGCCAAAAAATTAACACCAGCTGGTTTTAAGGGAGTGTATTGTCTTATAACTTCAACAATATCAAGCCGTGATTTTATTTCGTCAGATGGATTTAACATAAAAACTAGTTGCCTTTTATAAGATTGGCAAAACGCCGCGCGCGAGCGTCTTTATCATTATCGTCTATTGGTTCATTGTTTTTTGGTCTGGTTTTAAAAGAGGAAGGAGAACTTTTGCCTAACAAAGATCGTAAACGATCTAGCTCTTGCTTAACTAAAGGGCTATCATATTCTCCACTATGCGCTGAGGTGCCTTCATAGCTGGCTTGTTTTTGATCTAAATGAGTATTAAAAATTAATTGGTCGCCATCTTCAATCACATAAATATGAAAACGCGGATAATTATTATTACCAAAAGGTCGCGCAAAACTTCCCTGACCAGTTTTTTTGTTTTCCATATAAGAATAACCGGCCTGACGTAAAAAATTATGGTAAGGGATATTTAAATCAGATTGTGAAAGAGATAGTTTCATGTAAATAAATTTATTTTCCTGCTTTAGCTAATAGTAAATCGCTGTAAGAGACAGATATAAGATCATTATTAGAAATATTAAAAAGTTTTAAATACTGAGTACACTGTTCAAGTAATTTTTCTTGACCAATACTCCCGTCACTATCAATTGCTTCAATTTCCATAAAAGTTCCGAGATCTTTTACTGTGTCAAGATGAAATTTTATATTATCAATAAAATATATTTCTCGTTTTTTATCAACTACAACTAATACACCACAAGATTTAACGAGAATAGGCTTAAGTGAGGATTCGGGGGCTGATTTAAAAAGAATAATATCTGATTGTTTTGGCCCTTCTTTATTTTCTCGTTCATAGTAAATTAAAAAATTTTCAATATTACCCTCACGTAACTTTAGTCTACCTTGGTTTACTTTAAAATAAGTATCAATCTGATGATCAAGCCCTTTGAAATCTGCTTGACGAAGTTTAAGTATCTCACGAATTTTATCTTGATTAATATAGCTGGCTTTAATTTCTACGTTAAGATGTTTCATAAAACGACTAGTCTATAAGCTACTTTTTTTGAGCGGAGGGTGAGGGATTCGAACCCTCGGTACCTTTCGGTACACACGCTTTCCAAGCGTGCGCACTAGACCGCTATGCGAACCCTCCAAGTATAAGAATAAAGATCAAAGATCAAAAAAACAAAATTATATTTGATCTTTGTTCTTTGCTTTTTGCTCTTTATTTTTTGCTAGCCTTATTAACTTCTTGTTGGATAAGTGACCTTAAACCAAGACCGGCTGTGCCATCTGGATAATTAAAATCATCATAAGGCAAAGCGCCAGGTTGATATTGATTGTTAATAAAACTAGCTGGTGTACCAATTACACCTAAATTTTTGACCTCTTCTTTTTCCGCCAGTATCTTATCTTTATATTTTTCTTTAGTCAAACAGGCTAAAAATGAAACCGACTCTAAACCAATTGTTTCAGCGTTTTTAATGATTTCTGTTTGTTTAAGCTTACCGGCCTTATTATCTTCAAACAGTTTATTATACATTTCCCAAAATTTACCTTTTTCCGCCGCACACTCGGAAGCAATCGCTGCGGAAATAGCTTGATCATGACTTATTAAAGGAAAGTGCCTTACAGCAACAACTAAGCTATTACCAAACTCAGCTTTGGCGCGATTAACAGTGTCATAGAATTGGCCACAAAACGGACATTCAAAATCATCATAAATAATTAAATTGACTGGAGCATCAATTGGCCCCCATAAATGATCTTTGCTATCAATTGGGCGAACATTAATTGATTCATTAACTGCGACCGTACCATTAAGGCCAACGTCACCCTGCTTAGCGGTTTCAATTTTTTCTTTAACCACACTAGGATTACTAAAACCAAGCCAACTAATAAGGCTCTGGCGATTAGAAGCAATGGAAAAATATAAAATAACCATTAAAACAATAGCAGCGACACAAGCAAAAACTAAAATACGCAAAGCGTTAGTTAATTGAGCAGCTTTAAAAGCATTGTAGGGTTTTTTCATAAAAAATAATTACAAGTTTGGTTTAAGATCATGGTCTAGTGAAAATTTTTCACTGGCGGCCGCGATAGATAATAATTGATTTTCATTAAAAGCATTGGTTATAAACTGAACAGCGGTTGGTAAAGGTTTCTTAACTAGCGGAACGGAAATAGCCGGCAAACCTGCTAAAGAAGCTGGCACCAAAAAATAATCTTCTAAATACATTTTAAGCGGGTCTTTAGTCTTAGCGCCAAAAGTAAAAGCTGAGGTCGGTGTTGTTGGCGTCATGATGCAATCACATAATTTAAAAGCTTTGTTAAACTCATTAATAATTTTAGTTCTTACTTTTTGAGCTCGTAAATAATAGGCTTCATAATAACCAGCACTCAAACAATAAGTTCCTAAAATAATACGGCGTTTTACTTCCGCTCCGAAACCAGCCTCGCGCACGCTTTCATAAGCCATAGCTAATTTTTTATTTTCGGTTTTACTTAAACCAAAACGTAAACCATCAAAACGAGCTAAATTAGAGCTTATTTCACAAGGCGTAATAATATAGTAGGCAGCCAAAGCAAATTCAATTGAAGGCAAGTTTATATTAACGAACTTTCCGCCAGCACGTTTAATATCGGCTTTCATTTTAAGGAAAGATTTTTTTACATTAGGTGCCACTGGGAAAGAGTCAATTTCTTTAGGTAAACCAATAGTAATATTTTTCCAAGAAAAATTTTTAACTGCCTTAGAATAATCAGGAATATTTTTTGTAACGGTTGTAGCATCATTTTTATCAACCCCCGCAATTACTTGTAATACATATGCGGCGTCGGTCACGTTTTTAGTTATACAACCTGGTACGTCAGTTGAACTCGTCATAGCAATCAAACCAAAACGAGAACTTAAACCATAACTAGGTTTTAGACCAACGGCACCGCAAAAAGCAGCCGGATGGCGCACTGAACCGCCGGTATCAGTGCCTAAAGCAAACAAACAAAAATTAGCCGCCACGGCCGCTGCCGAACCACCAGAAGATCCTCCTGGTACGCGTTTTTTGTCCCACGGATTTCTCGTGGCACCAAAAGCACTGTATTCAGTCGAGGCGCCATGGGCAAATTCATCTAAATTAGTTTTACCCAATAAAACTGCACCAGCCTTTTTTAAACGACTAATAACCGTTGCGTCATAAGGTGCAACATAATTAGCTAACATTTTAGAAGCCGCTGTTGTTTTAAGGTCTTTGGTTAAAATATTGTCTTTGGCTAAAAACGGAATACCGAGTAGGACGCCGCGCTCACCTTTTTTCAAACGAAGATCAGCTTTTTTAGCTGCCTCTAGAGCACCTCTTTCGTCAACCAAAAGACAAGCGTTAATAGATTTATTATGACGCTTAATCATAGCCAAGCAATCTTTAGTTAATTGTAGGCTAGTAATTTCTCCAGTGGCTAGTTTTGAGCTAGCAACACTAATTGTTAATTCATTTAATTTCATGATTCAAAAATTTTAGGCACAGCGACTAAACGATCTTTTTTGCGCGGAGCTAAAGCTAAGGCAGATTCTTTTTCTGCCTTATCCCAATCACTAACTAAATCTGGCCTTAATAAATTATTAGTAGTAGACAAATTAGTGGTAGCTTCTTCTTTACTAACATTAACTGAAGCTAATTTATCAACATAGCTAACAATACCGCTGATCTCTCGGCGGTACTGTTTTATTTCTGGCTCAGTTAAAGTTAAACGAGCCAGATGCGCAATATGTTTTATGTCAGCAGTAGAAAAACTCATTTATTTTTAATTTATAATCCGAAATTTTAACGAAGAATTATTTATAGTCCGAAGCTCCAAAGGAGCGTAGGACTACTGAACACAACGAAAACCAGTTAACCCACTAAGATAAGATGAATTATTATTTAAATCTAGGGCATAAACACCAGCGCTAATCATAGACTCATCAGTTGCCCCGCCCCTTAGAAACGAGTTAGCGTCCTGAGAGCAACCAATATATGTTCCTACGCCATGTTGTTTGCCTAAAGAAATACTAAAAGGCCCAGCGGCGGTTCTTTCATAGTCATCAAGATTAGAGTCAGTCCATTCTGATTGACCACCAGAATTATAATAATTAACCATTAAACAACTAGTATCAAGCCATTCGGCTACATTGCCAGAAATATCCCAAATCAAACCTCCATTAGACAGATATGACGTCCTTCTCCAATCATGAGTCTCTGAACCATTGCCATAAACATTTGTTCCGTCAAGTGCATTGTTGCCGCTATAATTTCCCTGATTCATAAAACCACTATTATCATCAACTACTCCGTTAGACCAGTTAGCAGTAACATTTTCTAAATTGCGAGCAATCGTCATCCATTCTGGGTTGGTCATAAGATGACCACCGATTGTCTGACAATAAGTAATAGCATCAGTTTGGCTTATATTACCGATTGGGTTTCCAGAAGAAACTGAAACTGGCATTCTTGCATTACCATCAGTACAAGGCGTACTAGAATTATCATAAGCACCATTGCCGGTTAAGGAATCTGATAAACCAATTGTTGGTGCAGATATTTCAGCGCATTTGGCTTCCCATTTCATAACACAAAAATCATTAGTATTAAAAGTAGAGCTTCCAGGAACAGCTACGTAACCAGCTGGACAATTTAAAATTCCATTATGGGTTGCCGAATGAATACCGGCATCAAGATCGTCGGTTTTATCACCTAAGCAAAATGATAAATTATAACCCTGTCCGCTTTCTAATTGAGTATATTGATAATCTTGATCATTACAACCATTATCGCCTCTTGGCGTGGGGTTAGACGGCACACGTAATAAATAGTTAGTACCACCATTAGCAATACTACTGTTAGGTGTAACAGTGGTTGGGTAAATACCTAAGTCGTTATAATACATTTTCAAAGCTAATTGAATTTGTTTAACGTCAGAAACTCGGCGCGCATCGCGTGCTGACATACGAGCCGTTTCTAAATAAACCACAGTCAAAGTCGAGAGGATTGCAATAACACTAATAACTACCAAAAGTTCAATTAATGTAAAGCCGTAATAATTTTTTTTCATAGTAACAAATTCAATTTATCCCTTAATGCAAAGGCTTTTCTTATATACATTGTAGCCTTTGCTAAACATTGGGTCAAACAAAATAAAACTAATTTTTAACGCAACGAAAACCTAATAAAGTATTGATATACGCTCCACCATGATCAAGCTCTAGATTATAAATACCAGCGTCTCCGGTAGCACTTCCGCCACGAATAAATGTATTACCAATTTCTGTACAGCCAAGATAGCCACCAATTCCGTGGCTAGCAAAAGCCGTGCTGGATGGTCCAGACATAGGAAGCTCATAATTAGCTAAATCACCATAATCCCAAGTAACAGTACTCCCTGGATTGTCATATTGGCTATCGCAAGTCGTATCAACCCATTCAGATACATTACCAGCAAAATCCCAGATTCTTTCTCCGGTCGAAAGTATTAAAGTTCTTCGACTTGGGTGATCATGATATAGTGGAAAATATTCTTCAATAGCTTCATCTGCTAAATCATTACCTCTTATCCCTTCTGGCATATAACCTTCACCAATGGTTCCGGTGGACCAATTACTATAATACTCATCTGAGCTAACAACATTTTCAGAATTTCTAGCGATCGTCATCCATTCAGCATTGGTTATTAAATGAGCACCAACCCGCTGACAAAAATCCTTAGCCTGACTAAAAGTAACATCAGCCATAGACCAACCAGAAGGAATCGAGACAGCTCTGCCAACATCAGTTATGTTCCCCGTACAAATACCCATCCCATTTTGTGTAGAATAAGTTTGGTTAGCAGTAGCCGGATCTTTCATACCAAAAGTTAAATCATCACCCGGAGCACACTTAGCTTCATACTTCATCACGCAAAAATCATTAGTATTAAAAGCCGAGCTTCCAGGAACAGCTACATAACCAGTTGGACAATTTAAAATTCCATTGTGAGTCACATTATGATTGCCAGAATCAAGATCATCAGTTTTATCACCTAAACAAAAAGTTAAGCTATAACGCTTACCACCCTCTAATTGAGTATATTGATAATCTATATCAGGGCAACCATGATCAGTTCTTGGCGTCGGGTTGGATGGTACACGTGATAAATAATTAGTACCGCCGTTAACTATGTTAGCGTTAGGCGTCACATAAGTTGGATAGGTGCCCAAGTCTGTATAATACATTTTTAACGCTAGCTGAATTTGTTTAACGTCAGAAACTCGTCGTGCATCACGCGCTGACATACGAGCCGTTTCTAAATAAACCGTCACTAAAGTTGAAAGAACTGCAATAACACCAATCACTACTAAGAGTTCAACTAAAGTAAAGCCTTGATAATATTTATTTTTCATAAAATTATTTTTGAATCACGTCTCTAAATATAGGAAGGGATTATTTCTATATTGTAACCCTTGCTAAATATTGGGTCAAACACGATAGAAAGTCATAATAAAGCCACCAAACTAAGAAATTAAACTAGTAAATTCTTTTTCAGTTAAGATTCTAACCCCTAATTTTTTAGCTTTATCATATTTACTGCCCGGATTTTCACCCACCACTAAGTAATCAGTTTGAGAGCTAACACTTTCTGAAATTTGTCCACCATTAGTTCTAACTAAACCCTTGGCTTCATCACGCGAAAAATTATTAAGCGTACCAGTTAAAACAAAGGTTTTATTATTTAATTTACCATTAATTAAACGTGGTAAAATTATTTTTACGTCCTGATCAGTCAATTTTTTTAAAAATTTTTGATTAGCACTATTACCAAACCAACTAATAATACTGTCAGCTACTTTAGTACCAATATCAGGTAATTTTTCTAAATCTACTTTAATTATATGAGAAAATAAATTACCAAGCGCCGCGGGAGTATCTAAAATTTGTTTATTTTGTTTAGACCAATAGACTGCTTGTTTAGCTAAAAGCAAAGCGGTTTCTTCGCCAACGTGCTCAATCCCTAAAGCATATAACAATTTTTCTAAAGCCGGAGTTTTAGAAGCAGCAATCGCTTTAACTAAATTAGAAGCTGATAAATCAGCAAAACGTTCTAAAGATAAAAAATCATCTTTAGTTAAAGCATAAAAATCAGCTGGATCAGCCACTAAATTAGCCGCAACTAACTGCTCAATAATTTTTGGACCTAAACTATCAATATCTAAACCAGTTTTTGAAGTCCAATGCATTAAACGGCGTAAGTTAACGGCGTAGCAACTTTTATTAGGGCAACGATAAGCTACTTCACCTGGTTTTTGCATCACAGTCGTGCCGCAAATCGGACATTTAAGCGGAGCCTTAATAATTTTTTCTGAACCATCACGTAGTTTAACTAATGAGGCAATAATTTTAGGAATTACATCACCAGCTCGTTCAATAATAACCGTATCACCAATCCTAACACCTAAGCGTTTTATTTCATCAAAATTATGAAGCGTGGCATTACTAATCATAACGCCTTTAACTCTAACTGGTTCTAATCTCGCCGTTGGTGTTAAAGTTCCGCTACGACCAATTTGCCATTCTACATCTAGTAACTTAGTCGTGGCTTGTTCATTAGCAAATTTATAAGCCATCATATAACGTGGCCCTTTGCCAACGATTCCTAAAATTGGCCAAAGTTTTGTGTTGTCCACCACGGCTACCACGCCATCACATTCAAAGGGTAACTTAGCTCTTTTCTTTTCCCAATTATGATGAAAATTTATAAGTTCGGAAAGATTCTTGCATTTACTATTAAGCTCTAAAACTTTTATGCCTAATAATTTAGCTAAGCCGTGTTCTTGGCTATGCAACTCAATGCCAAATTCAGTCGCAATATCATAACAATGAAAATCTAGCTGACGCGAAGCTGTAATTTTCGGATCAAGTTGACGAATTGAACCAGCCGCAGCATTACGAGAATTAGCTAACAAAGGTTTATTTAATTTTTTATACTCTTCATTTAATTTTTTCAAAACTGCTTCAGTCATTATAATTTCGCCTCGAATTTCAATTTCACCTTTAGCTAGAGAATTAAAAACTTGTTCAATAATTAAATCTGATAAGCCAATTTTGGCTAATTCTGTTTTACTAGGCTGACGTAAACGAAGTGGAATGGAAGCAATGGTTTTTATATTAGCCGTGACATCTTCTCCCACGCGACCGTCGCCGCGGGTCGCCCCTTTAACTAATAAACCATTTTTATAAATTAAACTAATGGCGAGACCATCCATTTTTAATTCTGCATAATAGTTTAAATCGCGTCGAGTTTTTTTATTAGCTTCTAAAATCTTTACCATGCGATCTTCCCAGGCACTCATATCCTCTTCGCTAAAAGCATCAAACAAAGAAAGCATGGCGATACTGTGCTCAACTTTTTTAAAACTGGCGACAGCCTTACCGCTCACTCTTTGCGTGGGCGAATCAGGCGTAATTAAGTCAGGAAATGCTTGCTCTAATTTAACCAGCTCATTCTTTAAACTATCTAGGGCTGCGTCAGAAATTTCTGGTTTGTCTAAAACATGATAAAGATAATTATGGCGCTCAATTTCTTGCCTTAATCTAATGATTCTTTTAATTGCCTCATTTTTTAACATAACTATTTATAACGTCTTAAACAACGAATATAATTAGATTCTCCCTTTGGTGCTCCACCGCCTTCATTACAATTACCATTGGCGGACCCCATCCCAACTTTATAGGCGGCATCAGCTTTAAAATTAGTTTCCGTAGAAGACCAATAACAACCTTCTTGATAACCACTTGTCCAGCCCTGACCATAGGCTTGGTTAATTGTCCCAATCTCATTATTAGCTGGTAAATACCAATCATCAAAACCATAATAAATAGGAGTATCACAATAAATAGCAGCTACATATTTCGGATCACCGTTTATGAGAGACACCATATTTTTTCTACCATCATCACTATCCTGAGCAGTAGTAAAATCTGTAGCGCCACTATTATCCCACTCTCCAGCTAAAGAATCACTTACTCCATCACAACTATCAACTCCATTACAACCAGCAAAAGAAGCAACAATTTTATTAGTTGAGTCAACCACTGTTCCACCACCACATTGATCACCGTTTTGACAATCAGCTGTACATTCAGTATTTGGGTCACTACAAGTAGCAAGTGCTTGCCCACCATAGCGTCTTATACATCTAACAAATAGTTTGCTGCCCTTTGTTGCACTTGGTTGCGAACAAGCTAAGGACAGTGGATCAAAGCCATGAATATAAGCCGTCTTTCTTGGGTCAGTTTCATGTTGCGAAGAAGCCCAATAACAATTATTAAGATCATAGCCAATCCCATAACCGCCTTGATAAGAACTATCAAGTATACCCAGCTCACCACTAGATGGTAAATACCAATCAGTAAAAGCATTGTAATTTCCATCAATGCATGATTTTGCAGCTGCATATCTTATGTCGTTAAGCAAAACACTGTTGTTTCTACCATCAGACTGATCATTAGCGCCAGTATCAAAGTTAGTACTTCTATCCCAAGCAGCCGAGTAAGTGTCGGTTCCACTAGTAGGGTCAGGGCAACCATTAACACTATTAGGATCACAGCCTGGCGGGGTAACAATAATATGTTTATCAGCATCAACAATCGTCCCGCCACCGCAAGTTGAACCAACAGGACAGCTAACATCACACTCTAAAGTAACGTCACTACAGTTAGCACCAGAGCTACCACAAACTTGTGAGGCTCCACCACCACCGCAAGTATCTGGCTCAGTGCAGATACCACAATTTCCACCGCAACCATTATCACCACAGTTAAAACCATTATTATCACAATAATTAAGGCAGACTTCAGTCCGCGCTTGCTTTCTAATATTTTTATAAAAACCAGTAGTATCTATAATAGCGGAACCAACCGTAAGACCCTGCGGTTGTGTTATATTAAAAATGCTACTTTGATATTTTATATCTCCATTATTATAAGTAGCACTAGAGTCAGTACAAGCAACGCACCCTGAAGCAGTAGTGTTAACACAATCACCCACACCGCAGCCTTTAAATAAAGCCTTATCTGCTTTATACATACCTCTTAATCTTTCTAAAGCTACTGAAAGGCTAACTTCAGATTTTCCCTTAGCCGCTTGCCCACCTGATTTGTTTAAATTATTAACAATAATTGTCGCCCCTGTAGCAACTGTTATTAAAACAACAAATACCACTGTTAAAACAATAATCATGGCCATGCCACGAGGTTTTTTAATAAATTGATTTATTAACTTTTTCATATTGTTTTTTATTGTTGTCCAACGGCAACAGTTGTTTGTAATGACACTGTATCAGGATAATTTTCTCGACTTAAACTTTGACCTTTTAAATAAATAGTTGCTCTAGCAATCGGATAAGTTAAATCAGTTGTATAAAAAGAGGAAAAATTAAGATCTGAAATATCAATATTATTAGGCGTTAAATTACCAGAAACACCACCTCGACTGATTGTTAATATATTAGCTCCAGTATTAGCATTCATTACTCTTGTATAGGAAACACAATCACCGTTTGAATTTTTAAAGATTAAAGAACCGCCATTTTCTGCCACACAAAAATATTCGTTAGAATCAAGACAATTTTCCGGGTCGCAACTCCTTGGATCAACCGTCGCTCCAGACATTTCATTGGTCATAATTATCAAAGAAAAATTTAAACTTTCTTGTATACCCTTAGAACTAATCGCACGCGCCTGACTATCAATTGCTTGTAAAAACATGTTAGTAGAAATCGTCATTACTACAGTGAACAAACTAACGGCAATCATCATTTCCAAAAGTGTAAAACCAGAATTATTTTTTATAAATTTTTTATCCATATTTATAGTTCCGAAGCCCGCACTAAGCGGATGTAAAAACTTGTAGTCCGTAGCCCCGATATTTTGTCGGGGCGAAGGGCTAACGCCAATCAGTCAACTGGCTAGTTAAAGTATAAGTGTTCTTTTTAGTATCACTCTTCCAATAAACTTCAACCTTAACATCAATATAAGCCGGCAAGGGTCCGGCCGCTATATGATAAGTAGTAGTTACTAAACGTCGAAAAATAGTCACCGTGCCGCTGCCACTATTATTATCATAAAAATCATTACCATTAGAATCTTGGTTTATTCTTAATTGGTCAGCCAAAGTAACATCCGGTGAAGCGGCCGCATAAATTGCCGGTGTATAATCAATTAAAAAATTATAATCAACGCCATCGGTTTCAGTAGAAATACTAGTAAAAGCTGAAGCACCATCAAGATAATTTTTATCGCGTTGATAACGGACCAACTCTTGACCTTCTTTGGCTAAATAAGCCGCAATTAAATTATTCTTTGAGGCTTGCTCAGATTCTCTAGTCAAAATTGCTAAAGAGACAACACTACCAAAAACCATAATAAGTAAACCGAGGGCGACGGCTACTTCTAAAAGAGTGAAACCTTTTTCAATCTGACGCTGTTTCATAAATTATTCTGGGCTAACGGTACCTAAAGTATTAATCGAAATATTCTTAGTATCTCCAGTAACATTATCTACTAATTGAACCAAAACATCACCCGTTCCCGCCGTAACCTCGGTATTCATAAAATATGTCTTAGCATCAGGCACATTAAATATAAGCGCCCCAGTTAATTGGCATTCAGAGTTAAATGAGGTACAAAGCAGTTTTACATCTCTGGCTAAAATAACCGTTTTCAATTTTTCATTAGTACTATAAGCTCGATCACCATTTAAATCAGCAAACACAGTATAGCTAGAAGGCGTAGTATTAGATTCAATTTGGACCCCCCAGCCAGTTGGCGACTGAAGCTGAAACTGCTCTGAACCAAGCGCTGACATAGCAGTGGAGCGTAAATCACTAATCATAACCTCGGATGTTAAGGTTACGTTAGAGCGCGAACTCATACGGTTAGATCTAGAGACAGCAATACTAAAAACAACCACGATAATAGCCATGGTGACTATTATTTCAATTAATGTAAAACCTACTTGATTATAGTTTTTTTTCTCTTTCATCCTAAAAATAATTAGGGCAATAGAACTTTAAGGGCCTGATCTAATTGTGGATCCTTATTTTTTTCACGATCAGCTGCTGTTAAATCAATTTTTATATCTGGTTCAATCCCCTGTTCATTAATATAATTTCCTTTTGGAGTCAACCACTTAGCGGTGGTAACTTTAACTACTGAACCATCTTCTAATTGTCTTAAAACCTGAACCGAACCTTTACCAAAAGTTTTTTGACCAACTAATTTTGCTAAACCATAATCCTTTAAAGCACCAGCTACAATTTCTGAGGCTGAAGCGCTACCTTCATTAACTAGAACAACCGTAGGAATACCAGCCAAACGCGCTGTACCTTTAGTAGCATGCTCAATTTTTTTACCATCGCCAAATTCTTCGATTACAATTGAGCCTGTCTTAACCCATTCACTAGCGACCGTTACTGCTGTCTCTAAATAACCACCCGGATTATTTCGTAAATCCAAAATTATACCTTTTGGTTTTTTAATAACTATTTCTTGGACAGCTTTATTAAACAAATCTTCTGAGTCATTATTAAAACTAGAAATTTTAACTGTGAAAATTTTATTTTTTTCATCAAACGATGTCTTAACACTTTTAACAACCACTGTATCGCGTACAATTGTTATATCAATTGGTTTTTCATTACCACTACGTACTAAAGAAAGAATAACTTTAGTTCCTTTTGGCCCACGAATTTTTTTAACTGCCTCTTCGACTGATAAACCCAACGCTGTTTTACCATCAATGGAGTAAATTTTATCGCCAGCTTGAACACCGGCCTTAGCGGCTGGCATATCTTCAATCGGAGCAATGATAGTTAGAATCTCATTTCGAAAACCAATCTCGGCGCCGATCCCCTCAAAAGTCCCTGACAAGTCTTCCTCGAAAGATTTAGCTTCTTCAGGATTCATAAAAACAGAATAAGGATCTTTAGTCGCGCCAACCAAACCTTCTAAAGCACCATAAAAAAGTTTTTTCTCAGTTAAACTATTACTGTCAACATAGTCTCTCTTCAAAGTATTCCAGACTTCCCAGAACATTTTAAAATCAACATTGGCCGCTACCTGATCTTTATTAAGCACTTTACCCTCTAAGACATTAAAGGTTGTGCTTAGATTGTTTTTACCAGCAAAATAAAAGCCAAGAAAAAAAGACCCGGCTAAGGCAATGATAGCTAGTAAAACATACAAAATTACTCGTTTGCTTGATTTTTTAGAATAAAATTCATTTGTCATATGTATAATATTGTATCATAGTAATCGTCTTATAAAAAGGGTGTGTCAAGTAGGACTTAATTGAAATAATAATGTATTTCAGCTACACTAATAATCGACATATGCCTAAATTTATTATTCAAGGGCAAAAGCCCTTACAAGGAGAAATTACTGTTGGTGGAGCAAAAAATGCTGCACTAAAAATAATCCCTGCCGCCATCCTGTCGGAAGGCGCTATTATTGTTAAAAATACCCCTGACATTGAGGATGTTAAAAGATTGTTAGAAATATTTGAAGATCTTGGCGGCACAACCGAAAGAAATGGCGACCAATTAATCTTGAGAATGGAACAGATTAATAAAACGACCATAGAAGCTAAGTTTGCAAATAAATTAAGATCTTCAATTATGTTTGTTGCGCCATTACTTGCTCGTACTGGTGAAGTAATGTTCCCTCATCCGGGTGGTTGTGTTATCGGTGCTGGTCTTAGACCAATCGATCTTTTTATTGATAGCTTTCAAGCTCTGGGCGCTAAGATTGAATATAAAGATTCTTATTATCATATAAGCGCCAAACGTTTAAAGGGTTGTTCATATTTTTTCACCACTGTCAGTGCAACTGGAACCGAAAGCTTTATTATGGCTGCCGTCCTGGCTGAAGGAACAAGTATTATAAAAAATTGTGCCATGGAACCAGAAATCGTAGCCTTAGCTGAACATCTTAATAAGTGCGGCGCTAAAATTACTGGGGCAGGCACACCAACTATTATTATTGAAGGCGTTGAATCTTTAACTGGTGGCGAAATTGAAATTATTCCTGATCGTATTGAAGCTGGAACTTTTGCAATTTTAGCTGCCGCGGCACGAGCGCCATTAATGATTAAGCGTTGTCGCCCTGATCACCTTGAATCACTCTTAACTATTTTTAAAAAATTAGGTATTAATTTTGAACAAGGCGAAGATTGGTTAAAGATAATTGAAGTACCAAAAATTTTACCGGCTTATAACCTTAAGACTCATGAGTACCCTGGCTTCCCAACTGATCTACAATCACCTTTTACGGTTTTGATGACTCAAGCTACTGGAACGTCAATTATTCATGAAACGATTTATGATCGTCGGCTTTTGTTTACTGACATGTTAACGCAAATGGGCGCTAATGTTACTATGTGTGATCCACACCGCGTTGTAATTCAAGGGCCAACTCCTTTACGTGGTCGAGCTCTAACTTCACCAGACTTAAGAGCTGGAATTTCCATGATTATAGCTGGCGCAATTGCTAAAGGAACAACTGAAATAGATAATATTTATCAAATCGAAAGAGGCTATGAAAAAATCGATGAACGTTTAAAGGCAATTGGCTTAGATATTAAACGCGCTGAATAATAAATAATTATGTCTCTTTTTTATCGCCGCATTATATTCTCTGGTTTTGTTTTATTATTTTGTATTCTTGTCCCAGTAGTTTTAATTTATGCTACTGGCAACACCATTAATTGGAGTCGTTTAAGTTTAGAAAAAACTGGCAGCATTCTAATAGACAGTGAGCCTAATGGGGCAACTGTCTTTTTAAATAACCAAAAAATTAATGATAGCTTCTTAGGCTTTTTTGTAATGAAAAATACTTTAGTAACTAAAGCTAAAATAAACAATTTGGCTCCCGGAGAATATACTATTAAACTAGAAAAATCCGGCTATTGGCCGTGGGAAGAAAAATTTCGTTTATCCCCCGGTGAAGTTGTTAACTTTGGCACAATTGGTTTATTTAGTCAGGTAAATCCAGAACTAATTTATGAAACAACCAAAACCAAGGCCGAATTATCACCCAGCGGAGAGGAGATTATTTTAATAAGCAATGACTTAGTAAAATTTATTAATATCAATAATAACGATAACCAAGAAATAAAAATTTCTAACATTGATACAGAGGCAGAAATTAATTGGTCTAATGATAATAAAAAAATAGCTTTAGGTAAATTCATTATTGATTCTGATAAAAAAACTATAATCAATCTAACCGAAGAAACAAAAAAAGATATTTCTTTAATTCGCTGGGGTAATAATGATGGAATAATTTATTTTGTAGCTAATGAAAAAATATTGCGCTACACCACGGCGACTAAAACCATTAGCGAGTTATCATTAAACTCTCAATTTAATGAACAAAATATTAATGACTATGTAATACGTGGTGACCAAATATATATTATTACTAATAAGAACAACCAACAAAATTTACTAATTGGTTCTATTGAAGGAAAATTAACTAGTTTAGATTTACCAAATGGCAATTACAAATTTGAAACCGAGAATTCTCCTAAACCAGTTTTATCTAATGGAGAAAATATATATGCCATAGATGAACCATTAGCAATTTTTTCTAAACCACGTTTATTAGAAATTTCTAACCATTTTAAAATTGGTCGTTGGCAAGACAATTCATTAACTTATGCCACAGGTATTGAATTAAGACGCTGGGACAAAGAAGGTCAAGAATACCTTATGACTCGCTTTGGATCAAATATTAATAGCTTGTGGCCAATTAATAGTAAAACTTCGGTCATCGTTGCCACGACCGATGATGTACGTGTTTATGTTAACGGCCAAAAACCATTTGCTATAACCTTAGCTCCAATAAAAAATTCTAAACTAGTGACAGTCACTAAAGATAATAAGACTCTTTACGTTTACGGAGAATACGAAAATAAAGAGGGCTTGTTTAAACTAGCCCTCTAAAACAAAAAACCATGAATCTTTATGGTCCATGGTTAATGTGCGATTGGTGGTCGGAAACCCCATTTAATAACGTAACGCCACCAAGATTTAATGTGTTGCCGACTTGCCATATTCATAAAGAAAGCATACCAAGGATAACGCGCTGATTCGCGGTTATGATTGTGGATTATTTCTACTTCGGGATTATAAACTACACGCCATTTTTTATTCCAAAACCTACGGCATAAATCAGTATCTTCAAAATAAAGAAAAAACCTCTCGTCAAACCAACCAACCTCTTTCAAGGCGCTAGTTCGCATAAATAAACATGAACCAAGTAACCAATCAACTTCACGAATGGTTTTTTTATTATAGTCTTGCATTAAGTAACGTTTAATTTCCCAATCAGACAAACCAAGTCGACCTAAAAAAGTGCGACGGAAAAAAGGCGTAAGCAAACTAGGCCAACGATAGCAAGAATCTTGTACGCTTTTATCAGGATTATATTGTTTTGGACCAACCACGCCAACATTCGAATTAGCTTCCATATAAGCAAACAACTTAGCGAAAGTACTTGGAAAAGCTAAAGTGTCGGGATTCATGACTACTACATATTTACCGCGTGCTCTTTTTAAACCAACATTATTGCCGGCGCCCATGCCAATATTATTTTTATTTTGTATAAAAATAACTTTAGGATGTTGCCAAGCTAAAATTTGACCAATATTATCATCCGAATTATTGTCTACGACAATGATTTCATGTTTTAAATTACCAAAAGCTGACTCTTCAATTGATTTAATACAATTTAGAGTAAATCCCTTATTATTATAATTAACAATGACAATACTTATGTCCATAAAAACAGTTTACCAAAACATGATTAATCTGACCAACTTCCAGTAAAGAGCAAACACTGGATTAACCAAGCGTAATTTTGTATCATCAATTTCCTGATACCAAATCCGGCCCGCAAATAATTTAGTAGCGACTCGATCTTTAATTTTCCGCTTACCCTGAATCTTTTTTCTTTCTCCTAAAACATATTGCCAATTTTTTAAACTAAAAAAGTAAGACCAAACTTTTAATTTTTCTTTAAACCAACCAGAGCCTAAAGAAAATATAATCAAACCAATTTCCATGACAATAAAGGCAGGCAGAATTGCAATTAAAGTTGCCCAATGATAATTCTTTAACATGGCAATAATACGGTTGCGATCCATCCAATAATATTTAGTAATCGAGCGACTAAACTCATACTTATGATAAATTACTGCGCCGGGTGCTAATAAACAAGTTCTCCCAGAAAGCCACCAGCGCCAACCTAAATCCTGATCTTCGTTATACATCCACATTACTTCATCAAATAAACCAACTTCGGCTAAAACTTTAACTGGTAAAAACATAGCGGCGCCAGAAGGATAAACAATCTCTGTTAATTCCGAAGAATTATTTTTGTAAATTTCTCGATAACCTTTAGAAAAACCAAAACCCAAAAAATGAGTTAAATTACCTAAACTATTAATTTTTTCTTTTTCTGGCCACATCATTAAACGTGCTTGAATAGCTGATAAAGGTGCTAATTTCGCGGCTTCAAACCAAACTTGTAAACAGTTTTCATCAAGCACTGTATCCATATTAATTAAAGCGCAGTAATCATAACCTCGTTCAATTACTAACTTCAAGGCGGCGTTGTTCCCGCCCGCAAAACCTTCGTTCTTTTCCAAGGGAATAACGGTTGCCTCAGGCGCTGCCATTTGTAAAAATAAACAAGTCTCTAAACTAGTTTCATTATCAACTAAAAAAAGATCAAACTCTTTCAAAGTTTGGGCACGTAAACTAACTAAACAATCATGCAAATATTTTTTAGCATAATCTTTATAATTAGGGCTGATAATAACGGCGATTTTTGCCATACTAAGAAATTAGTTTAACCAACATAGCACCAATAAACCAACCAAAACGTAAAATTGAAACACGCCAACCTGGTTGCCATTTTTGAAAATAAGTTAACATGCTGGCCTTAACATAAGTTTGTTTAATTTTTATATCAACTTGTTTAAAGCTTTGGCCAACGTAATCAATCGCTTTAGCGGCTGGCGTATACCAAACCTCTAAACCTTTACTAAAAGCTAAACGACAATAATCAACCTCTTCAAACCAAATAAAATATTTTTCATCCAATAAACCAATAGTATCTATAGTTGAACGCCTGATCAAGAAGAATGAACCGCGAATAGAATCAACTTTAGCCGGTTTATTATAATCAAATTTAGAGCAAAGATAATTATTCAATAACCAAGGAAAAACATGAGCTAATTTAGAAGCGACTAAAAACTGATCAAACACGGTAGGAAAATTTCTAACCTGCGCAATATTTTTTTGTGTTTCATCAACTAAGCGTATCCCAGCAATAGCGGCTTGTTGATTATCATCTAACCATTTAAGAGCCTCGGTTAAAGTTTCTGGTTCTACTTTCATGTCAGGATTAAGTAAAAGAACATAGCGCCCAGTCGAAAGTTTAATTGCCTGATTACAGGCGGTAGCAAAACCTAAATTTTTATCATTAGTAATTAACTTAACACTTTTAAACTCTTCAGCCACCATAATGGCCGTACCATCAGTTGAAGCATTATCAACCACAAAAATTTCAAAATTAATATTCGAACTTTTTAATAAAGCCTCTAAATTGACTTTTAACTTAGCTTTAACGTTCCAAGAGACAATAATAACTGACAAATCCATATTAATAACGTTTAAGATTTTTAGCCTGACTAAATATTGTGCTATAGCACTTTAAAAGATAGGGTTCAAAAAATAAAGCATTTAAAAATAAGATCTTTACACGTGCCATAATTACTAAACGACTAAAAAATGTTTGTTTAGACCAGTACTTAATAAATAAAAAATGTTGATTAATAAAAGACCAGCTTTTAACAGCTTTGGAGCGCCCCATACGATTAGTAAATCTTTGCCATAAGCTTCCGCCACTTGAGCTTCTATCATGATAAATTAAAGCTTCGCTAATAAGCTTAGATTTATAACCATGTAAATAAAGTCGATAAGCCAAATCGCAATCTTCTTTATACATGAAAAAATTATCATCAAAATAATTACCTGACTCCAGCACAGTTTCTAAAGCGCTTAATCTATATAAAGCCGCGGCGCCTGATGGTCCAATAATATTAGCTTGATTATGTTGGCCATGATCAATTGTACCTTGACCTAAATCAGAAAATCCTAAACCAGTATGAATAACTAAACCACAACTATCAATAATATTAGTTAGTTGGTTATTTTTAAAATCCCATTTTAATAATTTTGGGCAAACGCTAGCCAGTGCTTCGTCTTGTTCCAAAGCTTTAACTAAAAGCTCTAAGGCATCGGACTTAAGGTAAGTATCTGGATTAATTACTAAAAAATATTTAGCACCGGATTTTTTAGCTTCAGCCATTAATTTATTATAAGCTTTGCTAAAACCGATATTAGCATCACTTCTAAAAACATCAATCGTGTCTGGTAAAATATTTAAATGTTTTATTTCTTCAGGTGGTGTATTGTCGTAAACTACTATTTTAAAATCTTGTAGTGTTTGCTTATTCAAACTTTCTAAAAAGATTGATAAATACGGCGCGGTTAACGCGCCGAAAGTTATAAAACCTAACCAAACTTTTGGAGTACTATTTTCTGACATAACTAAATAATCATTTTAGATTTAAGTTTTGTTTTAGCTAAATTTTGCGCTTCTAATAAACTATCGAACGTTCCGGCGTCAATCCATTCATTATTTACCATAGCAACCTCTAACTCACCGCGTTCTAAATACCAATTATGTAAATCAGTAATTTCTATTTCGCCACGTTCACTAGGTTTAACATTTTTAGCTACTTCAACCACACGATTATCATATAAATATAAACCAGTTATACAAAGATTGCTTTTAGGTTGTTTGGGTTTTTCTTCAATCGACAAAGCTTTGCCGTTTGCATCAATTTCTACAACGCCAAAACGTTCTGGATCAGGCACGGTTTTAGCAAAAATCTTAGCCCCAGACTTAAAAGATTTAATATCAGAACTTAAATCATCGGCAAAAATATTATCACCTAAAATCATAACTACATTATCGTCGCCAATAAATTGGGCTCCAATAATAAAAGCATCCGCTAAACCACGTGGTTCATCTTGTATTTCATAAGTAATACGAGCTTTAAATTGAGAACCACTGCCTAATAAATTAAGATAATGACCGGCATGCTCAGGGCCAACAATAATAAGAATGTCTGTAATACCGGCTTTTAATAAAGTATTCAAAGGATAATAAATCATGGGCCGATCATAAATCGGTAATAAACCTTTACTAGTTACTTTAGTGCAAGGACGAAGTCTGGTTGCTTTTCCGCCAGAGAGAATTATTCCTTTCATAATATTTTAATATAATTTTTATCTTTTTTGCGCTAAAACAATTTTACACAAACCAACTTCATTAGTCACCTCAACCACATAATCATTATCAAGATTTTTATGTATCTCAGCCATATCAAGCGATTCTCTTTCATCATCCTCATAGTGCTTAATCCATTCTTCCATAATAGTCTGTAAACCATGTTTTTCACCATAAACCTTTCTAACAGCAGCTAACTCACTATCAAGTGCAAGCTTATACTTACTAGAATCAGCATCTTTTATTTTTTCAAATAGAACAATTATTTTAGAATTTAAAGCTAACAATCCTTTCCAAAAACTTAGTCTTTGTTCTCGACTAATATTATGTATAGCCATGCCAGCTATAACAATTTCAAAATTGTTATCTTTTAAAGATCCCACGTCAATAGCATTCACCTGCTTCAACTTTATACTATCGCCAAATTTATTTTTAGCTGCTTCTAACATTTCTGGATTTAAATCAATCCCTGTTATATCTTTGGCTCCAGCTTCTATAAAGGGTCGACTAGTTGCACCATCACCAACACCTATATCTAAAATAGGTAAATTTTTAAAATTAGGCTCAAGTTTAGCGACCGTATTAAAAACTTCTTTCTGTAGTCCTTCATAATCCATACCTTGCTCTTGAAAAACTTCATCAAATAGTTCATTATAATTGCCTTGGATTTTTTTAAACCTATCACCTTTTAAATCTTCTGTGGTCATAAAAAATTATTTTATAATCCCTTTAGAAATATAATCATCAATCGCCTCTTGCCAAGAACGTAAAACCGGACGCTTAGTATTGATTAATAAAGAATATTCAGGTCGTTTGGCAGGACGAGGAAAATCTTGACTCAATACCTTCTTGATGTCAACTTTTAACCCAATTTTATTAAGAAAATAGACAATTGCATCATACCAACTAGCCTGACCACTATTTATTAAATGATAAATACCAAAAGAACAATTATCAATAATTAAATCCCAAGAAGCTTGCGCTAAATCAGGTGTGTAAGTAAAGGAACCAGTTTCATTAGTGACAGCTTTTAGTTCTTTGCCTTGCTTAGCTAATTTAAGCATGATCTCGAAAAAATTTGGTTTAGCTGCCAGACTAGAGCCTTTGGGGCCAAATAATTTTGAAGTTCTGATCAAATACCATTTTAAACCTTTACCAGTTAATTTAATTAATTCTTGCTCACCATCAGCTTTAGTTTGGCCATAAAAATTTTGTGGCTCAACTAAATCATCTTCCTTATAGCCCTCTTTGTTATCACCTTTAAAAACATAGTCTGAAGAGTAATGTATTAAAGTCGCATCATTAGCTAAAGCAATTTCTCCGAGCGACTTAATAAAATCAACATTCAAACGCCGAGCAATTTCTTGCGCGGCTTCATCTTTTTCACAAGCATCAACATCGTTATAGGCTACGGTGTTAATAATAATATTTGGTTTTACATCAGAAATTTTTTTAACTAAAATTCCTTGATCAGTTACATCCAATTCTGTTTTATCCCAGGCGACAACAGAAACGTCTTCTTGTTTAGCCAATATCCCGCTAAAAGCTGTCCCTAGGTTACCAGCGGCTCCTAAAATAAGAATCGTCATATTATTTATACATTAACTCTAGGTAAGCTTTAATTTCTAGTTGTTCTTCTAAAGTATTTTTAAAATCCAAAACTAATAAATCAGCTAAATAACTTTTCTGAACATTTTTAAGATAATGAAGATCGGATAAAGTTGTTAAACGGCTAGAGTGAAGACGTAATTTTTGTTTAACAAAATTTTCAGAAATTGGGCCAATTTTAGTAGCCATCAAAGGATGGTGATCTAGGGCATGAATCGCTGATTGATATTTTTTCTTATGATAAAGTCGATCATACTCTAGGGTAGTAGCATTTAAACAAACACCGTTAATATTAGCGTGGCTCAAGGCGTCATCAGTAAATAACGCTGTGTATTTATTGTCTACTGGATTTTCTGGAGCAATTAAATCAGCAAATTTTGTTAGAGTAGTAATAAAAGCTAACGAAGAATTATCAAGCGATAAGCCAAAAGCCAGCGTGCCATAAGTTGTTACTAAATAATCAAGCTCGCCTTCTTCAAAATTATTAGAAATCTGAACATAAGGAATTGATTTTAAACCAGAGCCTTCTAATAAACGATAAACTTCTTTGCGTTGTTCGAGTAAAGAAGAATCAATAAATAAAGCTAGCTCAGTAATACCGAGAGAGCTTAATTTAGAGATATCAGTGCGCCAGTCTAAACCAGGTCGTATTATTATACTGATAAGCACTTTTTTTTCTTTAACTTGAAACGTCATAAAGATTTTATAAGTGGCTGCCACCAAACAGGGTTATTTTTATACCACTCAACAGTTTGTTTAAGTCCTTCATCTAAATTAGTTTGCGGCGACCAACTAAGTTCTTCCATGGCCTTAATATAATCAATCGCATAACGGAAATCATGGCCTGGTCGATCGGTGATATAATCAATCATTGCCTCATCTTTATCAAGTAATTTAAGAATTTTTTGCGCAATAGTAAAGTTACTTAATTCGTTGCCGCCACCAAGGCAATAGGTTTCTCCAATTTTACCACCACTAATAACTTTCATAATTCCTTCAACATGATCACCAACGTAAATCCAATCTCTGATATTTTCCCCCTGACCATATAAAGGAACTCTTTTATTAAGTAAAACATTAGTGATAAACAAAGGAATTAATTTTTCTGGAAACTGATAAGGGCCATAATTATTAGAACAATTAGAAATTGTTATTGGTAAACCATGAGTATGAAAATAGGCTCTAACTAGATGATCCGCACTAGCTTTAGAAGCACTATACGGACTACGTGGATCATAATTCGAACTTTCATTAAATTTTTTATCAGTTAATTTAAGCGAACCAAAAACTTCGTCGGTTGAAACATGATGGAAGCGTGGTGAATTTTTTCTTTGTCGAGCAGCTTCTAATAAAACTCTAGTACCCTCAATATTGGTTCTAATAAATTCACGACTAGATTCAATTGAACGATCAACATGGCTTTCGGCAGCAAAATGAACTACTAAATCAACCTCGGCCATAACTTCCGTAACTATTTTTTCATCACAAATATCACCTTTAACAAAATGATAATTAGGATTAACTTCTAAATCAGCTACTGTCTCGCGACGGCCAGCGTAAGTTAAAGCGTCCAAATTAATAATTTCATCCAAGGGATTTTTTAAAAACCATTGGCGAATAAAATGTGAGCCGATAAAACCAGCTCCTCCAGTCACGAGAAGTTTCATAAAATATTAAACCAAGGCTTTCTTAATTTTATCAGCGTATTGACCAGATTCACCAGCTTCATAAGCTGTCTGTGGCCAACGGCCAAGACCATCACCTTCACTACGTGGTACAACGTGGAAATGAACATGAGGAATATGTTGACTAGCAGCGTCTTTATTATCTAAAAACAAACTATAACCTTGAACAGCTAAACCTTTTAACATAGCCGCACCAATTTTTTGTGCCGCCACCATCAAAGCACCAAGTTCTTCAGTTGATAGCCCTTCTAAATCAGAAACTGCTCTCTTAGGCGCAACAATTGTATGACCAAGATGAATTGGTAAAACATCTAGGAAAGCAATAAAATTCTCATCTTCCCAAACTATATCAGATTCAATTTCTCGATCAACGATTTTTGAAAAAATTGTTTTTTCCATATTAAAATATATATTAATTTATAAAATTTTATAAGGCGACGCTGGATCCTGCTCCCAGCGAATTTCATCAATCTCTTCTAACTTGTCTTTTCCGCGATATAATTTATTTGGTAAATTTATTGAGTAAGCCGGAATATCACTAACGCACTTATAACCATGAACTACACCTGGTGGAACAATTACTAAAGTTGGATTATCTTCACCAACTATTAAAACTTGATGCTCATCTTGTTTAGGACTGTCAGGACGACGATCCCATAAATGAAGTTCAAAATTTCCTGGTCCCACAAACACAAAACAGTCAGCTTGCTCGTTATGTTCGTGTGGTCCGCGAACGACGCCGGGCTTAGTTAAGCTAACATAGGCCATAGCCGGAACATAATCGGCTTCATCATTACGAAAAATCTCGGCTAGCCAACCGCGATCATCATCATATTTAGTTAACTTCTTAATGATTAGATCTGTCATGTAAATTGTCTTTAGAATTAGAGCTAAACAATAATAGTATAACACTTAATAACCACAAAATCAACCAATAATTTAAGTTAATATAAGCCAAAACTAAGCCTGACCACAGACTTTCTAAAATTAATAAACAGACCAAAGAAATACTAAGAGCTAAGTTTATTTCTTTAATAATTTCGTGATTCAATTTCATATTTTTTAAAAACGACTAGCAATAAACTGCCATAAAGTCGGTTCAGACAGCTCAATTTTAATATTTTTTATAGTAAAATCACTGGTTTGACTATTTATCTGTGGCGCTGAAATCATAAAAGAATATTTATTTTTTTCTTGATAAGCACCTCTTAAATCAAACTCTAAACGTACTCGTAAATCTCCATTAGCTAATTTTTCAATTGGTGGATAGTTAGCCACGATAAAATCAGTTCCTAAATTAGTAGTAGAAACATTATTTGGTAATTGGCGAATTAAAGGATTAAAAAAGTCTGCTTCAGAAAAAGCTAATAAGCCATTAGCAGCGATGGTTAAATCACCTTGCTTAAGAGAAACCTTTTTAAGATTAAACGAAAAATCTTTAGAATCAAACGTATATTGTTTATAGGTTTCAGCTATAGGAAAATTAAAATTATTAAAACTAATCGTTTGCTGACTACGTGGATTAATTGTCTGTGCATTTATAAACTGACTATCAGTATATAAATCAATATTTGCTTTATCAGTTTCAGCTAACCAAAGCGCTCCAGCAAAAGCTAATTTAGCTTGTTTAGTTTTAAGCGCACTCGTCATAATGTCATTGTTAGCTTTATACTCTAGACGATAAATACCTGAAGTAAGTTTGTTGGTTTTTAAACTTAAAACTCTGGCTGGACCGTTTTGACTAGTCTCGTCAGTTAAAGAAGCTGTGGCAATAATAGTGTTGCCTTGATAAAGATTTACTTCTACTGGGTCCTGATCAGAATTTTCATTTCTATCTTTAACATAAAAATCTATGGCAATTGGTTCACCTTGGCTATAAGTATAGAGTTGAAAGGCGCCGCGCAAATTTATTGGCACAATTCTTTCTTGCGCCAACACTGCGGCACTTGTTAATCTATAATTATTTGCCAAAGGATAATTATAAACCATGATTTTATTATTAGCTGGTTGCTTTTTATTAAAATCAGCTAGCGTTAAAAATACTTTATCTTTCTGCCATAAAAGATTATTACCCTCAATAATTGTTTTTTTATCCAAACGAAGCTCTTCTAAAAATTTTGAATAAACTGGTTTTAAATTATAGCTCCATAATGTTTTATCGCGGCGTACCCCAAGCTCGATTAAATTTGACGGACTAGAGAAATCTAAAGTCACCACGGCTTTATTAAAAGGTCGCGGCGTAAAAAGCGAAAAATAAACTGGTTCACCAATTATCTTTTGACCCACGGTAGCTTTAGCGACTCTTTCGGCGGGTGATAATTTGCCAATAAAATAAGACTGGTCTTTGAAATCAGTTTGATAAGTAATTTTACCTAAAGGCACAATGGCGCGTCCTAAAAGCCAAATGATTAATAACCCTAAAGCAATTAACCAATAAAGGCGCAATCTTTTAACTAGCATAGTCATATATTTCATCATACTGTAAAAACAAGCAATTTTCAAAGAAAAAACTAGACAAAGGGCTTTTTGGCTGATAATATAAAAACATTCTTAATAATCCTTCGCTAAAGCTTCGGATTATAAATCAATATGACAAAAACAATCTTAATCAAAAACTTAAATGAGCACGATGGCCAAGTAGTTACTATTTGTGGCTGGGTTTATAATTTCCGCTCTTCAGGCAAAATTGCTTTCTGGCAAATGAGAGACGGTTCGGCTACCTGCCAAGCGATTTTATCAGCTGACGAGTTATCAACTGAACTATGGAATGAAGCACAAAAAGTCAGCTTAGAAAGCTCTGTTAAATTAACGGGGAAGGTTACTAAACATCCAAAACTTGAACAATACGAAATCCAGATAACTGATTTTAATTTTTACCAAATTGCGGCTGAATATCCAATTTCCAAAAAAGATCACGGCATCGATTTTCTTTTAGATCAACGTCATCTTTGGTTGCGCTCCCCTAAACAATGGGCCATTCAGCGCGTGCGCGATACCTTGATTCATGCGACTTATGATTTCATGCGTCAAAATAATTTTATTAAAATTGACTCACCAATTATTACCGCCAATGCTGGTGAAAACACAACTGATTTATTCAAAGTAAATTATTTTGATACTACAACTTATTTATCACAGACCGGACAACTTTATTTAGAAGCTGCCATGTTTGCGCATGGTCGCGTGTTTGATTTTGGTCCAACTTTCCGCGCTGAAAAATCAAAAACTAGACGTCACTTAACCGAATTTTGGATGATGGACGCCGAAATGGCTTTTGTTGATCTTGATCAAAACCTAGATATTCAAGAAGCTTTAATTCGCTTCATGGTCCAAGCGGTGTTAGAAAAAAATAAAGAGGAGCTAGCTATCTTAGAAAGAGATGTTAAGCCTTTGGAAAATATTTCAAAACCATTTTATCGCATGACTCATATTCAGGCGGTTAAAGAATTAAAAGACATGGGTTCTGATATTGGTGAACGCGACGACTTAGGCGCTGACGATGAAACCATGTTAACTAAAAAATATGATAACCCAATTTTTGTCACACGTTATCCCAAGGAAATAAAAGCTTTTTACATGAAGACCGACCCAGATGATGAGAGCCGCGTTTTAGGCGCTGATTTACTGGCACCTGAAGGTTATGGTGAAATTATTGGAGGCTCACAACGTGAAGATGATTATGATTTAATGACTAAAAAAATAAAAGATTTTGGTTTGAAAGTTGAAGATTATGATTGGTATCTTGATTTGAGAAAATATGGCTCAGTGCCGCATGGTGGTTTTGGTTTTGGACTCGAACGTATTACAGCTTGGGTTTGTGGCCTTGAACATATTAGAGAAGCTATTCCTTTCCCAAGAACAATTTACAGAATTACTCCATAAAATTTACTACCTAAAAAAACCGCGCTAATACTAGTGCGGTTTTTATTTTATTAAAAATTATTTTGTAGCATTATAAATAGCCGATACTTCACTAGCTGATAGAGCACGATTATATATTCTGATATCATCCATATAACCTTTTAAATAAGCAAAACTATTACCTCCTATTTGGAGGTTAAGCGCATTATTTATATTACCAAAACCACTTAATGAAGTAGGAGCTCCTTGTATAGCACCATTAAAATATTGATAATAATTATTAGAGCTTCTATCAACCACAAAAGCAACGTGTTGCCAAACATCCTGACCATAAGTTAAATAAATAACCGGCTGAACGCCATTTGTTCCATCGCCTAATCTATTAGCTATAATAATTGTTGAAGGAGCATAACCTTCCATCCAAAAGTGAAAACCAGAAGCTGTTGGTCCCATACCTTTATTAGCAATAATATCGCCTCGACTCATAAGAGCTAGATTAACCCATAACATAATAGTGAAACTTTCTTGTCCAAAAGCTGCTGAATAATTAGTTTGAATAAAACCGCCAGTAGGATTTGGATAATCACCATTAAATTTTCCAGAATATAAACCAGTTTTAGCTGATCCATAATATGGAGTTACACCACTCCAAGTTCCATTATTACTATTCCCAGAAGAGTCTAGGGCAGTTGTACCACTTCCTTCATCAAACTTCCACCAACCAACTAGACCAGGAGCAGTACCAATGCCAGAGCTAGAGACACTGTTAATACCAGAGGGGGTTGAAG
>Ga0172381_10000764_pt1 | contig 39615 bp, 56 predicted proteins | sample Leawel6488metaG_FD_119754 | JGI IMG/M metagenome (GOLD analysis project Ga0172381, IMG submission 119754) | Leachate microbial communities from a municipal landfill in Southern Ontario, Canada - Leachate well 64-88 metaG | ecosystem: Engineered > Solid waste > Landfill > Unclassified | place... | reverse complement strand
ATTTTTTTTTTTTTTTTTTTTTTTAGTAAATAAAATTAGGTTTTCAAATAGGTATATATACCCGTGCGGATGTAATTTTATCATAATATTACCATACTTTTTTGTTTTGTAAAATAACTATATTACAAGCCCCATAAACTATCTCATTTTTGACAGTATTTATAATATATGTTGCATTAATAAAGTTATCCCCAAAAGCACCCAAAAAACCTTGCAACTATATATATCATTATGTAATATGTATATATTATCATTTTAGAGGTAAAAAAAAATGACAACGCAAAAAGACACAAAAAAAGTTTTCATCGGCGGCATGTTTTTGGGTAGTATTATCGGCGCATTATTATTCGCAATGTATATTAATACAATAATATAATGAAACGATACACAATAGACTTCCGTCATGACTTCTGGTATGTCATTGGTCCTTATAAAACAGAAATAAGTAAGCACAGAACAAAACAAGAAGCGGAAGAAGAAGCAAAAAAACAAAACGACAATCCTTTTTAGTTTTTCGATATAGCTCGTAAGTTACTTTTTTACTGGCTATAACTGGAACGCTATCACCAGATCTTTAAAAATTAAATAATAAATATGATAACAAAGAGTGATTTTACTATCCTATTGGATAGTTTGCAGACAAAGACACGAGATAACGGCGAAGAGTTTTATTGCAGAAAAGAAGGATTGCCCGAAGATATAGACAACGCCATCAAGTCCGTAGTATTTAAGATGGACGAGAATTGCCACGATCTAGACCTATCCTACAAGATACTAGACACGGCTATTTTAGCTATAGGCGAAGCAGAATACAAAGACCTTGAGAACTTTGACGCGAGTGAGGACATCGCAGAGTATGCGAGCTGTTACATATTCACAAGATATCTCAATGCTCATAATCAAAACGATATATCAGACTTGATGAAAGAGTACGGCTCGGATATAAGCACAGCTTGTGCTATTTGGTATAATAACCAAGTAAGAGAAGCAATAGTTAACTTAATGGAGTTTATAAACAAATAAAACCATTATGAAACTATATGCCAGCGTTCAAAGCGAAAGAGCAAAGAAAGGGCAAGGGGGCGAGTATCTCGATATAGATATAACAGACGAGAAAAAAACACTGTTATGGACAATCAAAGTCAACACTTATGAGTTATTTCATAAAATAGATGTATGGAACGAACCAGATAATAAATACTGGTCCCAACAGATAACAAAAAATATCGACTGCGGTTGTGAAAAAGATGTTTTTTGTTGTAGTAAGCATATAAAAGGCGAAAAGCAAAAAGGCGATTGTGAATGTCCGAGCGTGGATTGTAAAATTCACCCTATAACATTCGCATAATAGCCAAAAAGCAAAAGGCCGATAACATGATAGCTGTTATCGGTTTTTTTGTTACCCAAAAAAAGCTATCAACCATCGCCAAAATCCACCCATCCCGAACCAAATCCTAAATCAAAATCCCAAAAAAGTGGTAGAAAATTTTTGAATCCAAATCCAAAACACCCCCACATGCAAAAAATCCAAATCCAAACCATGAATTTCAATCAATCAAGTTGAAATCTTAATCGTAAAACACCCCAGTAGATTAAAAATTAATATTAAAGTTATGGAAAAAGACAAGCGATGCAGTCACCCTCACTGGAAAACAGAAGTATTAGGATATAATCCTCATACAGAACACAATAAAACAGACGACTTTATTCCGGTAAAGTATATTCAGACGTGTGAAAAGTGCGGAATTATTAGAGTAGTAAAGGTAAGATAATTATGAAGAGAACAAGACACATGTTGAGCCTCACTGAAAAAGAAAAAGAAGTGTTGACTCAAATAGCAGAATCCAAAGGACAGACGATGATGTGGGTTGTACACTATGCAATAACAGAATTATTTAAGACCGCTGAGACTCCTGAATATATTCAGAACAAAAGAAAGGCACTAGAAATAAGAGCAAAACAGCTAGAACTCCTCGCCCAAGGAAAGCCCGTCACTAAGCGTGAACTCACCGCCGGTATGAAGGCAGAGATGTTGTGTAACAGCATGTATGGTTCTCATCTCGTCGATGGTGTGTGCATTTACCCGTCCTTTGACTGCGTAGTAGGTCGAAACAGAATCACTGAGGCTAAGGTACCATTAACTGCTATGGACCAAGGTTGGGTTGACGCCCAGTTCTTGCCGAATAAGGAGGAGTATCTAGCGTGGTGTGAGAAGAAAGGTATTGATCCTTATAAATTATAATTAAGTAATGCAATGTTAAAAGAAATTGAATACGATGATTCTCCATGCGGACGTGTAACTCTCTATAATTACAAAGAGCCGTTTATGGAATTTCGAGGAGGGTATGGTTATGAAGGGGTGTTGCTCTTTGATTCTGAAACAGATAAAGTTCAATGCCATTTATGTGGAGAATGGTGCTTTTATCTACCCAATCACTTACACAGGGAGCACAACATGACCGCAGAAAAGTACAAAAACAAGGTAGGTCTTAGGAAAAATACTGCGCTGATAGGTGAGAGAACTAGGGCGAAGCTCATAGCCAGCGGGACGGACAGATTTAATAATCTTAAGGTTCACTGCACCCCACACTCTGAAGAGTCTAGGAATAAAATATCTGAGACATTAAAAGCGCTCCGAAGACAAACCCAAAACGAAACAGGAACTTGTCCACTTCAACTAATTAATCGTCTCCAAAATTTATACAACGATTTAGGAAGAACACCTACTCGTAAAGAATTATCATTTCACGAGACTCTCGTAAAGGTCTACGGATCAATCAAAGAGGCATGTAATGTGGCTGGGATACCCTACAGGAGACCGTCCGAGGTCTTCAGCGATCGTACTAAGTGGACAGAGGACGCTCTCGTTGTTGCTTTCTCTGAATACTTCGCTGTCAATAAAAGTCTTCCTAAATATAAGGATATAAAAGGTAGTAAGGAATTAAAGAATGCGTGGAGTAATATGGTTAAGAATAATTTAAAACAAAAAGTATTCACGAGAATTGTCAGGGAACTACCGGAATTTCAGAAGGTTTCTCAAAGACTTAAATATACCCCAGAACAACTAATCACTTTCTTGAGAAGTTTCAAAATTAATAACGGTAGACTACCCTCTTATTCCGATTGTAAGCGTGGCCTGCTACCAAGCCTACAAACCTATGCTAAGTACTTTGGTACATTCAAAGAAGCAGTAAAACTAATCTAATGATCCTCCGCTCCTACCAACAAGCCGAAGTCGATGCCAATCGCCCGAAGTGGGGACTGTTCTTTGAGATGAGACTCGGCAAGTCATTCACCGCAATAGAGTTAGTGCGCAAGAACAATGAGAAGGCGATTGTGATTGTGCCGAAAGGTATCAAGAAGAACTGGGAGATTGAGGCGGAGAAATGCGGATACGCTCATTCACTGTTTATCATCACTAAAGAAACATTCCGCCGAGACCACAAAGAACTTCCGAGATACAACGCCGTCATCGTAGACGAATGCCATTGGTTCAGTGGCCACAAAAGCCAAATGACGAAGTCCCTCGCTGCGTATATAACGAAGAATAACCCCTACTTTGTGTGGATGCTGAGTGGAACCCCTTATCTCTCGTCTGCATGGGGTATATGGACCTTAGGGAGGCTTCTAGGACGTTCTGGAGGCATCTGGAACTACAACACCTTCCGTAACAAGTTCTTCTTCCCGATGCGCATGGGTATGCGTACGATATGGGTTCAGCGCAAGGGAATAGAGAAAGAACTCGCAGACCTCACAAAGACTATCGGAAGCGTGGTAAAGATGTCCGACCACATAGACTTCCCGGAAGAGTTCAGTGAGATTGAGTATGTTGAACTTACAAAAGACCAGAAGAAGGCTGTGAAACTGATTGAAGAGAATGAGATACTTGCTTTGCCGAAGACGACTCGCTTACATCAGGTATGCGGAGGAAGCGTCAAGGAAATTTACTACATACCTGACCGCCGTTTCAGCACAGACAAGGTAGAGAGAATGCTTGCATTTATCTCAGAGCACGGTAAGGCGATAATTGCGTGCAAGTACAACGGCGAAGTAGATTTGCTTCTTGAAATCATTAAAGACAGACCTGTATTTATTCTCACCGGTGACACAAAAGACAGATACGATGTTATTCACCAGTATGAAGCGTGCGAAAAGGCGACACTTATCGCTAATGTGTCTTGTTGTGAAGGTTGGCAGTCAGAGACCACAGCGGCGATGTTGTTCTGGTCTATGTCGTGGTCGCTGAAAGATAATTTGCAACTTCGCGCAAGAATTAAGATACCGGCATTCCCGAAGAAGTTGTATTACAAGTATCTTATTACGAAGGACACAGTAGACGAGGATGTGTACGAGAATATTATGGTGAAGAAGATGGATTATCAAGTAGAGTTATATAAAAAATGACAAAACAACAAGAAACGCGAAGATTGAGAAGCGATATTGTGTGGGAAACTTATAAGAAACATCCCGGAATCATTCTAAAAGAAATTGCTTTTGTCTTTGGTATTAGCAGAGAAAGAGTGAGACAGATACTTGCAAAAGAAAACGAAAAAGAAAAAGATAAAACTGGGGAATATATTTATAATCCGTCAAAAGGGCGAAGCACAGTTTGCTAGATTATAAAAAGCCACCTATATATCGTAGGTGGCTTTTTTGTATGTCAAGAAAATGGTATAATTAAGGTAATGGTAAAAAATGAAGCGAAATTTCAGACACGCTTCGGTACGTTCCTTAAAACGAAATGGACGGAAGGAACTGCTGTGTTTGAATTAAAATTTGCAAGAGGAACTCGCATGCAATTTTCACAAATCAAACCCCACCAGTTAGTTGCGCTTCGCCTCGTCTCAAACAAAAGTTTATATTTTAAAATTCCTGACACATCATATAGCCCTCTTCCATTTGATTGTTTTTTTCTTGTAAAACAACCAGCATATTTCGCAATTATGTTCGAGGAAAATAAATCTTGTTTTTATCTTCTGTCAATAGAACAAATAGATGGCCTTATTTATGCGGGTAATAAGTCCATCACACTTGACGATTGTGAACGATTGGGGCGTAAATTTCAGTTATGATTAAAAATTATTCAAATCTGTGGATAACTCCTTGCCTATAAAAATAGAAGGAATATAATTTAATGTATGGAAGACATCCGGGCAACAATAACAAATAATTTTTTTACCCAAAACGCTATCGCTGAGGATCAGTTCCGCCCGGATTCTGATGTTCTCGACGATAGCGTTTTGCGTGAAAGAATATCTTTTACAAACAAGGAACTTGTTGAAATGTTCCCCGAAGCAAAGAAGACTATCGCCTCTCTGATAAAGCAAGACGAACAGACACTCGCTGAAAGCAGAACACTCAGAGAAAAAGTTTACAACAACCTCTACCCGAAAGTTAAGATGGACAATCTCGACATTGCTGTCTCGTTGGTTATGTGTGTCGTTGATAATCAAATAGTGGAGCATAAGAACAAAAACTCTGAGTTTATGATAGGAGAACTTATTTCTGACCGCCTAGAAAGAAATAGAAAGCTACTGGCGGTGTACAAGATAATGGGCAAGAAGAATAAGACCAACGAAGACCTTTTTGAACTAAAGAAAGAGAGGGCAAAGGCATTCCCGATAGAGAACTTGGTGCAGGTAAATAGGATGGGATGGGCGAAGTGTCCTTTTCATACAGAGAAAGACCCTAGCTTTAAAATAAATAAAAAGAAGAACCTCTGGTTTTGTTTCGGAGGATGCGGAGGCGGTGACTCAATTTCACTGGTCATGAAGTTGAACAATTACTCGTTTAAAGAGGCAGTAGAGAAATTGTCATGATAATCAACGGAGACTTTAGAAATCACCTCAATAAGTTTTCTCAAGATTGTTACGTTATTTCTGACCCTCCATATAATCAAAAATATCACTACGGAGAATACGCAGATGATATGGATATAAATGACTATGGGATGATGTTACAAGACGCCTTTGGAGGTCAGCAGTCGGTAATAATTTCCTATCCAGAAGAAACGATGAATGTGATTTCAAAAATGATGAATGCAGATATTTGTGAACAATCAGTCGCTTGGGTATATAACTCAAATACCGCCAAACAGCACAGACTTGTTACCTGGTGGAACTGCAAGCCGGATATGAAAAAGATATGCCAACCGTATAAAAATCCAACTGACAAAAGAATTGCAAAGAGAATAGCCGAAGGAAAGCAAGCGCGCTTGTATGATTGGTGGGAAATAAATCAGGTTAAAAATGTTAGCAAGAAAGATAATCCGCACCCCTGCCCAATACCATACGCACTAGCAGAAAGATTGGTGTTGCTTACCACTAAAGAAGGAGACACCGTCATCGACCCATTCGCAGGAAGCGGAACAATATTACTAGCAGCAAAAAATAATAACAGAAAATATATAGGTTTTGAAATAGACAAAAAGTATTGTGATTATATGAAAAAAATAGGACTATGATAACCTCCATCGAACAATTAATAGAGGAATTTCAGAAGATATATTACTTAGAAGATACTTCTGCTATACCACTTGTTTGTGCTGTGATAATACAAAGCAAACGAGAAACAGACCCTTTATGGTTATTCATTGTTGGTGGATCAGGAGCAGGGAAGACCGAGTTAATAAACCTAATCACCGGTATTCCTTATGTAAAACAGATTTCGACTCTTACAGAAAATACTTTCCTCTCTGGAATGAAGTCAAAGGGTGGCGATGATGTTTCCTTGTTAAAGAAAATAAAGAACGGGGTCATCACAATGAAAGACTTTACCACCATCCTTGCAATGAATAGCGAGAAGCAACAGGCTATCATGGCTCAACTGCGTGAGGTCTTCGATGGCCACATGACTAAGGCGACAGGTAACGGCATAAATTTGGATTGGAAGGGCAAGATAAATCTTATTGCAGGTGTTACGGAGGCTATACATGTTGAATCTGATAAATTCAATAAGATGGGAACGAGAAATCTTTTCTACACAATGCCTGAACCAGATAGAAAAAAGACGACACGAAGGTCCATTATGAATAAGAATACGATAAAGAAAAAGAGAGAAGAATTGAAGGATAAATTTACAGAATACATTAATCATATCGTTGAAAAGAGTGGAGACAAGGAGTACGATTTACCAGAAAAAATTGTTGACAATATTATTGATGTTTCAGACTTTGTATCTATGGCTTCGACAGGTGTCGCAAGGAACTACCGAGGAGAGATGCAACTGGCTCTCTCTGCAAACATGCCAATGAGATTTGCCACACAGTCCGCCGACCTAGGAACAGTATTTATGGCAATGAACGAAGGAATAATGCCAGAGTGGGGCGAGAAGATAATTTACAAGACACTCTTTGACTCCATACCGAAACAGAGAAAGATGGTTCTGGAAGTATTAGCGAGATATAGAGAGTCAACAACAAGAGGAGTGGGTATGGCTCTAGGATATTCTACAGATACAGTTGGTGAATGGCTTGCTGATTTGGATGCTCTCGGAATCGTTAAGAGAAAGTCTAGCGATGATAAGGGAAAGATAAAGTGGACGCTGAAAGAAGAATACAGGTTACTCTTTAATAAATACTACGGAATAGTTACGAGGGATGAATTATTTACCGGTAGCGAGAACGATTCAGATTACGTTGAGCCGGGAGAACAGAAAGAACAGGACGAAGAGACGGATGCACAGTTTAATTTGTTTTAGAAATTATAATTAACAAAAACAATAAAAAAATGACATAACAAACAATCGGTGAGGCGAGTATGATTAATTAATATAAATAAAATGGCTAAAGATAAAAATGAGGGAGGATTTGGAGATTTTTTCACAGATAAGGATTATACAATACCGGAATCATCTAACTTTTTTAAGTTCAAAGAAGGAGATAATACATTCAGAGTTTTGTCGTCGGCTGTCACAGGTTACGAATACTGGACCACAGACAATAAAGTAGTAAGAAGCAAGACAGAATTTATTGGAACTCCATCGGATATAAAGATAGACAAGGAAGGCAAGTCTAAGATAAACCACTTCTGGGCGTTTATGATTTACAACTATGCCTGTAAGAAGATTCAGCTTATGACTATTACCCAGAAGGGAATTCAGAAATACCTCAAAGGTCTTATTGAGAATCCAAAGTGGGGTAGCCCAAAGGGTTATGACATCACTATTAATAAGACTGGAAGTGGATTTGATACAGAATACACACCTACGGCAGAGCCACATTCAGCAATGAACCCTGAAGTGCTAGAGCAGTATTCAAAGATGAATATTGACTTGGATGCGATATATGAAGGAGGCGAGGTAATCAAAGGATAAATGTCTCCCCAGACTATCAAAAAGATAATAGAGGAAAAGGTAATTGGTAAAGTTAAGCCTGACCATGATGCTTATGGACACCATTACCTTCTCCCTTCTGGGACTCGTGTTGATTCGGTTACTACAAAGAATGTTCTTGATAAGCCACACTTACTTAACTGGGCAGTAAAAGTTGGCGTTGAATGGCTTGAGAAGAATGACCGCTTTGCTCGTCTAAACGGACCAGAGAGAGAGGCAACTATTAAAGGCGCACAGATGGCTTGTAAAGATATACGAGATGACGCAGGAAACATTGGTAGTATTGTCCACTCTTATGTTGAGGAATATATAAACAAGTGGTTAAGAGATGGGATTAAACCAGAATCATTCATTGATAGAACTGCTGATTACAGAGTTATTGCCGGATGTAGAGCCATTGAAGCATTGTTCGTCAAGCATAATATAGTCCCCATTGCGTCAGAATTGCTCGTAGGCGATGAGAGAATGAACAGTGCAGGTACGCTAGACTTCCTATGCTTCTGGGACGGTAAATTGACTCTTGTAGACTGGAAGACAAGTAATGCTGTAGATCCTATTGGTTATTCAATGCAGACAGCGGCTTACAAGAAAATGTTTGAAAGGATGACCGGGCTAAGAATAAAGGAATGCAAGATAGTCCTTATCTCTAAGTATGACGACAGAGTGAGTGTCTATAAGTTATCAGACGCGAAGTCAGCACTGAAGGCATTTATGAATTTATCGAAAGTGTATGACTGGGTTAGCGATAGAAGCGAGAAGGTTTATAAAGATATAAAACAACTATGAACGAAGATACATTAAAAAAATATGCAGACTTAAAGGTTCAGATTAAGAAACTTGAAACAGAGGCAGATATTTGCAAGACAGAGATACTTGAAAGTCTTAGCAATGAGACAGAAGCTAAAATTGAGCGAGATTATGGTAACTTCACTCTCTATCAGAAAAGAACATATACCTATTCACCGGAACTCGTGACCTTGATTGATGATGTTAAAGAAAGGAAGACACAGGAGGAAGCCGACGGAACGGCTACTTATACAGAGGCACATGTATTAACATTTAAACCTGCTAGATAAATGCCAAACAATAACATCAAAGAAGAATCCGTCATCAGCAGATATTCCGAACAAGGCGACCTAGAACTCATCGGGATTCATAATGAGGCACGACGAGCGATTGAATTTTATCGTTGTGAACCCATTAAGTACGGAGAGATAAAAGAGTTTGTGTTGAAATAATGAAACCAATCAATCCCTGCATACGTTGCGATCAAGATACCAAAGACTTCGATAAGGAGAGGTTCTTCTGCGATGATTGTTTGTTCTGGAAGATAATGTGCGAGGTGGCAGGGGATGCAAAGAGGGAATACTACAGAAAAAGATATACGAAAAGTAAGAAGCATATAGCGTCAAAGAAGTCGGTTACCAATATCGTAGAAGATAAATGCTCTATCTGCGGTAACGGTTCAAACCTTTATGGTAAGAAAGGTGAAAGGAGAGCATTGATCTATGGAAATATAATTTATTGTAATCGTTGTAAGAAGAATTTAAAAAAATGAACAACCTCCACTACTTAATCTTCTCCGCAGGTATAGTCATCGCCTCTGTTGCATTTATGATTGGGTCTATTATTGGGTTTATTTATTTGGTAATTAAATAAGATGCCAGAACTAGAAGATATTAAAAAGAAAGGTATTGCTGGAGAGGTAGATGACTTTGTGATTTATAAACCTACACACTCTCAGGTATTAGAGGATAAATTAAGCGTTACAGAATATCTTTCAGAACTCGTTATGAAAGAAAAAGCTAAGTCTTTTGTCGAAGGTCAGCAGAATATTTTGAAGACTTTAGAGGAGAAGATGCCAGAAGAAAAACCTATTAAGAAACTAACGACGCACGAGCAGACTTGGTATCATACTAGAGGCTATAACCAGGCAATGGAAGAAGTTAAAGCCATGTTGCGTTCATTACAAGGTAAGGAAGACTACTCTCACACTTGTTGCGATAAACAGAATCAACCTAGTGCCTGTGGAATACCGTTAGAGAAGCATAAACAGTGTTGTTTGTGTGAGAGGTCATTACAAGGTAAGGGAAAATAAGATGATAGAAATAATAGATTTTCTGTGTAATTTAATAGTGATAGAAGTTCAGTTAATATTTATGTTGGGTTTCTTTATTTTTTCGATTACAACAATATTAAAATTTCTAGATAATAAATAAGATGAGATGCAATAAATGTGATGGGTTGGGATACTACGAAGATCACGACTTGCCATCAAGACACGGGGTAGATGGAGAATGTATCTCTTGTCCTGTACAAGTTCAATGTGAAGAATGTGGAGGGGATGGATTAATAAGTAAGTGATAAATAAGATGGAACAAAAATTATGTCTTTGGTTATCGGGGTTTATAATTGGAGCTTATTTAATTGGATTTTTTAGTTAAAACAACTATGCCCCCTACATCTATAGAAGAAACAATTGAGGACTTTGATTTAGTGTTTGTAGACCATTCGGAAGTCGGAGACTCTATCAATTTTCCAGCCGAACCAATAAAAAATTTCCTCCGCAAAGCAGTCCAGCGTGGCATTGAAGAAGGCAAAAGAGAGGGAGAGGCGGGGAAAGGGCAGGCGGTAAGAGAGGCGTATATTAATGGATATAGAGATAGTGGTGCTATAAAAAAATGAGAGAGATAAAATTTAAGTGTTGGGACAGGGAGGCAAAGCAATGGTTTTCATTCGAGGAAACACTTTCAATACTTATGCTACAAAATCGTGTAAGGGAAGGCACAGCAGATGATAAAGGGTTTCTTGAAAGGTATGTGATAGCCCAATTCACAGGTCTAAAAGACAAGAACGGAAAAGAGATATACGAGGGGGATATAATTCGTGATATTGCAGGCGGTGGAGATGGTGAAGATGTTGTTGGTAGAGTATATTGGGACACCGAACGATTGGGTTTTAATTGGAGAGATACCAATAATGATGACTGGGGATTAACAGAAAATATGGAATTGGAAGTCATCGGAAACATTTATGAGAACCCAGACAATGATATTGATGATCTTCTTTATTATTAACTAGTGATAAATAGGATGAATATATATGGATTTATAATGGGTGGATTTATGTTTTTTTTAGGGATGTCGGGAGGATTACCACCAAAGACAACTGATACTGCAACAGTAGGAACAGTATTATTTATAGTTGGAATATCGTTAATAATTAGTTCTCTTAAATAACTATGCCTCCTAAATCTAAAGAAGAAATACTTAAGCAGTTTGACGAATTTAAAAAGTTCACTAAAGACTCTATGCCCCCTACATCTATAGAAGAAATAATTAAGGAGTTTGAAAAAGCAGATTTAAAAAAACCAGATTACAGTTGTCTTGGAAGTGACCAATATGATGCAGAAAAACTAAAATTATTCCTCCGTAAAGCCTGTCAGCGTTCCCGTGAAGAAGGCAAAAGAGAGGCTTCAAAAAATATAGGGCTACGAATGAATAAAATACTTAATAAATACTCAAAACCTATACATTCGTGCGAATTAGCAGATAAAAATATAATAGTTAAATTCAAATGAGAGAAATAAAGTTTAGAGCGTGGGATAAGAAAGTTAAAAAGATGTATCAAAACATCGAAGCGAAAAGTAACTTCTTAGATTTTCTTGACGATGATAGTTGGGCAGTAATGCAATTCACAGGACTCTACGACAAGAACGGAAAAGAGATATACGAGGGGGATATTGTTGAGTTTGGAACTGATAAAGATGATGACACCAAACATTGTAAAATTGAAGTAAAATATAATACTCAAATGGCTGGATTTAATCCATTGAATGAAAGTGATGAAAACTTTTATGTCATCGGTAACATTTATGAAAACCCAGATTTATTAACTAGTGATAAATAGGATGAAAGAAACTTATGCAGAGGAGAATATAACTTGTCCTAACTGTAAAAAAGTAGCAACACACGATAGTTGGGAAAGACAATCAGATGATGGGGATGAAGTTTGTGATTATTGTGAAGCTGAATTTAGTTGGACTAGAGATATTTCAATGTCCCCAGAAGAAGAAATAATTAAGGAGTTTGATGAAGAATATGGAAGTTATATTTTACAAGTATATCCAAATAAAGAAGAAGGATTATATAAACATATAACAGACTTCCTCCGCGAAACCTATCAGTGTGGTATTGAAGAAGGCAAAAGAGAGGCATTAAAAATTATATCAGAAGATGATGGACTGGAGTTTAGTGATGAGTATTATATGAAATTACTAGGATTAAAATAATGAGAGAAGAACTCAAAAGAAGAATCAATGAAGTAAAAAGTCAGATTAATAACTTTTCATACGAAACAGGCAAACGATACAAAGGTAGTTACGAGGAAGATACTTTAGCTAGATTATCTAGATTAGAAACATTGTGGGCAGATTTAGATTATTAACTTATGACCCCCTTTAACAAACTCCATTTAGAATTAGCCAAAAGTCCGAAGACTAGGAAAGCATACAGGAAGGAGGTATGTAGGTTGGAAGATAAGAAGAAGGTAACGGACGCTCTAGCCACACTCAAGAAGGCGATAGGGAAGATAGAGGGAAATTGTGAAGCGAATGATGCGGGTATTTTAGCCCCAAATAATTTCGCAAAAGGGTCTATAAATTTTCTCTCCGATTACTTCAAAGAAGTTTATAAGATTAAGAAATAGAGATGGATAAATTAAACAAAAAATTATCAGACGCAATCGCCGCTTATGGTGGGAATGCGTCTACGGAAAATTATAAATCTATTTTAGATATTGTCAGCGAAATTCAAGTAATGGGTAGAGTAGAAGGATTAAATGACGCCAGAATAATGGTATGGGGAATTGGATATGATAAAGATGACACCGCTTTGATGATGAGGAAAAGACTTACAGATAGAATATTTTCTTTAAGCGAACCTTATGACCTCGCAAGATATATTAGAAGGACAGAGTAATCCCCCTCCTCTAAGTAGCGTTTATTATTGGGTAAGATAAAGATGATGAAAGAAACTGATACGATAGGGAATAAAATAAGTCGGCCCATACAGTGCCCAAATCACTGTGGTAGTACAGCAGGTTGTGTGAAGTGTATGCCTAGAATGGCTAAGTTCGCATTTACCAAAGAAGATGAAGTCCATCTGCTTAATAAAAAATGCGAATGCGGTGTCCCGAAACTATATGCCAATCCGAAATGCCCTAACCATTAACCCCTCCCCAGTCCAAAGGGAGTGAAGACAAGTAAATAAAACAATGAAAACAAACAAAATCATAGATGATAATCCGCTTAGGATTGGTTCAACAGAGGAAATAAAGATTGTAAATATCGCTTTTAACGATTATACCTCACATTATTCCATATTTAAGCAAGTAACTGATGGGCTACGAAAAGCCGGTTATGCAAACAAAAGAGAGATACTAGATATTTTTAAAGAAAATATTCTATAATAAGTATGAAAAAGATTATTTTAGATTTATGTGGAGGTACCGGCTCTTGGGCAAGACCGTGGATTATTAGTTTAATAAAAGAGATATGAACACAGAATCAAAAACATATGCCTATTTATTTTTTATACTAATAAATCAATTACTCCAATGGATTTGTATTTTATTATTAATTAATAATTAAAATGAAAAAGTGTGCATTTCCAAAATGCCCAAATAAAGGAGCAAGTAGAAGGAAGATAAGTAGTTTATAAACATGTTTGTGAGAATTAAAAAAGAGTATGAAATACATCGTTCAACACCCAATAATAAATGTAGTAAAGTTTATAGGATTTGTTTTATCTTGGTATTGGTTTGGATGGAATTTAGCATTGATAGTTTTTTTATTATCACTAGAATTTACTGTAGAAAGATAGTATAATAAAGTAGATTCATCTTAAGTACCAGTCCAGTTATCCTGGGTGCAAGTCCCAGGCTGGTATATGGAGGATAGATATGACTACAGCTGTGGAGCAAGTGCACAAGTGGGTTCGAGTCCCACATGTAGTCTAAGTTCACGTGACTTGAGGTAATATATAAGATAAAATCGCAATGCTAGATTATATGGGAAGGCGTTTCTAGCTTAAAAATACCCATCTTATAGTAAATCCTCCGTAAAGCGTTTACGATACAAAGCCTCTCCCCATTATGGCGAGAGAAACAAGCGTTGTGAGTGGACCCAGTACGCTATAAAATATTAACTCTCAAGGAAGACCCCAAGTTATTTAATAAATTCTCTTGGGGTTTTTCTTTTATAAGATTAGGTATATAATAGGTGGAGGAGGTGGTACTAATGCAATACATTCCCCCAAGCAAAGAGGTCTTTGAGATGCGTAAGTGTCCAGTAGATAAGTGTGAGCTTGTTCAATTCGGTATAGGGGATTTCAGATGCCCTATCTGCAACTGTAAAGTCAAAAATGGCAAGATAATCAAGTCGTAGATGTCGCAAGGCATCGGTGATAAAGTGAACAACTCCCACTACAACAGCTCCTCAGCGAGCTGTTTTTTTATTTAGATAAAGTCATTTCCTGTAAAATAATCTGAGACTTAAATATATTAACTCCAAAATAACTAGCTTTAAATGTTGGTTGATTTCCTGTTTCTCCTGTTTTTCTGTTAAAGAATCTCATTCTTCTACTAGGAATCAATAACTGAAACTCCCTCTCCCTCTCCCTCTCCCTCATCGTTACATTTATTACAGAATCAGAAAGAATATTTAAAGGTAGAAGTAAGGCAAATGGTTTCTTTAAATCTAATGCCCTTTCCCAGTATACTCTTTTATTGTGATACGGAGGGTTACTTATTAAGACATCCCATTCCTTTGGTTCATAAGTAAGAAAATCTTGACCATCATCTATATGAGAATGAACCACTTTAAAACCATTTTCAGATAAAACCTTAACAAATTGACTATCTTCTCTATCAAATGGACACCATATAATCTTATCTTTTAAGTGTTGAATATGGGGTAGCAATACTTCTACTCCGTATCTAGGAGTGTATTGTTCATCTCCCCCCCTTGCTGATAGTAGACTTGATTTTTCATCTCTAAATTATATACCAAAAGAGAGCCTTGCGGAAGCTCTCTTTCAGACATTTCACTGCGTAGACTTTTCAATTAGTAAAGTGTTTTGTGCCACTTAATAATTGATTTAAAAGCTATATTCGACATAGCTTATACGGGTTATTCTATCAAAGAAGTACCTGTGGATAAAGTTGCTTGTGTTATATTTTGTGTCTTGATATAATTAATAAGTGGAAGGTAGTTTATGAAGGCACTTGACATGATTTTCTTTATGAAAACCAAGTAGACCTCTTAAAATATTCCATAACAAAACTGGCACTATCCTATTTGTTACTCCTGTATCATGTTTAACTTCATGACAACGTGGGGTAATAGATAGGACGGATTGGTCTCGGCTTTAATTGCCGAGTTTATGAGAGAAATAAGAAAGACCGTCTGAATAGGCGGTCTTTCTGTTTATTTAACTATTTTTGCACAAGTCCAATGTGAATCTAACTTACCGGTTGAGAAAGCCCACATTCCAAGTTCGATGTGATCCGTCGGATTGTCATAATCTAACCATGTATGACCCCATTCTTTTTTAAAATTATTGAACGTGCTCCTCCAAAATTGAAAATAAGAGTAAGCCTTTCCTTTATCTCCTAGTGCATACTTTTGGTAATTGCTTTCACATTTCACCACCTTTTGTATAAACTCAATCCTTTCCTCGCTTAACCCAAACTCCATTCCTTTTAGTTCTATTTGAGACTTTACAAAAGCCTTCTCTAAGTCCTTCGGCGGTGTTGATGTTGAAAGTGCGAAAAGTAGCGCGAGTGTCGCGCTAAACATTTATTTTTGCGAATAGGCGACAAGTATTTTGCGAATCATTCCGTAAGTAAACCAGATACTTGAGACTGCAATACCGATTTGTGACGCCGCCACAGATACCTGCTCAGTTGTTATGCTGTAGCCTTTTGCTGCCGCTATCATAATAATCAACGAAGACAAACCCAATATCATCGCTTGAACTGTGCTTGCTAGTTCGTTTGGGTTTACCGACGAGCTTATATCCACTCCTCCTAATTTATATCTTCCCATAATATTTTTTTAATAATTCTTGTAATAATTTCAACATGGAGTTCAACTGAGTTCGATAAGTCTCAATTTCGCCCCTCCATTCCATTATACCATTTTTAATCCCCTCGGCGACACGCATTTGTCCGCTTGGGAACACTATTTTGAGCCTATCTCCTGGGTGGGATAAATATGCGCACTCAAGTAGCGCTGTATGGCATCCAATTTGACGCAGGAAGCCTAGTGACCCAACGAATGACTGTGAGTCTGGCTTAGCACCATTACACGCAACCTGAAGCGTTTTAGCGACATGTTTTGCAAAGATGGTTGCAATTTCTGGCTCTTTTGAGTAATAAACCTCACACCCGGACCTTGTCTGATCGTTGGAGAAGTTTAAATGAATTTCTAGTGCCAAATCTTCTGGTTTGCATGTTTCGTTTATCCAATCTATTGTCTGGCGAAGAGTAAAAGAGTCCGGAACGAATATAGCATCGGGCATGAGTTTCGCCACCTCGTCTCTGATTTTCATACAGATAAGCGATTCAGTATATGGTCCATAACTTGCCCCTGGATCGGACAAATGATGGCCTGAGGAGATGTATATTCTTGACATATATATTTGTTATGCTATGCTAGTAATTATGAATATCATATTATCTCTGTGTCTCTTATGGGTTATCTGTCTATTTTTAGGATGGATAAATACGTTAAGAATTACTTCCCGATAATTTGCTCTGGTGTTGGCGCGAATAAGTCTCTTATAAATCTTGCTCCTGGATCTCCAACGAGTTCTATTCCTTCTCCTACTTTATATATTGTTTGACCACCAACTGTTCCGATCGGAGTAAGAGCCATGTCTTTTATGGCACTCATAAAACTTCCTGCTCCTCCCTTTAATTTACCACCAGTCATTGCTTTCTGTCCTAATTCTTGGAGTGCTTTCAAATTACCATAATCTATATACGCTTTTTTTATCTCTGGACCTAGCGTGTCATATATCTTAGTTCTAGCCATATCTGACAATGTATCCTTCATGTCATTAAAAGCACCAGCGATAGGTTTACCTCTATATGCTTTTTCTGGTACAAGTCTAGCCCAACCTTCTTTAAATTCTTGCAACTTTGGTAGTGTTATCTCACCGATACCAGCATAATCTTCTTTCATTGATTCCAACGCATTCAATAATTCTTTTTGTAATGAAATTTCTGGAGTTTCTGATATTATCTTTTGCTCGGCTTCTTTAAAGAACGTCGGCATATTTATTTTTATTTTAGAAAATGCTAGTTTTGGTCCAATGAACTTTTGCCACAAATCTGTCGCAACTTTTTTAGACTGTACTCCAATCATAGATTCTGTTCCTGCGATACCTTTTTCAAATGCAGTAGAAGCTGCCGTTGATGGTGCTTTAGAAGTTGCCGTATCAAAAACAGATACAAGTCTATTAAATAAGGAATTATTAGCCTTATATGTCTGTATCAATCCCGCCTCCTTTAAAGAAGTAGGTAATACTGTTTCCGATATTGTTTTACCAGTTGCTTTAAGTAAATTTGCACCTGCTTTAACTAGCGGACCACCAATTAGTTCCGTTCCAACACCGATTGCTCCTTCGGTCGCTATTTTGGATGGCTGTAATTGTTCTCCTTTTAGTTTTTCAGACAATGCTTCACCTGCGGCTGCTCCTACTCCAGAACCAGCGATTGCTCCAGGAACTCCTCCCACGATACCACCAAGGAAACCTCCTCCTATCATTCCGGCAGTAGGGGCGATCTTTGAGACTAAATTTGCCCTATCTGGAACAGTTGGTGGTGGGTTATTAAAAGTTCTGGAAGCAAAATCATTCTTTATTAATGACGCTGTCGGAGTTGTGGATGTTTTTGTCTGAAAAGTTTTTTCAGCAAAAAGGTTTGTTTTCGGTTGCTCAATAGGTGCTCCAAGTTTAGACGGGTCAAATCCGCCGGTCTTTGTCTGTGTTATCGGTGCTCCTAATTTAGATGGATCAAATGCCATATTTTATTCAGTTACTATCTCATAACCTGCGGCCTTTGCTTCAGCGGGAGTAAGTGTTCCGTCATAAGAAGAAACAACTCCTGTGCTTATATTCTTAACTTTTATACCGGTAGAAGGTGTTTCAGTTGTTGTTTTGTTCTCAGAATCTTCTAACATCTTTATTGTGCTTTGTGGAAGTATTCTTCTTAAGTCACCATATTGTCCTCCTGTTTCTTCACTCAACTGCTCTGCTGTGAGTTTGGCTATTTGAGCATTCTCTAACTGTTGCTCCTTATATATTTCCAACAATCTCATAGACATGTCTCTCAGGCTCTCTAGGTTTTCCATTGTTAAACCAGGACCTCCTTGCTGTATCTGTATTACTAGACCTTTCGCTCTGCTGAATAAATCCTGACCTTCTGGAGTTCTATTGTATTCTGTTTCTCTAACAACCGAAGTTGGATCTAACGCCTTGTTAAAGGCTACAACGATTGCCTGACCAGCGGCATTTATGTCCCCACCTTTTTCATATTTTAACTTGGCTTCTTCGTATCCTTTATTTAATACAGCAATGTTGTTTTCCGCAATCTTTGTTGATGCAACCGCAGCATTAAAGTCTTTTCTTATATTTCTCTCCTGTGCCATAGCTTGTGAGGTGCTGATTGATGATTTTGAATCAGCAGCAAACCCCTGTAGTTTCTCCAACTTCCAACCAGTTATATTTCCATCAGCATCAACCTCTGGTGTTTGCTGATAAATACCATCTTTATATCCGACAACCTCTGCATTGTTTTTAAGATTCGCAGGAGCATTAAAGAACTCTGGGTCGCCACCGCTTGTCTTATCAAATCTCGCGATTCTACCATCACTTAACACCTGATATGTGTATTCTTTGGCATCCGGCTTCAACATAGCATCAATCTCAATATCACTCATACCGGCATCCAGCATGTCTTGGTATGTCTCTGTTTTCTTTAATTTATCTACAGTTGTTCCAGCTTTCTTTAGATTACCAAGAACATCTGTGTATGACTTCTTTAATCCAGCGATAAATGTTTCCTCATCCTGTCTTCCTAGTCTTGCGGCCTCTTCTTTCTTTAATGTTAGCCCCTCTATCGCCATAATAGCGGTATTTAATTCTTGAGCCTTCTCTGCATCTACCACATCAAGAGCCTCCTTTGTTTTACCTTTCACTTCCGCTTTTGCGGCAACTCCAAAATCAGATCCACCTAAACCTGCTCGCAAGTTTATTGATCGCTGAGAAGCGAGTGCTTCGTCTCCGGCTTGCTGTGTTCTCGCTGACTTTGCTCCGTATCGTGTGTTTATTGCATCAATTATCGCAGCCCTCTGTATTCGTGCTTCCTCAGCGAGTGCTGCTTTTTCTTTTTCTCTCTCTGCTTTATATTCGTCAAGTGCGGAAGTTCTGGTTATACCGCTTGCAGTAGCATTGGCGATAGTTGGTGAAACAATAGAAGAAAATTCTACTCTTCCTGTAATTGGATTTGTTGTCCAAGAACCTGGAGTTCCTGCCGCATTTGCACCCTGTTGCTGTATTCCTTGTGGACTAGCGACTGGAGTTCCTGCCGACATATCTGTTCCAGAATTATAATTAGCGTTAGGATTAGTATATGCCTGTTCTGCTGTGGGGACAGGCACACCATTTGTCATGAGTCTTCCTCCTGTTCTCAATAATTCTGCTTTTTGTTCTGGTGTCATGTTATTAGTCAGTTATTACACTTCCATCTCCTGATAATGACTTTGTATAGAAAATACGGAAGTCTTTTACGATTGCCAAGTCTGTTCCACCACCAGAAGCGTCGAGTGCATACAACTGTACATAATCATACGGCTTAACATTGATATTTTCATCATAATAAACATACGATGCTGAAGCTGACCTTTCTGTTCCAATGGCAATACCATTCACGTAAATACGAGCCTGACCACTACCATTTTGATATTTTAAAGCGAAAGAAACATTTATCTGACCACCATGTCTTATTTGAATTGATTTAAGTAATTCATAAGTATCAGATGCGGTACTTCTTTCTGTATTGGCAGAATATTTTACAGCCGTAGTTGAAGCTGCTGTTGCAAGTAAAATGGAATAAGTTGGTTCTTGCCATTTAATATTTCCATTACCATCTTCAAATGGAACTGTTGAGGAAGCTCCTCGTGTTGATTGGAAAGAATAAGGAACTCCATTTAAAACTAAAGCGTGATTTAGTGAATCAGCCAAAATCGTTGTTGTTGCAGTAAATGTAGTAGATGCCTGGAATAAGTTTGTTCCCGTATTTATATTGCTCCCAGTAAAAGTAAACGACTCACTTAAATCTAACCAACCCTGATCGAGTTTACCGTCATTCTGTGTTACAGGAATTCTCAATGCAGCCGTAGCGGAATTATATGTTGAAGTTGCATATTGTGATGTTATTACAAGTGGTGCGGTTGTTCCTCCTGTCGAAGAAGATGAAGCTATTTCCGTCTGTGTTGCTATTTCAACTAATCCTTTTACTGTCACAGAAGCATCTGGAGCGCCAGCAAACGATAAATCATCGGCATACTTCTTTGTGGCAATGTCTGTGTCGGCTGTTAGAGTAGGGACAGAAGCGTATGATAACTTGTTTGGGAATTTCCCTATACCGTTAAGAATCCTAGATATTTGTAAGATACTCGCATCTGTTATCTTTATGCTTGCCCCTCTTCTATGTGCATATTGTAATGAGGCGACTGTGGTCGTTCCTGTGAGTCTATCGACACCCCTTATTGCATTAGAGCAATTAATTCCAGTACAATCAGCTAAAATAAATTCTTGGTTACTGCTACCTTCGTCAGCGACAAAAAGATAGGTGCTACTGGCGATTGTTGATGCTCCATTATTATATGTAGCACTGGTTAGCGTAAAAGAAGTTGCAGAGCTGGTTATGGCTGATGCAAGGGTCGTCTCAAATAAACCAATAGATGTTGGTATTTCATTGCCTGTTGCCCCTAGATTCGCAATTTCAGTTTTTGGAGCAAATATTCCAGCCAATAAAGATACCGGAATTAGAATCGATGCGACGACTTTACTAATAATTGAAGTAATCATTTACTTTTGTTTTTGTTATAAAATTAATAATACTAGTTCTTTTCCTGCTATTACAACTTCTGCACAACGGCTGTATATTTTCTATATAATTTGAACCACCCTTGGAAAGCGGAATTATATGATCTCTTGTTATCTCAACTGACGGTTCTTCTCTTTTACAACAAAGACACATATTCCCAAAATGTTTTTTGAGCTTTATCCATTCTTCCTCGGTATGACATCCGACACTACCCATCTCTCTTGCTCGTCTGGTTTTCGCAGACAATCTGGCATATGTCACCTTGTTTTCTCCAATGGATATTCCACCCTTCCATGAATGATGTTTCTCGCCGGTAAGATTTAGGTTCTTCTTACCCTTCATTGCTGGTGTATGTCCGTCTTTAAACGCAGTTTTTGGAATAATTCCCTTTTTAAAAGAACCAGAATTATAGACAGAGATACCTCTTCTGGATTTATTTAAACAATCACGAGAACAATATTTCTTCATTTGAGATATTGGAGTTGTTGATATCTTTCCGCAAAAACATACTGTAGTAACTTTTCTATTTATATATTTACTTTTGGCGGAACATGAATTTGAACAAAAAGACCTTTTTTCGTAACGTTTAAGTGTTTCGTTTTTACCCCTGTTAAATAATTTTCCGCAAAAAATACATCTCATATCTTATATTATACCATTAATTATATTTATTAGGAATCCTCGAATGCTTCAAACGTAAATCACGAAATTCATATACAGAAACTGACGCATAACCTAACTTTGTCGCCACAAATTTAAGATTCTGTTCTTTGAATTTATCTCCTTTTATCTTCAATTCACGCATATAATTGTAAGCGATTATGCCATCACTTCCTCCTCCTACTACACTCGAACCAATTGTCTCTGCTCCAACATTGACAGATTGAGTTAAGTCCACATATGAACCGGAACCCTTAATAAAGGTTTCTCCATCATCATCTGTTATCTCAACATACGCCCCACGATCGTCTGATCGGTAGACTTTTATTTCTTGTTCTTTGCCTATTTCGCCCTGTAGCATTATTCTACGGACATCTTTCTGTCTGTCACTATCAAGATCGTCAAGTTTAGATTCCCAGTAATTGTCTATTTCTACTCCGTCATCGTCTGTTCCGGAAAAAAGTGTGTAACAATTATTTGTTACTGAATCTCCGGCGATAAGCGTGCCTTCATAAATAGCGAAACAGGTAGCATAGTAATCATGCTTATCTATTGCTCTTGATTTCTTGTTATATGTAAAGACAGTATTATTTGTTGTTGAGTCTTTATGTCTACAAGCAATAACAATCAAGTCTCCGAACTCAATCATCGCCGCCATATTGAATCTATAGTCAGCAAGATTAACCCCGACGTATTCTCCGTTTAGTTTCCATCTTTTTGAAATAGATTCTGGAACTACTTGAGTTGAAAGGTTGTTTAATGTGAGCAATCTGAAGTGTGGGTCGTTCTCGTCTGTATCATCGACATAGTAAACTCCGTCTGCGGTTTCAACTGCTGCTCGAAAATTAGGTATACCAACTCTGTCTCTAAAAAGTAAGTTCGCCGCTTCTGTGTCATCATTAGATAACGTTAATGCCCAAGACTTTGATTTGTGTAGACAATATTCTGTTCCACCAATTCCCATAATATTCTGCATATCTGAACCTCCATCATCCTGCCTAAAGATAAATCCTTGTCCGGCTGTTCTGGTGGCAGACTTTGTAAAATCACAAATACCTGTCGCCGTTGAGTCTTCCCAGCGATAAGTTGCAGTAACTGCACCACCTGCAACAGCATTAAATGTGACCGAGTATGCTCCTGTTGTGTAGTTTATCGTTCCTGTTCCACCTGCTGAACCAACTAGATTGCCAGATAGGTCATCAAAGAATGTTTCTGTTCCGTCCGTGAATGTTACCTCAAGACAGTTTCTCTTTGCCCCTCCAGCCTTAAAAGCAAGTGTTCCTGTTCTTGTCGTGCCAGAACCACCGATAGCTTCTGCCGAAATCTGTGTGAAGTCTGTCGCCTCATCTTTGTCTATGTATGATCCATAAAGACCTGTTTTATCTGTGACTGTTCCTGTTCCTGTTCTGTGCCATAAGAAAGTTCTGTTTTGTTTGATTGAAATATATCCCTTGAAATTTTTTGCTGCGTCGTAGAGAGAAATATAATCTCCAGGATTGGCGACTTTGATTTTGTGAGGACCGGCTTCAGGGGAGTTAAAGTGTATCTCTGGACCGGAAAGACCTGAGTATTTAGCGAAGGCGATGTCTAGTCCATCTGCACCTACAGGAAGAATATCTGTGCCTATCTCTACCCAGTCCTCTGTCGTTGCATTATAATATTCAACTTTCCTGGCTCTTGTCCTAAAAGGTATCTCTGTTCCATCTGCCTTTGTTCCGACAATAAGTCCAGTAACCTTACCTGTTCCAGCGTCGGAACCAAGACGAAGATAACCACGACGAAGTGAGATCTTGTTTCCCTCGGTAATCCAGTTTAGCGAAGCAGATGAAGCACCGCGAGGAATAGCGTTCGCCTCTACTGAATCTATCGTTCCATGAATAAAATTTTTATTAGCTAATTGCATTGATTACATATTACCTAATAATATTGGCTGTCTTTCGTTAGCATATTTAAGTCTCATCCCCCTGGCACGATTCTGTAACTGATTATCCCAGGCAACCATTGACATTTTGATACTCTCAGCAATCTTCCTGTTTTCCGGTGACATCCTTGCAAATACTTCATCATAATCAACTGCGCCTTCATACATTGCCATGACCATGAATCCGAGAAGTTTCCAGAATCGAGAAGGGAATAGTGGTGCTGTCGTAAGAGTCAATTCAGGAGTTGTCTTTATGTAGTAAAAATAAAGAGTATTTGTTGTTCCTACATTACCAAGGACATACAAATTAGAATTACCATGGTCTATCGTATAGTTTCCACCAGAATTTCTGTAAAGATGCCATTCCTCAAAAGGAACAGGTTGATATTCAGAATCCTGCCCAACAAATACCTTAAAGTCATATCGGAAATCTGAAGGAAGGGCGATAGGGGTTGTCGAGGAATGACCCGCTGAAATAGAATTAGAAGTATCTAATTTTTTAAGATACTGCCATGGTCTTTCATCTTCTAATAAATCTTTACAGACGTTCACCAAATTAAGGAAAAGGTCTTGATCTAGCTCCTTTCCGTCATTTAGTTGCGTCACGAAATTATAAATATCTTGTGTATCGCTCATAAATTAATTAAATAATACCCCTCTAATAAACTCCCAAAACTTCTCCATCAAATCCACAAACCACACTTTCTTTTGAGGAAATCCTCTCTCTATCGCATATCTTTTTACGATACTTGGAGTTGATTCGTATGAATAAAGTTTTAAATTACTGTCATAACTATCTAATACTTTCCAAGCCTTCTTTTCATCATCATAGCCGTATACACATACCCAGTGGTTATCATTAACTCCACTTGGTTTATAATAAACCCCATTTTCGTTTAACTGCCATGCATGGACTGAAAAACCAAGAGCAGATGATTGTAGTGCCTTCTTTATTGAAAAAATATCTGTTCCAACATATTCGTGCTTCAAACTGTAATTAAAATCCTTTGTTGTAAATTTAAAAATCTCTACGGGTATCTCTGAGTAAAACTCATCTACCGATTTTATTTCTTCTGTAAAGTTCCACCTCTCCTGAAATACTACACCATCCTTTCTTAGACTTTCTGCAACTTTGTGGGGGTCATTTCCGCCATCTCTTGGGTCGGTGCCTGAATTTTTGGCAAGGAATCTTTCTGAAAATTCAACACTATCTCCAAGGACTCTTTTTATAAGTGTTTCAGTGGCAGCGAGAGTCCCGAAGCTAGTACAAGCTTGCGTTTCCACAGAATCAATACACTGATATTCTTTTTTAGGAAGATACGCATCCCACTGCCCATTCGCCTGATACACAGTAAAAGGAAGCGAAGCACCAAACTTATAATCTTCCTTCTTAATCTCTGGAATTTTCAAACCGTATTTCCTATTTATAATCTCCATTCTTTTTTACTTAACTAATAAAACCTTCATCTTCATAAAAATCTTGTAAAATAAATAGGTTTAATTTTACATCAAGCCATTCAATAAATGTCATCTGAGCCATTACTATTGCGAAGATGGGGTAAAATATATATTTCATGTTTAGTGTCTTATGAATCTACGTCTTGTTGGTCCTCCAGACGGAGATGGAGATGGGGCTATAGAAGCAATAATTGCTCCTCCTCTACGTCTTGTTGTAGCGTATGTAAAAGATAAGGATTGATTACCAGTTCCCACTGTTGCTGTTGAATGACTATTATTATTCAATGCCGTTCCATAATCTATTGTAGTATTTGCTCCTGCTGCCCATCCTTCATCAGCACCAACCTGCCTAAAACATCCTATTAGCATACTGTCAGCAGTAACGACATTCGTTGTCAAACTAAAAGATGCTTGCGTTGCACTTCCTGTGCCACCTGAAGCCGAACTATCTGGTTGAGAACTTTGTCTTGCTCCCGAAAAAGATGTTGCAAAAAAATCACCATTAACACTCGAAGGACAAGTAATTACGACATTATTCGCACCAGTAGCAGGAGCAATTAAATAATAAAGATATTCTCTAGCATCTTTATCATAACCAGAAACATCCATAATCTTTGTCATTGCCACTCCGTTATATGTAATGCCTGTAATTTTGTCTCCTGTATTATCAATCTGTCCACCCACAAATAAAATTAAGTTTGAACCAGTACAAGTGTGAGACCAGGTGTGAGTTGTTCCAGATGATACCCAATTCTTTTCTGATTTTGCGTCAAATGCAACAGCCATTATTTTGTTTCGTTAAAAACTGATAACGAACTAACTTCCGATATGATTGAATCAATCTTAGTTCTTGTAATTTTATTATCAATAATTTCTGACTTTTCTAAATCCTTTTTTTCCATACCGTCAACTAAAACACGATAACAACCTCCATTATCTGCATAGGTATCAGCTTCCATTTTTCCACTAGGACTGTCGTATTTATAATCAGAATAACTCCCCATCCATACATACCCTTTCTTTTTTGGGTCTACATGTTCAGGCGTTTCTAATTGTTTATAATCTGCTTCTGTTGTTTCTTCCTCTATAAAAATTCCATTACTATCTTTAAACGTATGGTAGAAAAATTCTCCAACTATATTGAGTTTGGTTAATGTTACTTCTATTGGTTTTATCTCAATTTCATCCATGGTAATTAGTTTTCGTAGTAATTAACATTTGCGTTTAACATTTGGATTTGACTCGTACTTGCCGTTCCAAAGGTGAACCAATAAGAATATCCAGCAGGAACTACTGTTGTGCTATTAGGTGTGAATGAAAGTGTGCTAGATGTTCCATGCATCCATTGGAGGGCAGAGAAGGCTGTCATAGGTGCAGTTGAGGACATCGTATCTCCTATGTTTATGTTAAATGTAATTCCGTTATTAGAATAATCTGTTGTCTGCGTAGTTGAAGATATTTGCATATCAACACTTGTGATTGTGATTGATTCCCCAGGAGATAATACCCTTCCAAACTTCGCTGTTTCGTCTGTGGTCGTTGCCTGTGGAATGCCAAACCTGTCGTGTTGTGTTTTATATATTTTTCCACCACCTAAAGAAAGTGATTGGTCTGATACTACCAAACTTGTAGAAGAAGCTGTGCCGTTAGTTCTAACTGTTCCATCTGCTTCAACAGCAAACATAGGTGCACCAGTTGAAGATGCAACACTAAAGGCATTGGCTAGTCCTGCCGTACCCTGAACTGTTAATTTAGAGAGTGGAGATGTTGTTCCTATTCCAATAAAACCCCTAGTTGCAGCAACCTGACCAGAAACAGTTAATCCTGTAGTTCCTCCAGAAAAAATTCCGCTATTCACTACCATCGACACATCTTTGCCTACTCCTGATTCTAATCTAAGAGAATTTGTACCTGCTGAATATCCGACAGAAGCTCCTGTCATAGTATCTCTGAAACTAACATAATGGTCGCTTGCTGATATATCTCCCAACATTAATTCCTCTCCTGTTCCATAAACATGTAGTTTGGATGTTGGTGTAGTTGTCCCAATACCTATTTTATCATTGGCTGTATCTGTATAGAATAAGTTAGCGTCATTATCTCCCTCCATTCTAAGTTCGTAACCTGCACCTTTACTATCTTCATTGAATACAGTTGCAGAACCTATTGTGTTATGTATGCCACCAACAAAGTAAGTTTGGATAGTTCCTCCACCAGTTGAAAAGGTTAATTTTGTAGCTAGGTTTGAAGAATCACTCTCATAGAAATCCATAATTCTACTTGACCCTGTATACGAAATCTTGAACACATCACCAACTCCTAAAACTGAAGTTGAGGATAGTCTAAATGAACCATCCTGTGCTTCTCCCATTGTCCAGTTTGTTAATGAGTCTGTCAGGAAACTAAGGGTAGATGAGGCTACGTTACTTATTGTGTTTATACCAGTAAAGATATTGTTAGTTGGCAAGAAAGCAATAGCCTCAGAGGCGATGGTTATTGGGGTTGTTATATTTGAGTAATGAGAACCATTTTCATAGACATAGTGAATAGTTTTTGCAGTACCAGAATCTGTCCATCCTTTCACAACAAAGACCAGTCTATCTGTCGGGTCAAAAGCGAAGTTTAATTGAGTAGATAAAAATGTTGTTAATGAAACTGCTGTTGCATTTATTTCTGTACTTGTAGCCTGGAATAATGATGTTTCTACTCCGAGAGCTGTTCTTCTTTTAAATGTATATTCTATCTTTGAAACACCCGTGGCAGAGTTAACATAACTATAAGTATTAAAGTTCCATGTACCAGCTGGAATTTTATTTAAAATCAATGCACCAGAAGCGATAGGTGAGGAAGTTGAAACATAAGTATCAATAGTACAATAACCACCTGCTACATCTGCATCTGCTGAGCAAGTTTCATCTACTTCTGCAAGTGTATCTGGGAGTGTTCTCATTCCTTCATATCCAGGAATATCTACCACTAAGTTCCACGGATAAAGAGTTATCGCTGAACCTGCAACAGAAGGAGCGGTCATACATGTTTCTGGCGTATCACCAAAACAAAGTTTAGATGTAGTAGCAACATTATTTACCAAAAGATTTGTTGTTGAAGCACTAGGGGTTCTTATTCCAGTAGGGTTTACATCAAGGTAATCACCCAATAAGTCAGAACTTGATACTTTTAATCCTCCTACGAAGGCACCTGTTCCATTATTATATAAATTACCTGAATTACCGTAGAAAGAATAATTAAGAAGTCCGCTTGTAGCACTAGCCCAGAAGGCTATATTTGATCCTCCAGCGTGTGTTGCTTCTGAAAGACCTTCTACTCCTATAACTCCACCAGAATCAGATGACTGACCGGGATACGCTCTACCTGCTACTCCATAGGCAGGGAAGATACCATTTGATTGTGCAACCCCTCCTACTCCGACACCAGGATAACCTGTAACTGATTTTGATTCTCCTACTATACCAATATTATTTGTATATGTATGACCGCTATCACCTTTGGATGATATAAGTCCCGCATTAGGAAAGTCTAGGTAATTGGCGTCTGAACCAATTAAGACTCGGCTTAACATGCTTGTTGTTGCATTAAATGTATTTATTCCTGTGAAGGTATTATTCGTATATGTCTTAGGAATTGTGGTGGAGGCGTGGATATATGAATTACCTCCTACTGTCATCCAGTAGTCTGTTGATGTGGTAGCCCAGTTAGAAGAACCAACTCCTCCTCCGGTAACTAGCCCATTAGCGTCTATTTGAAGTAACCCAGAAGTTAACCCGGAAAGTATTATATCCTGTCCATATGTTCTTGGGGTTATACCAACATTAGGAGTGCTAGTTGCTTTCCAAAAATCAAGTTGTGTTATTGTTCCTGTTCCACCACCAAGTGCTGAAAAAGCAAAAAATGGAGTAAAAAGAGTTAAAATTATTAATAATTTTTTCATTATCGTAGTCTCTTCATTAAATCTGATAATTTATTAGGCTTTTCTTCCTTATTTGATTGTGGTGGTAAATTTAATTTGACGACAAACTCTTTATTCTCCACAACTGAAGCTATTTGTTCCATTCGTTTTGATAATTTAGCAATTTCATCTTTAAGTTCAGAGTGCATCTTTTTCTTTTCTTCCATAGATTTCTCTCTGTATTCAGAACCCTCTCTCTCTTTTTCTCCCATCGCCTCGTCCTTCTCCATCTCCCTGCTATCAATATCTGATTTTATTTCATCTAAACGGGAAATAACCGGTGCAAAATTAACTTTGTCCGGTCCAGGAAGAGTTGCTATTGAATTTTTTACTTCTGCTATTGCAGATATTATTGAACTATAATCAGATTCAGGAAATTCAACTGGTTTTATTTTTGCATCTATTAAATCAAGTTTATTATTTATCGGAGATAAATCGACTTCTTTCGGTATTCCAATTACCTCCTCAACGATCTTCTTTATTCTTTTATAGTCAATATCTGGTCCAACAGGTCCTCCAGCAAAGTCATGTCCTAGATTATAGTTCCATCTTTGCGCGACAAGATAAGATTCAACCTCATCAGAATAAACTGTATCTTGAGTCGTATAGCCAGAATCAGAATATACTTTTGTAACAACATCTATCCATAATCCTTGTCCTGAAGCGTCTGTTGGCGCAACGAATGTGCCGACAAATCTTTGAATACTCAATCCGTCGTTATCAAGATTAACAGTACCGATTGTCGCTCCTGTTATAGAGTTCCTAACAACTGCTCTAACATAGTAAGTTCCGGCGTCAGACGGATCTGACAGTTTTCTTACTATAGGGAAGCGCTCTGAGCTGTTTATGCTTATCATTTTATAATATTAAAACAACTAATAAGTTATTTATATGTAACTGTCATAACTCCTGCATATCCTGCTGGTACGTCTAAAACGATGCCTGTTGTAACAACAGCATCAAATGTATATGTTCCAACTACAGCCGAAGCAGGGAAGGATGCGATTAATGTTCCTGTTGATGTAGCAGTACCATCATAAATACTAATGGCTGTTGCATGTGTTGTTCCTACAATAACAGATCCGAGTACACCAGAACCACCCCTTACCTTTACAGGAACAGTAGCGGAAGCATTAGCCGAAGAAACTGCCTTAAACATATAACCGTCTTGCCCACTTATTGCGCCTAAATTGCTAACGAATCCTGCTGCGCCAACAAAATATCCTGCGATAACCAATAACGAGCTTGCTATTGCTAATTTTACTTTATTCATCTTAATTAATTATTATTTATAAATCGGTGTTAGCCGAAGCTATCCCTGACCCCATAAAAGGGTCAGAGTAGATTCAGCTATATAGCGCAAGCGCCATATTCGACTGTCATTACTGCGGCCGCAGCACCAGGCATTGCACCTGTTGTTGAAGCTACTAAGTGAACGACAGTTGCTGTTGATGTAGCATAGAAATCAACACAGAGTCCTGTGCTATTTCTCAACTGCAAACCATCTGAAATGGTGGTTGTAGCTGAAGCTGCGAGGGTTGTAGCAGAAACAGTTCCACCACTAATTCCTCCAGTAACGCTTCCTGTTACGTTACCAGTTACGTTACCAGTTACATTTCCAGTAACATTACCAACGATACCGTTGACGAATGTTTCCTGAGCGATATGAACCAATCCACCAAGTTTAGTTGGTGCAAAGGCTCCGCCTAAGATTACCCCAATTACAAGGGCAAGGCAGGCAACTCCTATAAGTTTCTTATCCATTGTTTAGAGTAATTAGTTAATAATCTTAGTATGAACTGCTATCAATCTCAACTCTCAATATTCTGGCCTTCATGTCCTGGAAGGTCTTAACACCATAGAGAGCCATAGGGAGAATGTTCATACCTGACTTACCGGCTGATACAGTTGAAGCCATTTCTACTGAAGGCTCCTTCTGAATTACCAAGTCGATAGCTTTCTTCTCACCTGCAAGGAGCAACTGCTTCTTGTATGTGTATGTTGCATCAGTAGTATCTGTTGATGTTACATAGGAAGCACCCTTAACATAGATGTCTATGTATGTAGCTGTTGAAACAGCGAACATTGTATCAACGACGGCAACATAAGCGGCTGTTGAGAATGCAACGTGGTTGTCTGTCGTTGTGTTGTTATTAATCAAGTGTGCGAGGTTTGTAAGAGTTGTTTCTGTGTTAGTTGTCTGAAGAACATTTCCTTCAGCAGCACCAATTACAGACTGGAATGTAAATGTAATACCATTTACTACCAATGTTTCCTCATCAGCTGGATTATCTGTAGGAGTCCATCTGATCATACCTGTTACGTTGTTGGACAAGTAAAGGTCAAAGCCCATGAACTTTCCAATCATTCCCGCCTCTCCTGTTCTATCTCCCAAGATTGACTCTCTTCCGGCAATGTATGTCAAAAGAATTTGTCTTACCTGAGGGCTGATTACAAAGAATCTGTTCTCAGCTGGAACGTTAGCAACATCCAATTTTCTGGCTGTTACTGTGAAAAGGTTAAGTACATTTGAAACTGTCAAAACAATAGATGCACCAGCTGACTGGTTAGAGTCGAGATCATTGTAATCAACAGTATCGGAAGCGTTGTAGACTTCAAACAAACAGTCTGCATCAATCTGGTTGCTGATTCTTGTTACAGCCTCAGATGACCATGCTTCTGCAGCGCTCCACTTGTTCTGAATTTTATCTACGTTATCAACATAAATTAAGAGAGCCTTAATTTTGTTTACAGTAAGAGTGTCAGATGTAGCGGAAATGTCCTGGGCTGTAAGAGCTGTTCCCTTTGTGTAGTTCTGAACTACGAGGTCGGCTCTGTATGGCCTGTCAACAATTTGTCCGTCAGTAAGAGAAGCCTCTTCTCTGAAGGATGCGATGTTTCTAAATACATTCTGCTTGTACAACTTGATTCCCATTATCTTGCTCCAATATGTAGGAGAAAGTGGGGTTAATGAATTTGCCATTTATAATTAAAGTTAGACTTTTAATGTCTCTCCTTTAACTCCATTTATTGGCGGATTTTCTTTTAGTGAATTCTTCCACCTCTTCAGGTGTAAGTTTTGCGAATTTTGCTTCGTCCATATTATCGTAATCTATTTCGCCGGAAGAACGATTCTGTCCAGACTTTCCAGTTTCACCTGAAACTTTCCTAGTAGAGTCCTTTATTTCAAAGACATCGTATTCTGCACGAAATATTTTCTTCAAAGACAACTTAGCGTATTCTTCAGTAAAAGCCATTTCCATCAATTTGGATTTAATTTCAGAGAGTTTGTCATCGGATAGGCTTGGATGTTCTGCCTTCACAAGGGGCATAATATCTTTTGCAAACTCAACATTGAATGCTTTCTCTTGCTTAATGGCTTCTCTTTCCTGCTCAAGTTCAGTAACTTTCTTTGTCATATCTTCAGGAAGTTTTATTTTCCCAAGAATAACCTTTTCAAGTTTCTTAATAAGATTTTTATTGTTCTCATCAAGACCAAATTCTTTAGCAAGTTCTTCGATGTCATCAGCAAGTTCAGCCTTCTCTGCCTTTGTCATATCCTTTGACGAAGAAAGTTCTTCAACTTTCTTTTGTAGAGTAGAGATTTCACTTTTAAAGTTTGTCTCCATCTCTTCCTTTTCTTTCGCCCATCTCTTCTCCTCTATCTTGGCCTTCCAAGCTGGGATTTGAGCTGGTTTTCTATCTGTCTTAATCTCAGGTTTTTCTTCGGTTTCAGATTTTTCTTTCTCCTCAGTTTTAACCTCAGACTCGGAGGATTCTTCCGTTGACTCTTCTTTCTTTTCGCCAACTTCGTAACCTTCCTTCTGCAACTCCTCTAGTGCTTGTTTCGCAATATCCGAAACGGGGCCTACGCCCTCAATGTTATTTTCTGCCATAAGACTTGTTATTAAAGTGTGTGTTCGCACACTAGCCGTCAAGGGTGGACTAACCTCATTAAATGGGGATTTCTCCCTCAAAACAAAAAACCGATTGCGTTGAAGCAACCGGTTGATACTCTAAAGGGAAATCACCACAAAATCCCATTAGAGGATCAGCTGGTTCCTCCAACGCTTGTGGTGATTCCTATTAGTTTTCAATGAGCCTACCTATCTTTCTTATCCTTTGATACCTACCTGCCTACTCAGTCTTGCAGCCATATCTTTTGCCTTATCTATATCATTTTCCTTACCAACCAATTTTCCTAGTGGGTTATAAATTCCAACTTCTTTTCCGAATGATTTTGCACAAAATCTTCCTGTCGCTTCAATCTGTTTCGGTAATTTTTCGATAACGACCGCAGGAGTTACAACGACCTCTTCGACTATCTTCTCTATTACTTCTTCCGCCATCTTCTTATTTTTTTTGAATACCATTTATACTGTCATTAATTGATTGAACGCTTCCGCCAATCGCTTGATAAAACTCGTTTGCTTTTTCTACATCTATACCTGTCGCTTTCATTAATCCGGCGAGAAATACTTCCGAATTTTCCTGAAACTTAACTGAATCAAATAAAGCTCGAAATACTATTCTATCTTCTGGTTTTACGACCTCTGGAAATTTTACATACGCAATCTTGTCGTCAAAGGAAACCATAATTTCATCCGTTCCTGGATTTGCAAAGATACAAAGTAAGTCTTTGTTCTTGTGTGAAAATTCTTTTAATGTCTCTGTTCGTGGTTTTTTAGGCATATCTTTTAACTTTTTTAGGCAACTTTTTCATATTTGGAGTTTCTTCTGCAAAACGCTTTGCTATTTTAGGATGTTTTGCAAACATATATCTCTGTTGTGCTTTGCTTTTAAACGGCATATATATATTATACCATTAAATTAATAATTTATAAATTACTATCTATTCTCTTCTCCATTTCAGCAATGGTCTTATCTGAGGTTTCAAAAAAGTCAACGAACTTCTTAAAAAACTCTTTCTTTATAAGCATTAAATCACGTTCATAATCAGGTAAAACCGCCGAATTACTTCCTATCAGTTGCTGGTCAATTTTCTTTATTTCATCAATAAATACCTTGAACAAGAATTTAGCTCCGTCTTGATTCTTCAACGCCTTAACAAGCAACAGTTCTTCAGCCGACTTGCACCAACCAGAAACCTCGGTTTCATAAATAGTACCCGAGAATTTCTGTATTAGTTTTGATGATTTTTTTTCTAGTTCGTCCATTATATTGTGTTAGCTACTCCTTGTTCTGGAACCATTTCTGTCGGTGCAGGAGGATTATTTGGTCGTCCTAATTCTGGTGGAACTTGTCCCATTGCTTCAATCTGTGCTTTCTGTTGACTTCTCATCTCATTCTCGGCAACAACCGGAACATGCAAATCAAAGTATGCCTGTAGTTGTGCTCTCACTTCTTCGCTTATCTCATCATTATCGGTCATAAAGTTATGGACAGTTTCCAAGAAAGCATTTGTTGCATTTCTATTTAACTTCGCCTCTTTACCCTTGAGAATCAACTCAATTCCCTTTTTGGCTTCAGAAATAACTAAATCGTTACCATTACTCTTTGTGTCTGTAAGACTTGAAATCAAATCTGAATCAAATCCGGTTAGATCCAATTTCAGTCTCAACCAGGTTGCGGGGTTTACTTGACCAAACAAAATAGGATTTGCCTCGACAGCATTCATCGTTGAAATCTTTACTCTTTTGTCGAGTGTCTGTTCATTCTGTTCATCAACTCTTGAAATAACCCTGACAACATAATCAGGTTCAGTATCCTCTTTCTTTATTGATTCCCATTCAGCACCATTGATTCCGATTATCTTTACCATCTCGTCTTCCGAACAGTGTTCCCACAATCCCCAGTCATATCTCAATCCAACATCCGCATAACATTCATCATACGAGTCGCCGATAAGTTTCATTCTCTTAGAAACCTGAACAGCATTACCTTCGTATATTCCAACCTTATCTTCCCCAGAAGTTCCTTCTGTCTGTGCAGAAATACCAGACTTCTCTCCCATGAAATTATTGAGGTAGTTATTTAAGTTTATCGCCCCACTGATTTCTGGTGTCTGGAAATGATAGACTCCACTCTGTATCGCCTTTCCTGCCGGTACATTAGCGAAAGCAACCCCGTCTGGTCTGTAATCTAACTGTGACAAATCTGGGAACATCTGTGAATCTACAGCTTTCATGTCCCAGTTTCGCTTTCTATTGTTATTTAGAATTTCGTTAAGGTTCTCTTTTATGGCTTTAGCTATAGGTTTTATATCATCAAAAGGACCTCTTGCCCAAATATTGAAAGAGTTCTCGCGAGCCTGCCAGATTACCCATGGATATAATTCGGATTCATAAACTTCTTTGAGTTCAGCAAATCTAACCCAGACCTTTTTACATTTATCGAAAAGGATATAATATCTATGTCCATCAATTTCAGTTATCCACTCAGTGAGATTAAATAATTCTGAACCAACATAGTTGTTCGTTTCCGTGTCCAAACCTTGCGCCGCCATTCTATTAATTTTATTCCTGTACTGGTCCTCTGTCTTTTTAAAATCTGTAGCAGAATAGGATTCAGTAAGTTCATTTACTTGTTTCTGGTCATACTTTGTAGACTTTAATTCCTCCTTGTTTTTAAAAATATTTGTTTGTCCGGCAAATACATGGTCCTCCAAATCTCCTCCTCCATTCGGTTCACAGTGAAAATCGTAATGGTCAACAATCTGGAAGATTGACTTATATTTAGGATCTGATACTGCCGAGTATTTGAATATACCAATGTTTGAAACAGCACAAAGTCTCTTAGATAGTCTATCTTTCTTAGACCACTTTCCGCGAGAAGAATCCTTCTCCCACATTGCAGTAATTTTCTTTGAGGACTTTAGATTTGAACCTTTGTCATCATAAAACTCCAAACGAGGTGGCTTGTTTACCTGAGCGACGAGAGTATCGACAAATCCGTTAGCAACAACAGCATCGAATGGGAAATTATATCTACCAACAAGAGCTGGTTCCGTTGCACCAGCAAGCATATTTTCATTCTCAAGAATTTCTTTTAGTCGTGGTTGTCTAAATAATTCCGAAGTATCAAACTGTTTTAACGCAATTGTTAAGACTTCGTCAGCGGTTCTCATAATTATTTTATTTTACTAATAAATTCGATTTCCTTCTCCATCTGTTCTAAAAGCATGTCGTCAACCGTCTTCGCCGATTCATCAATTATCGCCTGTCTTTCGTCCATCAACTTTTTTATTTTAGCGTTCTGCTCCGTAGAATATTTTTCTATCTCCTTACCGGACTCTGTTCTTATAACATCAACTTTTTTATAGTCATCTTCGGACATATTCTTTACTTTTCTATCCACATCCCAATAAAATTCACGCAGGAATTTCTCCGCCTTTCCTAGGGGCGACTCTGCATAATTTTTCTTCGCTATCTCCTTTGCGTAACCCAATCCTGTTTTGCTCATTACTTATATTAATTATACCACATTTATAATTTGCAACCTAACCCATTCTTGCCAATTCGTCCTTTGTTGGCATAATACTCGGCTTGTTTTGTCTATTAGGTAAAAGAGTTCCTTCGTAAGGTGATGTTGGGACATATTCCTTGACAGAAAATGTGGTCGGATTGTTAAATGCCGCCGCTGCCATCTCTAGCATATAAGATAATGCGTCTGAAAGATCATCGTGTGTCGCCTTTGGGAAACGAACCAACTCATCAATGAGGTCAACTTGGTCTTTTTTAATAAATATAGACCCAGTTTCAAATCTTGGAATAAGACCCTCGATACGGATATTCTTCTTTCTACCCAAATCTTTGAGTTGTTCTACGAGGAAGAAGTTATTTCTTCTCTTCATCTCGAAGTCAAGTGTAGGTTTAAGCGTGTATTCAAACGCTTTCTGCTCAATTCCAATCTTTATTGGATGAAAATATGCCTTCAAGTCAAAAATCTTATCTATAATCTCCTGTTCATTTCCTCGGAATCTCTCTGCTGACCTAACATACCAAAAATTATCCCTGTCCACCGAAACAACGATAATACCTGTTGCGTCCGCCGTCTTTGCCTTAGAGTATGCTCGGTCTATAGTGATGTAGGTATTAAGTGCCTTCTTGTCGATGTCCTCATCAGTAAAATACTTAAATTTCTCCTGCTTGAATTTTCTGTTCTCGTCAGATACAGGATCGTTCTGATACTCCTGGTAGAAAAGGAACGCCTGACCCTTAGAAATGTAGTCCGCCTTAATTTTCTCAATATCTAGTACCGTTAAATGTTCCGGCCATAAAGCCTCTCCGTCGGTTATCGCTCGATAAGTTCTTTTTGTATATTCTGTATATTTGTCGGGAGACACCATCTTCGCCAGCAAGGAATCGTAGTGGAGTATTGTTCCGATAACAATAAACCTGCCCTCCTTCGCCATCGCAGGAATAAGCGCACCGTTTATCCATCTCTCTAGTTTGCTTCGTCTTTCCTTGCTTTCCACCATTTCGTCGTTCTCCAAATCGTCTCCGATGATAAGCGTCGGTCTGCTTTCTCGGTATTTCAGACCTCTAACTTTCATCCCCGCACCGAGAGCCTTCACCATAATCCCGTTAGCAATAATCTCCCCTTCTGACCAGTTATCCGAAACAAAATCCCCGTAGAATGCTCGTAATACCTCGTTCGCCTCAAATTCAGCCTTCAGCGATTCAAGGAAGAGAACGGATTGTGAATAAGTATCAGAAACCAGCAAGATAAACTTTTGCTTTTTATTGCAGATTTCCCAGGCAAGATAGATGAGGTCGGTGATGGTTGATTTTGCATGACCTCTCGGCGCGGCTATCGCAAGTCGGGAGATATTTTTGTCTTCGTAGAGAGCATAAATTTCTTTGTGAAACTGAGGAATTGCCAGTGAGGCATGGTTCTTGAAGAAAAATTTAGCAAATGAAACAATATCTTCCTCGAAGATTTTTAGGAGTACATTTTTCTTCTCCATGTCCGATAGATTATTTTGCATCTATTATTTTTGTGTTCTTCTTTTCCGAATAAGCATCGAGAATATTTTTAAATTCTTCCGTCGATATTTGTATGTTCAGTGTTTGATTTGGTTTAGATTTGTCTGCTCCATTTTCAATCGTGTCGATGTCTCCGGTGACAGTCTTCAGCAAGGAAGTCAGGTTAGATGTAGATTCCGACTTTAGATTTTTAGCATGGAGCGCTTCAATGGCACGAGCACGGAGATCTTTGAGGCGTTCTATGGCTGGATAGATGTCTTTGGTAAAGGCGTTATATTGAGCTATTTGGGCTTGGGATGGGGTGGGTGGTAGGGTGATACCAAAATGGGTAAGAACTTCGCTTATAGGTACCATTTTGCCCTTTCCAGAGGCATGTCTGAGGGAACGGAGGATGTAGTCTTTGGCTTTTCTGTATCTTTGTTCTATTTCTTCTTCAAGGTTCACTTCAGGGAGAACAACGAGAGAATTATTTGGTGTAGAAAAATCAACCGATTCATTTTCGGTTTCAGACTGCTGTGGTGTTATTTCGTCATCCATATTATAATTATATCATGGATAGCAAAAAAGCAAAATTTATCTGTAAGAGATGCGGAAAGGCGATAGGGGTAGTTTATTATGACCGGGAGAAAAAGGAATGGGTGTGCGAGAAATGTCAGTTTAAAAAAATTTAGAAATTTATAGGGGGACCCTTTTTGACGGCGGGGGGTCTTTTTTTGTGCGCGGACGGAATATGGGGGGGACCCCTTCACATACACGGGGGTAGGGGGTGGGGGGGGTAGGTCAAAATGTAAAATGTAGACGGCATCCCAGCACCTATCCCCACCCCTTGCCTTGCCTACACTACCCCCCCGCCTACCTTCTTGAACGATGATATATCAAAAAAAGCATAATTACGCAAAATAACGATATAAAGTGCGTCGCACAATATACATTCTCCGACGCACTCATTTAACGGCTTAAAATATAGCTATTTCAGCAAGACAAAAACTGGCCAGCAATATCAGCAATAAAAAACATATTACAACACACCAGCGAAAAGTCAGACCGCAAAGTCTCAGGGGGTAGGCATACCTATTCTTAAATTGATTTTTTTTTTTTTTTTTTTTTTATTAAATAAAATTAGGTTTTAAAATATTTTTTTTTTTCCTTTTTTT
>Ga0172381_10000763_pt1 | contig 39649 bp, 36 predicted proteins | sample Leawel6488metaG_FD_119754 | JGI IMG/M metagenome (GOLD analysis project Ga0172381, IMG submission 119754) | Leachate microbial communities from a municipal landfill in Southern Ontario, Canada - Leachate well 64-88 metaG | ecosystem: Engineered > Solid waste > Landfill > Unclassified | place... | reverse complement strand
CGATAGGGTGAATAGCCTAAAAATCGACTAGTTAGGCGCATTGCGACCGTAACGGCAGTCGATCGTTCTTTGAAGAAATAGCTCCCGGCGAGCAATCTTTTGTCGCCACCCATTAACTTAACCATTACCTTGAAGACAAACGGTGATTTAATAATTTTCTTTTCGGCTAATCGTGAGGCAACAACTGAGACGGTATCCCCTTTTTCGATCCGGATAAAAGTGTCATTAGGAAAATTATGAGGGGGTAAAATATAAAACCAAATAAATATCAGGGTAAGAATAAGAATCGTGACAGCTAAAACGCCGGCGACCGAATATTGGCACTTGGGAGTCCGACAAGTTTTTTTCGGTGGTTCTTCCGGTGGAATAATGGCAATTCTCTCTTGTATCCCCTCCGAAACAGCCGAAATTACTTGATCTTTATTTTCTTTAATTATTTTTTTGATAAAAGGTAGCATCGTTAAATATATCGATTTTTATGATCGTTGTCTCTAGCCGGTTAGACCAAGAGGCTTAGGTTGGCAAATTTATTGGTGGTTCGCCACGCTTCGATGGGATACGACTCAAGGTTGGTGTGGTGGCCACTAAGCCTGGCAAATGATAGATAGTCGCCAATTCTTCAGAAGTTAGAATCATTGGTTTTTTGCTGGCTGGCGGATAAAAATAAGATCGGAGAAGATAGTTTTTGAAAAACTTTTTTTGGAGGCGGAGTTTTCGAATATTGCGGAAGTCTTGCCAGGGATTATCATAGCCGGAAGTTAGGGCGGTTTTGATGGTGTTCATTCCTGGGGCGCCAAATTGTTTAATACTATTAGCGACCCCGACTTTCACGATTGGCCGAATTCCTTTTCCACCCTTGGCACAATAGAGAGCCCGAATACCGGTGTCAAACGCAAGCTTGCCCGAGGCACGTTCCATTGCTTCGGCGAGCATTCGCTCACTGCTCGATGGGATTAACTTGGTAAAACTTTCTGCCATATCGGCTTTTTTGTCGCGTTTAAGAACCTTATCAATTTCTTTCCGCACGTCGTCTTTCCAGTCTTTTTTTTCTGCCCACCAGGTGGAAGGGTCGCCCCACTTGAAAGGGGCTGAAAAACGTTTCTTGGTGGCGGTGATCATTATTTGGAACCAAACTCGTTCGTTGGCGTTGATCGAGCCAAGGAATTCGAGCATTGGTGTCATTGGATCAATCTTAAATTCTTCTTTAGGGTTTGATTCTAGCCCATAATCAAAATAAGTTTTAATCGGGTAAGCATCCGGTTTATCAAGTTTAAACTCCCAGCCGGCAATATCCCATTCGGCATTTGGCACACCAAAGACAACTTCTTTGGTATAATCCTCGACCTGAAAAACTTCAACTTCTGGATATTGAGAATAAATCTGAGTCTCCATTAAATCTTTGAAAAAAGCCGGGATGTTCATATAAAAATGAATATCGCCACCGTTGGAAACAAGTTCCAATGAAAAATAACTCTGGACGCGTCCTTTTATATACCAATCAATAATTTCTCCACAATAGGTTTGAAAAAAAATATGATTAAGCAACTCCATCGCGGCCGGTGATTTATTTAGCTCTTTTGGTAGCTTGATTTCTAGAAGGAGACGTTCTTCGTTGCTGACGTAAAGCCGGCGGATATAATATAGATAGGTTTTCCATAAGCCGTAGACGAGGAAGAAGGGAGCAACGTAAATTAAGTATTGGGAAAACCAAACCAGAGACCACTCAAAGTTAGCGACCTTGGCGCTAAATGACTGCAAATAATAAAAAGATGATCCCATCTCTTTAATAATAAAACAATTGGGGAAAAAATTCAAAGACACAGATCGGCGCGGAGGTAAGAGAAACCCATTATTCTTCCGAATTGAAATCACTCCGAGCAACAGGCTCGGAGTGATTTTAATTATGCATAGATCGGCGTTTTATCCACACGTATCTGCGTTTATCTAGGCTAGAACGTAGTTGCCATCTTTATCTTTCTTGAAATAGTCACCGTTTTGGAGGTTAACCAAAACCGTATTTTCTTTGACTTTTCTTTCTTTCAAGACGCGTTTGATGATTTCTTCTCTGGAAAGCGATCCGCCTTCGGCAAGAATTTTTTTGATGACTTCAATCACGGTACCTTTGCTGTAGCCCCATTCGGTTAAGGCGTATAGGCCACGGCCGACGAGAACAAAACGGTCGTCTTTGATGAGTTCATTATGGCAGGTGGCTGAATGAGCTTTTTTACCAAAGACTTTGGCAATTTTTTTGGAAACCTCACCAAAGTGCAATGGCTCTTTAACTTGTCTTAAGACTAAGTAGGCATAGTCGCGGATGCCACGCATTCGGACATTAGGAGAAGAAGATAGCCCCCATTCGCCCAAAGGATTTTTTGACAAAGATTTGCTGATTGCCAGCCAACGAGTCGCAAAATTTTCTAACTTTGGATCATCAGAAACCTGTTTCAATTCAGTGATAAACCGATTGATGAGTTCTGGTTCAGAAACTAAATCGTTGGTTGAAAACTTCTGACAAAGATTTTTTAAAGAAACATGAACTTTGTCGGCAAGCTCTGGGTTGGTGGTCCAGCGATGATAAAAATCCTCATCCTCTCTTATTTTAGTGAAGGCATCAGAAATAACCATCAAAAAGTGTAAATGATTTTGATTTGACTTGTCTTTAAAAAGAGATTCCAAGAAATCCTGTTCGTGGACAATACCGCCACTATTATCAAGCAATTTCTTTAGCTGGTTGAAGGCCGGCTGGGTAGCAGAAAAAGTCTTAGATTTTTTGATTAAATTTAGGCCAAAATTTTCAATTTGGCGAACTCGCTCTCGGGTGATTTTGTATTCACCGCCAATAGCTTCCAAGGTCATTCGGGTGGTGCTTTTTCCGAGGCCGTAACGCTTGGTTAAAACGTCGCGACTACGTTCTGGTAACTGCTCCAAAAGCTTCTTGGTAATTTCTTTCGGTTTGATATTTAAGTTGGCTTCTTTTTCCATATCCTTATTTCTATCACTTATTTATGATTTAGTCAAATGGTGGATAACTAGATGACTAGGTTTAGTAATTTACCGTTGATATATATGGTTTTTTTAACCTTTTCGTTATTTAGCCATTTTTTGATGGTTTCATTCTGTTTCGCCAATTTTATAATTTCGACTTCGCCGAGTTCGCCAGAAACTTCTAGCTCTCCTCGGACTTTGCCATTAACTTGGACAATAATTTTGATTTTTTCTGATACCAATTTGTTCGGGTTGAAGCTTGGCCATTTTTCTAGAACGGTTGTTTTTTTGTGGCCAGCTTTTTGCCATAATTCTTCCGCCAGATGAGGGGCAAAAGGGGCAAAAACAAGCAAAAAATCGTCCCAATTTTTTGCACTGATCGTTTCCTCTTTTTCCATCATATTGGCCAGGATCATCAAGGCAGAGATGGCAGTGTTGAAAGAAAAATTCTCAATATCTTCGCCGACTTTTTTGATTGTTTTGTTAAAAAGAATCTCTAATTCTGAATTTGACTGTTTTGTCGCTGGCTTCTTGCTTCCTTTTTCGGCCAATCGCCAAATTTTTTCTACAAACCGTCTCGCTCCCATCAAATTATCCGTATTCCACGAAGCCCCGGCATTAAATGGTCCCATGAACATCTCATAAATACGTAAAGTATCGGCGCCATGACTTTTGATCACATCGTCTGGATTAATTACATTTCCCCAGCGCTTGCTCATTTTGCGATTGTCAGCGCCAAGAATCATTCCTTGATTTTTGAGTTGAGTAAACGGTTCGGCATAATTTACGACCCCGATATCTTGCAGAAATTTGTGCCAAAAACGCGCGTAGATTAAGTGGCGCGTAGTATGCTCGGTTCCGCCAACATACATATCAACTGGAGACCAATATGCTTCTTTCTTTTTATCTACTAAGACCTTAGTATTTTTCGGATCGATAAAGCGTAAATAATACCAAGACGAGCCGGCCCATTGAGGCATGGTGTTGGTTTCGCGCTTGGCTTTACCACCGCAAACCGGGCATTTCACGTTGACCCATTTGGCAATGTCGGCAAGTGGTGATTCCCCGGTGCCCGTTGGCGCATAAAACTTAACCTTGGGTAAAGTGACAGGTAAATCTTTTTCGGGGACGGGAACAATCCCACATTTCTCACAGTGGATAATCGGGATCGGTTCACCCCAGTAGCGCTGGCGTGAAAAAACCCAATCACGCAATTTATAATTAACCGCTTTGCTTCCGAATTTATTTTTAACAATATATTCAATTATTGGTTTGCGTGCCTCTTGCCAAGTTTGCCCTTTGAATTCGGCCGGTTCTTGAATTATACCGTCTGGCTCACGATAAAAGATTTCTAATTTTTTAACTTTTTCCGCCTGCTCTTTATCTTTTGGCAAAAGAACGGCTCGAAGCGGGATATCGTATTTCTTGGCAAAAGCAAAATCGCGTTCGTCGTGGGCGCTACAATTAACGATACCCGTGCCATAATCCATTAAGACATAGCTGGCAACCCAGATGGGCAGATCCCGGCCGGTGTTCATGTAATTTTTCACATAACGACCGGTAAAAATTCCCTCTAAATTGTTTTCAAGATTAAATCGATTTTTTGCTTTTTCCTCGATTATTTTTTTAACAAAATTTTTGACTGGTTTTTCGTATTTCGTTCCCGCAATCAATTTTTCGACAAGCGGATGTTCTGGCGCGATAACGGTAAAAGTTTGAGCGAGAAAGGTTTGAGGAATTGAGTCATAAACTTCAAATTCGATATCCAAATCTTTTATCTTGTTTTTCAAATTGACCCCCTCACTTCGCCCGATCCAATTGCGTTGAGATTCTTTGGCTGATTCTGGCCAATTTAAATTATTTAGGTCTTTGAGCAAACGATCAGCATAATCAGTAATTTTCAACACCCACTGGCGCATTGGCTTTTTGATAACAGCCGAACTGCAACGCTCACATTTTCCATCTTCTAAATCTTCATTGGCTAGGCCGGTTTGGCAGGATGGGCACCAATTGATCGGCTCCCAAGACTCGTAGGCTAAACCTTTTTTATAGAGTTGAAGAAAAATCCATTGTGTCCACTTATAGTATTTTGGATCAGTCGTATTAATTTCACGTGACCAGTCATAATCAAAACCGATTTTTTCTAATTGTTCTTTAAATCTTTTGACGTTTCTCTTCATCGCGATATCTGGATGAATTTTGTTTTTGATGGCGTAATTCTCAGCAGGCAAGCCAAAAGCGTCCCAACCCATTGGGTGCAAGACGTTAAAACCGTTCATCCGTTTAAAGCGCGAGTAGATATCGGTCGCAATATAACCCTTAGGATGGCCAACATGGAGTCCGTCACCGGAGGGGTAAGGGAACATATCTAGAATGTAAGTTTTGGGCTTTGCCTTACTATCTTTGGTTTGATAAATTTTGTTTTTGGCCCACTCCTTTTGCCATTTTTTCTCAATTTTCAGATGGTCATATTTGCTCGCTTTAGAGTTATTTTTCATCTTAATACTTTAACACGAAAAGAAAATATTTCAATGAGGATTTCTCTTTTAGCTTGAACAATATTTAAGTACCACCGGCTCAATCTTCCCACAAAAATGAGCCTTTTCAGCCGGCCCGCGCCAAGTTTCGCCACCTAGGGCTTGTTTAATAACTTGAGATTCGCCTTCGGGGATAATGTCGTCGTTATCATCTTCTAAGATAATTATTTTCCCCACATTTTTCTTGATTTTATCCAAATCAAATTTCCAGCTCATTAAATATTTGGCCATTGGACGATCTTTATCGCGGAAGCGGGGTTCGATTAGCCCGCTAACCAAAATCAATTTTTTGATTGGTGTTTCTAGTCTTTCCAAAATTCGATACGAAACGACGGAACCTAAACTATGAGCCACAATGGTTGTGTTCACGTCAAATTTTGTTTTCGACAAAACATAATCGGCTTGTTCGACGACGTCGGGGACGAACGGGTGCGGTAAATCTAAAGCAATAACTTCAAACCCTCGTTTTTCTAATTCAGTTTTAAGCCAGGGGATAAAGCAAGTTTGGCTGGTGCTTCGCCAGCCATGAAGAAGAACGTATTTTTGTTTAGTAGAATCATTTCCCATTTTTATACTTTAACATGAAAAGTAGAAATCTCAATTATCCGTTTCAGTTATATTTTTAACGATTTTTTGTGCTTGACTATCTTAATATTCCATTATAAAATTTGAACGGAATACTTGTTTCGGTTTGTCTTGTTTCAGAGAACCAAATTGGGAGGAGAAGACCATGCCTGAAAATAAAGTAGTTTGGCGAATGTTCACTCAAGCGCGTCGGAGTCTAAACCTGCTCTGTGTCTTGATGGCACTGAGGGCGTATTATTACCTCGTGACGATAAGAAGTCTTGAGCCAGCCGGCCGGCAATTGGTTTGGTGGTTTGCGATTCTCGACCTGGCGATCATCCTCGGGGCATTGATTAGCCTGAAAAGTGAGCCCGTGAACCTGCTCTGCACGGCGGGGCCTTATTGGTTTGTAGGCCACCCGGCCTATATGGCTTATCTGATGCTAGATAGTATCTTCTGGCTTCTTGGTAGCCTCTCTTGGTATTCGGCCGTGACCGGCATCGCTTTCTGGTTGGTGGTCATTCTGACCGCCTATCTGGAGGAGAGAATGATCATTGAACGGCTGGGCGAGGAAGCCAAGAAATATTATCACTCAAGGCTGAGTGTGAACTACCTCCTGTTAAGGATCAGGGGGCAATGAACAAACGAAAGAGTTTAGTAGGAGGGCGCCTGGCGTGAAGCTTGGCGCCCTTTGATCTATATTACAAGTTTGATTTTAAGAAACGATGGGTGGCGACGACGCGACAACTATTTATTTTTTATGATGTCGATGATTTTACCATCATCGATTCGGACAATTTTTTCGGCCATCCGACCGTAGGGTTCTTCGTGGGTGACCATAATAATTGTTTGGCCTTCATTGTGGAGGCTTAAGAAAATTTCCATAATTGTTCGCGATGATTCATTATCAAGGTTTGCCGTCGGTTCGTCGGCGAAGAGAATATCGGGATTATGAGCAATGGCCCTCGCAATACTGGCTCGTTGCTGTTCGCCACCGGACAATTGGCTTGGTAATTGCTTGAGATGTTTTTCTAGGCCGACTTTTTTTAACGACTCAGCGGCAAGAAGATAAGCTTCCTTTTTCGGTGCCCCTTTCATGAGAAGTGGCAAAACCACGTTTTCTAAAGCGCTAAGTTCTGGTATCAGCGCATAGTCTTGAAAGACATAGCCTAATCGCTCGAGCCGGAATTTGGTTTTTTCTTCTGGTGTCATCAGGTGGGTATCTCGATTGTCAATTTTTATTTCACCGGAAGTTGGTTCATCAAGTAAGCTGATCTGATACATCAGGGTGCTTTTGCCTGCCCCAGAACGGCCCATAATCGCGATAAATTCACCCGTTTCGATTTTAAGATCAATCCCCTTCAAAACCGGTGTTTCCACCAGGCCGTCAACATAGGTTCTTGTTAAGTTACGAATTTCAATCATAATTTATTTTTAGTTCTATTTTCTTACTAAAATCGAATCCAGGGTATTTTTGCGCACAATCATTCGAGCGGGGATATAGCCGGCAAAGATCGTGGCAATAATTAATAAACTCATCCGCAACAGGGTCGAGGAGATCGGAGCGACCAGGATACCATCGCTGAAAGGAAAATCGATCGGGTAGGCGGTAATGAGTGGTTCCAAGACTGCATAGACAATAAAGATACCAATAATTGAGCCCATAATAGCGTAAAAGAAAGATTGGAGAATATAAGAAATCTCAATGGCCTCACCGGAGATACCAATCCCCTTAAGAATACCAATAAATTTTCGGCGGGTAATGGCATTAATGAAAATAACAATAAAAATAGTAATTGAAGCGACAACCAGGCCGATAGAGCTGATTAAATTGCCGAGAATCGCAAAAGTGTCGATCATGTCTTTGATAAATTTTGGTTCAGCATCAGAAAAGGTTTGCACTCTGGCGACACGATCAATCCCCTGAGCGACCAATGAGTCACGAACTGCGACTGGATCAACATTGGGCTTTAGTTTAATTGCCACCTCATTGACCGCGTAGTCATTTCGCCCCATCATATTTCTAAGCTGGGAATCAACCATAAAGACTTTCATATTTATTTCATCAACTTTGCTTTTTATTATCCCCTTAACTGTCACCTCGTGTTTAATGCCGTTTAAGGTAATTCGGATTTTGGTTCCGGGTTCAACATTGTCTAATGTCGTAAAGACTGAACTCTCCATTGGAAAATATTTTTTCAATAAATAAGAACCGAGAACGACTTGGTCATAATCATCGGGAGCTAAAAAAGAACCCTCAACAATGTATTTAGAAATGCCGGTTACTTTATCTTCAGCAAGAGGATTAATGCCAGCGATGGAAGCAGAAGCGATATTAACTTTCTCGGTCTCTTTATGTTGTTCTTTATAGCTAGCCTCCAGCGTCGCTCCCTGGGTATAGCGAGGAGTATAACCAAGAATTCTTGGGTCACGAGCAAGAATAGCCAAGACCTCCGGACTATTTTCGATATAAGTTTTATTGAGAGGTGTAGAAATCAAGATATCACTTGTGTACTGTTCTCGGACAGCATCAACCGCCCCTTGGATCAAGCCAACTAAAATACCGGAAACTACTACCAGGTTCAGAAAAGTCAAAACCATTACCGAAATGATAAGGGTGTTTGTCCAAATGCTTGAACGCCTGATTTGTCGCACGGCTAGGAAAAAACCAATGCGATAATTAGTAAGTGAAAACATATTTTTTACGGATTAAGGACAATATTATCACCAGGTTTTAGCCCGGAGAGAATTTCCGTGGACCCGAGGGCGCCTTCTTTGCCCAAGGTGACATCTTGTTCAATAATTTGGCCATTGCCACCAATAACTTTAACGAATTTTTGCATCTGGTTGGTAATAATCGCCTTGGCGGGCACCGCGAGGACATTTGGTTTCTTTAGCGCGGTGATTAACAAGTTAGCGGTCATCCCAGATTTGATTCGTGTGTCTTCAGCCAAAAATTGCAATTTAACTTTGTAGGTAGAAACACCATCGCGAATAGTCTCGGCTGGATCAATTGAGACAATGTTGGCCGAAAATTTAACACCCGAACCATAAGCGTCGAGAGTTGCCTCGGCCGGATTTCCCACGGTGAGATTGGCGATATTAATTTCTGGGACGAAGCTTTCTATTTGGAAAAGGCCAGAATTAATCATCGAAATAGTCGCTTGACCAGCAATCGCCTGTTCGCCGTTTTTAATGTCTAAACGAGTAACCACGCCATCAAAAGGCGCCCGAAGAAAATAATCTTGATAGGTCAGCTCTTTTTGTTGAACTTGGAGTTTTTGAGCCTGGACATCTAAAACTTCTGGTCCGTTGATCAATTTGGCAAGGGTTTCTTTTTTATCGGCAATTGTTCGATCAGCTTCACCGAGAGCGGCATCAATCGAATTAAGACTAGCCAAGTCCGTGGTGATTTGGTCAGTCCAGGAATTGATATTGGCGAGGTCGGTGGTCATTGCCGGACTGCGATCATTATTGCTCGTCTGATCGATAACAAAAGAAACAGAGGTGTTTGCATCCTTAAGCGCTTGAGCGGTTAGCTTTGCCGTTTGGTATGTTTCTTCGATCAATAGTTCAATCGAAGAACTGGCCGAACTGCGGGTGATTAAGCGCTGGTCGATACTATTCTTGTCGTAAGCAGCTTTGGCTCGATAGTAGCTATTCAAAGCAGCCTGGCGATAAGTCCTTGCCGTTGGATTTCTTATCAGAGAACTGTCGAGGAAATAAGGGGAAGCGACGGAATTGTTAAACAAAGTATCTAACCCAGACATGATTCTTGGTAAATCGAGAAAAGCATTATCGACATCATTAAAACCATCGATATAAGCCTTGTTTTTAGCGTCTAAGGCGTCGTTAAGGGCGTTCTGGTCCTTCAGGATATCTAATTTTTCCGCGGGCTTGGTGAGTTTTTCTAACGCGACTCGAGAATTTTCAAGATCTAAAGAAGCCGAACCAGAATCAATCTGGGCCATCACATCACCGGCGTGAACTATTTGGCCGACAACCGCGTTAACAGAAATTACTTTACCACTTCGGTTAAAACCAAGCTCAACATTTTTGGCTGGAGTTACTTTGCCAGAAACAGAAACGGTTTGGGTAAAATCGCTTGGTTGGATAATTAAAGTTTGGAGATCGTCGGTACCATTACCAGATCTCTTCATGTAAATAAAAATTCCAGCGACGATAATGATCACCAAAACAATCCAAATAAGGTATTTTTTTAACCAAGTTAAAAAGTTTTTCATAAGTATCTGCTATTTTAGCAGATTTTGGACAATAATGACAACTTTTAGGCTATTTTAGACCCATCTTTCTTTTGTATTCATCCGCGCTCATCGCTTTTTTGATGTCAGTTATTTTCTCGATAAATTCAATCCCCTGGAGGTGATCATATTCGTGTTGGATAACGCGAGCGAGCATACCCTCTGCCTCTAATTTAAATTTTTCGCCTTTTTCGTCAAGCGCTTCAATAATTATTTTCTCGGATCGTTTAACGGGGGCGAAAAAATTAGCGTTAGCGACACTGCCACAACCTTCGTAAATTGTTTTTTGTTTTTTCGAGGCCCAAGTAATTTTGGAGTTAATATAAACCCGCAAAATGTCTTTTTTGAGCTTGCGATACTTGGTCGGGCGAATTTCGGTCACAAAAATCGCTAATTTCTCGCCGATCTGCGAAGCTGACATTCCGATTAAATTGTGGAAACGAACAGAATCAATCAGGTTGGCAATGACCTTTTGAGTTTCTTTTGCACCAATTTTTTTAACTAATTTAGATTTTTGGCTTAAAAGAGGGTTTCCGATTTGGATGATATTTTTTACGATCATAAGTTTGTTGCCATCTATATTTTTTGCCAGAGAGTTAAATCAGGACCCAAATCAGAGACTGGTTTAAATTTATTTTCAAACTCTTTTAGCAGAAAGGGATTATTGGGGCCATTGAAATTTAGCACGAGCAATCCTTCTGGTTTAAGCACTCGGTATATTTCAGACGCAATTGATGGGTACGAAAATTCATACATCGCGTCATCAAAAACCGCGGTTGCATTTACCAAGCCAAAAGAATCATCCTCAAAAGGTAGCTGAGAAATTTCAGCTCTAACCTGATTAGCCCCCAGATTAACTTCTAAATCTTTCTTCTCTATACTTGCGCAAAAAACCCCTTCTTCATTATTTAGATATTTGGAAAACTCACCAAGTCCTCCCCCGATATCCAATACTCTTAAATTCTCAAGTATGTCCTTCCTATCGGCTTTTTCAATAGCCCTAAGGATCTGACGCCAGGTAAAATGAGCTTCTGACCCATCGGGCGTAACTATCTCGTCTGGGTGCATTTTTTCGTTGGCCATAATATTTAGTTTAATTAGATTTTAAACTCAATCACGTCTCCATCTTTCACAATATAATCTTTTCCTTCGGTTCGAACGAGGCCTTGCTCGCGAGCTTTGCCATAAGAGCCGGCTTTTAGTAAATCTTGCCAATTAATAACTTCGGCTTTTATAAATTTATCGTAAAAGTCGGTATGAATCGCGGTCCCGGCAATTGGTGCGGTCGAATCTTTTTTGATTGTCCAAGCACGCGTTTCATCTTCGCCCGTGGTGAGAAAGGTGATTAAGCCAAGCATCTTATAACTCTCTTTGATCAAATCGTTAATGCCGTCATCTTCAACGCCCAGTTCTTTTTTAAATTCTTCCTTGTCCCCTTTCTCAAGCTCGGATAATTCCCCCTCAATTTTGGCATCGACAATAACCCAATTGGCGCCTATTTTTTTCAAATAATCAGTAACTGGCGCTAAATCAACGGTCGGTATTCCATTTTTTTTGTTTAAGATGTAAAGAATCGGTTTCAAAGTCAGAAGACTGAGGGCTTTGGCAATTTTGGTTTCTTCTTCTGTTAGAGCAATGGTTTTCGCCATTTGCCCAGTTTTCAAAACTTCTTCGATTTTTATCAAAATCTCACTTTCAATCATCGCTGGTTTATGGCCTCTTTTCACATCGTGCGAGAGATTAGCAATTCTCTTACTGACAGTTTGCTCATCGGCAAGAATTAATTCAAGATTAATTGTTTCAATATCATCGATCGGGTCAATCTTATCGGACACGTGAGTAATATTTGAATCTTCATAAATGCGAACAACCTCGGCAATGGCATCAACTTCGCGAATATGTGAAAGAAATTTATTGCCCAAACCTTCACCAGCCGAAGCGCCTTTAACTAAGCCGGCAATATCGACGAATTCAATCGCGGCGGGAATTTTTTTGGCTGATTTAGAGAATTCAGCGAGGATCTCGACACGCTCGTCTGGTACTGCCACAATGCCCACAGCTGGATCAATCGTGCAGAATGGATAATTCTCTGCGGGCACTCCTTTTTGGGTAAGAGCGTTAAAAAGCGTCGATTTCCCGACGTTTGGTAGCCCAACGATGCCGATAGATAAGCCCATTAGTAGATTTTAGCGAAAAAAGAGGGAAAAGGGAAATTACTGGCCGAAATAAATTTTCTTGATTTTTTCGTTATCTAAAATATCTCGTCCGCCAGTGAGGGCCACTTTGCCCATTTCCAAGACATAGGTACGGTCAGCAATTTCTACCGCAGCACGAGCGTTTTGTTCGACAATCAGAAGCGACACCCCTTCTTTGTTGATTTCTTTGATGATCGCAAAAATCTCGTGCATAGCCTTGGGAGATAAGCCAAGTGATGGTTCATCAAGCAATAAAAGCTTTGGACTTTGGACCAGAGCCCGAGCAATGGCGAGGATTTGTTGTTGGCCACCGGAAAGATTGACGCCATTCTGGCCAATTTTTTCACGCAAAAGAGGGAAACGTTTTAGGACGCCTTCAATATTTTTTTTAACCAATTTTTGATCAGCAATGGCAAAAGCGCCCATCTCTAAATTTTCTTTAACGGTCATGGTGGAAAAAACTTGTCGGCCCTGGGGGACGAAACTTACACCCAGATTTATTAGCGAGTAAGTTGGCAAAGAGGTGAGTTCATCATCAATAAATTTGATCGAACCGCCTCGCACTTCGGCTTGATTAAAAATACTCCGCAGGACCGTCGACTTCCCTGCTCCGTTTGGTCCAATCAAGGCGACAATTTCACCTGGTTTAACCTCGATATCGATATCATGTAAAATATCCGGTCCGCCATAGTATCCAGCTTTTAAATTTTTGATTTTAAGCATGTTTAAATTATACCAAAAACCGCCTCATCAGTGAAGCGGTTTTTGGGCAATCCAAAATAAAGATAAATTAAATGCCTGTCGGTTTGCCATCCACGACTTTCTTGGTCGCGTAATCTTTTGTGAAGGCTCGTTTCCCGTCGGACACTAGATGTCCAGAAGCGCCATTATACTCTTTAATTTCAGCGAGGGCCTGGGCAACTACTGTTGGATCAATTGATTTGGTTTCTTTCATTGCTTGGGCCAACATCATCACCGCGTCATAAGCGGTGTCTGCGCCAATATCTATTGGCGAGCCAACCCTTGACTCATAGGCACTTTTGAATTCTGGCGTTGGAGTCAAAAAAGTAAGAAATTCCATTCCCTCGAAGGCTCCATGTGTAGCATCGATAGCACTTTGATCGACAGTAATGGAAAAGATTGGCAATTTGACATCAAGTTCCCTCAATCTCTTGGCAATTAGCGAACCCACCTGAACACCATCAGTTGTTGAGACAATCGCGGTAATCCCCTTCGTCGCTTTAATCTTCGTGGCATCGCTACTGACCTCGGTCGTTCCTGGTAGTGGTTCTACTAAAACTTCTACCGTTCCACCAAGTTTTTCGAACCGATCTTTAAAAGCTTTGGTTTGATCAAGAACCCATGGATCCTTAGCGCTTATTAAAGCAACTTTCGTGTGGCCTTTTTTGTAGACGTAATCGGCCAAATTAGCGGATAGGATATAATCATGAGGCCAGGTGTTGAATAAATATTTACTCCCTTCATTAAATTTTTGGGATCCCAGTGATGGGGAGATGATAATGACTTTTTTCTGATTTGCTAGATCAACCAAAGGAAGACCCGTGACAGACCAGTTTGTTCCAATAATAAATTTTACTCCCTGAGCATCGGCCAAATTAGTCAGATCACTCACGGCGGTTTTAGAATCGCCTTGGTCATCCTGATGGACCGCTTCTAGTTTTTGACCATTGACTCCACCCTCGGCGTTAATTTTCTCTATCGCCATATCAATACCATTGCGAGAAGCTTGCCCCCAAGAAGAACCTTCTCCTGTCAGGATAAGGATACTCCCAATTTTGATTGGGCCAGTTTCAGCAGCTGGAGAATTAACCAGCTTGTGTCCTTGATAATACCAAACTCCACCGATGATTAAAATAATTACAACAATTGCAATAATCCACTTTATAGTTTTAGACATAAATATTTTTTAAATTCGAAATTTTAAATCCGAAATCCGAAACAAGTTTAAGACTTAAATATTGAGATTTGTTTAGAGTTTAGAATTTATAATTTCGTGCTTATTTATTAATGCCTAAACTATACCAAAAAGCCCTTTCTCTGCAAACCCCACCCCGCCAGACCTCGGGCTCTTTTGAGGTCTGGCGGGGAAAAATTTCGCTTGACTTTTTTTCGGGGTAGGAATACAATGCAGTCACATTCGGCATTCGCCGCGGCCCCGCCCCTCAAAAGGCGGGGAAAATCGTTCTAATAAAAACTTTACTTATATAATTTCCAAAAAGCTTTCTTAACATCCTCAAAATCATTGCCATCAATTTGGCCCATACGAGTAGATAAACGCCGATAATCAATCGCCCTAATTTGATGGAGACAAACACAAACATCTCGTTCTTCGTGTTTTATTGTAACGTACCAAGACCCTTCTCTTATTTTGGTAGTAGTTGGAGCAACAAGATAGAAGTTGTGAGACAATTTCTTAAGAATTAAACCGGGGCAAGAAAATAACCTACTCTTACCGTCTATTTCTGAACCGACATTTTCACCAAAACTAATCCACCATAAATCCCGTTCGCTGACCAATGGAGGATTATTGGTCAAGTCATTAAGTTTTATTTCTAATTCCAGCCACTCTAAAAATTTCTTAATCATTACTTTGATTTTATCACACTTAATCCAAGTAAGCCTCCAACACCTTAGGATTATGGCGGATATCGTCAGGCGTGCCTTCGGCGATGACTTGCCCGGCGTCCATCACAATCACCCAGTCGGAGACCTTAAGGGTAAAGTTCATGTCGTGCTCAATCAAGAGAATGGTCTCTCCTTTGGCGCGCAAGTCACGCAGAACATCTTTGATTTTTTCGCGGAGTTCAGGCGTTACGCCAGCTACTGGTTCGTCGAGCATTAATAGACTGTGGGGGTTAATCAAGGCGCGCAAAATCTCCACCAAGCGCTTTTGGCCAAAAGAGAGATCTCGTGTTTGCTTATTGCGCATATGCGTAATACACATTGATTCTAAATATTCATCTATTATTTTCTTTTTAGAAATTCCCGAGGACCGTCCTTGGTGGCGCCCTAAAGGACGGTCCTCGGGGCCTAAAATAAAACTAGCCCAAAATTTTTGGTCCTCGTTATCAAATGCCAACATTAAATTTTCTTCCACCGTCAAGTTGGCGAAGAGTCGTGATTGTTGAAAAACACGAGAGATACCAAGATTAGAAATAAGGTGGGGCTGTAAGTGAGCGATGTTTAAATCATTTAATAAAATTTTACCACCATCAGCTTTGGTGATACCCGAAACTAAATTAAAAACTGTTGTTTTACCCGAACCGTTGGGACCAATTAAGGCAGTAATCGTTCCCCGTTCCACTCCAAACGAACAATCGTCAACCGCATGAACGCCACCAAAGTGTTTGCGAAGATTTTCAATTTTTAAAATTTCGTTTTTCATCGTTTATTACTCTAACTCCACTTTGCCCCAAAAACCTCTTGGGCGATAAATTAAAATAACGAGGAGAATCAAAGAATAAATAATCTGACGCATTGGTCCAAGAATCGAGGATGGGAAGCCGACGAAACGTAGAGCTTCAGGAATTAGGGTTAAGATAACGGCCGCCGCCACTGTACCCGGGAGCGAGGCTAAACCACCGACAATCACAATCGAAATAATAGGGATAATTTGCATCAAAGAAAAAGATGAAGGGTCAATAAAGGTGATATAGCCGGCATAAAGTGAACCAGCTAGGCCAGCAAAAAAAGCGGAAAGAGCGAGTGAAAAGGCCTTGGCTTTGAAAGTATCTTTGCCAAGAATTTTGGCTGCTAGCTCATCATCACGAACCGCTTCAAGTAATTTGCCAAACGGCGAATCGGTAATGCGCTTGATTACAAAATAGACGATAATAGCGACGATCGCGGCTAAAATTAGAAAAGAAAAATTATCTTCAAAAACAAAACCAAAGATCGCCGGACGTGGAATGCCCGGTAGGCCTAAAGGGCCACGGGTCAAATCATCGAGGTTGAGCATTAGACTATAGATAATAAAAGAAAAACCAACGGTCACGAGCGCCAGATAATCCCCTTTAATTTTATCGGTCGGTAAAGCAAGCAAAAAGCCACAAAACATTGCAACAATTCCGCCAGCAAGAAAACAGAGAACAAAAGGCGCGCCGGCCAAGGCCAGAAGGGCGGAAGTATAGGCACCAAGGCCGTAAAAAGCGATGTGGCCGAGGTTTAGTACACCAGAATAGCCAATTGACAGATTGAGCGACAAACTCAAAATCAAATAGATACAGATGAGGATTAGGAGGTGAATAATGTATGCTGAAGCCATAGAGGTAAGTAGTAAAAGTAGTATAGTAGTAAAAGTAATAAAGTTAAATTTTTTGGGATTTTTTCCAGCCAAATAGTAAAAATCCTACTTCTGTTGCCAAATTATCGACCTTTTTATAAGCATCATCGCTAATATATTTCAAATCTTTAGATAAGAGTAATTGGTACTTAAGTTCCTCTAGCGAGCCCTCGGCAATATTGTAGAAATTTACTCCATCTTTAACTGATTTTCTTTTGAAACCTTCAACAATGTTCGAGGGGACTGAGACGGTGGCTCTTCTCATTTGGCTAGTTAATCCAAAATCTTCAGATCGAGGAAACTTGCTGGTGATTGAGTAGACAGACAAGGCTAATTCATGAGCCTTTTGCCAAGCGATTATCTCTGTAAATTTTTTTATCGTAACCATGCTTTAATATTTGTTTTATTTTCCTGCTCTACTACCTTACTACATCTACTACTTCTACTACTTGTTCCCACTTTTCCTGATTCCTAAAATTCCTTCTGGTTTAAATAAAAGAAAAGCAAAAAGAATTACAAAGGCGATGGCATCTTTGTAAGATGACGGTAACCACCAAATGCCGAAATTTTCGGCTAAGCCCAAGAGAAAGGCCCCCAGAACTCCGCCGGCGACGCTCTCAACGCCACCAATGATGGAAGCGGTGAAGCCTTTAATCATTAAGGCCGTGCCCATTGTCGGCTCGATGTTTTGTTCCATAGCAATCAAGACGGCGGCGAAGCCAGCGATTAATGAACCAAGGGCAAAAGACCAGGCATAAATTCGCTCGGCAGAAATGCCGACAATTTCGGCGACGTTTTTGTTGTCCGCCACGGCACGCATTGCTTTGCCAATTTTCGAATACTTCATAAATAGGAAAAGCACCCCAAGCAAAACGAGTGACGAGATGACGATAAAAATTTGAAGAGAAGTGATAATGACTGGGCCAATATTCAAACCCGCGCCAATATCTAGATAATTGATTGATTTAACATCGGCGCCGAAGAAGATCAGATTGATTGATTCCAAAATCAAAAGAGTGGCCACGCTCGCAATTAAAATAATTACTGGCGAGGCGCGACGGGCTCGCAATGGCCGGTAGATAAGGTAGTCGATCGCAAGACCAATAAGTATTCCTGAAATAATCGCTAAGATTACGGCGAGCCAAAAATTTAGCCCAAACAGTGAGTAAAAAAGATAGAGCATGTAGGCGGACAAAGCGATTACCCCACCATGAGCAAAGTGGACAAATTTTGTTGTCGAATAAATTAAAGAAAAACCAGCGGCAACGAGGGCATAGATCGCACCAGCGATCAATCCGTTTACTAAAATCTGATAAAACATGTCTCTTTATTATAATAGACCTTTGATCAGAAGGAAAGCTAGAAAAAATGAAGAAAGGGCCCCAAGCTTTCGGCTGGAGCCCTTCGAATCGCTGCGAGAGTGGCCAGGATTACAATAAAATCAACAAAAAAACTAGCCAGCAAGAGGGATCAAAAAACACCGGCGGAAAGCTATTCTCGGCCGATGTTTTTTGGAAATTCTTACAGAAAATTAGATCTTGTTTAGGATGGCGCGAGTGGCCGGTCCGACCTTACCATTGGCGGGTTTAATCCCTTTGTCTTTCTGAAAACTCATCACGGCTTTCTTCGTCGATAATCCAAAATAATTGGTGAGGTTTCCGGCGAAATAACCTAGCTCTTTGAGTTTGGCCTGCAAAGTCTTGACCATATTGTTATTGGATTTATAGGCTAGATCTTTGGTAAAGACTTCTGTCATCGCCGGCTGAACGATCAAGGGCGCATTTCCGTTTTCTTGGTTCAGGGCTTTCCTTGTTGCGACGTCGGTGATACCAGAAATTTTTAGCTTATGGTCTTTTTGATATTTCTTCAATGCGGTTTTTGTGGTTAATCCAAAATAAGTAGTCGTCTTCTTGATGCTTAAGTAACCCAGATCTTTCAGTAGTTGTTGCAATTTTTTGACCTCAACGCTGTACATCTTGTATCGTAGCACCTTAGTAATTAATACGGGAGAAATTGTCTCACTCAAATTATTTGGAGTTGAGGTCGCCAAGGCCAAAGATGTGTTAGCCCCACCACCACCTCCTCCCGAAGAAGTGTAAGACACCACTGATGGCTGAACGTAGGTCGCAGCTGAAAATGATGATAAATGGGAAGTCTGGAACGAACAAACACCACCAGAAACAGTGCAGGTTGTCAGTAACGCCCAACTACCACCAGCCGATTTACTCAAAACTTTAAGAATAGTACCGTTATAGCCAGCGCCAAGGCCAATGTTTATTGTAATTGGCGGGTTAACAGTTACTCCTAAATTTGGAACACCAAATTGCAAGGCGCCACCAGGTGTTGCCGTATAGCCGGTTGGGAAGTCGGAGGTTGAGACATTGGTATTACCAACTAAAATATTCGCGGGATCGGCAATTGAGACAGAACGCCCAATACTCAAAACTGTTCCGGCGTCAATCTCGACCGTCATTCCGCTACCTAGTGCAAATGTTATCGGCGCGTAGAAAGTCAAACCGGAAAAAGTGGTGTCAGTTGGACCGGTGGAAGCAAAACCGTCAGCTCCGATTATTCCGCTAATAAGCAAATTGAAAACACCGCTGGGGATAGCCGCATATGTTCCCATGGTGGTCCCGACTGGAGTATAACCAGAAAATACGTCATTTCTGAAGCCATAGCCATAACCATAACCCCAAACATCAGCGGATCCTCCTGCCGCCCAAGTAATTTTTTCTCCACCAATATTATAGCCCGTACCGGAGTAGGTGGAAGAATAAGCATCCCAACCATAATTATTACCAAAACCATAGCCATAACCAAAACCATTACCAGTGTCACCGGTTATTCTTGCAAATTGAGCCGAGGCAACGGAAGCGAAAAGAAGAACCATTAAAATAGTATTCACTCCCAGAACAAATAAATGCTTTCTTGTCATCTTTTTTTAAGTTAATTTTTAAAAACTATTGTAAAGTATATCAAAAAAAATTCTCAGAAAGAAGTTTTTCTAAAAAATCTGGGGATAACTTTAATGAAACCGTCACGTGCCCAACAAGTCTGATTGATCAAAAACGAACAATTTAGGAAGCATTGGCAGCAATGGACAAAAGTTAGGTAAACCCTTAATATTTAAATAGATTATGACTAAATATCATTGGCTAGTTTTGGTTGCGACCTTTTCAGTCTTCGGACTCTTAGTTTTTTGGCCCCACCTGTCTTACCCTTTCCCTTTTCATATTGATGAATGGCATCATCTTACTGAAGCCAAGCGTCTAGTTAATCCCGCTAATTATTTTAACTGGCTTCAGGCTGTACCAGGTCGAGCCACTGTTGGTTTAGAAATTGGTTTTCAATTTTGGTTGCTTCTATTATCGAGAATTTTTAATATCATCTCAATTTATAAGTTTTTGCCGGCACTTTGGGCGGTATTTTCTGGGGCCACTCTGTTTTTTGTCGCTTACCAAAAAAGCACCAAAAATTTTCTGGTGGCTTGGTTATCGCTCGTTTTTTTTATGGCGATTCGTACTAATACCAACCTAACCGGCCTTTGGTTTTTTACTCCCCTTTCTTTTTCTTTCCCCTTTATTTTTCTTTACACCTATTTTATAAGCGAGGGGATATTAGCCAAAAGCAAGAAACTTTTATTCTCGGGCTTCTTAATTATGCTTGGACTTTTGTTTTGCCACCCTTTGTCTGTTCTTTTTTCTTTTCCAATTCTAGCGATTTTCATTGCCATCAATTATCGAGACGCTCTCAAAGAAAAATGGCTCTGGCTGTTTCTCCCCATTATTTTTTTAGGAGGGGTGGGTTTTTTCTCTTTAGTTTTCGGTATAAACCCAATCGTCGCCATGGGCAAAATTTTTTCTTTACTAAAATTTTCTCGCGGATGGGGAGTCTTGGAATTAAACAATTCCATTTTTGAACTCTACCCTTGGCTCGCTTGGTTTTGGGCAATCATCGGTTTCAGTTACCTTTTATCTCAAGATCAAAACATCCGTCGATACTCATTTTATCTACTCTGGCCGATAGTCCTTTTGTCTTCAACCCTTTTATATCGCCTGATTGGCGTTTCATTTTTCAGTCCTTTTCAGCGTAATCTTTATTATTTAACTTTAGCCCTGCCGAATTTAAGCGGATATGGTTTATATTATTTTACCCAAAAAACTTTGCCAAAGTGGCTAGCTTCTTGGTCCAACCCGCCACAAAGCGGACGAGGTATTCAAACATCGCGCGCCGATAAAACAGCTCAATTGATCGGTGGAGGCTTGATTGTGGTTACCTTCCTCATCGTTTTTTGGGGTTATTATGAACTACCAACAACAAGCCGGCTCTATAAAATAATAACCGTTGATGATTATAAGACAATTCAACTTCTCGCTCAGAAACCCCCAATAATTATTATGAGCACACCTCCAATTGGGACAGCCTTGACCGCTCTAACAAACAATGAACCAGTCGGCTCTATCAATTTCTACGGTGATCGCAAAATAGTTGAGAGTTTTTACTTAAAAAGTAACTGCCAGCAAAAGAAAAAGATCCTAGACTCGGTTGGGGCGACGCTTGTTTATTGGCCAACGAGTATTAAACCGCTCGATTGCTCTTGGGGTAAATTATTGAGACAATCAAGAGACAGCCAACTCTTTACCATCATCGAAACAAAATAAAATGTCTGAACGTTCAAAAGAAAAAATTTTAATTAGTATTGTCTTGCCTTGCCGTAACGAGGAAAGTTCTCTGGCCGGATGTTTGGCTGAGGCTAAAAAAGTAATCGCCCAAAACGATTTATCAGCCGAAATTATTGTTGCTGACTCTTCGACCGATCGTTCGCCAAAAATCGCGCAAGAGGCGGGTGTTATTTTGGTGAAGCATGACAAAGACGGCTATGGCAATGCTTACTTGGAGGGCTTTAGGCAGGCGCGTGGGCAGTATATTTTTATGGCCGATGCCGATGGGACTTATGATTTTGATGAATTACCAAAATTTTTAAAAGAATTGAAAAATGGAGCTGATCTTGTCATCGGCAATCGTTTTGCCGGCAAAATCGAATCTGGCGCCATGCCCACTTCTCACCGTTATCTTAGTCGGATTATTTTTGCGTTTTTAACAAAAATATTTTTCGGTCTAAAAATTGGTGATATTCACTGCGGTGAACGGGCCATCTCACGCGAAGCCCTTGATCGACTCGACCTCCGAACAACCGGGATGGAATTTGCTTCTGAAATGATGATTAAAGCCGGAAAGAAAGGCCTGCGTATCGTTGAACTACCAATTAATTATGCTCGGCGTCAAGGCGAGTCTAAACTGAGAACAATCCCCGACGGCTGGCGTCACTTGCGTTTCCTTCTTCTTTATAGCCCAACCTTATTATTTTTGTTGCCAGGAATTATCTTAACGATAATTGGTTTGCTGGTAATGGTTCTTCTTTATTTTGACCAACTGAGTTTTGGTGCCTTACGCTTTTATTACCATCCGATGTTTGGCGCTTCGCTTCTTCTCCTCATCGGTTATCAACTTATCATTTTTACGGTTTTTGCCCGAACTTACGCCCATGTTCATTTGGGAGAGCCTTCCTCGACCCTCGAAAAAATCTACCGCCATCTTAGTATTGAGCGCGCTTCACTCGTGGGAATATTCTTTGCTTTAGCCGGCACGATTATTTTGGGTCTGGTTTTTTGGCATTGGTATAACTCGAGCTTCAGCTCGCTGACTGAGGTCAAGAATTTAATTATTGCTCAAACATTAATTTTTCTTGGCCTGCAAACTATTTTCTCTTCGTTTATGCTAAGCATCTTAGGAATTAAAAATCGCTGATTTATGTTAAAACAAACAAAAAAATTATCTCTTATCATTCCGGCCTATAATGAAAGTGACAATATTGAAAAGACGATTCGCGCTTTTCATACCGAATTAAAAATAAAGAATATTGACCATGAAATTTTGGTAGTCAACGATCATAGTGCCGATCAGACAGAAAAAATTTTAAAAGAATTGTCGCTAGAGATAATTGAGCTTAGGTATTTGAACAACCCTCTCGCCAACGGTTTTGGTTTAGCAATCAGAAGTGGCCTGGATAATTTTTCTGGTGGCTACGTAGCAATTGTGATGGCCGATCTTTCCGATCGACCGGAAGATCTGGTAAAATATTACCAGAAAATTGAGGAGGGTTACGATTGCGTTTTTGGGTCAAGATTTATCCCCGGCGGAAAAACGATTGCTTATCCGAAATTTAAATACTATTTAAATCGTCTAACAAACAATACTATCAAACTTTTATTCGGGATCAAATACACTGACACAACTAACGCTTTTAAACTTTATCGGCGGGAGACAATTGAAGGGCTGAGGCCATTTCTCAGTAATCATTTTAACTTGACGGTCGAGCTACCACTTAAAGCAATCGTTCGTGGCTACTCTTACGCGATTATTCCGATCACCTGGTCAAATCGGAAGGGTGGCGAAAGTAAGCTAAAGATCAAAGAAATGGGTAGCCGTTATTTTTTCATTATTCTTTATTGCTTGCTAGAAAAATGGTTATCTGGCGAAGATTATAAAAAACAATAAGCACAAACCTGCCTATGATGCAAAAAATAAAAAAAACCGGCCTCCAGTTTGTTAAATTGTTTGGCGAAGGAAAATTTATAAAAGTATTTTTGCTGACCGGTTTTGTCACGATTGTTTATAGTTTTTCTTTCTTTATCGCCAGCCGAGCGGTAAATATTCCCTATTGGGATCAATGGGGCCTGGCCGATATAATCACGGGCAAAACTCACTATAATCTTTGGCAATTATTTTTTTACCAACATAACGAGCACCGAATTGGCGTGGGTTTACTAATCATAAAGCTCTTGGCTTCAATTTCACACTGGGATCAACTGCTCGAAATAAAATTTATCTCTTTTTTGTTAATCGCTTCAGCCGGGTTACTTGTTTACGCAAAATATCTGACCAATAAAAAGTTGGAGTTTTTTGACATTTTTATTCCTTTTCTCACCCTAAATATTTTTCAGGCAGAAAATTTGCTTTGGGGTTTTCAAATCCCGTTTGTCCTACCGTTTTTCTTTCTTAGCCTGTGGCTAGTCGCCGGACTAAAAATAAAACCGAATGGTTGGCGTTATCTGATTTTAACTATCATCGCTTTTTTAAGTAGTTATTCCAGCTTTCACGGACTATTTTTACCTCTAATAACCATCGGGCTGGCGTTCTTTGCGTATTTTAAACACCAACAAGACCAACGAGTTGCGGTGTTTGCCAGTTTGGCGAATATCTTAATCATTGTCACTTATTTTATCGGCTATGCTAGAAATTTTCAGACAAGTATCGCGACAAATATTATTCAGATTATCAAGTATTTTTCAGTCGCCTTGAGTGGCGGATTTTGGCACTTAAAAATTGACCTCTCCAATTATATTTTATTGGCCATTGTACTGACCTTTTTGGTGGTGTCGCTCAATCGTTTGTTTAGAGGTAAATCTCTAACCGACAACAACGCCATCGGTTTAGCGCTGTTGTCTTTCGGACTGCTATTTATTGCTTCTCTCGCTATCGGCCGATCGACTTTCGGACTGGCGACAAGTTTGGGTTACCGTTATATAACTTTTTCCACACTGGTGCCACTGGGTTTGTTTTTTATTTTTTCTGATTTAAAAAAAGGAAATCTTTACAAATTAATTTTATTCACTTTTATTATTATCAATTTTTTTATCTTCCAAGGCTCACCAATTAATTGGGCCGACAACCAACGGTTAAGCCGTCAAAAAGTGCTCGACTGTTACTCTGTCGCGAAGGAAAAAGATCTCGATCAATGCTCCAAAATATTTGCTCTGTTCCCCGACAAAAATTTCTTAGCCGAACGAATTGTCAGCGTTTTGAAATTCAAAAAAATCAATAACTTTAAATATTTACCCTAAAAAATGAAAAAAATCGCGATCTTTCACAACTTTATGGACAATATCGGGGGGGCCGAGATTTTGAGTCTAACCTTGGCCCGCGAACTTAAAGCCGACATTTATTCGACCAACATTGACCGCCACAAAATCGATAAAATGGGCTTTGCCGATGTTGTTGTTCATTCAATCGGTCGAGTACCCATCAACGCCCCATTTAAACAACAATTTTCGCTCTGGCGTTTTCGTCGTCTAAATTTGCGCGACCAATATGATTTTTTCATTATCAGCGGTGATTGGGCCATGGCGGGCGCAGTTAATAATTATCCCAATCTATGGTACGTTCACTCTCCAATTCGCGAGATCTGGGACCTTTATGAATACACCCGCAACTATACCGTGCCTTTTGGAGGTCGATGGATTTTTGATCTTTGGGTCTATTTTAATCGCTTTCTAAATCGCCGATACATTAAGAGCGTCAACAAAATCACCTGCAACTCGCACAATACTCAAAACCGAGTCAAAAAATACCTGGCGCGCGAAGCTTCAATTATCAATCCGCCAATTGAAACTAAGGATTATTATGGTCGGCAAAATAGAGGCTTCTGGCTATCGGTTAATCGTTTGATTAGTCACAAACGAGTAGATTTGCAAATGAAAGCCTTTTCGGCCTTACCGAACGAAAAATTAATTCTCGTCGGCAGTTATGAACAGTCTAGACATTTTCAACAATACGCTGACTATATAAAAAAAATAAAACCGACGAATGTCGAGATCAAAAGCTGGGTCGACCGGCAAGAGTTGCTTAATCTTTATGCCGACTGTAAAGGATTTATTACCACCGCTCAAGATGAGGATTTCGGTATGACCGTGGTCGAGGCTATGGCCGCTGGTAAGCCGGTAATTGCTCCCAACGAGGGTGGTTATAAAGAAAGCATTATTGACGGCGAAACCGGCAAATTAATCAGCGATATCGACAGTAACAAATTAACCAAGGCCATTATGGAGGTTGGCGCGCAGGCAGAAGGTTATAAAGAAGCTTGCTTAAGACAAGCCAAAAAATTTGATACTCAAATATTTATTGATAAAATAAAAAAGTTAATTAACTCCCCTCTTTAATATCCGCGCCATCGGAAAAGACTCTCGTTCTCACGGCTTAAGTTTGGATTATAATAAGGATCCAAACTCGTTAGTTTGTCGTTCCAGCGCTCGCGAAATCTGATTGAGTCTTTTTCCCAAATCCCCAAACCGCGAGAAGCTGATTCTTTATGGTACAGCTCGGCCAAGGGGGTATAAATAATAAGATACCCCGCTTTTCTAACCTGCAAGCAAAGTTCAACATCGCTAAAAGGAACCAGATAGGCCTCGTCAAAACCGCCAATCTTTTCAAAAACTTCTCGCCGGATCATCAAACAAGCCCCCGTTACCGCTTCGTAATTTCTAACCGCATCAGCCAAACCAAAATACGAGGTACCCGCTTCCCAACGACAAAAAGCATGGGCTACTCCTAAATTGGTGCCAAAAATTATGCCCGCATGCTGAATGGTCTTGTCCGGGTAAAGAAGCTTGGCACCAACCGCCCCGACTTCTTTTTTTTGCGCCTGACCAATCATTACCTCTAGCCAGTCGTCGTTTATCACCTCAGTATCATCATTCAAAAAGAGCAAAAAATTGCCCTGAGCCTTCGAAACGGCAAAGTTGTTGATGGCCGAATAATTAAATTTGAGGGGATAATCAATCAGTTTTATTTTAGACGAAAATGACAATAGCTCGGCAAAACATTTTTTTGTTTCTTCTTTTTGAGAATTGTTATTAACAATAATAATTTCGTAGTTGAGGAAAGTCGTCTTATTGATGATGCTTTTTACACAGGAAGTTAAGAGTTCTGGCTGATCTTTGGTTGGGATAATGATACTGGCAAAAGAATCACGAGCAATCTCATAACGAATCTGGAATGGCCAAGAATTGTTGTCGACAATTTTGGCCTCCACGCCTCGCCGGCGCAAGGCATCGGCAATGACTTTTTTTGATTGGCTATTGCAATAAGGCTTTGCCTCTAAGCTAAAAGCCACCGAGGTTGGGGTCATCCGCCAGTGATACAACACTCTGGGAATATGAAAAATATTAACGGTTAGCTCGGTCGCCCTTAGCAATAAATCATAATCCTGTGAGCCATCGAACTCCGGCCTAAATTGCCCAGCCTGATCAAACACCTTTCTTCGACACACAATTAAATGACCAATATAATTCATCGACAAGAGGAGGTCCGGTGACCAATCGGGCTTAAAGAAGGGCTGACAATACTTGCCACTGAAATCAATCTTGTCTTCGTCACTATAAATTAAGTCTGCCTGAGGATTATTTTTCAAACACATCGAAACTTCCCACAAGGCATCGGGGCTTAAAGTATCATCGTAATCCATTAAGGCGATGAACTCGCCGGTGGCCAAGGATAAAGCCTCGTTTGAGTTTGTGGAAATTCCCTTATTTTCACCCAAGTGCTTAACTTTTATACGCGTGTCATTCTGGGCATTTTGATTAAGCATTTTGATCAGATTTTCTTTTTGGCTGCCATTGCCGATACATAATTCCCATTTTGGGTAAATTTGTTTTTTGACAGAATCAATTGCCATTTGCAGAGTCGGAACATCGATATCATAAACTGGCATGATGATACTGAACACAACTTGCCGAGCTGGCGATTGCTCTGGACGAATAGACAACATTTTTTCACGATTTTTGACAATTAAATTGTAATCGCGAATTTTTAGTAAGGTTTCAACACGGTTGAATTTTGGAATAATATTTTGCGAAGCCTGCAATTGCAATAGGTCATAAATATTTTGGAGGGCAAAGTATGGCCCGCGAGAAAAGAACAAGCGGACAAATTTTTTCAAGAAGAACGGATTCCGAACAAAAAGGCCCGGGATGTTTCTAAAAACAAAAGATATTTTCGCTGTTTTGTCCAAAAACTTAGCCCAATGAGCCTTGCCATTTTTTATTGGAGAGCGATGTTTGGATACCTCGTCCGTTTGCCACGGGGATTGGACACACGGCTGGTTTATTGAGGCCCGGGGTCGGAGAATAAAGATAAATTCATTGTCATCTTTTTGCGAATAAATTATCTCAAAATCAATCCCGTAGCTAATTCTTAAATCGTTAATCAGGTTAAAAATCAATCGGTAATCGAAAACATGAAAATGGATCGGGTAGCCTCTCTCGGCCAGTTTTTTGGCCGTCCGACCAGCCAGAGCTAAATCGTCAATTTTGTTAACACAGACGGCCCAATCAAGGTAGTGGTCCAGATCAAGTTCTTCTCGATTCTCGTCACTAAGGCTAAAATCATTTTTTAAATGACGCAATTTGGTAGTCTCCCGATCAGAATCGAAATTATGTATCTTGTGAGGCAGGGTCAAAAAGATAATTCCACTTTCCTTTCTCGCCACCCGATGAAACTCGGCCAAGGCCTTGATGGGGTTAGAAACGTGCTCAAGCAGATGATTGGCAATAATAAAATCTTGGCTATTATCGGCAATGGGGCCAAGATCTTCGGCTTTAGCTACAATCTCCGGCGCAATAACCTCGCCAATGTTTATCTCCGGATAGATTTCTTTTATTTTTTCAATGTCAAAGCAATCGACATAATGTACCCTCGTTTTGTCTTTATCGACACCAAGTGGGTTGTGCAAAGCACCAATTTCAATTCCCTCGCCGGATAAAAACTTATCAGCCAATTTCACCCGCGAATAAATTTTTTCTTCCCGCCTTTCTTTGCCCAAAATAAAATTCAGTTTGTTAATTATCTGATGATAGCCACGCCGCCAACTGGTGTTAGTACCGAGCGCCAAGTCCAAAAATTTGTCTAGCTTCCGCTGCAATTTCCACGTTAAACTATTATGAATAGCGACTAATTGTTCCTGCTGTGATTCAATGAGCCGACACTGTTCAGTCTTCTGTTTTTTAAGATCGATTTTTTCCTGCTCCAGTTTTTCTGATTGTTTTCGATGTTCAGCAATAACCGCCCCTTTATCTAAACACTCTTGTTGCAACCGCTCTCTCTCCACCACCATTTTGTCAAGATTTTCCTTGCTTTGCTCAATCGTTTGATTAGCCAAGGAAATGATTCGTTCATTTTCATTAAGATTGTCCAATAGGGCAAAAAGACAATCATCTTGGCTTTGCTGACCAAAATGTTTTAACTGAGAATCTAAGAAAGTGTCTATTTCCTTTTGGCGAACCTGATAGCCAAAGGGTATTTCGGGAACTAGATTTTTAATCAAAGCTATCGTTTGGGCCGGGTTACTCAATAGTTGGTTAAATTTAACAGTGGCAACCCGGTGTCCGATCAAGTATTTTTCTAGATATTTTTGGTATTTACGATAAAGTTGTAATGCTTGAACCAAACCCAATTTTTCTGACCGCCCCAAAGAAAAAGCCACTTCGGCCGGGGCTCTCTGGATGTTAATGAAACTCAAATCGATGTCCAGATCTTGAAAGATCTCGAGATAAAGAGGTAACAATAAACAAAGGCGAGGATCCTTTATCGCAAAAACGGCCGAGCCCCCAAAATCTCGACTAATAATTTTTTTTAGATCTTCCTTAAGAATAAGAACCGCTGGGAACCGCACCGACCAATTATCGGGAAGTTCTTTTGGGTCATTCCAACTGGAATCAATAGCTGACAGAATTTTATCGTTTATCTCGACAATGCCAAGGTGTTCAAAGTATCCACGAGGATTGAACTCACTCGCGGGCATCAGGTTAGACCCCAAATCCACACCCAAAAATTGTAGGGTACCAGCCAAAGCCGAGGTGCCACTTCGATGCACCCCAAGAACTAAAATCACCCTTTTTCTTTTCTCGTTAATCACTTATTTACCTTAACATAAGCAGAAACCACTTCGCTAGCCTGGCCCTGTTTGACAATTTTACCCTTATCCAGCCAAATGACGTCATGACAATACTTCTCGATCATCGCTAAATCATGGCTAACTAAAACAACGTTGGCCCCTGTTAACAAAATCTCTTCCATCTTATTCAGGGCTTTATTTCTAAAATTCAAATCAGTGCCAGCCTCGAGAGCCTCATCAATTAACAAAATGTCCGGATTGCGGTGCTTAAGACAAAAGATCGTCGTCGAAAAGCTTAGTCGAGAGATCATGCCGGAAGAAAACTTATAAACCGGCGTTTCAATGTATTCGCCTAATTCAGAAAATTCGACGATTTCCACAAAACGCTGTTTAATTTCTTTTTGGCTTAGGCCAAGCAAGGAACCGACTAGATAAATATTCTCGCGCATGGTTAGTTTTGGCATCAGACCCTGACCAAAACCGGTTAGATAGGCGACCTGACCTTTTAATTTAACTGTCCCCTCATCGGCCTGGTAAATTCCTGCCAGTACTCGAAGCAGGGTTGATTTGCCTGAGCCATTTCTCCCAATGATACCAACAATTTGGCCATCGGCCGGTGTAAAATCGATTACGCGAAAAACCCAGAAGTCGTTGGCGTTTTTACTCAAAGAAAAAACCGACAGTAAACGAGCGAGGATGCCTTCCCTCTTTTTAAAATTTAAATTAAATTTTTTGCCCACTCCCTGCAAATTGATTCTCATAGATTTTCCGCAAATTTATTTTTAACCAGATTAAATAAATACCAGCCAACAAAAAGAGCGAGGATACTGGTTACCGCTGACAGAGAAATAATTTTCAAGCCTGGCCACTCGTGGTAAATGATTAGACCCCGGGTAATCGCGAGAAAAGAGGCTAATGGATTAAGTAAGAGGATCAAGGGTTTTGCTGAAGCATAAAAAATCGGTGTGGCAAAAAAGAGCACTTGAGTAAAAAATTTCCAGACATTATTTAGATCAGAAACGTAGACGCCAAAGGCGGCCAGGAAAAAAGATATACCCAGGGTGAGAGCGCAAAAGAAAATAAAAATTGGCAAATAAATAAGTAGACTTAGAAGTGATGCGCCGAAATAGACGGTTAGAGCGATCAGGACAACGATTTCAAAAAGATGAGAAAAAATTGTTTGGAGTAAAATCGAAACAACTAGAACCTCCGACCGGATCTTCATCGATTTAATAAACAAAGCATTGTTGACAATAACCGAGGTTGCTTGGCCGGTCACCGCCGTAAAGAAATTAAACATCACTAAGCCCCAAATCAAATACAGCGGATAAAATTTGATGTCCGCACCCAAATTTTGGCCAAAAACATAAATGAGAACTGCGAAAAGTAATACGGGGTCAAGTAAATACCACAAAATCCCCAAATAACTTCCCTCAGTCCGTAGTTTAAAATTGGCCTTCGCCAAGGTCCAACTAAGACCAGATACCTTTTGCCATGATTCTATCATTGGTAGATTATTGGCTAGTATAATCTATTTAACCCAAAAAGTCCTTAACTTGAGGATAACCAAACTCCGAGTTATAATAATCAAACCTTTGAAACTTTTTATGTTAAACTTTATAGACGATCCAGCTTGGTCTATTTTTGAACCCCTTAAATTTTTAATTGCGGGAAGTATCTCCTCCGTTTCTTCGCTACTAACTACTTTTATTTTAGTGAGTGGTTTTGGCCTCTGGCCAGTATGGGGAACAATTGGAGCAAGCCTGATTTCTGGTTCGATTGGTTTTACCCTTCATAAAACCTGGACTTTCAAGGATCATTCCCCCCATTGGTTTAAACAAGCTATTTTTTATTTCTCTCTTATCGGCGTTAATCTCGCCATCTCAGCCATGGCAATGTATCTTTTGAACGACCGATTACATATTTGGTATCTATTAGATCAAATGGTTATTATTGCTAGTTTGGCTATTACTAATTATTTTATCTATCGAACTTTTCTTTTTCCCCAATCAAGTTCCGTTAATGACACTATCTTTTAAAAAGATCTTCAATGATATCTTCGAGTGGAGTGGCCAAAATATCAATATCTAAAACTGGCACGTGGCTAGTTACCGAAGATATCAATTTCGGCATTTGTTCGGTTTTGACCTTGTAGACGGCGCAATCTTCACTCGTTTCAACCAATTCACTATGAGAAATTTTTGGTAAATCATTAGGAGTGGTCTCAAAATAGAATTTCACTAATTTCTCTTCATTGTGTTCCTCAACTAAATTTTCGACCGTTCCGTCATAAATTTTTTCTCCTTTATTGATAACAATTACCCGGTCACAGACTTTTTCAACGTCAGTCATATCATGGCTCGTCAAAATAATTGTCACTTTGTAGCGTTCTTGAATTTCGCGCAGAAAATGCCGAATTTTCTTTTTGGCCACAATATCTAAACCAATTGTTGGCTCGTCTAAAAATAAAACCTGTGGGTTATGAATAATGGCTCCAATTAATTCTAGTTTCATTCTTTCGCCGAGCGACAGTTTCCGCACTGGGACGTCTAAAACATGAGTGACAAGCATCAACTCGGCCAATTCCGACACTCGTTCATCGCATTTCTTTTTGTCTAAACCGTAAATTTCTTGCAAGAGATAAAAACTTTGTCTCGCCGTTAAGTCCCAGTTCAGCCCAGCCTTATTACCCATTAGAAGCCCAATTTGACGTAAGAATTCTGGTTTTCGATCAAAAGGGAAGAAGCCCAAAACACTAACCTCGCCCCTGGTGGGATAAATTAGGCCAGTTAGAGCTTTGATCGTCGTTGTCTTACCAGCGCCATTTGGTCCAAGTAAGGCTAAGCTCTCGCCACTATGAACATTGAAAGAAACATCTTTGACCGCAGACACATAGCGATACTCCGGTCGCCACAAACCAGTCAGGACATTTTTGTTTTGCCTAATCTTAAAATCTTTTCCTAGATTTTTGACAGTGATAATGTTTTTCATATTTAGTTTATATTATGAGGCCGAAGTGTAATTTTTTAAAGCAAGATTCCACAATTTATTTTTAATGATTAAAAACATCATCGCGATAAAAAAGGTAAAGGGGAGGAGATATAGAGCACTCGCCTTTCCCAGCATAATTGACGCTGGGATGGTTGAGAGTAATAGGGTCGGAATAAAAAATGACAATGAAAACTGGAAAAATGGTCGGTAGCCCTCAAAAGGAATTTGATTATTATCGCGCAAACTATAATTCAATGAATAAATTTGTTTGGCTTCCCCGGTCCAAAAAGCTGGTAATACTAACAAAAAATTAAAACATTCCCAGGCAATTTGACCAAAGATAAAGACGATCGCGCCCAGAATAAAATTTATTAAACCGATATGGATTTGCGACCAATTAATTAAGAAGAAGATCAGGATAATGTTTGGCAAACCATCGCGAGCAACACTGAGGAGCGGTATTCGGCGAAAAGTGACATACCACAACGATGGCACAGGCAAAACCAAAAGAAAGTCGAGGGAGCCACGGTTTATATCCTTAATCAAATTTTGGTTGTTGGTTTCGCTGATACCCCATAATAAGTAAAAACTAAATTGCCCGACTAAAAAGAGGAAATACATTTCGTTTTTACTGTAACCGGCAAAAGTATTTACTCTTGAATAAATCACGTTAATAAATAAAATTTGGACGGCAACATAGATAATTGTTGAAATGACATTACCCCAATTATTACCAAAATAAGCCGTCTCTGTTTCGAAGGTGTTGATAATACTGGCTCGTAAGATACGCCAATATAGTTTTATTTTAGATGCCCACTCCTTCATAGGTTTTTACTGAGCGCTGCCAAAGATAGCGCGTTGTAATGATTAAAATAATTGACCACAAAAGGGCGGGCAAAAATAACTGGAGTAATTCGACTCGACCCAATTGGTTTTGAAGAACATATGTCGGGGTGAAAATCAAAGCAGGAAAAGGCAATAACAGTAAGATTTCTTTAATTCCGGCCGGAAAAAGGTTAATGGGGATAAGTGAACCGGACAATATTTTATTAATATGATTAAAGGCATTACGAAAACCGTTTGCCTCAGGTGAATAAAAACTCAAGAGGCCAACAATAATGTTAAAACACAGAGAGATAATTAACGAAAAAATAATAAAGATAATAAAAGCCAAAACATTAAACCAGGTCATTGGTGGTAAGATGACCAGACCAATAACCAATGTTGTAACAGCATAAATTAGGCCCATCGCTGTTTCGCCAGCATAGGAGAAGAAGAGATAGGGTACAGTTTTGATCGGTTTAATAAAATAATTATTAATCTCTCCCCTATTTACTAATTGTTGAATGTAGCGACCGAATTTTGTATCTTGGCCATAAGTTACTTCTCTTACGGCTGCCGCAATAAAAAAGTAGGCGACCAACGGCCGAAAATCCATCCCCCCACCCGAACTTTTGGCCAGGGCATACCAAAACAAAGCCAAGAAGCCCAAGGCAAAAAAGCGCGAAGCAAAAAAAGCAATTATCTCAAACGGATAAGCCAAGACCTTAAGCCAATTGAACTTAACGACGGAAATATACAATTTCATTATTTTGATTCAATAACGAGATGGTTCGCCGAGAGCAGCGTAAATTTCTTACTGAGTGGACTTGGTAAGGAACCAGTGGAACGAAATATTGCGAGAATTGGCCGAATGGAATCAGCTCAAGATTGCTCACGAAGCACTGCTTGCTACCAGATAATGACAGTTTATCCCATTTCTACGAGTTTGTGAATGGAACTAACCGGACCCGAACTTAACTCACCGATTTCTGCCACGTGTTTGCCCCTGGGGCGAGCTTTGTACCGAGAGTAAACATTTGACACCTGTTGCAACCGATGCGAGCCGTAAGACGAAATTTGAGAGCTTGGGACGATTTGCTTAACTTCGGAAAAGTTAAGCAAATATGACTCACAACTTCTTGCTGGCTTTCTTTTCTTCTTTTGCTCGTCGTGCCTTTACCATTTCTACGATCTCCTCTTCAGTTTCTAGCCCCTTAAGCCGGCCGTTAAGAATACCAAGCCGATACATAATGCTATCTCCAATGAGTTTCCAGTTGGTATCGAACAAAGTCTTTTCAATCGTTCTCTTAAGATTTATACGGCGGTCATATTCGTGAGTATCACTTGTCGCACTTACGTTGTCTTGCACTGTAAAGTCAACGATTATTGTTCTGCCCATTTCTGGTTTAGAAAAATCGAGTTTTACATATCCAGCATCGGCAAGAGTAGGAACCAAAAGTTTCTCCAAGTCGGCAATACCAATCTTCTTGACTGTTTTTACTTCGTCATAGAGTTCCTTGTTTGTTTCCTGTTCCTTATACTTAGCGAGCATATTTTGCATATCTGCCAGCTTTGCCCTCATACCGATATAATCCAAGCCATCCTTTTGAGAAAGACAGAATCGGGCACGATCCGTTTCAAAATCTTTATCCGGTTTCTCTTCAATGGTTTCGTCCAGATCAAGAACATCGGTTGTGGTAAAACCACACGACCTACAATCATACGTCGTAGTTATTTTATTTCCTTTCCGAACATCAGTGCTAAACATTGGGCTAGCACACTTTTCACACTTATGCTGAACCGGTCGATATTCTTCACCGTTGTCATAAATTCCACGATTTTTATTACATGACGGGCAGTGAAAGAAAAATAAGACCTGCTCATCGTTGGGTCCATGTAAATCTTTCATGGTGCAGACCATCGCCGAACGGCAATAGACGCAAGAGACATCCGCTGGCAGGTGTGCCCGTTCTAAGCGTTCATCTCTTACCTTATCCCGTCGCATCCACTCATCAATCGTCGTTGATTTATTCGCAAAACGTTCGCCGGTGATGCAATAAAGAGATATGTCGGACAGTAAATGACGAGCGTTTTTCTCCTTTACCGCGTCCTCTTCTTTATATTTCGGTAGTTTGCCCTCCAAAAACCTCTTTTCATAACTACGGCATTCTTCCACTGTAAAGCGGTCATAGAGGTCCCTATAATACTGCTCATCTTTAAGATATTTAATTGTTTTTACTTCCTGCATATTTGTTATAAAAGTTCCTCGAGCTCGACAGCGTCGTCTTCATCCACACCCAAATCTTCCATGATCTCCTGCACACGCTCAGCCGTGTCCTTATCGAGATCGTGACTTTCCATAAGCTCGGCGACTTCCTCATCCGGAGCCTCCTCGGCTGGGTCGTCTTTGATTGGATCGTTATCGTCGGACATAATTATTATTCATTTTCGTTTAGTACGTCTTTCAAATTCCAAAACATACTACTTCCTTTTTCAACAAGCATATTTATAAGGTCGGTAATCTTTTGTTTTAAGGTCGCATCACCATTCTTATAAATAATCTTCAAGGCATCTTTAATCTCCGTCTCATACATAAGAGGTGCGCGACGGTTCTGATTTAGATTATTTTTAGAATCAAGTAAGAAGTGCCAAATAATCTCAAATGTTTTCTCTCTATTTTTTTCCGCAAATATAGGTAGTCTCCTTAATAGACCATAATCCCAATCAATATCACCGTCAGATTTTTCAAGGGTCTGTGCCATTTTTTCTATAACCAAGTTTTCGTCCAACACTTCATTATTCGGATTTACCCAAAAACCAAAACCTGCCAGGGCTTCTGGCTCAGTAACATTTTTTAATGCCCAATCCCAAAACTTAAGGAGTTTTTCTTTGCTTACCTTGTTCTCTGATAGCCACTGGTCACTGGCCTGATCTCGTGTCAAACAACTACGACCAATAAAAGATATAAATTCCTGATGTCTTTTCACGTTTGGCATATCCCAAAACTGCACAAACAATGGGTCCTCAATCTCTAATCCAAGATGAGCAAAGGCAAGTGCTATATGGATAGCCAAAGATTCATCAAGCCCTTTTGAATATTTCCTTTGTGTGTAATCTTTAGGATCGAGCGTAATTGCGTGGCTATAGTAATCTTCAAGTTCAACAAACAGCTTGTCATACAGAGTATTTGATAGATAACCCTCCCAAGAAGCCAGATAGATATCTTTTTTCGCTGGATCATCTTTTGGAAAGATTTCAGGGAAAAGACCAACTATAAACTCCTTGTCTCGGAAATAGAACGACGGTAAATATCTTCCGACAACAAACCGAACAGCCAAAGAATCATCCAGGAGAACTTTTTTGTAGATTTCTTTAATATCTTTGGCAAGTATTTTCCCGTCATTTTCAGTAAACACTACAAATGCCTCGTAGGCCCGTCCCCGGACAGAATTAATTGCTATGTGGTAAGGTTCGCCATACTCTGGCTTTTCATGTTCTTTCGAAGGGCTGTCTTTTATAGTAAACAGATAAGAAATCAGATTTATTATTTGCTCTCTGTGCACTTTATGGACTTCCTCTTTTATCTCTTTGTTTCCTAAAATAGAAAGTAAAATATCCGTAATTACCTTATGCGTCTCAACCCAATCAACCAACCACGATTTATCGTCTCCTTTTTTGAAGGGTGTTTTTTCTCCTTCGTTTTTGACAAGATCAAACAAGTTCAGAATTTGGCTAATCTGTTCTATGCTTAATGACTGATTATTTCGAAGCATTTCTTCAACACCACGCAAAAGCGAATACGTGTAATGCGGATGAATAGCGTCTCTATCAAAGAAGCTGTTAATCTTGTTTAGATATTCACTTGTTCGTTTTTTAATATTTTCCTTTAGAGCATCACCGAGACCCTCGACACCGCGCGGACTTAAGAAGTCGTCATTCTTAAACTGCTCATTTAACTTTTCCGCTGTCCATTCAGATTTGAGATTTGTAATAATTTGGTCAATAGTAAAATCATCCAGATTTACCGGCGATTTATGAGTAACCATTCCAGCCTCTCCCATTTTTATGGAAGGCTCTGGCTCATATTTTCCGTCACACTTACTACCAAAAGTTTGCTCACATTTTTGTGGTTCGTCGTCCTTAAGGTAGCTACAGATACTGGACATAATCTCCCAACCGGTCCGCTTGATCCAGGCTTTGTCCGGATCCTTTTTTGATTTTTCAGAGAAATAAGATAAAACATTTTTAATATAATCACGCTGGTCGGTATCAGATAGATAAGGAAGACCAATCTTAAGAGATTTTTTGTACTCAGTACCGCCCTCTATTTCGTAATAATTTTCAACCGAAAACAGCTTAAAGAATGCCTCTTTTAGTTCATTCTTAAATACATCCGGACACTGTGTCAGAGCAAAAAGCCTGAGTCGCCACATAGAACGACATGAAGGCAGTTTGTTTATATATTCAAATAGCCTCTTAGCCTCATTGACGTCGCCACATTTTCCGCCGATAGTTTTCTCAATCAATTTCTTAATTGTGGCCGCAAGATTTTTTATATCCTCTCGAAACGAATAGCTGTGTTTGTCTTCAATCTCAAGTGTGAAAAAATCAACATCGTATAACGAAAACAAATCCATATAATCAAACACTTTTGTCTCATCGGGTTCTGCCAACCTTACTATCTCTCCCATTATGCCAGTGGTAATCTGAAGTGCCTTCTCCTTGCGTGAATCTTGAATATCCGCTAATGCTTCAAAAATACCGGATGCGTCAATATCGCTGACATAGAAAGGATCATCCATACTGAAACCAGTTCCTTTTTCTGAGATTTCTGCTTTACTTTTGACAATAAGAAGAGCTTCTGCCAATTCTAAGATTGCTTCATTTTCTTTACCCTCAACCAATTTCTTTACGATTTTTTCAAATTCATAGCCGGTCTTACGAAAAGCACGCATTGAGTAAACCCACTTCTCATCTCGTATTTTTGCTGTAAGCAATTTAACCTGCTTAACCGGAAGAGTTGTCATCGTCCATAGAAACCTATCAACAACTTCAGGATTCAGATTTTCTTCTCTAGTAGCAGTTTCTTTATCAAGCATAATCGACGTCTGGAAACAGAAAGGCCAAGGGTTTGAGATGGAAGTTGAGAAATGGAAAAAGAAGCTGGACATGCTCGAGACAAAGAAAAAACGCATCTACGAAATGCGTGAGGAAGGCTCATATACCAAAGAAGAGTTTATGGAACGAAAAGATGAAATTGAAAACGAAATATCGACAACCAGAATTTTATCCAATGAAGCTCGGATTGAACAGTTTGATATTGAAGGATCAATCATTTATGCGACAAAGTTCATAGAGAACCTTGGCCGACAATGGTTTGACCTTGTGCCACACTTACAGCCCAAGTTCCAGAAACTGGTCTTCCCAGAGGGAATACCGTTTGAATGGAAAAAAGGATTTGGAACTGCCAAATTAGCAGGCATCTACGAGATGAATCGGGATTTCTCGACTGAAAAATCCGTTTTGGTGGACCCTAGCGGGATCGAACCGCTTACCTCTTCCATGCCATGGAAGCGCTCTACCAAGTGAGCTAAGGGCCCTCGTGACATTTGATAATATAACAATAATTTGTTAAATTTACAATATGTTTAAAGAATTTTTCATAAAAAAAATGTTGCTATCCAAGGGTGTGCCAAAAGAACAAATCGAGCCCCTAATGGAAATGATTAATAAAAATCCAGCCTTATTCCAGCAAATTGCGGGTGAGGTTGATGAGAAGATGAAAAGCAAAAAAATGGACCAAATGGCCGCGACGATGGAAGTCCTAACCAAACACAAGGCGGAGCTAGAAAAGATTTTTCGACCATAAAAAAAGTAAGGGAATGCTCGTTGAAATGTTTGTCATCGAGAAATGTTCGTCACTCGGTGACGAACATTTCAAGCGACGAACATTTTAAACCTTTAACCTCTCTCCCGAACCAAATACCGCTCTTTACCAAAACTTCCAAAACGGTTTTTTAGCGGGCGTCGAAGTTGATTCCGTGGTTGTCGATTTCTCAATCGTAATCGAAGATCCTGTCGCCGTACCAATTGTGATAGTATCTGTCGCCACGGCATTTTCTGGCACCGGATTTTCTCCTAGTTTAGAGGAAGTGATCACGGTAGGAGTTTTTTCTTTTGGATGGCGAAGTGCCTCTAGCGCCCGGCCAATTTCAGACAATTGGTGTCGGATTCTTGCAATCCGATGTCTCTCGGCTCTT
>Ga0172381_10000762_pt1 | contig 39651 bp, 44 predicted proteins | sample Leawel6488metaG_FD_119754 | JGI IMG/M metagenome (GOLD analysis project Ga0172381, IMG submission 119754) | Leachate microbial communities from a municipal landfill in Southern Ontario, Canada - Leachate well 64-88 metaG | ecosystem: Engineered > Solid waste > Landfill > Unclassified | place... | reverse complement strand
TGGTAGTAGCCCAGGTCAGAGTCGATATGGTGTGTATCGCAGCGATGCTCTCCGTCCGGGTTCTTCCAGTACCTACGCACTGTTGAGATTGCATTCTCAAATCGTACTCCAACACTGTTCCGCAGTCCTACTCTGGTCATCCATAAGATTGCCCGGGGGGCCGGAGTAAGGAAGTCCACTTCGCACTTCCACACCTCGAGCAGCCCTGCTGGGACGACCCCTAAGTATTGAGCGAAGCTGATTGCACGATCTAGGTTGTTGAACACGAACAGTAACGATCCTTCAAGGACAGGATGAGCAGGCACGCCGGGATAGTACTTGACTGCATACTTCCCACCCAAGATGCAAGACACACGATAGTCTTTGTCTTTTGGTGCAACTACAACTTTATACGCGATCATTTGTCTTCCTCCTAAGCAAACGTTGCTTATAATTGCTGACCATAGGCGACTGCGCCATATTCTACCACAAAGAAGCCGACGTGTTCATACAGTCGCTTCCTTGCCTCATCTAGATCAGTGAACTTCTCACAGTAGGATGGACATGCATCTTCCTCATTGCTGATGAGAGTTACAATGATGTCATCCTCATTTGCTTTGCTTTGTACCATGGAGACGACTGCCAATTGAGTTGAATCATTTGGTAGTCGTATGTCTAAACCCATGTCATTGAACTCAGGAACCTTCACTGGATTTAGAGATGTCGGCAGGAACTGCAATTCAGTTGCATCAAAACTCCATGAGAGTTTCAGTCCTTCACCAAAGTTGAACAGCTTGCCATACTCAGGATCACATACATAAAGCTCTTCATTCTCTTCTTTCCTGACTTCGATGATCTCGCCAATGAACCCTCGTGTCCCAGGATTCAAAGGTGTGACGCTAAGGACTACAGCATAGAGTGGATATTCTTTTGACATTTCAATTCTCCTTTCATTTCCAATCATATTGAGGGACACGCCAGGCTTTCCATTCTTTCAGCGTGACATAGGTTACATAATGTGTCTTCGGATCACATCGGGGCGGGCGTTCGCCCAGTCCATACACATGGATGCGGATCATCTCAGGTCGGCGACGTGCATTATCGCTTACAGTATACAGCTCGTCAGCATTTGAGCACTCGATGATAACCCGATTGAGTTTGCCATCTGCTCTGCCCCAGTAAGAGAAGAGTTTATCTGTCATAGTGACATAGCCGTACACCAGCTGCTTAGTCAGGGTTACAGAAGACGTGACCCATGAATGTAATCCAGACCAAAGAGGACGCTTTGTAGGTTGAACTATGCACTCCCACACTTCCAGGTTGCGGGCGTCGAAAGGGACTGACTTATTATTCCGGAAGCTCTCCGCAAAGAGCCAGGCATATGCTGCGTTATCGAATATATATAGTCCGCCCCATCCCGGACTAGGATAGGAAGGTTCTCCGATCTGGTAGGTTACTTGCATGTCGCCCACTGCCAGAGCCGAAACCTTCTTGCCGTCCATGTTACGCACGACTTTGTATGCAATCATCAGACCTCCTCCTCCCACTTCACGAAGAGAAACATGGGCGTGTTCTGATAATCTACGTGCGCTTTGTAGCCCTTCTTCTCCAGTGCGCAGATGAGCTTCTCCGCACCATATTTCGGGAGACTAAAGTCACGAATATCAACAGCTGCCATGGTATCACCCCGATCAGCGGCGATCCTTATATCCTTGTCGATCAGCTCCCACATTGTGGCATCCAAAATCCGGGCTAGTTTTTCCTGTGCTTGTGAGGTCAGCTCGTGAGCCTCAGTTGCTGTGATGACCTTACCTATTTCCATTTCGTTCTCCTTTCAACTAACAGAATGAATTCAATTCCACCCTTGCCTCAGTCTCGTAGCCTGCACTACGGGACTGAAGTAAAGCTAGGAACAGATGCTAAAGTGTGCGCTTAGTTACTGTGATGTGGTCTGAGTGTATTCCTTTCAGTGCCTTGCTCATCTCGGCTGCTGTATCATAGCCTTGGTACACATCCAGAGATGCAAGGATGATCTCCACTTTCTCAGAAGCATCCCGGTCTGAGATGTCTTCGCCTGTTTCGGGATGATACAGTTCAGAGAGTGCGATTGTATCATCGACAGTCAGCACCAGCTTGAACTCCACGTAGAACTGAGAGGGCATGACATCCCACCACCACTGGGTGATGCCGTGATGCAGGAGAAAGTCACTGATCTTTTCGGGGTCATCATTCATGCCAGGGTGCATTCCATTCTCCCATGTATGGTCAATCTCAAAGACCCTGCCTTCAGAGATAGCCCGACTTAGAATAGCCGGGGGCAATCCAGCACGTTTGCGTGAGTATGCTTCGAGTGCATCATCGACAGTGACACAATCCACATGGACAATGCCATCTTCTGTGTCCACGAAGTCAGGCTGCCATTCATAGCAGTCGGGTGAAGTGCGTATGATCTGACCGCATTTACCACAAGCAGTGTACTCATCGTAGAACACAAGCTCGCCGACGATCTCATTCATCATATCAGCGACAGGTTGGACAGCTTCCGGGACTAAGTAGGGAGAGGCATGATCGTCGAAGTCAGGGAAGAAGCCATCCCTATTCAATTGCAAGTCGCCATCAGGTATGCCCCATGTTGTGCCATATGTAGAGGGTTCTCCTGTGTCTGGATCGAAGCGATAAAGAATACAGCTACGAGTTTTATTCTCATCAGCCTCACGAGAGACAGCCCGAGCGTAGACGTGATACAGACCAGCGAAGAAGATGACATTGGTTACGAAGTCTTCAATCGTAGTCCAGCCGATTGGATCTTGTAACCAGCTACGACTGTTCACGATGGTGGCTTTCTCTGTTGTGCCGTGGAATACAGAGGTAGTCATGTCGCCCTGGTCATCATAGAAGTCGGCCAGGTCTTGGATATACTTACGAAGTTCACTTTCGGTAGGCATTCAAGTCTCCTTAGTTCCAGCGATACTGGAGCTGCTTATAAGACTGGGTGCAATCAACAGCTGCGTGATCCCCGACCCAGGTGAGTAGCCCGATAGTCACATCATTCCATTTAGGAACGATGACTTCCAACACATTGACCCGGGCTTCAAAGCCGATGTCTGGGTAAGGCAAACCGCGCAGAGAGAAGCCATTCTCCATGCAAAAATCAAAGATTGCTGTATCATCATAAGCAAACTTATGGATCAGTTCACCCATCACACACCTCCTTACAATTTGCGGAGTGGTCGATACTCAACTCCGTAGCCATTGTTGACAAAGATCAATTCCATCTGGTAGATACTCTTATGAGCATTCATCCAGACCTGAGCTTCGAGCAAAGTCTTGAAGTATTTAGTATCCCACATGGTTGCCTCCGATCAATCAGATGCGGGGTAAACTGCGTCATCGTCACACAAGAATGGGATGGAACCATTCTGACAATCGACGAGTTTATCAGGTGGGCAAGTGAGCATAATGTTGACCCACTTGTCATGTCCGGCCTGGGCTTCTTCCTTGGTATCGTATGCTTCGACGATGACCATACTCCCGTCATTATAGAGAGGGAAAGCGACGGCAGTTTCATACGGCTTCTTGCCATCATTGACCCGGCACGTATCCACAAACAAACTGTCCTGATTATACTGAGCCACTTCGCGTTCTGCAAAGTCACTCGCATTAGTCAAGGACTTCATCATATCATCAAACAAATCATCCATGTTCATGTCATCCTCCTTTCTGTGGCTGGTAATACCCACCGTCTTCTTTGGTGGGTGTAGTCCAGTGGTATTCGTCCTGATTATACAGGCGTTCGGCTTTGTGAATACACTCGACCCAGGTATCGCCGGTGATAATATCAACGACCGGCCAATCATCTGAGCCTTCAATCACACGATAGATCGTCATCTTATACATAGCAACCCTTCCTTTCCTTACAGAATTTTCTCGTCGAGAGTGAGGACATCAACGAGTAACGTGCCTTTCGGCATAGCGAACTGGTGATCGAGATCAAGGTAGAAGATAGCGCCCCAGTTTGGCACCGTACACTTCCACACTTCATATCCGGGAGCAAGCCGTCCATTGTGTGTATAATCAAAGAATGCTTCCGCATGTTCGAGTGTATCAAACACGAACAGCATCTTCTCTACATAGATGCTAGTATAGAGTGGATAGCGAATGATACTACCTTCTTTCAGTTGCTGTTCACGACAGTACTGTCGGCTGTCGGCTAATACACTGAACCTTTCGTCGCCGAACACCGACACCACTTTATACACAACCTTATCAACATTCATGTTATCCTCCAGTTAGAGAATAGATCAGTCATTCAAACAGCGAATGAGAGTGACTTGATTAGCGGTATAATACTTTTTGCCCGCTATCCAGCGTAACCACCCGTCAATAGGGTGTATACGAGCAGAAGGGCTAAATCGGTGTAACCACACATCTTCCATGACTTCGGGGGACAAAGCAGTTGCGCCCTCCACCCATCCTACATAGACAGGAGCCGGGGTAAGTGAATCCACCTCGCACTCCCACACTTCCTGCCAAGTAGCTGTAAATGCAGCTGCTCTCTCAAAATCCTTGAACACGAACAGCGGACAGGCAGGATCAACAGGCACAGCAGGAACGCCGGGAATATATTCAACTGCATATTGACCACGGACAAGACATGACATCAAATGATCTGCGCCCTTAGCATCTGATGTGGAGATCACAACTTTATAAGCTTTCATATTATCCTCCTTTCTGGATAGAGAACGAATTGCACACGCCGTGGGAGCTGACCGAATGTTCGTTCTGCCACTTCTGGTTATCTTGAGCGCGGTGCGGAGTAGCGCTGCCATCCGCATTGCAGAAGTAATTGAAGTCCGACCATGCACCGGTGATATAGCAGAACTCACAATGAGAACAGCAGGGTGGTTCACAGTATCCCAACTTCACTTCACGTTTCTCTTTTACAACCCGATTGTTTTTCACCTTATCCTCCATTCACAAACAGTACTGCCAAATCTACACACATGGCAGGTTGGCCAAAGACCGGGAAGCGATAGAAGTATTCCCGATCCTGGACATCGAGAATGTAATTAGATGCACCACGTCCTTCAGCAGTGAGTTTGCACTGAATCAGGAAGTCATCACACATCTCAATCTCGACAGGGGTGAGGTTATCCTTCGTGTCATTGATGAGATAACCTATCGCCCATGCTGGGACTGATAGAACGATACGATCAGCAATCTTTAGCATATGAACCTCCAATAGAAAACAAGATATGAGTGCCTACGTCCAGAATGGTTTATACATTTTCAATGCAATCTTGAAGAGGATACCCCCCAGCTTGAAGTGTTCACTGATGAAACATCGGACACTCATTCGATACAACCAGCAACCAAATGATTTATACATATTATCCTCCATCTCAACAAGATATGTAACACATGTTTACAATCAGACTAGACCTACGATTTGTCTGATTATACTGTATGTCACACAGTATGTTGTATCACACAGTATCTCTCATATCACTGTGTGATCTTGTTCTCGTACTCTGGAGTGATCTCGCACATTCCGAGCTGCTGCATAGACTGGGCGATTGTCCACATGTCATCGAAGTTCTTGCAGCCTAATAGAAGCTGTGTCAGAAGAGTGTTCCCTTCTGTTGATCCGCAGTCGATGGTGACGACTGCGTGTATGACTGACGGTGTTGTTGCTTCCAGATTGAAGTTACCTTCGACTGGAGCTTGTAACCAGATACGACTTTGAACTTTCAGCATGTTGTTCTCCCTTTCTTTGAACAGATGACTACATGTAGTAGACCTTGATGCAGAGCTTGTGAAGGAAGCGCCCGGTCTTATACATCTCGTGAAGGATACACCAGACACACATCCTATACAACTTACAACCAAGTGATTTATACATTGTGATCTCCTTATGTCTAATAGATGACGGGTGGTTCTCGTCGAACGAACCTGCCACCATCATGCTCCGGCTCAGCAAAAATGCGAGCAAACCCTGAAAAACTTCAGGATGTCACCACTTTTTCTCGCTTTGTCTGTGCCGTTGTGCTGAAGTGCTATTCTATATATGCACGCGCAAGGGAACGCACGCGCAAACATATTCTACGTTCCCATAAAGGAAAAAGAAAATGGCAACGAAAATCGAAAGTAAAGATGATCTGATTTTAGCCTCACTGCTTGACCTCACAAAAGCAATCAAGGCAATGAACACTACTCCGGTTCAATCCGGTAAAGCCGAACCTAAACCGGTTACGGGTAAAGCGGAGAAGAAAGAGTATGGCCGCGCGGATGTGCCAACATCGTTACATCTTGACACCAAACTGGATATGGTGGATGTGTCCAACGGCGGATACATTGGCGGACACATTGACATCAAATCCTCAAATGGTTGTGTTTACCATGTACGCGTTACGACGAATGCCAAGGCCGACGTTATCGACGCGTAACCAGGACGGCTAGAATAAAGATACCCTAGGCTAAACACCTAGGGTATTTTTTTGCGTAGTAATAAGTGCGCGCGCATACACTACGCTACATAGCAGACGAGAGAGCAGGGGGTACTCAGTAGTAGATTCCTTTTCTTTTCTTTTCTTTATTTTATGTTTTGTCGCCTGGATTTGTATAGTTGTACCCCTGCTGCTGTGTTGGACAAAATTGGGCGGCTCCGAGTCGAACGGAGTGCTGGCTTGCCTCTTTGGTTACGGGGAAGGTTCCATATTTCTTATGCCCGTTTTCCTGCCAGTAGGGAGTATCCTACCTGCACCTGTTTCGGATACCCGTTGGACAAACCTTGCGTGTACCTTCACGCCCGTCCTGAATATTACTCCTCTTCATACTTGGGACACTCGAAGACGGGCGTGACCATGTGGTTCTTGACATCGTACTCGTACAGTCCCTGGGCAAGTGGACAATTGTTCGGTCTCCCCGGCAGAAAGAATTTACAATGGGCATAGCACAAACACTGCTTACTATGCTGACCCTTCAAGTCTTCCCAAACCGATACCTCAACTCCATAATGAATATACTTTACGATAGCCATTTCGTTTCTCCTATCCTTTATCTGGTGAAGAGATTACCTGATATACGCCTTTGCTGGCATTGTTTTTACTTCTTCATGCCAGCATTCCTTCAGCTTCGGAATGGTCAAGGTAAGCCCCTTCAACATCCCTGTGTCAACGATGACTTCAGATTTAGCCTTCGCAGGGGTAAAAACACACATTACCTTATGATTCTCGGCTTTGATCGTTTCACCCTTCACAATGGTCTCTGCTTGTATTTCTTTTTCGAGCGCCGACATTTCACTTTGCTTCGCTTTCAGGTCGTCGTTATTGTTCAGGGATTCATATTTATCCACAAACTCCGCTTTGATCTCTGACATCTGAACCAGCTGTTCAGGAGTCAGGATCGACGCAAGCAGCTTTTCTTTCTCTGCATCCAACATCTGCCTCTTCTCATTAGTAGCTTGCAGGTTGTTTGCTACTTCGGTTTCCAATTCCGCATAACGATCAAGTTTCTCGACTGTGTTCATTTCTCATTCTCCTTATGTATAGGGCAGGAACCTTATGTGGTTTCCGATGGTCACACATTACGCTTGCATTTCGCCTCTCGGCGTACCCGTAGGTTGTTGATCGTCTGTTCCCTGCAAGCGGGCTCCTGCCCTATATATTAGCAGTTATCCCACAACTCTATCCAGGCAGAATCATCTTCGTCTGGATATTCTGTTCCGTCTCCAGGATGATAATACATTCCCTACTCCCTCGGTAAGTGATACCAGGCCGAAACTTCAATGACATAATCGTAACCTTCATCGTCGCTCAACCACCAATTTCCGCGTCTGTACTGACTGACAATCAACCTATCATACGAGTTCACCAAATACTTTCCGGGTTCGGGTATCTCCGCTGGAAACACATGCTTCCTGGTATGCTCCTTCAACTCGGCGATCTCTGCCTCATGCAGAATCCTGGCGGCTGCTGCCTCTGATTCCAAACGGGCAATCTCTCTGCTCATCGTCAAGATCGCGTAGGACGTAAACTCGGAAGTCTTATCTTCCTTTGCATCTTTGACCCAATGCTCAATCGCCCACTGGGTACTAGATAAGTTACTCATTTGATCCTCTTCATTCTCGGAACCTTCCCATCTTTCTGTACCAGTTTGAACGAACACTGTTTCAGACATCCTCGGTATGACGTAGACCAATCACCAAAGTCCCAGCCTGCCCCTCTGCTTCCATCAGAATATTCAAATGACCAGCGCCATACTTCCATGAATTCCGACCTGCTATCCAGCCAAATACAGATACGACCCTTTTCATTGCTGGCTTCCCACGTTGCGCCAATCGGATACTTATTCATCATTAGGTTCTCCTTGTTCAAGATAATAGACATCTTTTGTCTATTATCCTATTCGACTTTACACCATCCATCACCTGACCAGCAGCTTAGGGTCTTGACCTTCGGGCCGGTAAAGGGTGGGCGCCGACTGACGCTGACGATCTGGGCCTTGATAACCTTCGCATCTTCCAGACTCCAACATTCCGTACAAGTTACAACCGCATCTACAGAGGACTCCCTGTACCCTAGCCCCATGTTGTAGCGGTTGTTCCTGCATCCGCTACATAACTTCTTCTTGTCCGCCTTATTCATCAATCCTCCCTTCCGAATAATACAACCCCTCGTGAACAGGGGGCAGAGCGTCATCACTGCTCAGCGGAAACCATCCACCCGAAGTAGTACATATATCAGGCACAAGAAACATCTTTGTCTCGGCAGGCAAAGGCGCTCCGCAGCTGATGCAGTTCCCTTTGCTGTCCCGTAATCCACTTGTGTTCCCACAATGTAAGCAAGTCATTTTCCCCAAACTCCTTTTCTGTATAACATCCAGATGATCGAATATACAGATAAATCTAAAATAGAATCAATGGTTGCTTCGTTCTTCGGAGCAGACGGGGCCTCGAATCGGGACTCCGATAGTTCGATCTTGAATCCCATCAGGTTCATCAGCCGGGCAACCTTGTCCCATACCCTGGTCATCAGTCCTAACTCCCCTGTCCCTAAAATATTGGCAGACGAATTGTGTGTTGCATATCCATTGGCGATAAAGGTTCCAGTAGATGTCTGTAACGCAATAAGATCATGTTCGCCGATAAACTCCTTCTTCACAAGAAGAACCTTTCTTCGCAGATCAAGCATACCAAGTTCACATTTCAAATTTGCAATCAACCTGCGAGGACGAACTTCTCCTAAAAACTGAATAAGTTCCCTTCTCTTATGTCCAGATAAAACCAGCTGTTTCAGATTTTTTCCTTTCCGTTCTCGCTTCCGATATGTAAGACCTCGTGAAGAAAGCAGTTGTTCTACTCTCTTCAGCATGACATTATCGTTTTGAGCAAACCCCAATATAAACGTCTCACCACGTTTTCCAGCATTTTTTCCTGTGGGAACATTCTGAGATAACCATCCTTCACCATCAAAAGCTCCTGCAAGATAACCCGCTTCCCCTGTAGTATCTTCTTCCCAAACATCCAACGGCTTTATAAATCTTGAATATGCAGGAAGACCATGCCCCTTGTCCCGAAGTCTATCTGTCGTTAGCCATCTTCCAGAAAGACCACTGCTCACTAACCATGGATGTTCTTCGGAACAAATAAATTCCATGCCATCTTCCAGAGTCAATTTGTATGACTGCCTTCGCACATGATTTACGCTTAGAACAGTCGATGGGCGATACATTCTGCGATGATGTACTTCTCCCTCTGCCATTTCATCAAACCCAAGTAAGACCATTCCTTCTGTCACATCTGCAAGAGGAATCCAACGAAGATCACCCGTAAGAACTCGAACACCTTCCGGAGCCAAGCAGTAGTCTGCGTTTTTGTCAAGGTGAACCCGATACATCTTCATCACGATGTCGATAAATCCGGCTGCCTGCCTCGGCTTGTTGATCTCGGTAACATGGAGTGGGGGGACATCCGGCCAGATGTACACGGGGATTCCCCGATCTTCTGCATAATGTTTCTCTACCCACGATCCTTCACTGGCTTCCCAGCGAGGCAGCATCACTACGGCATCACACCGGGCAATCATCTGCACGTCACCTTCCAACCACCCAATGCTGTAGTCAGGACATTCGGATAAGTTGGTATTCATTTGGGGACAGATCACTGCATATCCTGCCTGCCATAACTGATACGCAATCCGCTTCGCCTGCTCAATGTTCTCTTCGTAGCTGTATCCTTCTTTCGGCCTGATCGGGCCTGCGGTATAGAGTATCATAACTCAGTCTCCCTGATATGCCAAATCTGATTGATCCCAAACCGGTGGGTCTTCCCTTCGTCATCTTCAAAACAATACAATCCCTCTACTACCCAGACGCAAGTAGCGTGCCACATTTGAGCTTGACGATTCTCTCCCCACATCTCAATGAGATACAGTTTTCTTTTTGAGGAAGCGACAGGAGATTGCAATTCATGCTCTCCGTCCTGATTGAGTACCCACGTAGATTCTTTAGCCATAACTCACTCCATAGAACAACGGATACAACTCTTTGCGCATCTGATCTATCGCTTCCTGAAATACAGTGTCCCGGGCCATGAATAAAATATCGGGATCAACCTCTATCTCAACTTCGATGTGCATGATCGTGCGCTCCCCCCTCTGCCCAGTCTTGACCTTGCCCTTGCTGTGTACTTCAAACCCAGTGTCGGTATCAATATCCAACATAATACACCATCCTTGCAAGAAATACAATGTTCATCAGAATGCTCAAGGCAAGAACAACCCATACCCTTGTGGGAACCAACCGATCATGTGCGTTCCGAGAAAGCACACGGATGTCGGCAGCAGGCAGATACCTTGTCCCTTGTTCCCCTGTTACCACATACCATCCAGCCTCATCGCGCAGGAGGAATTCGCAGATTCCAAAGGGAGTCATCACCAGGTCTCCCGGACTAGGAGTGTACGAGATCATGGCTCTTTGTCCTCCCACTTGTACTCGGACGGCAGCAGTTCTTTGACTGCTTCATCAATCGCCTGCCGGATAAATTCTGCGGAGGACGAAGCATGGGCAATGCGATAGATGGACTTTAGTTTCATCTCCAGCTTGGCATTCCACTCTTGTAAGAATTTCTGGCGATGTTCAATGGAATTTTCTTCTTCGCTCTGGGTGAACAGCTCGCTCTCCCAGTAGTCGTGAATCTTTCCGCAAGTGTTGCACTCGACTTCATAGCACACTCCCCTTTTCCCTCCAGAACTATGCCGGGCAATCACCCGCCCTGTCACCACTCCCTTGTGGCTCCACCATAGCCGCGTGTCTGAATCTTCCACGGGAATCTGATGAGATACTTCGTCACCTATCTGAAACCTTGCCATGGTTAGTCTCCTTTCGATTCGCCCGGTTCTTCTCGGCTTCTGTCCACTGGTGTTCCAACTGATGTTTTGGTAGTCCCGTAGTAGCGGGCGTAACTGAAGGAACCTTCTCCTTCGGCTTTTCCTGTTCCTGTTTCTGCGACATAGCTCCTCCGAAATTCTTCGATCTTTGATTTTACGTCTTCAGTTGCCCCGTGTAATTCAATGACATCGGCTTGGACAAAGGGAGACGATTGAGTACATAGCAACACAGTCGGAACCGACTGGATGTTGTACTGACTTACCAGTCCCTGGTTCACATCGGATTCAACATCGACGACCAGAACTGGAATGTCAAATGAAACTTTTTCCATGAGGGGATATAAAGTCTTGCAAGGTAGGCACCATTTTGAAGTAAAGAATATGATTGTCTTAGTCATGCTGAATGTCCTTTCACAATCATAGTAGCACGTATTTTTTATTTGTCAAGTACCTGTTGACAAATTGGTAAAACTCGCTATAATGAATGCAGGAGATCATTATGAACACATACATGTTTGAATGCACAAACTGCAAAAAGGAGTTTGAAGTCATTACCCGATACGAAGATATCGGCCAAACCCCAAAGACCTGCCCAGAGTGCAACCACATTATGGTCAGGAAATTCACTGCACCTACAATCGTCTACAAGGGCAGGGGGTTCTATTCGACCGATAGCAAAAGCCGGACAGAATGAACTTCTCCTTTGGTGAAGATGTCCTAACGCCTAACGGCCCCGGAACAGTGTGGGGAAAAACTCCGGAAGGACTTCTCGTCGTTCGACACTCAGCAAAAGAAATGACCAACAGAGAATCCCAAGATGAAATAAAACCATGGAGCAAGTCTCCCGGGATTCGATATGAAACCTGGGTGTACCCAGCTCATTTATGCTCATCAATGCGCATAGCTGCCAGTTACTCGTCTGTCTCTGTCTCCAGGGAAAGACGGGGGCTCTCCAGGGAAATCCTTTGGATCGAATAATTTGGCATCATTTTTAGCGTATATATAAATAGTTATGTTCTTTATAACTATTTATATATAAACTGTATATTGATATATATTGTATTATGTTATATAGATATATATATATATATAACGCGCGCGCGCGCCAGTATGAAGAGAGCGGACTTTCTAGCCGTAGTTCGAGAATATTTTCACCATTGTTCGAGAATTTTTTCACACTTGACATTTGCATTGTATTGTGCTATTATAGTATCGGAGGTAAAAATGATGACTTTACTCGAAGCAATCGCATTGTTTCTCGTAGGGACGGGGGCGATTTATCCTGTCGGGTTGTTCGCACAGAACACTCAGACGGGTGAAACTATGGCTCGTCATATTGTTCTTCAGCCTGCCGATCAGACTTCCTGGGTCTCATCTACCGAGGGAGTATTCACGCTGTTCCAGATTCCGGAGAAGTCCGGGGTCACTGCTCTCCTGGCGCATAACTTTGCTGCTGAAGATGAGATCAAATTCCTGCGCAATGCAGACGAGATCAGTATTATCTATGGTGATGGAACCTACAAGACCTACCATTCGGCGAAGGTAGAGGTGTGGGAAGCACAAGACGGGAAGAGTGAGCATTCCTGGTTCCGCCTTCCTCCCGGTGATTGGATCAGTGCCTTCTCCTTGTACCACAAAATTTATGGGGGTGATTTTCCTCTGGTGATCCAGACCTGCAAGGCTGTCGAGAATCTGTACGATGCCAGAGAATTCTTCTTGTACGCTGCGGAGGTAGACGATGGTGACTAATGCTCCTGGATTATATATCTTCAGTCCGGCTTGCTATTGGTATCGACACAGTGGCCCCGGCGTGATCCCTTTCTTTGCTTCTCCCCGGGAAGGGAATGAGACCAAACAGATCGTTCTCGGCGGGGATTGGCTGAAGTGGATTCGTTCGCACAATGTAGCACAGGCATGGAAAAAGATTACCGCTCCGGATTGGGGGCCGAGCAAAGGATGGAAAATATGGCAGCTCCTGTTGAAGTGGAACGCCCTGCTCTATTGCGGACGAAACGTCGCAACCGTTCTGGATGTGGTGTCCGGACAAGGGGGCGAATGGGGTCTCCTGAAGACCATTCCGTACAGCAAGAAACCCCCAGTGAATATCAACAAGTACGATAATCCCGATATCATTCATACGGTCTATGGGGTCAATAAGACCCAGGGCTGGTTTACCCTGGACTATGCGCCTACGGTTCCTGTCATCGGCGATGCTCCCCGGTACGTCAATCTGAAGTGGCTGACCCCGGTGTCCAGCCTGCTCCCCAAGGAAGTAATCGTTACTTCGACCATGGGCCTGCGCATTCGGAAGGAACCAGGATTCTGGGACACCGTAGACATATTGGATTGCGGTGCCTCTACTACGATTCACGAAGTAACTATCGGCCCGTTGGGATTGTGGGGCCGGGTAGATAAGGGATGGGTTGGCCTGCGAATTGTAGGTCAGAACCTGACAGACTTTATTATTTGAGCGAGGAGATACTATGCAAATTGCGATTGATGTGAGTCACTACGACGACAAGGTTGACTGCACGATCCTGAAACAGGAAAGCCCCGTTTCCCTGGTAATTGCGAAGACAGGGTATGCCAACCGGTGGGGTAACTGGAAGGATGATCTGTTCGATCAGCATATCCTGGGTGCAGTTCATGCCGGTCTGGATGTCGCGTCCTACTGGTGGGTCGATCCTACCAAGAACGCGCAAGAGCAGGTAGATGCCTATTTGAAATTCATGGGCGACAAGCTCAAGTACATGAAGTTTGTGTCTTTGGATGTTGAGCAGGAGAAGGCATGGAATCTGACCTGGAACCCAAAGCATACTCGGCAGACCCGCGTGTTTGGTCGGGTGAAGTCGGATGATGTGTCGAACACTTCCTTCCTGGCAGCGCAGCTTTTGGCCCGCGAAGTATCTGTTCCTGTGGTCATCTATACCCGGACATCTTATCTGCGCGAGTATTCTCCCCGGTCGTTCTCCTGGGTATGCAACTATCCGCTGTGGTTGGCAATGTATCCGGATACTCATGTGTACACCTGTGATCCGAAGGAAGCCTCTGCAAAGGGATTTACCTACTGTCCTACTTGGGATTCCTACCTGAGCGCATTTGCTCCTGATCCCGATAAGACGATTGTAGTCACGCCTCCGGGATGTGATAAGTGGTTCATGTGGCAGTTCACTGGTGATCGGGTCAAGCTGCCCGGCACCGGAAGTTTCATGGATATAAACTATTTTGAGGGTTAGGAGAAAAGAATGAACGGAATCTTGTTGAATGCTGATATTGCGCGGTCTGCGGGAGAACTGAAGAAATCTACCCTGATTGAATTCGTCTACGTCTTGGTAAGCACGGGGGTCAAGAAATATCCAGGCGCTCCCTCCCGCCGACATATCACGAAACAGGTAGGAAAAAAATTCGGTGTCGTCCATACGTTCGATCCCGATCTGAACATGACGAAGCAGTTTGAAATCTTCACCATGTTCCTGGAGGATTCTACCCTGGCTCCTGTGATTGAGTGTGGTGGTGTAGCGCCATGGGCAGAGGGCGATCTGTTGGCTATGAAGCAGTTCTATGCTAAGGTCGCTGAGAAGTGCATCCTGCATGGACTGTCCGAACCGATCATCAAAGGCAGCGTGGATATGCTGAATCGGATCAAAGAACTGGATGCTCCCTGGCTGGAGTCGATCAAAGTATGGGAGTCGGATGGAAACATTGAAGATTCGACCGCGTTTATTGTTGGCCCGGACGAAGGATTTGACATTTCTGTGGAACGTGGTATAATCAATACAGAGCAAGAGAGAGGCTCCATACCCGAGCCGCAGGCGTGTCCTGCACGTTACTACGCTCAAATATCAAACCCTATGGGTACACATGTTTATTTCGAGCCGTCCCTGAAATCAAAAGTACAGGGTTCCTACCGCAGAGGTCAACTCGTTATGGTAGATGGCGAAGAGAATGGATTTGCCCGTATTTCAAAGTTCGTAAGTGGGTGGATACCTCTCAATGACTTATCAGTTTATAACCCTGGTAGTAAGGGGGCTGCACATAAGGGCAAAAAATAGGCTGGCGAGAACACGGGTGTACGGAACTGCATCCGTGTTCAGCCATTTCTGGAGGTGACTATGGCTAAAGCAAAAGCGAAAGCTAAGAACTGGATCAAAGGAGCCATTCGTCGGCCCGGTGCGTTTACAAAGAAAGCCAAGGCAGCCGGAGAAACGACCGAACAGTATGCTGCTGCTGTGACCAAACCAGGTTCCAAGGCCCCTGCCCTCACGAAAAAGCAGGCAAACTTAGCAAAGACCCTGGCGAAACTGCGCAAGAACAAGAAAAAGTAGGTCATCTATGCTTGGATTCGTAGAGTGGTTGGACAAGAATCCGTTTTATGTCAGTCAGACTTGGGATTACGAGAAGAACGACTTCGGAGGCCCAGGTCGTTTGGTGTTATCTGACACCCAACGGCGCATTTTCAGCCATTGTCTACAACCAAATGAGGTAGGGAAGCTGCCTTATGACACCATATTGTTCTCGGCCATCAAGAAATCCGGCAAGACTACGCTGGAAGCAGCCATTGTGAATTGGGCAAACTTTGAATTTCCTGACGGCAGTGAGACTTACATCCTCACCAACTCCCGAGAGCAGTCCGAAGCACGATGTCTGACCGATTTGAAGTTCCATGCGAAGAGATACAATGCTCATTTGGGCAAAGATGGTACGCCGATCTACTCTGTTCAGTACAAATTGACCTATCCCAATGACTCTTTTGTCACTGCTTTGTCGAAAAGTTATGATACTCCGGCAGGCGGACGGCATGCACTGACAGTTTGGGATGAACTCTGGGGCTACACCGGGGAATCCGACCGCAGATTGTGGGAAGAGATGACCCCGGTTCCTACTGTACCCAATTCTATTCGGTTCGTTGCGACTTATGCTGGGTTCGTAGGCGAGTCAGACCTGCTTTGGAATCTTTATATCAACGGAGTAGGGGTAGATGAGAACGAAGCAGGCAGAGGAGAGCGGATTCCTGGGCTTGAAGACCTGCCATGTTGGAGAAACGCAGGTCAATTCACATATTGGGATCATCTTCCGCGTATGCCATGGCAGACAGCAGAGTATTATCGCTCTCAGAGAGGCACATTACGACCGGCAGCCTATCTGAGACTGCATGAAAACCGCTGGGTGACGACCTCCGAGACCTTTATCCCCATCGAATGGTGGGAGAGGGCAGAGAAAGCGCACAATATGCAGCCGGAATACATGCCGGACAACCCATATAGGGACTATCCCATGTTCCTTGGGGTAGATGCGGGGCAAAAGCATGACACATTGGCTGTTGTAGGCTGCACTTATGATCCTGTGAGATCGAAAGTGATCCAGGTCTTTCACAAAATCTGGGTTCCTTCCAAAGGTGAGGTACTTGATCTCGAAGAAACGCTCGAAGCCTACCTGTTGGAGAAGTATCGCAAGTATAAAATCCGTTCTATCCACTGTGACCCTGCATTATTGGTGCAGATGATCGTGAAACTGAAGAAGAAGGGCCTACCTATCAGTGAATTTACTCAAAGTGACACTAACATGATTGAATCCAGCCAATCATTTTACGATTTATTGCGGTATAATAACTATGAGTGCTATCCGGATGAAGAAGTCAGGCAGCAGATCATCAATACTCTCGCCATTCAGAAAGGCAGAGGGTTCCGGCTGACAAAAGCTAAGGATCGCACCACATTACCGATGGACTTTTCGATTGCCGCAGCGATTGCTTCGTACATGGCGACAATTGGCATGGCTTCGGTGCATACTGAGCCCAGAAAGATCGCTGCGACCTTCTCTGACCAAGTAACCATGCCGCCCGATGAGCAATTGAAGCTGCCGTTTGAGCTTCGAGATTAGGAGTGACTATGAAAAATGATTCCGAGTCCTTACGTATTCAGAAGCGCCTGACCCTGGCTCGATCCTTCACGCAGAAGTGGCATGATAACATTATTCGCTGGCGTAATCTCTATGACTTCAATCATTACAAAGAAAAACCACTGGCAGGAGAGACCCAATTTTGTGATCCAACATTTACCAACACCGTAGACCTGGCTGTTGGCATTTTTCAGTCCAATGAGATGGAGTGGCAGGCATCCGGATGGAATCCCTCCCTGGTTGGGCAGCACGCGTCCAGCGATATCGAGAAATATCTGACTGCCGTGCTGGATACGAACTCAGATCGCAATGAATACGACATTATCTACGAAACCTATCTGCATTTTGTGCGCGATGGGGGTGGAGTGCTGTACACAGTATGGGAACCGAACTTGGCGAAGGAGCTGTTGGCTTCCCATGAGATCGTTGAGGACACGGAAGTCAAAAGCGTTCCTTCCTACGATGGCATTCCGATTGTGGTAGAAGTTATTGATCCTTTGGAGATCGACCTGCTTCCTGGTGGGCCAAACCGCTGGCTGATGGTATCCCGCACTACCAAGATGACATTGTATGACATCAAGTTGCGCTTGGGAGAGCTGCCTTCAGAGTTTGTGGGGCTGGATGAGATGGAACTGCTGAGTTCTACTGCCGACTTTACCGATTATTGGGAGCTGGTTATTGATGCCAAGACGGGGAAGAAGATCGTGCAGAATGCCCAGTTGGTCAACAATACCCTGATGACTGACGTAGCGGTGATGAAGGGATACACCGATCTTCCATTCGATATTGGATTCTATAAGCCGACCATCCGGGATGATTCGTCCAAATGGTCAGGAATCATTGCTCCTCTGGAACCTACTGTTTCCTTGGTGGAGAGGAGCATCAATCGCAGGCAGAGAATGATCGACTTCTTCTCCAGTCTGCCTTTGATCGCTATGACCAAGGCTGGCAGCTCTCCTATTGCGCTCGATCCTGGTGTTGGCAAAGTATTGCCGTTGACTGAGGGCGAGTCATTGCAGTTCCCGCAGTGGCCTGGTGCCGCTCCGGATGTCAATCAGCAGCTGACTTTCTTGATGTCCCGGGTACAGCAGTCTGGGTTCTCCGAGATCATGTATGGCGGGGGAGCAGATACTGAGTCTGGGTATGCTCTGAGTCAGCTGGCAGATCAGGGCCGGATTCGATTAGAGCAGCCGATCACTCATCTCCAGAGCATGTGGGGCAGATGGGCAAGGAAGGTTCTGGGTTTGTCTGCCGGGTTTGGCACAGGCAAAGAGATTCATGTGTACGGCAGGGTACGTGGGGCAACCTACGAAGAATACCTGAAGGCTGATCGCCTGGTGGGTTATGCTGTACGGTGTAACATCAAGGCTGACTTCCCGAATGAGCGCGTCCGCAAGCATTCAATGGCAGTACAGGCTCGCGGCGTACTGTCCGACACTACCCTTATGGAGAAATACTACGACATTCAGCAGCCGGATGAAGAGTTGGAGAAGCGTCTGGCTGAGCAGGCAGCGTCGAATCCGATCATGCTTCAGTACAATATCCTCAAAGAGTTACAGAGGATGGCGGTTGAAGAGAAGGATGAAGCAGCTGGGATCGCATACAACTTGGCTAAAGATCAGGTAATGGCTTCGCTCCTGGGCCAGCAACAGGCTCAGCAGCAGGCAGCACCTGGATCGGCTCCGGGAGGATTGACAGGTACTCAGTCTCAGACAGGTCAGGTTCCTACACAGGCAACTTCTCCTGGTAAGGCTGTAGCCAATGTAATGGCAGGAGGTGGAGCATGAGAAAAATGCGCGAGGTATTTCAGATGGGCAATCGTGCAACCGATAAGGCGTTCTCCCGTTGGCGTAATGTAACGGAAGAGTCGCAGGATCGGGATGTTCGTGTATATAATCGGCTCCAGCCTGCTGACTTTGCTAATTTGGCTAAGACGTTTGGGCCTACGCCGGTGATGGATTATATCTCGCACATGGAATCCCAGCGTGCGAAGGAGGTACACCATGGCTAAAGCAAAGAAAGCATCTGAGGGATTGACTGTCAAGAAGGCACAGAAGCTGGCTGCGGGCGATACCGTTACAGTTGGCGGAAAGACTTATATTCCGACCGCTCCAACCACGACCAGCATTGCTCCTCTGTATTCAGAGAGCGCAGACCTGGTGTCTCTGGGGAAAGGGTCGAACTTGACTCCTGCGTTTACGACATCTCCGTCCTATGTGACGAGTGTTGTAGGCGGAGTTCCTACTGTCTCGTCTGTGTCCCAGCAGTTGAAGGCTGCTGCTGCGGGTGAGGGTGCAACACCTATTACATTGACAGATCAGACTACGATTGGCCCCAACACCATTACGTCTCCGCCTAGCGTAGTTACTCCGGGTACAACTACTACTCCAACCATCCCGGGCATTCCTGCCGGGTACACGGGCCAGGTTCCTGCTGGTTATTCATTGGTGTGGAAACCTAGCAATATCGTATATCCTCCGGACGTGAAAGGGAATCCTGAGCTGGAGAAGTTGTATCGTGAGCAGAAGGGTTTGACTGAAGGCAAGTTCGTTTTTGAGAAGTCGGAAACTTCGGTAAAAGAAACCGTACAGAATACTACGCCTGAAGGAGACCGGTGGGCGCAGGACATTCAGTCGGGTAAAGTCAATTTGGCTTCGACTTCCGGCGCTCCTGTATTTGGGAAGACGACTAAAACTAATACGGGAGGTTATGTGCCTTCTATTGGTTCGACGTTAGGTACTCCTGCGACTACTGCTGGCACCACTAATGGATTGACTGCTGATGAGTTGGCTGCACGACAGGCTTCCAAGACCCTGTATCCGAATGGGATCACCACTCCTACGGGTGGAGGGACAGTTCCTTTGAACTACAAAGGTGAGCCAGTGTATGGACATTATTCTCCTGCACAGATTGCTGCTTCGTTTCCTAATGCAAAGGCAGGAGAGACCGGCTATCTGTACACGTCCGGCCCGATGGCTGGATCGTATGCTGGATTCTACATGAACAATGGGGCATGGGTTCCGATTGATTTGAAGAAAGCCAAGGAGCAGTTGCAGGGAGATTACACTTCGACTTCAGGTGGTAAGGGTGGTGGTGGCTCATCTGGTACTACTACTGGTACTACTACAAGCATTGGAGAGACCACATCCTACGATGTAGCAGGCGCCCCTACCTGGTGGTCTGGAATCGCTATCAAGAATCCGGACACGAATCAGCAGTATGCCAACGAGTTGAATGCTGCCATTCCGTTCATGTCTCCTGAAGATCAGCAGGCTGCTTCGGAATATCTGGCAAATAACTTCGACGAGTTTGCAGTGTACAAGAATGTTGTTTATGCTACTCCTCCGTCTACGGTGACTACGGCTTTGCGGGATCAGTACACTAGTAAGGATCGGGCGAATCGGTATCTGGATACGTTGGAGAAGATGCGGGGCGCACTGGGTCTGACTGAGGCAGAGATGGGAACTGGGTATGCGTATCTGAAAACAGTAGGCAACATCCTCAGTCAGTTTGGTGGCGGGGCAGTAGGAACAGGGAACATGCAGAGCAGGCAGCAGTATCAACAGCAGCTGACCGCACTGAATCCTGTACTCAATCAGCTTCAGAATTCTACTGCGCTGAGTCCCTACTACAGTGTGGCTTCGTACCTGGCTACTCCGACATTCAGTGCTGGGCCATTGGTTGAGATCACGAAGAACTCGGATGGAACCTATTCATTTGGAGCAGCGAACAATCAGCTTTGGGGCTAAGGTGATCTATGAGCAAAGAGGAAAAGAAACGAAACGTTCCTACCTGGCAGAGTGAGCAGGATACGCAGGGCGCGCAGAATGCCGCGATGGTTGCTGCGTATATCCGCTCGAATCCTACTGCTACTCCGCAGAAAGCACAGGAAGCGGTGTATGCTGGAACTCAGGCTGCAATGGCTAAGGCTGCTGCTCCTGCCGTTCCTGCTACACCGACCAGTGTAGACACTTCGCCTACATGGGATCAGTCTACGTTGAAGATTGGTTCTACTGTGTACTACGATCCAGATAAGAATGAGTTCACTGGAACGAAGACCTCTCATGCTGTGTCCGTGTATCAGGATTCGCAGGGCAGGGTCAGTATGCAGCAGACGGATTCTCCTCTGGTATTCGATGCGTTCAGAGCGCTGAGTTTGCAGGGTTCTGCCGGTCACGATTCGATCCCGGATGTTGGAAGTCTGAAGACTGGAGACCGGGTGTACTATGACATCGTGAGCAATAAGCTGACGAACACTCCGTCTACTAGCACGGTAGGCATGTACTATTCCGACTTCTCTAACAGTTGGGATGCTTATGTGAAAGAGAATGGTATAGTTCAGGGAACGAAGACGGCCAATGTCAAACCGGTTGACATCCCTGATGGCTTTACTGCTGATTCTGTGCTGGCTGACAATGCCGGGGTGTATGCAGAAGGTAAGCAACCGTTGATAGCGACCTCCGCATTCATAAAATCTTTACATGATGCAGCGATCCAGAAGGATGCGCAGCAGACTGCATATCAGAATCTCAGCACTGCCGTTGAGAAGAAGAGTTCCTTCACAAAGCAGAGCGTATTGGAGACATCGAAGCGCCAGTTCTCCCTGGAGAATTTGTATAAACCATTCATCAAGAACGAGGTATTGTCCTACATCGGCAATGTCATTACAGGGAAGGACACCTTCTCATTCTCCAAGCTGGCCGATTCAGGTAAGAAATTTGCTACGGATGTAGCCAACTCATTGGGTATCTTCGACCCTTTGGGTTTGTTTACATCTTCGTCCGACACTACAACTCAGTACACATTCACAGGCATCAACGATTCTGGGCTTACTGTACCTTCCGGCAATCTGGGTGTAGCTGCCAAAGAGATGGCCCGTCCTGGTCAGGTAGTTGTTCCCAAGAATGTACAAGCGATTCAGATCAAGACGACCGAACCCTTGCTGTTCAGCGTACTGAACGTAGGATTCGAGTGGTTACAGAACGGCATTGTCACTGCATCTTTGCGCTTAGCCAAGTCTATGCAGGGCCAGCTGACTCGTTCAGTTGCTGCTACCAAGTCTTATCCCGGGATCAATCGTGGAACCAGTCCTGATCTGGTGAACATGCTGGCGACTTTTGCCGACAATGCTCCGGGAGTAGTAAACTCGGAGACTGCCAATGACTATCTCACGGATTCGGCAGCACATTTGAATACCCTGCGGGATCAGTTCTTGGCAGCAAAGACTGACGATGCAGATACCCATAAGAAAATTATTCAGCAGATGACGGATATCTATCGGGGTCAGGACTATGCGCGTACCTTCCTGCCGATCAGTTTGGATAAGCAGACCGAGCGAGTACAGACCCTGGGTTATGGATTCTGGGGATATCCTGAGCGCTATCAGCAGTTCTTGGAAGCCAAGGCCGATCTGGAACTGTACAAGGGAACGTCTCTGACGCACGCAGAGCAGATCAGTTTGATGCAGAATTATGTCAACCCGGTGGTCGATCTGGGTACGAATCTGCTGCTCGATCCTCTCAATGCGTTGGACTTTGTGTCGGCAGGCAAGGCGTTCAAGGCAGCAGGGGATGCCATTTCTGCTACGAAGTTTGCCCGTCCGTTCATCGAGACCCTTTCAGGTCTGGCTAAACTGGATGAGGGAACCAAGACGATGCTGAAGACTGAGGGTGCGTTGTCCTCTGCGATTCGTTTAGCACAGTCTGAGAATAAATATTCTGGCCTGATCCGGGAGATGGCAGAGCATGGCAAGCAGTATTTGAGCATGATGAAGAATCAGTGTTCTCCTGAATTGTTGGATCGGGTAGAAGAGTTAGGCAGAGTTGCTAAGGAGACCGGCAAGGCAGACGACATTCGTGCTTGGAATGAGAGCATGAAAGAAGCGATGAAGGCAGTAGAGAACACCAGCAGCAGTGAAGAGTGGGCCAAGATTCTGAAGAATATTGAGCAGGATAAGGTCAGGTTGCAGAACATTGAGCTGTTGGGCAAGGACGCTGTGTTCAACGAGATCAACAAGGTATTGTTCAAGGGCGAGTTGAAGGATACTTGGTTGGTTGCTCCCTTTGGGAATACCCTATCCCTGTCCGATCTATATGGTCGGGCGGTAGTCAACATCATGTTCGCTCCCTACATTGGGGCGTACAAGGGAGCGATCAAGCCTTTGTTCAAGGGATCAGCCAAGTTGCTGACCAAGATAGCTGAGGTTAGTCATCTTACCAAACCCTTTGAATATCTGCGCGGATACCTGCGGTCGTCCAACGTGTACGTAGGCAAGAGAGTAGCGACTACCATGCACGGATTTGTAGACGAGGCCATGTATGGAATCACCCGGTCGGTAGACAATGTTGACTTCATGCAGAAGGTGATCGACAATGCTTCTGCCCTGTATGATCGGGCAGTAGAATATACTCGGCTGGCCCAGACCGATGAGGGTACAGCTGCTGCTTTCTTGCAGGAGACCGATAAGAAGTTTAGTCAGGAATTCGGGGGCTATCTGGGTAGCTCATTGAACCGAATGCTGGAGACTTCAAAGTTCTTCACCAAGGATGAGATTGTCAAGACGTTGCAGAAAGCCATGGATAATGTCGAAGCCAAGGCAGAGAAGATGTGGATGAAAGAGAATCCGGAAGCCAACAAGTTCTTTGCTACCGGGATTGATCTGCCGATAGATCAGCTTCGGCAGAGGCAGGCGCTCCAATCGGCCATGGCTGACTACAAGAATAAGTATGCCATCTCTGGATTGAGCTATGCAAACGAAGTCCGGCAGGCATTCAAAGAATTGTATAGCTCAAAGACGACAGTACAGGCAGGCAAGGATACGGTAGACATGGGCAGCTATCTGGCTCTCCAGAAGATTCAGAGTCCTTGGCTGAACATGATGACCCGTACTTTCTACAATGTGTGGGACTGGATGACCAGTGCTTGGGTAGATGCTACGCTGGCTCGTCGTCCACAGTGGTTGGTCTTCAACGTGATCGAGTCTACCTTCCGTGGATTGTTCGCTTATGGGAATCCTTTCGGTTTCGCACCATACTATTTCGTTCCTCTCCAGACAATCATGGAACGGCTGAAGGCTGTAGGTCAGCTGCCTGTGGTATTCGCACAGTCCTATGGTGGAGAGGGTACAACCAACTTGTTTACTTCTGACTTTATGAAGAAGGGACTGTTCAGGTATCTTCCGTCAGTGGCTGTGGATTCTGCAAAGAAAGCCTACCAGAAGATTTGGCAGAGCGGTATGCCGTTGTATGTCAGGATTCCTGGTCTGGCATTTGTCCCGATCAAGTCGCTGTCCAATCTGATTGGTGCAACCCAGCAGATGTTCGAGACATCTCTTCGCGCCCGGTTCTTCTACGCTATCTTTGACACCAACTTGAAGCAGGTCTATCCTAAGTTTGTCGAGAAGTCTGTCGGAGATTTTGTCGGGGCCATGAAAGAATCTGGACGGTCTCAGGAAGAAATCACCAAGTACGGTAAGGCGTTTGAGCAGATGCTGCGCTTGTCCAAGTATGATCCTGCGCTGCTGAAGGGGCTGACTGATTCATCTGCCAACGTAGCGGGCAAGTTCTTCGGTTCCCTGTTGGCTTCACCCGAGTTGCAGAGTACGCCATTGGCGGATACCTTCGGAGAAAATCGTGTGTTTTTGTCTGGACTTCTGACAGAGGTTAGCACCTTGATTGATAAGTTTGGCGCAGACAGATTATCCAAGGAACCAGAGATTCTGGATGGTGCAATGAACTATGTCAAACTGCGCATTACCCAGGAGGCTGTGCTGGGCCAGGCTGTTGATCTGGAAGATCGGATCATCAAACAGTTTGACTTGGAAGGGGTCAGTCGGCTGGAAGAATTGGTTGCTGCATCGGACGAGAAAGCCCGCAGCATTCAGGATATTCTGGATCGGATCATTTCAGATTTGAACTTGGCAGAGGCGGGAAAGGTTGACGAGGAGGCTTCGGTTGTTGAAGCTGCCGAGGTTGAATCCCGGATGCCTGAGCTGTTCGATCAGGTTGAAGAACTGACCGGCACTCGCCCTCTGGACTTACCGCATGCCCGCCAAGTTCTTCAAAACTATCTGGTTACGAACAGCATCTTAGGCAAGGCTGATGCTGAGGCTTTCATTTCCGGAATCGACAAGATGGAGAAGAATGAGATCGAAGACCTGTTGAAGAAGTCCCAGATTGAAGAGAAGGACAATCCCAACTGGTCAGCCGAGCGGTTGTCTACTGTTGCCCTGAAGAAAGATGTCCAGGCCATGAGCGATCAGGCATTGGCTGGTACGATAGATAAGGACACGAGCATTCGATTACAGCAGGCTTCTGCTTTACGAGAATCTGTGTACGGAATCCTGAAAGAATATCTGCGCAAGTTCGCGCCGGATGCTCCTCTGGCTGGTGGGATCAAGTCCAGCAGTGAGGCAGCATGGAAGCTGTTCTATGATCGTGACAGTAAGTTAGCAATTCGGCTAACTAACTACAATACATCTCTGCGTGAGTTGGTGTCTTCGGCCATGCAAGGTAAGGTTTTGAAAGAGAATCAGATTCCAAAGCTGTCTCTGCCCGAGGTCTTATCCTTGGTAGGGGTCGAGCCAGCATTCGATAAAGAGGGCAAGCTGGTTGGATTCATTTCGTATGACTATGGGATTGCCAAGAAGTCCAGCCCAGTAGAGACGAGACGGATTATGAAGCTGTTCCATATCCCGGAAGATGCTGACATTGCAATCGTTGGTGCAGCCAGGGTTGGCCCGAACTTCACGCTGAAGATTGGCGACAAAGATATCACAGCCATTACTTCGGATGAGGCCCTGGATACGTTCGTTCGCGGATTGGCTGACGGATTAGGAAAGGACACCTTCCCTGCCAGCATAGACGACTTTGGAGAAGTGTACAAGCAGTTTTCAGAGATCACCGATCCTATCGGGCAGATGAAGTTCCTCATCAATACAGCCAAGGTTCCTTCTGCATTCGAGGGCAGAGGGGGTAAGGCTTATGTCCCGTCGTTTCCTGCCTACATCAGCATGTTGGTTCGGGTATATAATCCTGGCGGATCGGCAGACAAGGTAGAGGATGTGTACAAGGCTGTTCGTAATTGGCAGCTGATTACGTATGGTGCAGACATGGATACCCTGCGAACTTTGCAGATAGATCATGTTGAGGATGCAGTTGCCCGGCTGATTGACAAAGACTTCCTGGGTCGTGAGTTTGGTGGGAAGCCGAGAGAAGAGGCCTGCGCATTGGTAGGCATTTGGGGTTCTATGAGCAACGTCTTGTCCCGGTATGGCGTTCAGGATATGGATGTGATGGATACGATCACGGGGATTTACAAAACAGATTCCCCGATGCTGTCCGCTTTGGGTGTGACCCGGACGACCGTAGACGATGCAACCAAGATGCTGCACCAGGTGATCCTGTCCTTCCATGGCGCAAATGTATCAACCGCATTGCATGAATACACACATGCAACGTTGAGCGTAATGGACTTCGCATCCAAGGCTCATCCAGAGAATGTCGAGTTGGCTAGTGATCTGAATTCTTTACGGGCATGGGCAGTAAGAACTTTTCGTGCTACGAATTCTGAAGGTGTTGTACCAAATGCTACACAACTGGATGAGGTCATAGCCAAAGGCTTTGAAGCCTATGTGATGCGCAACTATTTGCCTGCTCGTTCTGTTCAGGGAATCTTTGCCAAACTGAAGAAGATGCTGGTCGGTGTGTATCAGACACTTCGCGGATATTTTGGCGAGATGAGATTGACCGAAGATGTCAACAAGGTATATTCCAAGATTGCAGGAGATGACATCTACCAGAAGGCATACTATGGTACGTTGAAATACAAGAACATCAATGATATCGAACAGGGCATTCCGACTTTGCTTTCATCGAAGCTAGAAACTTTTGCGTCCCTGTCTCCCTGGGAACAGAAGAAAGTATTGACTTCGCTGAAGAAAGTCTCGCCATTCTTTACTGACAAATATACTGATGCTCTGAAGGACTTCGGTGTCGCATTGAACAGCAAGGACGAAGCTCAGGCAGAGATAGCATCCAAGACATTGCGGTCTGCACTGAAAGGCGTAGAGGGCAAGATCATTGCAACGAAGAAGCAGTTGGCTGCGGAAGAAGAAGCGTCTGAGCGTGGGATCAAGATCGAAGAGATCAGGGCCAGACTGGAAAAGCTGGTGAAGAAGTACAACCAGCCCGATCTGTCCGAACCGAACTTGGCTCCTAAGTCTCTGTTGGATTCTGTCCTGCCTATGGACGACAAGGTAGCAGCAGATCGTCAGCGTATTATGGGTGAAGCATCGGCAGTTGATACCTTCACAGATGCAGCGGGTGCGCGGGTAGAAGCCCTAGAGGAAGACGAAAAGAATATCAAGGCTATGCTGGACGCATTTGCAGAAGAAGCGAAGCAGCCTGCTCCTGTGTTATCTTGGCAGCAGAGGTTCCGCGCCTTGTTCGGATACGATCCCTATGAGAATTCTTTGGGTCGAACCCAGGGTGTTTCCTTCAGGGGATATGGGGATCACGAGTGGACAGAGACATTCGATCTGCCTGAGCAGGCGATCACCCGTGCGGGCGAGTACGAGCAGTTCCGCCGTCGTGATGCGCTGCGTTCTGAGTTGGATTGTGTGAAGAAGTGGAAGAAAGAAGTAGCGGATCGTCTGGATGTATGGAAGAGGGAACATTCTATCGCACCCGCAGGTACGGGCCGAGCCACACACTATGCTTCTCAGGATGAGATAGCCCAGTACGAATTCGAGGAATACCAGAAGTTGTTCGACAACAAGGTATTCACCGCAGAATATCAGAAGGCTTTAGCCGGTTCTCCTATGTCCTTGCGCTCTTGCATTCAAGATGTGTCTAGGGGGGAAGGTCGGTATGTCAATCTGCATCTGGTAGAGACCAAGGCAGGCAGCACTGTTCAGTCTACAAAGTGGGATCGGCAGACGATCTATGCTCCTGCTGAGTGGTTCGATATCAAACGACAGCGCGGGTTCTATCCTACCTTGTCCGACGTTGAGGATGTCACTGAGTACAGAACTGTCAACTATAAGACTGAGGTTCCGCATGGGTATGCTGACATCAATGGCGTGCGTCGGGAAGTGATTTATGAAAAAGCCAACATGCCTATGTGGAGATCGTTTGATGTGGACACCGTGTACAACTGGGTGGAACGTGATCCCAAGTATTCAGGTAAACCTATTACTGAGCGGGACATACTGAACTGGCTGGATGACAATGGTGGCACAGAGAAGAAGCTGATTCGTCAGGAGTACAGCGATATCACGAGTGGTTATACAGCCATTCATCCTACCGATCTGTCTCATGTTGCGACCGTAGTAAATCCGGACAACACGGAGAAAATAAAACTGGCTGTCACCTACGATGATGTAGGGAATTTGGTCATTGTTGAGCGCCGACCGGCAGGCAAGTTCCTGCGCCGTGGTTCCTGGCGTGCGCTGGAAGTCGGCGAGATCGGCAAGTATGTACCCAAGACTAAGTATGCTGAGAATGCAGAGGCCCGTCTTCTGTACTCCGATTCGTTTGGTCTGCGTGTGATGGACAGCAACATGGCGAACATCATTGCGACTTCGACCAAGGAAGAGTTCAAGGTTGAATTGCTGAAGGTTATGAGTACCAAGGACGCACGGTTCAAGAAGTATCTGAAACTGTGGGATGAGGCACATGCTTCTCCGAAGATTGAGAAGAAGACTGCCGATCTTCAGCCCGAGGAGCCTGCTCCTGTGCGCATGACAGTTCAAGAACCGCCGACTGCGGGTGAGGCTGTGGCTACGAATGAGGACAGCATGATCCAGCGTGTGGTCAATCGTAACCGGTTGACTCCGACTGCAAAGGATGACATCAACAAGATGTTGGAATCCGAGCTTCCTGTCAATCAGGAATTTGCCGGGAAGGTCTACGATGCGTACAAGGCTGAAGTCCAGCGGGTACTGAAACAGGGTAAACAGAAGTCCTTCAAAGACCTGGACGAACTGAGAGAATATTTACGGAAGTACAATGTTTCAGAGGCTGTGTTCTCTGGATTGAACCTGGACAACCTGACTGGCAAAGTAACGGTTGCCAATATAGTTCAGTATCTGGAAGACCTGCCTGCTTTGGACGACCCGATGGACATGCTGCGGTGGCAGAAGTATGGTCGTGATCTGGAAGAAGCTGGCTCATTCAAGGCCAGTGATGTGACAGATTATCTGACCCCTGCTCAGCAGTCCAAGATTCGTGGGACTCAGGCGCTCAATAAGGATGGGAGCGTCCGGGTATTGTGGCATGCCACGACTGGAGATTTTGGGCCGGAAGACATGAAGACTTACAATCTATATGATTGGGGCGATCACTTTGCTGAGAATTTGCAGGCGGCCAGAGATTTGGCAGATAAGAAGTCCAAGTATGACAGCCGGTATCAGGGTAAGACGTTTACTTTTATCCCAACTGTATTGATTGCCAAGCATCCTCTGGAGTTAGATACTGATCCTGGAACATGGTACAAACTGGATCAGGTCTTGATGGATACGGGTATTCCTCATTTGGTAGACATTGGTCGAGAGATGGAGAGGGCGGCGTATGCCGGAGATTGGAGAGGTCGGGACTATGTAGCCAAAGAGTGGATGAAGATTTTGGAAAGCCATGGTTACGACAGCATTCATTATGCCAACGAGTGGGAAGGCGGAGCGGCCAAGGAGCGTTCCTGGATGATTTGGAATCCAGCGCAGCAGGCGATCTTCCTGCCTGAAAAGAAGTTGGATCGTGTTGCATATCAGCAGGCTGATCTCTTGAAGAATTCTGCGGATGAAGAAGCCGATATAATTTGGAGCAGCTGGCTTCATACTGCACGCTATGGGGATGTATCTCTGAGTGACATCGCCCGCACCTTTATTGAGGATGGGAAGTATGATCCGGATAATCCTGATCTGGTTATTGCCGGATTGAAAGCTGCGCGGGATACTTTGACCGAACGTACTGGTGAGAACGACATGAAAGATTTGCTGGACTCTGTGGTTCAGGAGGCCGAGTACGCACGCAAATACACCAAGTCCATCATTGATGGCAATCCTATCGCTCCTCCTTTGGATATTGTACGGGTAGAGGGAGAAGAATTGGCAGGACTCAGAAACCAGAAGTTGTACAACATGGTGCAGTTGGAGAAGTCATTGCAGGGCATAGACCTGATCTCTTCCCTGGCCCATGGTGCAATCAACACTGGAGCCATGAAGCAGGTGATGGACATGCCGGATGATATCAAGAAGATATTGCAGGATGTCGGAGAGAAGTCTTCCCTGGCAAGCACAGAGATGTTGTACAAGTCAGTCCATGGTGGAGCATACATGGGCCAAGACCTGCTGGATTCCGTGAACGAAACGCTGCGGGTAATGATCGACTACTCCAATGTAACCAAGCTGGATCAGAAGATCAAGACCTTCATCCCGTTCTGGATGTATCCCAGCCGGTCAATGCCGTTCTGGATTCAGACCATGTACAAACATCCATACATCCTCTCGATCTATTTGAAGTATGTTCGGTATTCAGAACTGGAAGCGAAGAATCGTGGGTATGTCAACTCGAAGGGCGAGCAGTTGCCCTCCCTGGTTGGGTACATCCCGATCCCTGGTACAGACATCTGGTTCAATCCTACTGCGCCGTTGATCTACCGCTATGTGTATCCGGAGATGACTCAGCAGGATCAGATGGAGCAGGATACCAGCACCGATCCGTTCACGAATACCTTACGGTGGATCATCAACCAGGCACAGAACAGAGGGTTCAACCTGGGGCCGGTGTGGTCTGCATTGTTCCGGGGTGTCATCGACGATCCGTATGGTCGAGGCAATTTGGGATATGAGTTTGGCAAAGTGATTCTGCCGATTCCCCCTGAGTTGATACCGCCGTGGATTGATCGGGCGACGATTGGCAAGCTGTCCAAGTTCTTGGGTCAGGCTGACACTGAGGAGTTTACTCCCCAGGTAAAGTGGAAAGATTTGTTGGTAGAACGCCAGCTGCTTTGGGATGCAATGAAGCAGGCCCAGGGTGTAGACAGTGTGTACATGAAGCGGGAGATATTCGCGGCTGCTGCTGCGGTTCTCTCTGATCCGAATCGGGACGGCAATGCTACATGGGAAGCAGCTAAACGTGAGTACGAAGGCGACATGTATTCCCATCGTGTGTTGGCATTCTTCACTGGGTTCTACACGAAGTCTGTTGACCCGCAGTATGCAGAGATGATGCAGATTCGTGACCAGCTGAACTTGCTGAAGAAGTCGATCAATGATGACGTGCTGTCGAAAATCTTTGACCTGGATGTGTCAGCAGAAGATCGGAGAGTACGGTTCAATCTGATCCGGTATGATGATCCTCTGGGTTCAGCCTACGACATGTACCAGAAGATGAACTATGTGACTGATCCTCTGACGGGCAAGTCCATCTACGGTATTGACAGACGAGAGCGGATCGCCGAGGAGTATTACAACGATGAGATCAGCGAGAAATATTATGCAGCCATTCAGACCATCAATGAGGATCGGGACAAGAAGATGCGGTTATTGAGCATCCCTCCGTCTTCTGAAGAACTCAACAAGATTTGGGACGAGTGGTCTGCTGCTCGGGTAGCGATTGAATCCCAGCCTATGTACGCAGCAGCGCAGAGGCCCTGGTCATTAGGCACGCATACGTATGAGCAGATCGAGCAGCACTACACGGATGTATTCTGGTCAGCTATCAATCAGACGAAACCTACCTGGATGAAAGAACAGGATGAATCTTATGAGGATTACCAGAAGCTGCTGGAATCATGGAAGGCCATGATGCCCGTAGTCGCTTCCTCTGTCCTGCCTACAGTCAATGCAGTTCTGATGAACGACATCCAGAATGGTTTGCTGGATACCCAATACAACTGGAAGGGATTGCAGCAGCGCTTATTGGAGTCTGCCAATCCTGACTCTTATCAGCAGTGGCAGTACAGTAGGGACTCTGTGTTCGATGCGTTGAATACTGCGTGGTTCGACACCTACTCGAAGGAGTACGATCCGATCTATGATCTGTCGGGTGCCAAGCGTGAACTGGCAGTTCGTCAGTTTGAGGCTGCACACCCTACTCCTCCAGACTTCGAGACCTTGTGGGCAGATGTACAGAAAGTCTACGGCACGAAGTTTACCAGGGATCAGGCACTGGCCGCATACCAGGGCCGGGTGGAGTTGGATATGGAAGATTACCAGAGCAGAGACAAGCCGTATGCTCAGGAGCAGAACGACATCTGGTATATCCTCAATCAAGCCTCTAACTCGGCGGGTGGAATGGACAAGTTGCGCTTCAACTTGGCGAGTGTTGGTGGAAACACAGACTACATTACGATGTGGTACGACACGGGCGGGGACGGTACAGCCTGGTCGGATTCGGCAGACTTCCTGAAGTTCTATGCCAACATGAAGTCGGCAGCCGAACAGTGCAGCTTTGAGCCCCTGTCCGATGCAGACTTGGTAGAAAAGGCCAAGGCTGAAGATGACAATGTACTCTTCAAAGAAGCTGCGGTTCAGCAGTTTGGCGATAGCATTACGAATCTTATCACGATTCCGGCTCAGATGAGCTATGCAGATAAGAAGAAGTGGCAGGCAGCGAATCCTGAATTGTATGCACAGATACAGGCATACTACGACCTCAAAGATCAGTTTGCTGCCGACCATCAGATTTGGGCCAAGTATTACTGGGACAGCGCATACCAGGGGGGAGGAGCTACAGGGGCATCTCCTGCGGGCGCATCCAATTTGGGATCGTATGTTTCAGGTGACAGTCTGTATTCACGGGTAAAGAGACGCAAAGGAGGCGGAGGAAAGAAGAAGAGTTCAACCTATACTACGTATTCTAAGACTGTGTTGAAGTCGATGGCTGGTCGGACGACAACAAATGCAAACTCGTTGTTGGGAAAATACCGATAACCCTTGACAAATGAATATGAATTTGTTATACTATATGTATCGCAAAAGTGGTGCATTATCTACGAAAGGACAATAATATGGATGAAAAAATGCTTTACATGATTCCGGTTACTGGTGACGAGGTTGTAGAAGGTTCTACGAATGGGACGCTCTCCAACCCGGCAGGTGACGCAGAGGATTATAAGGCCAAGTATGAACAGATACTTGCGAAGGCTGAAGCAGAGCAGAAAGCTCGTGAAAAAATTCAGACTGATCTCGACCGAATGAAGTCATCGTTGCAGTCTCAGATGGCATCGCAGAAAGCACAGTATGAGAAACAGGTTCAGGACTTGTCGGGTGAACTCCGGCGAATCCAGACCACAGGTCTTGATGAAGAAGGTCTGAAGAAATATCAGGGCGAAGAGGCTCAGCGAAAGGTGCGGGAGTACGAAGAAAAGATCGCACAGCTGCAACAGCAGACGCAAGAATTGTCCCAGATGCAGACATGGAAAGATTACTTCGTCAGAGAGTTAGGGTTAGACCCGGTGAAGTTGGTTGTTGACCAAGGTTTGGCTGCTCTTTGTGATTCCGGATGGCGTGCCATCAGTGAAGAGGTTGCGAGTTTGCGTAAGATCGCATCCGCTTCCAAGAAAGAATCGGAAGACAAAGGCAAGGATAAGGACAAGGGCGCAGAAGCCCCTGACGTTATTACCAAACAAGGTGGGAAGCAAACCAAAGGGCCGACCATGACCGAGCTGATAAAACGATTTGGCTCTCGTGAGCAAGTGTACGAAGCGTTTGAGCAAGGGGAGATTCGCACCCTGCCGACCGAAGAGTAACAACTTGACGCGGAAGCCTTCATAACCAAGGAGGCTCTTATGGCTACTTTAGTCACTTCTGCATTTCCCGATGCAATCAAGGTTCAGTACGAGAAACGGCTTTTGACTCGCGCCCTTCCCCGTATGGTTCATAGTAACTGGACAATGAAAGCTACTCTCAGCAAAACCGGTTCCTATGAACTGCGTAAATACGATGGTTTGTCCGCCGTCACTACCCCGTTGAATGCTGAAGGTACTACTCCTGCTGAGCAGCCCGCTCCGGCAATGAGCAAGATCACCCTGACTCCGCTGTTCTACGGTTCCTGGATCGGCTTTACCGACATCCTCGATCTCGAACAGTTCGACCCGATCATCAGCAATATGTCTGGTATCCTGGGTGAGCAGGCCGGTCAGTCTGTCGATATGCTGTTCCGCGCAGCTTTGATCGCAGACGCAACCGTTGATTACGCGGGTGGCGCTTCCGCGATTGGTTCTCTTGCTTACCCGGACAACGAAGTCAGCTATATGGACTTGCTGATCCAGTGGGCCGCGATTGAATCTGAGAACGCGCTTCCTCCGGATGGTGGATACTTCCCTGTGATCGTCCACCCTCACACCTACACCTCACTGATGCTCGACCCGATCTTCGTCAACATGTTCAATCAGGAATCTCCGTCTTCGGCAATGCGGACTGGTTATGTTGGCACCTTGCTCTCCATGAAGTTCTTTGTGACCAGCAATGCTTATGAGCAGGCCGATGTCGGTTCTGGCAGCACTACGGATGTTTACTCCGCCCTCATTCTCGGAAAAGAATCTCACGGTTCTGTTTCGTTTGCAGGATGGATGCCTGGTTCGATTGACAGTGGTGGAGACGATCCTACCATCAACAACACCGGCAAGAGCATTGCTCCTCTGTCGATCATCGCAAAACCGATTGGCTCCGCAGGCTCTGATGACCCACTGAATCAGCGTGGTTCTCTTGCCTGGAAGATGAGCTTTGCGGTTGACGTTCTCAATGCCAGCTGGATTCGCAACCTCAAACACACCACCGTATTCTCGAACGACTAATTTTGCTACGCATGAGGATGATCTTGTCTCCGGATAGGATCATCCTCAACCAGAATGGAGGTTCTTATGACCAAGAAAATTCCCGAGGAAGGTCAGAGTTTAGTGTCGGCTCCGTATGTTATGCGGACGGCCCATGTAACGGCTGGAGCTTCTACCGACAATGATGTCGTGATCTCCAGCACCGGCGTGTATCATCTGTTTACAGTCGCCCCCAACGTCCTGGTGAAAGAAGTTTCAACCCAGGTTCGCACTGCGTTTACTGCCAGTGTTACCCTTGCAATCGGTGACTCTGATGGTGCTACGTCCTACCTCACTTCCAGCAACATTGCTCCTCAGTCAACCGCTGCCGTCTTGACGAACTCGCTGAAAACTTCTACCGGTACTTACAAGTCCGGGAAAGTCTACGATGCTGAGCAGACGATTGACATGACGGCGGGCGCTGCTGCTACGGTCGCTGGTGCGATGGATGTTTACCTTTGGTTTACCGAAGCCCCGGCTGAATAAGGAGGCATCTTATGACTGTCACTGTGACTACAGGTTCGATTCAGATTCCCAAGGCACTGACTGCTGCTCCTGGATACGGAGTTATTGATCGTATCGGGAAAGCAGTTCAGGTCAAGAAAGGCCCGGCCTTCGCTTCGTCCGATTTGACGACAGGAGCGATGGTGTTTGAGCTTTTCAAGTTGCCCCCAGGAATCAGTGTCATTGATGTTGTTGTGGAGAATACGACTGCTTGGACTTTAGGTTCAGGCAAAGCATATTCCTTCACGGTTGGTGATTCAGGAGCGGTTGCCCGGTACATGTCTAGTGATGTATTCACTGCGACTGCCGGGGTCAAACACTCAGGAGCAGGATTCGCACATACTCCTGCGTCTTCAGACCCACATACGATCAAGGCATACGTTACGGTACCTGCGTCTTCAGATGCGGAAGCGGGAACCACTCAGTCTTGGCTGTACTACACAGAAGGCGAGATCGACTAAGCGGAGAAAGGGAGAGGCCAATAACCTCTCCCTGATTACTTATGGCAAAATATACAAAATTGAATACTGGAATAAAAAGCAAACGGACAGGAAAGAATACAGTCGCATTGGTTGGATTCGCACAGACCAGCAGGGATCAGGCTCCCTGGGATGATCCCGATACAGAGATATGGTGTTTGAACGAAACCTATGTCCCTGGGTTTATCAAGCGGTCAACCCGATGGTTCCAGATGCACACCCGGACGAATTTTTCTCGCTCCAATAATTTGAGTGATCCAGATCATTACAAGTGGTTGCAAGAAGAACATGGCTTTCCGATCTACATGCAGCATCACTACAAAGAGATTCCTGATTCTGTCCGTTATCCGCTGAACGAAGTAATAGACAATGTAATCGGGCTTCGATATTCTACTTCTACCTTTGGGTACATGATGGCCTTGGCAATTTATGAGGGGTTTGAGCGCATCGAACTGTATGGGTTCGAGATGCGAGCAGACACCGAGTATTTTTATCAGAGGCCCAATGCAGAATACATGATCGGCGTTGCCATGGGTAAAGGTATTGAAGTCTATCTTCCTCCGCGATGCAATCTCCTGAGTGGTACATTGTATGGGTACGAGAAGATGAGCATCGGATTCCGCCAGGGTTTAGAGTTGCAGAAGCAGCAGCTCATGGACAATCAGGTTGCTGAGGCTGCTACTCTGCACCGGATGGATGGAGGAATTCAGCAGATACAATCCTTCATCGAGCAGGGTGAATGGTTCTGTTCTGTGGACGAGATGAAAGAATACAAACGAAAACTGGTCACAGAGAAGAACAAGCAGCAGGCCCTATTGAATTTGGTTGCTGGTGAGATATTAGAAGTAACGTCGATCATCGATAGCTATGACAAGTATCCCTTTGAGTTGGATGCTGGTGACGATGGCGACAATGATGATGACGAAGGAGATTCCAATGAGCAAACGGCGTAGAGCGATACCTCGACGTGATCTACAGCATGAGCAGGAAGTTCTTTCCAAGAAGGTACGGATGGATGGTAAGGGAGAAGACCCTGCCATGCAAGCATTACTTTCTCCTGACTTTGCTACCATGTCCAACAAAGAGGCTTTGACGATTGCCATGGCGGTACAGGAATTGGTACGGGGCCAGGCATCATTGGCCTCCAACATGGAATCAGTAACCAGCAGCTTGACAGCAGTAAGCGATTTGGTCGAGAAGTTGCAGGAACGCATGGAACGTATGGACAAGGCAGAAGTTGCCTGGCAGACAGATCGAGAGAAGTTCTTCCAGACTGTCTCAGATCGTGCCGAATCTTTGCGCATACGTGATCCCGAAGAGAAGACGAAATTTCAAGTGACTCAGGGGAACCAGATACAGCAGCTCATGTTGCAGGCAACCATCAAACGCAAAGAAGCCAACCAGAAATTTGAAGAGCTGTTGAAGACCGAACCCGAAGTAACCATTGTACCTGTAGGTCATGTTGAGAATCGGGATAACGGCATGGGTAAATCGGTTCCTACTTTGGTTTCAGATATTGTCAGGATCAAGTCGCATACTTGGGTGCTTCCTCCTGGGGTTTCCGTGAAGGTTCCCAAGATTGTAGCGGAAGCTTATCGTGAGAAATTATTGGCACGGCAGGAAGGACAAGAGCGGGCCAATGCGTTCTTGCTGAATGGTACACCATCGGATGGTGGGATACAACATGAGGCTTATGTCGTGAGGAAGAAGATTTTGGAGATCGACAGTAAGTACAAAACGTCCAGTGCGTATTCCGCTTCGCCCGCGTAGGAGGTAATTATGGATATTGCAAGTGTACTCAAAGCTGGAGAGTTACGTCGTACAGGACTGATTTCTGTTCCCGTGACAATTAGTTCGGGTGAGTCGATGAGTGATCCAGTGCTGTGGGATGGAAACGAGTTGGTGGGCATGTATCTTCCTGATCTAGATGGAGACCTGCTTATATTTGATGTTCTTCCATTCAAGGGTTCTATCGGTGCGCACTTTTTGGAGTATCCAAATGGAAATACGGCGGCAGTATCTTTACCTCCGACTGTGGGTACATATGTTGGAGTTGGAGACGAGAAAGAATTGCTTGGAAGCTCAGGTTCTGTTTATGAATCAGTTACAAGTGGCCTGCTTCGTGGGGCGGGCTATTTGAGCTTAGTGACTGTTACTTCCAGCGGGGAAGGTCAAACTCAGTCAGAAACCCTGACGATCATCTTGATGGCGCGACATGTGGAACCATAGGAGGCAGTCCTATGAGCAAACCTACGACTACTCGGTCAGACTTGCGCCGATTGATTGGAATGGAGATGGGCATGCCATACTATCGCAAGTATGGTACTGCCCCTCTTTCGTTTACATCGGGAACGACTGCCATCCCTGTGTGTTCTGCACTGAGCGAGACAAATGATTGGTGGAAGAATCATTGGATGGTAGACACATCGACTGGAGCGAACTATGGTCAGGTCAGAGAGATCACAGGATTCAATGCTGGTACGAAAGGATTGACTTTAGGCTCTGCCTTATTGGATGATCCGTCCGGGCAGGAGTTTGAGATTACCACGGTCTTCAGCCCGCATGAGATTCATCAGGCAATCAACTTCGCTATCGAGTCGGCGTTCCCTGCGTTCTTCGACACAGTTATAGATCAGACCTTGGTGGTTGTACAGGACAAGATGGAGTACGATCTGACTGGGTTGGACTCTAAGATTTGGTTCCCCATCAGTTTTTGGGTAGAGCAGACGACTAATAAGTTGATGGGCAGCCCCACTACTAATGTCAATGGAACTCAGCTTATTGATACGGCAGCGGATTTTTCTGCTATAGATGGTGACTATCTCATCTCGATCTGCCATGGTAAGAGCGCGGGTCTACTTCGATCTGTTGCAGATCGGGAGGTTGGTGATCCTGTGTTTCTGTTGCGAACGACTGACGATTGGGGGTCGGATGGATTAGACCCTACCTCTGTGTATGTGATTTGGCGACCGACGAATTCTGGTATAGACTGGTACGATATTCCAGCGTTGCGTTTCGATCAGAATGAATATCCAGCGATTGTGTATTTCCCTGTCGATCTGGATTCCTTTGCGGGATTGAGGATTCGGATTCAGTATGTGACTATGCCTGCTGCCCTGACGACAGATGCTTCTACCACGATAGTTCCTCCTGAGTACATTTTACATAAGGCATGTGCCATGTTGTGTGGAAGCCGGGCCAACGACAATCGGTCTGATCGCAGGATGTACACGGACATGGAGACTCGTCACTTGCAGCTTGCCGATCTGTATATGCAGCAGCATAAGTGGAGAGTTCCGGCTTCTCACATTTGGCTAGATCGTGATCCGGCTCGTCCATCTAGCACATCCGGGTACAATCCGTTTTAGGAGATTCATTATGGCAGACACGATTGGTGAGATCGAGATGGATGGCAACAAGTACCGCATTGATGTTCTTTCCTGGAAGGAAAAGGACATGGCGGACTTTGCTCCTCGTGCTACGACAGCGGGTGGGTCGATGGGCATGAGTGATCTTCTGCTGTATCAGGTAATTTGGCAGCAGGATTTTCGCCATGGGTTTGGTTGGCAGTGGTACACAGATGCAGCAGG
>Ga0172381_10000761_pt1 | contig 39687 bp, 92 predicted proteins | sample Leawel6488metaG_FD_119754 | JGI IMG/M metagenome (GOLD analysis project Ga0172381, IMG submission 119754) | Leachate microbial communities from a municipal landfill in Southern Ontario, Canada - Leachate well 64-88 metaG | ecosystem: Engineered > Solid waste > Landfill > Unclassified | place... | reverse complement strand
GTAAACAAAATGATTGGATTATCAAAGGCGTTAAAGGGGAATTTTATCCTTGTAAGCCAGATATATTTAAAGCGACTTATGAAAAGGTTGAGCAACCAACTGAACACTAATTTTAGGGGGGGGATATGACAAAGCCAAATAAATATGGGTGTCGCAAAGATGATGATGTTTGTATTGTTCACGATGAACCATTAGTTTGTAATCACGGTTGCACTCAACAAGTAGTAAGTTGTAATTGTAAAGAAAGGAAAGAATATCTTGAGTGGCAGAAAAAAGGCGAGGAGAACCTATGAATAACCTGACACAGAGTGGGAGGGGGAGATGGATTGGTATCAAGATAGACTAATAGAAAAACTCCAAAGAAAAGTTAAAAAGCTGGAGAATGAAATTTTAAGAAGAGATTATTATTCTGAATTTGAAGTTATTGATGGATTAAATCAGCATAAAGATGGATTAAATTTTAAACAATGGAGAAAGAAAATTGCCCTAAGAAAGGATAAAAACCTATGAGCGTGAAATGTAAAGTTTGCCAAGAGGAAACAGATAGCACGGGTGAAAATTTTTTTATTAAATTTTATGCGGGTGAAAGGGGTTAAAATGAAAAATTTTTTCAGTAAAATTTACGACTCTATAAATAAATTTTTAACAGATTTATGTTACACAATCAGTCAAGATGACAGAAAAACTAATATCAAAAGAAAGAGAGGGTAAGATGACTACTTTTAATAGTTGGTATGAAATTTATGTGGCAAAGAGAAACAATAAGGTGGTAATTGATAATGTGGACAGCTTAGAAGAAGCCGAAGAAATTAAGGTTAAGTTAGCGGAAAAGGGGATTAAGGTTGTAATTAAAGAATGGAAATTGGACAAAGAAATCCCAATATTTATGGGAGAGGTATAAAATGCCCTATAAAGATATTAAAAAGCAAAAAGAATATTGTAAAAAATATAATCAAGAACATCAAGAACAGATAAAAAAGTATAAAAAAATTTATGCTCAAGTTCATAAAGAAGAACTAAATGAATATCATAGAATTTATCGCCAACAACACAAGAAGCAATTAAAAAAATATAGACAAGACCATAAAGAAGAAACAAATCAAAATATGAAAAATTATAAACAAATAAATATGAATTATAGAATAAGTAGTTGTTTAAGAAGTAGGTTATGGAAAGCATTAAATAGAAATTTTAAATCTACAAATACAATGAAATTAGTAGGTTGTAGTATTGAATTTTTAAGAGAACATCTACAAAAGCAATTTAAAGAAGGTATGACTTGGGATAATTACGGAAAGTGGGAAATAGACCATATAAGACCTTGTAGCAGTTTTGATTTAAGCAAAGCAGAAGAACAGGTAAGATGTTTTAACTATACAAATCTTCAACCTTTATGGGAAGAAGATAATTTGAAAAAATACAATATTTTCTTAATGGGGGGAGATTTAAATGAGATTAAAGTGTAATCAATGTGGGCATATTAAAGATGTGCCAGAGCAAGAGTTGATGTATAATACCGAATGTGGGTTATGCGGTGGCAATATGTTATTTGAAGCAAGTGCAGATTATTTGGAAAGAGAAAAAGAACTCCGAACCGAAAGCGAAGGAATACACGAACAGATAGATAATCAGGCAATCAATACAATGATAAGTGAACTAAAAGAATTTGGAGAAGAAAAGATATGGAAGGAAATAAATTCTTCCGATTTAGAAGTAAGATTACTTATTTTACCGATATTTATAGAAGCAAAAAGAAAAATAAAAGAGGAAGAAAAATGAAAACTATAAAAGGTTGCAAAGGAATTAAGGGAATAAAAGGAATACCACTTATTAAAATAAAACACAAGATATATCTTCATCATATTTTTCAGATAGGTATTTTTAGATTTAGTTTTTATATCTTAGGTAGCAAATTTTCTATAAGATTAGAAATTGCAAAGGGTTGGGAAAATTAGATGATAACTATATGTGATAAATGTAAAAAGAAAGATTATTGCCCTATGAGGGATTATGAAGATTTAAAAGATTGCGAATATTTTAAAAACGGGAGAATAAAATGACATTAAAAGATGTAAAAAAAGTTTTAAAAGCCGAGAAAGAATTTTTAGTTGAAATTTATGCGGAAGGTATGGTTGCAGATGATTTTACAGGAGAAGATTATAGCAAAGGCGTGTTTGAAAAACTAATAAAAAAGGAGAAGAAAAGATGAGTAATAGAGTAGATACAATTTTATGTGTAATAGGGTTGATTTTAATAGCTTTATTAGTTGTAGCGATTATCCCTGCACAGGCCGGAAATTTTGCTTTTGGGAAAACTACTTACGAAACAGCAGACGATATACTAATTGTTAATAGTTTAGGAGATGAAGTATCTCTTTCTACTTTTGATAAATTAGGCGTGAATGATTTTATTCCTGAAAATGCAGTTAAAAACTATTTAGCATTAGAGGGATATACTCAAGCGAATGACTACAATCCGTCAGTTACAAATCCGCAATTTCCCGAATATAATGTGAAGCCAGACGATAGTCAAGAATGGACAAAATTGACTTTTGCAGGACTTCTGGGCGACCCCAGAGCAACGCAAGATGTTTATGTGTTGACTAAAGAATATGACCGATTGAGTGCATTAGGACAAGCCACAAGTATAGATAATTTGAATAGTGGATTATCAACAGAAACTATAAATAGAATAAATAATGATAATACATTACAGAATAATATTACCTATGAAAGTATTTTAAGAACGACAGCAGACAATCAATTACAAAACAATATCAATGTGGTTGATAATAATAGTCAGAACCGAGATACTAATTTACAGACCAATATAAACAATGAATCTATTACAAGAAGCAACGCAGATAATAAACTTCAATCAAATATAAACAATGTTAATTCAAGGGTAGATGATGTAAGTAATAGAGTAAGCCGATTGGAAAAAACGCAATACAAGGTGCAGACCGAGTTTAGAGTATATGATAATAAATATTTAACAGTATCTCCTTATATAAGTAACAATTTAACTCGCAATAAATTAGATGAAGCAGGAGTGCGTGTTACGATTAAACTCGGAACATCATACGAAGAAAGAGAAATTGCTAAGACCAATTCAAGATTAGAACGATTAGAACGCAGTGTAGGACAATCAGCAGTAATTGAACGGACTTTAGATAGTAAAGGACATATAAAGTCAATAAGAATAAATAGTAGTGGATTATCAGTTAACGGACAATTTTAAAAAGGAGGATAAAATGAGTAAAAGTAGACACCCATATACATTTAGTTTAGACGAAACAGAAAATAAAGATTTAGAAATAGCCAAAAAGAATTGCGTTGACGGAAAGTTAATAACAATCATACGAACAGGAATAGCCCATTACGTTGGTTTTAAAACGAGAAAATAAAAAAAGAGGTAATAAAATGTTCAGGGTAGGTATAACTTCTAATAAGGGTAGGATTGAGGCTCGCAATTTTGATACCAGAGAGCAAGTAGATGATTTTATCCTTAGCTTTGATAAAGACGAAGTTATTACCCATTACAGAATTGAAGAGAATAATGTGTTGATTGAAACAGAGAAAGGAAGGCAATAAAATGGCTAAAGCGACAGAGAATATAATCTTAGGTTTGGTGAAAGATTATGAAGATTATTTAGGATATTTAAGTTTAAAAGATTTGATTAAAATTCAAAAAGTTTGTAGGTCAGCGTATTTTACAGATGAAGATACTATATGGGAACCATTTGAGGACTACGACAAAGAACAAGTTTTAGAGTTTGTTATGAATAATTTTCTTAGCTTATGCGATTTTATTGAGATTGAACATAAACAAAGTGATGTATTGAAATTAAAAATTTAATATGTAGCAGGTGCTATATGAATATCTGGGGAGATAAAATATTTTGCCATATATGCCAAAGGTGGATAGATAAAAGATTAGATACCCTATTTTTAGAGAATGATGATGTAGTATGTGGAATTTGTGCAGATTTTAATAAAGGAAAGTTAGCCCACTTAGGATTTTATTGGGATATATTTGGAGAAGATAATGAATAAACTCTTTAATTATTATAAAAATAAATATAAATTAAATATTAAACTTAAATATGTTAATTTATCTGGAACAACTTTAGGAAATTATGAATTAAAAAAGGGATTGATAAGAATAGATAAAAAACGAATAGAAAGAATGATTAAAAAAGGGGCATTACCAGTTTGGAGTATACCAGTATTTATTGAAAATAAAAAAGAAGCATTAAATTTTGTATTATTACACGAAATTAAACACGCTATTGATTTTAAAAATAAAATAGAATATCTAATCTGTAATGAAGCATTTTACGATTGTAGAGCAAATCGTTGGGCATTTAGAAGGTATAAGAAAGGATTAAAATGATTAGATTGATATGTGCTAATGAGGTATGTAAGTATTCATACGAAGTTAGCGAAAAAGAACTGGAAAATAATCCACAGTATCACGAAAAATGCTTAATCTGTCATTCAAAACTTGAAGTAGCAAAAGAAAGCATACAAGACCTTATTAAAAAAGGCATTGAAGAAAGGGTTAAAGATTATGTGGATTATTGGTTAGCAGAGTTAGGTGGAGATGAAACGTTATCTTTAGTGCAGAGAAATAAACATCAAGCGTGTTACAGGTTATATGTTGAAGAATTAAGAAAAAGAGGGTTTATTATAAAATGACTAAATGTAAATGCGGTAGAAAAAAATATACTTATTCAAAAATGTGTCATAAATGTTATTATAAAACATTAAAGGGAAAAACAAACCCGAATTATAAAAATGGTAGAACTTATGATAATAAATGTGAAAATTGTGGAAAGCATACATCAAAACATAGTCAAAAGTTTTGCAATAAATGTGCAAGTATAGGAGAAAATAATCCAATGTATAATAAAAAACATTCAAAAGAAACTAAATTGATTATGAGATTAAAAAGATTAGGCACAAAACACTCTTTAAAAAGTAGGGCAAAGATGAGTAAAGATAGAAAAGGAAATCCTGTTTATTTACATAGTAAGTTGGGTGTTACAGGAGATACCATAATCAAACATCATATTGATTTAGATAGAAGTAATAATGATAAATCTAATCTTTTAAAAATGAAGCAAAGAATTCATACCTCTTTACACCACAAAGCGTATAATTATTTGGTTAAAATAGGAAAGATAAGAAGTTATATTAGGTGGTTTGCGAAGGAGAGAGGATTAAAATTTAAATAAAATTTCTTTATCCGGGCTCCGGATAAAAATAAAAATTTTGAAAGGAGTTAAAGATGAATAACAAAAAGGTGTTAAAAATAGGCAATATATTTACTTTTGCAGAAGATAGGTTGATTGAAAAGGTTAAAAGAGGGGATATATATACCTATTCCGTAGGAGATGTGATAGACCAAGCTATAAGGGTTAGGGCGTATTTAGATAAGAACCCGAACCCTAAAATACCTACACAGACTAAAGAAGAACGAAAATTCAACGAAGCAAAAAGAGTGCTTATGACATATTATTTAAGGAAAAAACACAATGAATAGAAAACATATTAAAATAATAGAAGTTGATGGTAAATTAATTAAAATTAAATTACCTTCATTATCTTCCGAAGAAAAAAAAATAGCACGAAAAAAAACACAGGCTAAATGTTATCAAAAAAGGCGAACTTCAAATCTTACACCAGAATTACGGAAGTTAAAAAAAATCAGCCGAAGAATTGGAATAAATTTAAGAAATAGATTGAATTCAGCATTAAAAAGAAATTCTAAAAAAGGAAGAACATTAGAACTATTAGGTTGTAATATTGAATTTTTAAGAGAATACATACAAAAACAATTTAAAGAAGGTATGACGTGGGATAATTATGGCGGTGGTATTTGTGGTAAAGGAATGACTGAATGGCATATAGACCATATAAAACCTTGTAGTAGTTTTGATTTAAGTAAATCCGAAGAACAATATCAATGTTTTCATTATACAAATCTTCAACCTATGTGGGCTAAAGAGAATTGGGATAAACACGCTAAAACAGATTATATTTTATCAGTTTAATAAAATTAGCGTAAATTTTATGTTATACTCTATAATAAGGAGATAAATTTGAAAGAAACTAACGAAAAAAGACTTATAAGATTAATTAAGAAAGAATTTAAAGGTATAACTCTAATCAATGCAACGATTGATGAATTAGAGAGTTTATATTATCATATACGAAATTTAAAATATAGAATAAAAGGAGAATAATTTTATGGATTTTTGTGATGTATTTGGTATAAATCAATTATTAGATTGGGGAACTAAATTATTTAGTACAGATAAGTCCGTCTATCATTCTAAAGAAATTAAACCTAAAACATATTCTTTTCGTCCCAGAGTATTATCTGAATATATCGGTCAAGAGCGAGCAAAGGAACTAATCAATATTAATTTGCAAAAGATAAGAGAGATTAAGCCTGTTCATTTTATTATTAGCGGTAGTAAAGGAACAGGAAAATCTACTCTTGCCTATATAATAGGTAATGAATTGAATTTTGAAATATCAACGTATGTGGCCGGGTCATTTACTCAAGAGAATTTAGTAGAATTTTTAGCCAAGAACCAAGACGCTATCAATCCACAAATATTGTTTGTAGATGAAATTCATGGGTTGGAAAAATCATTGGGCGAATTTATGTATCCTCTTTTAGAAGATTTCTTATTGCCCGTAGGAAATCTTAAAGTAAGACCATTTATCTTCATAGGGGCAACCACAGATAAGAATATATTACAGAAACGATTAGCCCCTATGATTGATAGATGTCAAAGTGTGAACCTTGAGCATTATTCTGCGGAAGATATTAAAGCAATTTTAAAGCAATATAATGACCAATTATATCAGTTAAATATTAATGAAGAAGATTATGATTTACTTTCATTAAATACTCGTTATACTCCCAGAATAGCAATCAATTATTTTGATGATTTAGTTATATGTAAAGATATCAATAAGGTTTTATCTGCACATCAAATCATTAAGAATTCTTTAACTACTAACGATTTAATTGTATTAGAGCATTTAGCCGAAATAGATAAACCGACAGGAGTTGAAGTATTAGCAATCATTACCCAGACTACAAAACAGGACTATATGGTGTTGCAAGAACCATTCCTGATTATGGAAAGATACGTCAGTAGAACAAGTAGAGGTAGAATAATTACTGATAAGGGAAAACAAATCCTAAAGGAGATAGGTTAATGACTATTCAAGAGCAGTTAGATAAATATAAGGAATACCTTATTGCGAGGTCATTAAGCATTAATTATCGTAATGTTATTAGGATTTGGCTTAATTATTTACAGACTAAAGGATTAGAAACTTTTACACAGGAAACTATAACTCAATTTTTTACAGAAAATAATTATAAAATTAATAGTAAAAATCATTTTATTAGAGCCGGGCGGAATTATTATGGAGAATATTTACAAATCCCGAAAGAACAAAACGAATGGCATAAAGTAAAATTAATTAAAGCAGAAAGAAATATACCTAATTATATTAGAGAAGATGAGTTAGATAAGGCAATCTCCCAGATGATAACGCATAAGAGCGTATTAATCAATGGAACTAAACTTAACGCCTTATTACATTTCTGCTATTATGGTGGGTGCAGAAAGCAAGAGATATTAGATTTAAAGAGAGTAGATTTTGATTTAGAAAATAATTCTGCTAAAGTAAATGGTAAAGGAAGTAAGCAGAGAATTATTTGTTTTACTTCTAAAGTATCAAAAGAATTATTAGATTATTTTGCATCAGAAAAAGAAGTTACTAATGCTTTTAATATTACTGAAAATCAATTAAAATATTTGCCTAAAGTAATGGCAAAATATTTAGGTAGGAATTGTTATTTGCATTTATTAAGGCATAGTTTTGCAAGGAATTTGCTGTTTAATAAAGGTGTTGATATGAATACAGTTAGTAAGCTTTTAGGTCATTCTTCAATTCAGACAACTATGATATACATTAATCCTGATGAAAAAACAATTAGTGAGAATTATAAAAAATTGGTGGGCTAAGATGAATAAAATTGGGTGTCCATATTGTGGCTCTTCTAAAATACGACATGTAAATTCAAAGACATACCCTTATTTTTGTTTGAAATGTAAAGAAAAATTTAATAAAGAAACTTGGTTGAAGATAGACGAAGATAGGGTATTAAGATTTCCAGACTGTCAGGAAAAAGAATTTCGTAATAGAGAACCCATTTATGCCAGATGTAATCAGCCATATGCGTTTGGAGAACCATTAGAATTAAACTTTGAAAAGGACTAAGATGATATATAAACTATTCTATATAATGATGTTAGTAGGTTACTTAGGATTATCTTTACAGACACCTGATTTTAAAGGTAAATTAATTGGTATTTTATTATTAGTAGTTAATGCTTTAATTTTTTGGAGATAAAAATGAAACGTAGAGCCATTTGTAATACACATTCAGATTTATCAGACCTAATTGATGATATAACTGAACTAAAGTTATTGACATCAGATAAGGATAAATTAATCCTTATTATAGGTCAGATGAGGAAACTAATAAGGGAAGCTATGGAATCCGGCCAAGCTATGGAAGATAGGTTAAAAGAGTATAAATTGGCTATTGAAGGACTTGGATTTATAAGAGATAAGGATAATGGGCTGAAGGAAGAAATAGATTCACTCAAGCAAAAAGTATTTGAACTGGAGAATTTATAATGAATAAAGAATTAGATGTATTAGCTGAAGAATACATAAAGACTAAAGACAAAAATATCTTAGATAAGATATTTAAGATATTAAAAAATTTACTGAAGAAGAAAGCGTCATTTGTATTTTATAATCAAACATTTCACGAAGGAAGAATAATAAGGTATAAAACTATTCAACCAGAAAATAAGAAGATACCAATTCACGAATACAATTTTAAATTATCTGAAACAGGTCAAACGGAATTAAAAGATGTAGAACAGGAACTTGCATTAGAAGTAATTAGGATATTAAATAAATATAATCCTAAACAATCATTTGAAACATATTTAATTAGTGCATTGTGGCTCTGGACACCGAAGTTTGCCCGGAAAAATAAATTCTTTAATTACTTTAAAAATAATTCTATGAATGTTATTGATGATAATGGAAATGAAAAATCTCTTATAGACGAATTACCGCAAGAAGTTAATCATTATAATGATAATTTAGAAGAATTATTTGAAAATTTAACTGAAACAGAAAAAAAGATAATAAATTTATTTCAGGAAAATAGTAACATTAATCAATCACAAATAGCTGGTATAATTGGGATTACAAAACAAAGAGTATCGTTCATATTAAAAGGATTGAAAAAAAAGTATGTAGATTAGGGAATTAGCGTAAATTTTATGTTATACTTGATTAGAAGGTAAAAAAGGAGATAAAATGGCACATAAATGTATAGACTGCGGAGCAAAAGTAAGCAGAGCCGATAGTAAGAGATGTAGAGTTTGTTTTAATAAATGGACAGAGGACACTAAAATGAAAGATAATAAATCTGAAAAAAAGATAGATGTTTCTAAGCTAATTGTTGAAGCATTGAAAACTACATTGGCTAATGTTCAACCCTATAAATCCGCTTCACAGACTAAAGTAGACATAAAGGGAGATACGCTAGTTATTCAACTTAGCGATTTACACGCAGGTAAAATCGTTACAGACCAAGAAGGCAAAACAATATACGATGAAAATATTTTTAGAACAAGAATAAATATTTTAATGGAACAGACATTAAAATTATTAGATAATAATATAAGCAAAGGAACACCCATCAGAGATGTAGTTATTCTTTCGACAGGAGACCAAGCAAACGGAGAAAATATATACGCAACACAAGCCTATGAACAAGAATTAGCCCCCCCGAAGCAAGTTATGTTAGTAGTAGATGTTATTACTAAGTTAATTACATCTCTATTAGATAGAAAATTACCCGTAACATTTTACGGGTGTAGGGGAAATCATGGGAGAACTGGAAAAGATACCGATGTTACATCAAATTGGGATTTACAAATTTATTTAATTTTGGACTTCTGGGCGAGGTTAGTTTTAAAGAATCCCAAACTAACTGTCAAATTCGCAGAAACAGAACATATGGTTTTGGATATACGAGGACATGGATATTTAATTCGCCACGTAGCACCAGAACAATGCGATAGTCCAGCAGGCCGGGCAAAAATAAATGAATGGGCAAGAAGACACAGGGTAGAAGTCGTGGTTTATGGACATTGGCACCACTTTGGATTTAATGATGTAGACGGTATTCGTGTAATCAGAGGTGGTTCGATTGTTGGGGGAGATTCTTTATCGGAAAGTATGGCTAAACATTCATTTCCCATACAATTGGTTTGGGGAGTTAATGAAGCAAGGGCAACATCATTTTTCTATGCAGTTGATTTAGGGGAGGGAAAGTAAGATGCCTTCTGGAGTATATAAAAGGTCAAAATTACATATTAAGCATATTACAGGGAAAGGTAATCCTTTTTTTGGAAAACAACATAGTCAGAAATCAAACGAAGCAAATGCTCTTTCTCATCATAGACCTTTTGGTTGGATTCGAATTCTCAAAACAAAAGGATATAAAGAAATAAAGATATTTCCTTATAAATGGCAAAGATTATCAAGAAACATTGTTGAGAAATATATCGGTTATGAGTTAAAAAAGGGTTGGATGATTCACCATATAGACGGTAATCCAATGAATGATGATTTAAATAATTTTTACATTTTCAAAAATATGGGTTTACATCTTAATTTTGAAATGTTAATTAAGTATGAAATTATAGATAGATTTATTTTAAAAAGTAATTTAAATGAATTTAAAGTAGATTTAAACGAGAAAGGATAATAAATGGCTAAACAAATTGTAAATAAAAAGAATACACCAATTAAAAAAAGAGATAGCGATTGCTATCAGAAAAAAGTAAGAAGGATAACCGCATGGTATAATAGGTTAGTAGAATTAAGAGAAGATGAAGCGGATATTAATCCGAATACTAAATCCGCTAATAAAAGAAAAGAATTAAAACCTTTAGATTTTTATATATCTAAAGTCAAGAAAGTGGGGGATTAAAGATGAGTAAATTACCTAGAGTATACTGTGAACATTGTAAGTATTATTATAATAAAAATTCTGAACATTTTCTAATATATATTACAGAAAAACCGCATCAGTGTGGACATCCTGATAACTTAGTCAAAAAAGATGACCCTATTAGACCGAGAATAATATGTAGACAATACGCAGACAGAATTAATAGATATAATAATTGCAGAAATTACAAAAGAATTTGGTATAAATTCTGGATAAAAGGAGAATAAAATGTTAGAAAATATAGTATATCAGAACACAGGAGTTTTAGATAATGCTTTAATGTTAGTAGCATGTATTTCAGCTATAATTATCTTAGTAAGAATATTTAGAGATAATGCTAAGAATAGGAGAAAATAATGAAAATACTTGTAAGTTTATTTGGAAAAAATCATTTTATTCCAGGAACTCCGTATGAAAAGAAAGTAGATTTTAATAATTATTATACAATGGAGTTACATTGTAAAAATTGCAATCATTATACATCTACATATATTAAGAAGGGTGTGCATGTAAATGATGTTGCAACCCATATAAGATGCAGTAATTGCAATGTCAGATTGGAGAAGATATAATGAATATTATTCTTACTCTTTTAAAAGGGTTGTTAGGAACTAAATTTGGTTGGATTATTGCCATTGTAGTTGGGATTATACTTGGCGGAAGTTTAACAAAGAATATTGTTAATGGTAGTTTTAGTGTAGCCAAATTTGCAAGTGGTTTTAATCCATTTTCTGGTGGAGTGCAAGGTAAATTAATCTATTATGGATTAATTATATTTGCATGTTTTACTGTTTATCATTTTATAATGCGACCAACACAATCATTTGATACCGATTATAGAAATCAGATACAAGGTAATCAAGATGTATTTGTAGACCAAAGAGTAGGAAATAACAATGGTTGTGATGTTAATTTATTATTTGGACTGATTAAATTTGGGTGTAAACAAGACCCTATAACTAAAACAGTAAATATTGACCCTATGTGTGAAGAATGTCAAGTAACCGAGGTTAAAAAATGATGAATTTGTCAGAATTAAAACCAAGATTACCTATCTTCGAAATTGGAACAGAAGGTGTAGTCGGATATACTGGTGCGACTGGAGTAACTGGAAGTACAGGTATAAGTGTGTTGTCTACAATACTTGATAATTTTGCCAAGTTAGCACCAAAAACTAAAATATGTTCAATCTGCTGCGGGAAAGGTAAAGTAGAAAAGCAAGGTTTATTTGGAGTTATTAGATTAGTAACATGTAAATGCAGGAGATAAAATGAACATATTCTTTTGGTTAAGACATAAACATTTAATATTAAGAATCAGAAATTATTGGAAAAATGAATTCAGTATGGTTGGAAAATAAGGATTTCTGTGTTCTAAGTGTGGGAGGAATTTTTAAATGAATTCATGTTCGAAATGCGGATTAAGTTTACCTAATAATTATTTGACACCTGTTATTTTTAAAAATAAACAGGGTCAACAGAAAAAGGGTTATTTATGTATAACATGTAGAGCAGAAATTGATAATAAACAGAAAGGACAAACCAATGCTTAAAGTATTGAGATTACATTATGCTTTAATACTGTTCCTTAATAAAGAACTTAAAAAGAAAAGAACCATTAAACAACTACTGGTTTTTCTTAGAGATATTGCTAAAAGATATTATGAGGTTCATCTTCAGGAGTATAAAAAATTATTTCTGAATCTTGACCCGGAATATTTAAAACAGAAAGCAGAATTTGAGAAGCATAATAAGGTCAAAGCAGACCTTCAGAGGGCTTTAAAGATTTTACAGTATATTGATGCTAAAATGATGAAAGAAGGCAAATCTAGGCAGTCAATTCGTCAATTTTGGCTAGATTTTACTAAGAATGCCCAAGTTAGGGAAGACGTGTTCCAGAGTATAGAAAAGGAGTTATAAATGAAATGTCCATATACCGAAGTAGATTGTGATAGTGATGCTCCTGAATGTAAAGTATGCACGTTATATATTCAGTTGAATGAGAAGGAGAACTAAAATGCCTTACATTAAACCAGAAGAACGACTTAGTTATGATAAAGTATTAGACCAAATGCCTGATATTAGAAGTAAAGGCGATTTGGAATACTGCGTTTTTAAATTAATGAAGCAATTTATGAAAATAAGAGAAAAGAGATATTCTACTTTGCATGAAGTAGTTTATGCAGTAATGCATTGTGCAGAAGAATATAGACGCAGATTTTTGGATAAAAGAGAAGATGAAGCAAAAGATATTAATGGAGATATAAATGATAAAAATTATCGAAATGATTAACAAATTTAACAAGGAGATTTAAATGATTAAAAAATTTACATTATTGTTACTGTTATGTTTCTTTTTAATGGGATTTAGTTATTCACCAATTTCAAAATATAATTCATATATTGGTAAAGATGTAAAAATTACAACTTTGAATAGCGTATATAATGGAAAAATAGAGAATATAATGACTATGGATATTTGTAAACAGCAAGATGTGTTTGGAAATTGTATAAATAGGATTTATTACCATAGTATTATATTAAAACTTAGCAATAAGAAAATTCTTATTTCTGAAGAGAAGGTTTTAACAATTGAGGAAATAAAATGAAAGCTGAAAAATTATCCCTGATTATTGATTCTATATGTAAAGAATTAGGGATAGAATACTGTTCTTCTAATCCACATTTAGTAACTTTACAAGAAGATGCCATGAAAATGTCAAAGATGTATCTTCAGTTAAAGGAAATGGCTGGAATACTAAAAGAAATAGAAGAACGTCATGAATTGAATGGATTAAGGGGAAAATTTGATGAATTAATTAAAGAAATAGACTGTGCAGACCATTTGTTAATAAGAGTAGCCAGAGAATTAAAGGAGAAAGAATGATTTACGCATTATTAACAGTTTATTTTGTAGTGGTTATAGTTGTTTCTTTATTAATCATCAGTCAATTATTTATGAGGTATTAAAATGATAAAAGTAATACTGGTATTTATAGTTGGATTTATTGAACAATTACTATATACCGCTTATTTACTTAGTGTAAATAAGAAACAGGTAAAGGCATCTACCTTATTAATGGTAGCATATATGACGATTTATCTATTTATTATTACTTATGCGATTAAAGATACCAATACGATACCTTTATTGATAGCGTATGCTTTAGCATGCGGAGCAGGAAATTATTGTATAATGTTATGGGAAAATAGAAACAAAAAGGAAAAGAAAAATGTCAAAAAGACCCGTTAGGAATTATTTAAAAATTATTAATGAATTTGCCAATACTCAAAGTCCTTTTGATTTTGAGATATTAGGTTCTATTCATTACGATAAATGCTATCCATTTATATCATTTCATACACATTCTAAATTAGCTAAGTATAACGTAGTTATTAATTCTGGTGCACATGGGGAAGAATCAATAGCGGTAAGAGTTATGTTAAGATTTTTACAGGAATTTAATAAGGAATTTTTAGGGTATTATAATTTTCAGTTATTTCCTATTATCAATCCATTCGGATATACCTATAATAAACGTAAGAATGGAAATAATCAATATGGTAATACTGGATTTAATTTAGCAAAATTAGAAAACGTTACTCAAGAAGCATTATTAATTAAAGAAGCAATACCAAATAAAGTAGATTTATTTATAGATATACATGCAGACATCACTAAATCTGGTTTTTATATTTATGAAAGAAAAAGGCCAGATAACGGTAGTTTAGCAGAAACCAGTTTAGCTATATTAAAAAAGAATAAGATACCTATATTAGAAAACGATACTGTATATTTAGAAAAATGCGTTAAAGGTGTTGTAGTTCAACCAATTAAAGATGGTTCTATGGATGATTCTATGTTTCAAAAAGGTGCAATATATTCTTTATGTATTGAAATTCCAGGAAAGATACCCGAAGATAATCAGATGATAGGTGGACTGATATTATTAAATCAAATATTAGCCAAATTTAAGGAGATAAAATGAGAAGATTAGTTCAAGAAGCAAAATACGATGTAATATGCGATACATGTGGCAGGGCTTTAGAATCGCAGATTAAAAGTGATGGGATAAAATTAATAATCGTTGATACAGAGTACGATTTTTGTAGTATGAAGTGTTTAGTTTCTTTTCTTTATGCAGAAATTACAAAGGAGAAATAAATGAAAAAATTCAATGCAGATTTAATTAAAGTTGTTGCGATAGGACTTGCTGTTGGGATAATTTCTGTTCTGGGTATTGTGCAATACCAGAATAATAAAAAGGTTAATGAACGCTTGAACAATTTAGTTTTAAAACCTACTGAAAATGTAGATGATTTATCAAATAAATTAAGAATTAAAAAAATAGCATTAGAACAAAAATTAAAACAGGTTAATATTATGGTCAGAAATAAAACTGCATCCGCATTAGGTAGCGGTGTATCTATTAAATATAAAGGTAAGTTTTATGTTTTAACAGCCGGACATATGGCTGATAATCCTACTGATGAGTTGTATCTGTATGAAAACGGTAAAGAAATATGTAAGTTAGAGATAGTTAAAAAAGATTATGACGGAACAATAAATGATGTTAGTAAAAATGATTTACTTTTATTACAACCAGTAAATAAAAATATACAACCCAGATATTATACTGAACTTGCAGAAATAGAACCAGTTACAGGTACACAGGTTTATATAGTGGGTAATCCGATGGGAATTGAAGATGTAATAAGTGATGGAAGAACGACAAAGTATATAGGTAATTTTATGTATTATCTTGGTTATACGTATTTTGGTAATTCAGGAGGCGGTGTATACAATTATGATGGTAAATTAATAGGAATTGTATCTCATATGTATAATTTAAAACCTGAATCTATTCCAGATGCTCCAGATTACGTTGTGAATGGTGCGGTTAGGTTAGATACCATTCTAAAGTTTATGGAGGGGGTGCATTAAAATGAAGAAAATAGAGGGTTATAAATATTCTACATATTTAATCGGTGCAATGTCTGTTACTGCCGAGAAAGATGGTGGAATAGCCTCAAGAGTTGAGGTAGAAAAAGAATTACGTATGAGGAACGTATTCCCTATTAATCCGGCCAAACTAGAGGCTGCAAAGACAGGTATTTCAGCAGCAGACGCTATTGAAAAGATTATTGGTTGGGTTGCTTCAGGAAAAAGAGAATTATTACAAGAAACAGGTAAGCAGATTTGGAAAGGCCATAATGAATTGAATAGTGAAGGAAATGTAGTTCATATTGGTGGAGATTTAGATTATGTTCATGCAAGTGATTGGCTAACATTTGTTTTAAAAGTTGGAGACAAACCCTGTGGAACATATTTTGAAATTGGAGTAGCCATAGATAACAATATTCCAGTTTATTTAATCACAAATATTCCTAAAAGAGATTTACCTCAAAGTTTAATCTTAGGAATTGAAGCAGTTGGTGGAGAATTTTTTGAGAACCTAAATCAGTACCTGATATTTATTGATGAACGTTACAGATTAAAAAGAATAGAACCCAAAACAGAAGATAAATAATGAAAACTAAACTAAAACCGCCATACAAATGTGCAAATTGCGGTGTATTACTCGGTAAAGATAATTGGTATAAAACATCTAAAAAACATAGAATTTTTGTATGCAAAAAATGTCATGATGTTAGAGTAAATAAATGGGAGCATGTACATATGAAAGAAACAAGAATAATGACGAGAAATTGGTGTAGAAAAAACCTTACTACGACATGGAGAAAAGGTAAACAAATAGTCTTAGTGGGGAAAAAAAGAGATTATCCAAAAAATAGCAAATGCGAATTATGTAAGAATACAGTTAAAAAGAATTTAGCCTATCATCATTGGGATGATAAAAATGTTAGCAAAGGTCTGTGGTTATGTTTTAAATGCCATATGTTTGCTGAAGTAATTGATAAGTTAGGTATTGGAATTGTTAATGTTTATCATCTATTAAAATTAAAAGTAGAACCGAAAGAGGAGAAATAATGAAAGTAAAACAAACCGATATTGCATGGGCTGGAGGATTTTTCGATGGCGAAGGTTCTTCTGTTTGTCGTATTAATAACGGAAATCCATTTTCAATAATGCAAATAACATTAGGGCAAAAAGATTATAAAGGGTCTATAGCACCGACCCTCATCAGATTTCAAGAAATTCTCGGGGTTGGTAAAATTTACAGAAAAACCCTGACGGGTAAAGAAATCGATATGCATCAATTTTATGTATGTAAATTTGTAGATGTTCAAAGAACTATAAAACTTCTCTGGAATTATATATCAGAACCTAAAAAACAGCAATTTATTCGTAATGCAAAATTATTAAAACAATATTCTGGAAAGGACATTTTAAAATGAAAGACAATAACTTAAAAAATACTAATCCTAAAGATTTGATAGGTAGTGATAAAATACCTCTTCATTTATTCCCAGATACAGCGAAGGTTTATGGTGCGTTGGCTTTATTAGACGGAGCACTTAAATATGGTAGAGCAAATTGGAGAGCAGCAGGTGTGAGAGCTTCTATTTATGTAGATGCAGCTAATAGACATCTATCTAAATGGTTTGAGGGTCAGGATATTGATGAAGATTCAGGTTTACCTCACTTAGCTCATGCATTAGCATGTATTGTTATTTTAATTGATGCACTTGAAGCAGGTAAATTAAAAGATGATAGAATGTATAAAGGTGGTTATATTGAATTATTAAAAAGAATGACACCTGAAGTAAAAAGATTGAAAGAAAAATATAAGGATAAAAATCCTAAACATTGGACAATAGAAGATAACAATAAGGAGGGGTAATATGTCAATTTTAACAGTAGCTTTTATAGTTTTTGCTCTCATTGATTTAACTTTTGTTGGTACTACAACTTTTTTCGTTGTAAAATTAGTAAAAAGGATATTAGATGAAAAATCGGTTTTAGAAGAAATTAAAAAAGCATTAATTGCTTTAAAGAAAAGCAATCCAAGAGATTTTATTGTGAAAGGTCAGGGGAAGTAATATGGATAATAGAGATAGCGATAAAAAAAGAATAGAAGTAAAACTTCCAGAGAACGTTCCAGTTGACTACAATTTTGAAAGGATGCTGAAATCCTTTATTAAAAATGTAGAAAAACTTGGAGTATTGAAGGAAGTTAAAGCCAGACGATACTATATTAAACCATCAGAAATAATTCGTTTAGCTAAAAAGCAAAGGAGAAAATAATGCGATATGATGAAATGGTAAAATATTTTGAATCAGATGATGAAATTGCAAAATTGTTAGGAAAATTAGCAGCAGATTATTTCAATACTATTGACGATTATAATGGTCAATTAGTAGGTGGAATATTATCTACTACTGATGAGCTTAATAAAGCCAAGACAGAATTAGCTGCAATTATTGCTAATCTGCAACCGATTTATAGTAAAGCAATGTCTCTTAAAAAACAGAAAGAATATCGGTATTATGTGGTTAAAAAACAGTCAGCAGAAGCCTCTGGTGGAAAGTTTACCGATGGTTCGACCACAGTAGAAGCTAAGGATTCAGTAAGAATTTATCGAGATGTAAGAGATATTTTATTTGGTTATATCAAGTCAGCAGAGAGTCTTTATTTTGATTGCCGAGATAGAACTGAAGCGAATCGTAAAGAGTATGGGAAAACAGATAAATAAAATGAAAATTTGTCCTAAGTGTGGCTCAATATCGGAAGACAATCAAGACTTATGTTCTGCATGTGGAGAATTATTGTCCATAATGCATTACATAACTATTAGCAATTTACCATTAGTTTGGAGATATTGGTATGAATAAACTAAAAAGTATAATTGAGTGGATTATTATTTTAATAGTATGTTATTTAGTAGCAGGTTGGATTAGTTACTATATATTTGGGATAAGAAATTAAAATGAATAAATATAATCAATTTCAAAATGCAATAATATTAATATTTTTACCCGTTATATTATTTATAGGAATATTCGTTTGTATCGGAGAAGAAATTTATTGGTTTATAAAGGATAGAATTAAATGAATATCTTGATTAATATTTTAAAAATTGCTTTTATTGTTGATGTTATGATGATATTTATTGTTATTTTTGAGTATATTGATTCAGATGAAGACATATATGAAACTGGAGATAAAAAATTAAATGAGTAAATGTATCGTATGTAAAAAAGAAATAAGTAGATATGCAGAAAGATGCTCATCTTGTGCTAAAAAAGGAAGATTAAATTCTATGTTCGGTAAAAAAAGACCAGATTTAGGAAAATGGAATTCTAAACAGAAAAGAACTGGAAAAAATAATCCATGTTATAGACACGGGAGAACATATAAAGAAGTACAGTGTAAGGTGTGTGGTAAAAATTTAAGCAAACATGCGTTCTATTATGGAGTTAAGAAATGCAAAAATTGCATGTACAAAACCAAAATAGCGTGGAATAGAAATAAGAAAATTGGAAATTTAAAATGCAAACATCATGTAGACCTAAACAAACACAACAATAAAAAATCGAATATAATGATATTGACAAATTCAAAACATCTATCATTACACCGTTTAACATATTTATACATTCTAACAAAATTCGGTTTGAAAGGAATCAAGAAATATATTTCTTGGTTTAATAAAAGATGTCAAAAATAATCGTCATAGATGAGGGGTACGTCAAACACAAAGGCATATTCGCCTATATGAATAATCCAGATATACCAGTAACGTATTTATTTATGAGAATGTGTATTGGCTATTTAAAGAAAATAGGTTTAAATCAAGATGATACTGTCATTATGGCTGTTGATTATGGAAATTGGCGTAAAGATATTGACCCGACATATAAAGCCCAACGTAGAGAAGCAAGAGAAGAAAAGAAATCACCAGAATGGTGGACTAATATATATAATGAATTTAATGAATTTTATAAAGTTCTAGATTTGGCATTACCCTGGCAATTCTGTAAAATTTTTAAAGTAGAAGCCGATGATTGGGCTTCAGGGGCATGCAGATATTACACCGATAAAGAAATTATTTTAGTTTCATCTGATAGAGATTGGGAGATGCTTTGCAATTTTCCTAATGTAAAAATATTTTCTCCTATGACTAAAAAATATAAGATAGTAAAAAATCCAATGAAAGTATTAATGGAAAAAATTCACGGAGATGTTTCCGATAATTTACTTACAGTACCATCTTCGGAAATGGAATTTGACCGTAGGAAAAAAATAGTAGATTTAATTAATCCCTTACCAGATTTTATAGAACAACCAATTAGAGATAAATTTGCATCATTTTTGCCAAAAAATTTATACACTAGAAAACTACCTTACAGAAGTATTGCTGCGGATATCGATAAACTATATAAAGGAGCGAAATAATGGCTAAAGTTAAAGTTGAAGTGATTAAAAAAGTAAGGAATCAATTATGCGGATGTTGTAATCCAAAAGCACAAGGAAATTCTAAATTAAGAAATACATGCATTAGATGTAATGGAACAGGTAAAATAAAAGATTATCATTATACTATGATAGTTGGTAAATACGCATATGATATGGACACTATTAAATAAGGAGAACTAAAAATGAATTATATATGTTATAAAATTTTATTGAGATGTAAATGTTGTGAAAAACAAATTGAAGTAGCTTCTTTTGATTATTATCATAATGCTATTGCTAGAAAAAATCAATTAATTGAGACCTTTGGAAAAGGTAGAATAGAAATAATAAAAAAAATTAGACCTTTAATAAAAACTAAACAAGGACAAAAATTTTACGAAATAGAATAAGGAGGATTAAAATGGCAGAATTAAAAGGAACGATTCAAGTAAAAGCAGGAAATGGTAAAGGATTTATCATTGCGGATGTTGAAGGTTGGTTTAATTGTGCAGATGTAGCACTCTTATCCAAATTTAATAAAGGGGATAAAGTTATTGTTTCTTATGAAGCATCTGGAAAGATAAGAAAAGTAACCATGATTTCTTCCGATGGGCCAAAAGAAGCTGCTCCTGCTGTACAAAAAGCACCTGAACCAGTTAAACAAGAAACACCTAAACCATCTTCAACTGGATTTGCTTGTGCTGTTTGTGGAAAAGAATTAAAAGATGGTAAATTTAAGAAATGTTATGAATGTAATATGGCAGGTAAACTTTCCGAACCGACTAAAGAGGAAAAATTGCCAGCAGAATTAACCGGCCCGAAATGCGTAGATTGCGGAGTCGCATTAAAGGATGATAAATATACTAAATGCTTTCCTTGTAATAAAAAGAATCCAGTAAAGAAACAATGGTCTGGAAAGAAAACTAATTATGATAGTCCAGAAAAAACAGCACAAATTCAAAAAGGAAATGCATTGAACGCTGCTGCTGCGGTGTTGGCCGGGGCAGATTGTATCAAAGCATTAGACCCAGAAGGCATTGCTCAAGTTACTAGATTAGTAGCAGATTCATTATTAGATTATTTAAAACAGGATTAGTCCATTATTAGAAAGGACACAGAATGGAAATTAATGATAAGTTATTTGATTATCTCAAAAGTAAATTAAAATCTTTTGAGAAAACTACAAAGAATGGACAAAACCTATTTACATGTCCTAATATTGCAGGACATAAGTATGTAGGAAAAAGTCCGACAGCTACCACTATATCAGGAACTCAAAAAATTACCTGCATGCAGTGTGGCTGGAGAGGTACTTTTTTTGATGCGGTCAGAATAATAGAAGAAGATAAAAAGAATTATTCTGATGCACAGATAACAGAATATTTAATCAACGCATTTGCTGTTGATATTTATTCTGAATTAAACGTTTATAAGACGAATAATTGGTCATTAGTTCCCATAGCCAAAAATGGTAAGCATCCAATAGAAAAAGATTGGACTAACATTACTCACCTAGAAAAAGTAGAGTGGATAAAATGGCTGAACAATGGACTCAATATAGGTCTTAGAACGGGTGAAGTTAGTGGAATAACTGTAATTGACGTTGATAATAAAGAAATACCAATTGAACAAAGACCTGTTAGAGAAGAATTAATTAAATTATTAAATGATTCAGGAACATTAATGCAAAATACCGCACATGGCGGAGTACATTACGTGTTCAAATACGATAAAGAAATAGTACAAACAGTAGATATTGGCGGAGTAAAGATTGATATTAGAAATGATGGTGGACAAATTCTAGTTCAACCATCAAAATTAGAAACATTGAATTATAATTGGAAAAATGTTAATGCAGAAATAAAACCATTTTCCGACGAGATAAAGGTTAAACTGTTGAAATTGATGAAGGTAGAAGTCAGTAGAAAACCAGTAGAAGTTGAAAAAATCTCTTCATCTTCCGACGAATTAGTAGAATTAAAAAATAACGGTTTAGATGGATGTTGTAACGATACATTCACTAAATTAGGTGGAATTTTAATCAATAAATTTTCACCAGAACAAACAGAGTTTATTTTAAGTTTAATGAACCGTAATTTATTACAAAATCCAATGCCTCATCAAGATATTCAAGCAATGATGGGTTCATTAGATAAATACAAATCAGCAGAAGATAGTACTCAAGAAAAAGCAATTTATGAATATTTGAAGATGTTACAGAATGATGTTAATGCTAAGGATATTATGGATAGTTTAAAATTATCCCGAGCAATAGTAGATAAATATTTATCTCAATTTGTAAAAGACGGTAAGGCCATACGCTTATCAAGAGGTCGTTATAAATTCCGTGAGAAAGTAGAATGGTCAGATAAATACGGTGTTTTAGGAACTGCATTGAGATATAAAGTACCGTACTTTGATTATCTTCAAGATTTTGAAGAAGGAGATATTATATTATTAGGTGCTACTCCAGGTGCAGGTAAAACAACTACATCTATGAATATTATTCAGCAATTAGTAAAACAGGGAGTAAAACCATATTACATCTATTCTGAAAGCGGTTCTCGTTATCAAAAGACTGCAATTAAATTAGGTATAGAAGAACATCAATTCTATAAAGCCTATCATGGAAATCCATTATCAATTGAAATTGAACCTAATGCATTTACCATTCTGGATTGGTTATTAGTATCTGAAAAAGAAAATACTGATACTATCTTCAAGTTTTTTACTGAAGAAATGGCCCGCAAAGGTGGTATTCTGGTTATCTTTATGCAACTCAAGCCAGCATCTCTTGACTGGTACGCTCCATCAATGGTAGTTCAGATGCCAGCCCTAGCTGCAAGATATTTTATGGATGCAGAAGACGGTAGTAGCGGTCATTGGCAGATAGATAAACTAAGAGACCCACGTGGGAATTATAGGAACGCTATAATTTCATGTAAATATAATTTCGAAACTAAAGAACTAACCTCCGAAAGCGGTGTATAATGGATAAGAAACAATTACGACATGAATCTTATTTAAGAAATAAAGAAAGGATATTAAATTCTCATAAGATTTATGTTATTGAACATAAAGATAAAATAGCACTTTATCAAAAGGAATACAGAAAAAAGAATAGAGAAAAACTTTTAGTTCAGCACGAACTCGCAAGGAAAAGAAGATTGAAAAATGACATTAATGTCAGAATTACCTATAATTTAAGAGCAAGATTACATAAAGCATTGCATAGAAATCAAAAAACAAATACTACAGTCAAATTATTAGGATGTGATATCGATTTTTTAAAAGTGTATCTAAATAATTTATTTACAGAAGGTATGAGTTGGAAGAATTATGGTAAATGGGAAATAGACCATATTAAACCATGTGCTAGTTTCGACCTCAGTAAGCCAGAAGAGCAACGTAAGTGTTTTCATTACACAAATCTTCAGCCCTTATGGGAAAATGAAAATATCAGGAAGGGAAAAAATGTTTAAAAAATGTAGGTATTGTAGATATTGTTATTGTGGTGATGAAGCAGATGTAAGTGGATTAGACTGTAGAAAAAATAAGTTATTTAGAATAGTTGAAACAGATAAAGTTCATCCATATTGTGATAATTATAAATTCTCTTTATTAAAATTATTATTAGGAGTCTAAAGTGGAGCACATCGAACGATTAACTAAAAAGGAAAAGTTACAGATTCTTCAGGATGTAAAAGATGGCGGATGGCAAGGTTGTATGTGTGATGAATGTTTAATAAAGATTGCTAAAATTGTTTTGGATTATCAATTAAGGAAAGAAAAGAGATAATGGATAAATTAGTTAAACAGATTCAGAAATTAAATCAAATTTATGATATAATGAGAATTCAGTATGATTCTTTGAAAAAGATGTTTAAGAATCATAGCGGAGTAAAGCAGAAAGTTATATTGAGTGAACAGATATTACATCAGGCCTATGCTCTTATTTTAGAAAAGACGGAAGAAGTTGCTACTAATAGAGAATTTAATAAAATTGTAAAGGATGTTAAAAATGAAAATAAGGATAACTAATTTAATACCTGAGTCTATAGGGGAATTTAAAAAAGACAGTAATAGGGTTAGATATGCAGGAAGAACAGTAGGTAAAGTTACTGAATTTATACAAACAGATAATGGGTTAGATATAATTGCAGTAATTACAGATAAAAAATTAATTTCTAAACTCTTAAAAAAATGAAAACTACTAAAGAAATAGGGGATAAATTAGAGCAATATGTATTGGCTAAGGTCAGAGAATTAGACCCAAATGCCAAAATTTATTCTAATAAAAGCCAGAAAGACATTGCATGTAGTTTTGGATTTGGTGAATGTAAAAAAAGAAATACAAAAGATTTCACTATTAAAGAATCAGTATGGAATCATTTAAATAATAATTTACCTATTAATACAAAGAAATTTTGTTTTATGGTACATGAAAATGCAAGCGGAAAAAGATTATTAACTTTAGACTGTGATGAATTTTTCAGAATTCTAAAAAAAGCAAAAGAGAATGAATAAAATATTAGAATTTTTATTTTTTAGTTTTATATTTTTTGGATTAGCAATCGCAATGCCAGTAGCATTTACACTAGCATTTTATTTGATAATGATAAAATGAAAAAAATAACGATTAGAGTTCCTATTTGGAATTATAATAATGAACATGCAATTGGAATTAAAGCAGAAAAAGTAACTGCTAATTTTCAAATCAGTATTTCTTACAAGGATAAGAATGGTCAATTACTTTATCCAGATACATATTTTATGACAAAAGAAGAAATACAAAAATTTGAAAGAAAATTATTAGGTGGAATGAATGTTTATATTATTCCGATTAGATGCTTAAAGATAAAGGAGAAATAAATGGACTATATAATGAACGGAGTGTGTACTAATGAAGGAGAAACAGTTTGTTTTGAGCCTTATGCATGTGATGCATGTCCATATAATTTAAATACTGTAATAGATGAAAGATTAGAGGTAGGATTATAATGAAAAGATTTTATTTAACGATAATGAGGAATATTTGCTGGTTTTTAGAAGATGTATATGATTTTTTTACATGCAGAACAGCACATGTTTCTGAATTTTATCCAAGTGCAAAATATGAAGATGCATTATTAGTGGAAGATGCTAAAAAACATATCAAGGAACTATAATGAAGAAATCTAAAAAATTAAATTTAAAGTTTAAAGAAAAGGTTAAAAGATTAAGACTTGGAGATAGAGTCTGGGTTAATTATCTTACTGATTATGGAGTAATCAGTAAAGATGGTATAGTTGAAGATATTGGGAAAGATTATATTGTAATTGATAAATATTTAATTCATAATTATGAATTAATAAATATTGATAAAATATGAAAAAAGTAAATGTTACAAAAATTTATAAAGGTTATGTAAGCGTAAGTAATTTTATAGTAGAAGAATGCATCGCTGCTAAAGAAACATTAGTTATTACTTATAATAAAAAGAAAATGACCATTCCATTTGAGAAACTGAACATACATGTTCAGTTATCTACACGAATTTATCATTCATCTGATGGAAAGTCTTATAAACTGTATGATTATTTATTTGTACCCGATGAAAAAAAGAATTAGAAGTTTATGTCTTACATGTGAAAAACGTTGTGGTGGACATTTCGATATAGCATTAGTTACTAGGTGCATGGATTGGGTAAAAAAGGAGAAGAAATAATGAATATATGTTCACAAGGTCATGATGAAATTTGTTATGAAGGAAGAGATTGTCCTGTCTGCGATTTAATGAGTGATTATAAATACGAAATTGACGGTCATATTGAAATTATCGATAAATTAAATAATGAAATAACAGACTTAAAAAAAGAAATAGAACGCTTAAATAATTTAGAATAGGAGTTAAAAATGGAAAAACGAAATAAGAAATGGTTAAAAAAGGTAGCAATCCTATTAATAAAAGCAAAGATACTTGATAGAATAAAAATCAATAAACCTTATGGATGGTCTGCTAAACGTACATTTAAAGAAGATTTTATTGTTGAATCTTATAGATTTGCATTAAAAAAATTAAGGAGACGATAATGGGTAGAAAAAAAGGTGGAACTAATAAAAATAAGAATGTTCCTTTATCAGAAGAATCTAAGAAATTAGTTGAAAAGGGATTACAGGAAGCTAAAGAAGGAAAGATAGAACCTTTAGATAAGGAGCAAAAAGAACGTCGAGAAAAATTAAAAGGTGTTATGCGTGATATTAATAAAAATATAGAAGGTGCAACTATTGATTACGCTAATACAATAGAAGTCCGGGAACGTCAGTCTTTTGGATATAAATGTTTAGATATGCTTACTGGAGGCGGAATAGAAAGAGGTAATTGTTCTGTTATTTGGGGTTCTAAAGGTTGCGGTAAGACTACAATAGCCCTTAAATTGATTGCCACAGCTCAAAAAGAAGGTAAAATAGCAGCTTATCTTGATGTTGAGCGTTCTTATGATAGTGTATGGGCTAAATCTTTCGGTGTAGATACTGAAAGTCTAGTTTATTTAGTTTGTCCGACAGCAGAAGCAGTCATGGATTCAGTTATTAAATTATGTAAAGAAAAGGTAGTAGATGTTATTGTTTTAGATTCTGTACAAGGATTAAGTCCACATGGAGAACAATACGAAGGTAAAGCGGATAAGGAAAGGTCAGTACAAGACGATACAATGGCTCTTTTAGCTAGAAAATTATCACAATTTTTTAGAATGGCTATTGGTTATATTTCAGAAGCTAAATGTGCACTATTATTAATTGGTCAGGCCCGAATGGATTTAGGTTCTTTTATTAAAATGGAAACTCTATCCGGTGGTCATGCATTAATGCATAATTCTAGATTAATTTTAAGGATTAGACGTGGACAAGGTGCAGATGCTCCAACAGAAAAAAGGCCTACTGGAGAAAATGATAAGAACGGTAAAGCCAAGATGGAAGATATAAAGATTGGTTTTGATGCAGTTATTCATGTTAATAAATCGCAGATACAGGGTTGCACAGAAGGTGATGAAGTACATGTGCCCTTCTATTATAAGGATGGAATTCATGAATAAAAAGAAAGTTTGTATTAGATTTTTAAGAAAAGAATTTGGTTGTTGGGATTGCCATAATGGTGGAAATTCTAACTGTATAGATTATATCGAAATTGGAATAGAAGAAAGAATAAAGGAGTAATCTAATGGCGAAGATAGAGATTTGGGAGAACACAATTTAGAAAATATTGAAACTGAAAATACTGGGTATGGTTTTACAAAGTGGTTAATTCTAGATGGGCATCAAAAAAAGCAGCATATTTTATTCATTCAATGAATCCGACAGGTGCAAATGCAATGTTAAATTTATTAAAAGATAACAGATATGAAGCCCAGTGGACACCGTTTCATTTATTAAAGTTGGAAGATAGATAAAGAGAGAAGGAAGACAGATAGATAGCAAAAAGGAGGAAGGAAGATGATATTAAAGATTATGAAATTAGATACAGGTAATGATTCAGTAGTATCTTTTATTGAAGGGATTAGCCATGTTGATTTTACTATTTTAAAGTTAGCAGAATATGCTGAAGATAATTATCTTTGTCCTGTTTGCAAATATACTTGTGATAAAGATAAAATGATTCATAGATTTAGACTTTACAACGAATCTAGTGAATTATCTAAAGTAATTTTTGTTGGTACTAGTTATGAGATTTACTTATTGAATAATTCAGGTAAAACAATCGAAAAATTAAACTAAAAGGAAGTTAAAAACTTCCTTCTCTCTTAAAATTGAAAGGACATAATGCTTAAACTAAAGTTAACAAATATTCATAACGAAGGAAAAACGGTATTTTTATTTCATCGCACTGGAAAAGAACTCCAGATGATGAAAGACGAATCTCTTTATCCTTATTATTACGAACCTGCCTTAAAAGGAACGTTTAGAGGATATTTTGGTGAGAAATTAGATAAAATATTCGTAAGCGACCCTTATCAAATCTCAAAAAAGAAAACAAAAATAAGTCAAGAAGCAGATATTAATTTTTGTAAAAGGTATCTACTTGATAAAGTTTCAATGGATAAACCAGAACTTAGATGGGTTATTATGGATATTGAAACTCAATCTAAGAATATGCCCGATGCAATGATTGCTCCAGACCCAGTAACGTGTATAACAACCTACGATAATTATACTCAAGAATACAAACAGTTCTGGACATTAGATTATAAGAGTGAATTTCTTTTAATAGATGCATTTATTAATTATATAAAAAGTGTTTCTCCTGATTTATTGATTGGTTATAACATTAAAGGATTTGATTATGAATACTTGCTTCATAGATATCCAGATTTTGCTGAAAAACTTAGTCCTATTGGGAAAAGAGTTAATCGTAATGGTTTCCCTGCAGGAATAAGTATTCTGGATTATTATGAATTAGTTAAGAAAGTTTATAAATTTAAAAAATATAAATTAGAATATGTTTATTGTACCGAATTTAAAAAAGAATACAATCCCGAGAAATTTGCATTTCATATTATAGATGAAAAGATTAAAAATAAGAATTTGAATGATGTCAAGATGTTGGTCGAATTAGAAAATAAATTCCATCTTCTTAATTATTTTGATGAACTTAGACGCATAGGTAAAGTAATGTGGGATGATTTATGTATGAATTCAGTTATAGTGGATGGAGTTATTTTACAAACCGCAAAAGAAAAAGGAGTTATACTTCCATCTAAACCCGATGAGGATGAAAAGTTTAGACGAACTGAAGAAGATGAAATCATAGGTGGATATGTTTATGCGAAATCAGGCCTACATAAAGGAGTTCATTTATTTGATGTAGGAGGAACTTATCCTAATCTTATTATTACCTTTAATCTTGACCCGGTAAACGTTAAAAAAGAACCTAATACTCAAACCGTAACTGTTAATAAGGTAAATATTTGGCAGAATTCAAATGCTATCGTTCCTACAGTATGCAGAAAGATGGTAAACGCCAGAGAAGAGATTCAGAAATTAGTTGCAACACTTACTGGAGATGAAAAAGATTTAATGAAACAGAAAGATGCAGCTATTAAAGGAGTTAATAATACTGTTTATGGAACGTTATTATTTAAAAGTAGTAGAATGTATAATAAGGATATTGCTTCTACAATAACCTATCTAGCAAGATTTTTAATCCGTTATACTAAATTAAGACTTAAAACATTTGGTTATGAAACTGTAGCCAGTGATACAGATTCGATTTTTGTCAAGACTGATGAAGATTATGCGGTAATTCAATCTATGATAAATGACCAAATAATTCCCGAATTTTTAAATCATTTTGGAAAAGATACAGGAACTTTAAAATTTAAGTATGAAGGAACATTTGATAAACTATTTATTTTAACAAAGAAACATTATATAGGCCATATGATAAATAAAGATAAATTAGTTATTAAAGGAGTAGAAGTTTTAAGAAGTGATTCAAGTAAATTTATGGAAAAATTTCAAGAACAATTATTAACTCATATTCTTAATGAAACACCCAAAGAAGAAATCGATAGATGGATGACAGAAGAATCAAATAGAATGAAAACTCTACCCTTAACAGAAGTAGCGTTTCCTGTTAAATTAAGTAAATCTCCTGCAGCATATAAAGTAGAGACTATTCATATTAGAGCATTACGTTATGCGTTATTAGAACACCCTGAATGGCAAGTAAGTATTGGGCAAGATTATTATTATACTTATATTATTCCTGAAAAATTTGAAACTAAGACAGTAACTAAATCAGTTAAGAAGACTAAAAAAGATTTAAAAGATAATCCTTCTGAAGAATTAACTAAGATGAAAACAACCGAAATAAAGAAATATAAAGAAATCATGGCATTTGATGATTTTGTAGGAATCGGGGATAATAAACCTGATTGGAAAATGATTACAGATAGAAATATCTGGAAAAAAGCAGAAGCAATCTATGTTGCAATGGGTTGGGAGTTACCTGCACATGAATAAATTATTAAATAAAATAGGTTGGAAAACTATAGATTTGATAACGTGGTTAGTAATAAAAATAATGAGGTTGAAATGATTAAGAATTTAAAAAAATTAGAACGTAATTTAGGATTTAAATTACGCAATAATACTTTCTGTTTAGCAGTTGATACCGCCACTAAAAGTGGTATTGCAATGATTGATATTAATAAAGGTAAATTAACAATAAGAACATATTTATTGACATTGCCTAAATTATCTAAAGATTCTGAATCTAAAGCTGAGAAGTATCAAGAGCATTTGGCCGAGTTTGTAAAATTAATAGATGATACCTTAATACCATCTTTACCTAAATTTAATAAAGAACATTCCCTGATGATTTTAGAAAATAGTTTTCTTAAAATGAATGTAGTTACCTTTGGTTTTCTTAGAGCATTACAGGGAATTATTTATGCTAAGTTATGTGATAAGTTTGGGGAAATTAAAATTATATTTCCTATAACTGCCAGGAATTTGGTAGGATTTCAATCTAAATTGCCTAGAGGAACAAAGGGTAAAGAAAAGAAACAGGAAATCATGAAGTGGATAGGAAATGTAGTAGAAGAACCGATTAAGGATGACAACATCGCAGACGCACTTCTGCTTTGTTTTGCGGGATTAAAACTATGAAAAACTTCAAACCGATTATAGAAACATGGAAAATCATTAAAAATTATAATAAATACCTAGTAAGTGATTTGGGAAGGATTAAAAGAAATTATAAATCATCCGAATTAATATTAAAACCCCAATTATCAAATGCAGGTTATTTACGAGTTCAGTTATCACGTGATGATAAATATATAAAGTATTCCGTTCATAGGCTAGTTTTAATGACATTTAAACCTACACAAATAAAATTAGAAACAAATCATATTAACGGGAACAAAACAGATAATAGGCTTAGTAATCTCGAATGGGTAACTCCTTCACAAAACATTAAACATGCGTATAAAAATAAATTAAGAACAGCAGTAACTGGAGAAAATTGTTCTTGGGCGAAATTGAAAGAACAGGATGTAAAAAGTATACGATTTGCTTTTAAAAGTGGATTTTGGAACATGAGACAACTGGCGGAATTATACAAAGTCAATAAAACGACTATATTTGAAATAATACATTATGAAATTTGGAGGAATGTATGTTAAAACCATTTCGTCCGATGCTTGCACCTAATGAAAAAATAGATATTTCTACTTTGAAATATCCATTACTCGCCAGCTATAAGTTAGATGGTATAAGATGTATATTCAAAGACGGATGGATGTATTCTAGGGCACTTAAATCGTTTCCTAATTTACAACTTAGAAGAAGATTTGAGTATTTGGCCGAATTATCTAGAGAAAAAAATATAATTCTTGATGGCGAACTACTTGCTAAATCATTAACTTTTAATGAGTTATCTGGAATTACCAGACAACTTGATAAAGAACTCCCAGAAGATTTATTCTTTTATTGTTTTGATGCAATTAAAAAAGAAAACTTTAATCAACCATTTAATGAAAGATTAAATAATATAACAACGGATTTCGGAATATGTATACCTTACGTAAGTATTATAAAACAACAATTAATTTTTCATGCGACTGCAGTAGATAGTTATTATGAAGAGGCATTAGATTGGGGCTGTGATGGTTTAATTTTAAGGTCTCCCGAAGGAAGATATAAATTTGGCAGAGGAACGGTTAAAGAAGGATTAATCTATAAGATGAAACCATTTCAAACATTCGATGCTAAGATTATCGGAATTATCCAAGCTACTGAAGTTCGTGAAGGGGCGGAAAAGAAGATTAATGAACTCGGTAGGTCAGTAACAAGCAAAAAGAAAGATGATAGAATCTTAATAGAGAAAGCATCAGCGTTTTTAGTTATGTATGAAGGAAAAGAATTAAAAGTTACTATCGCAATGACTGATGAAGAGAAAATAGATGTATGGAAAAATCAGTCTAAATATTTAGGTAGAATAATAGAATATAAAGGGATGCTCGTAGGAGCAAAAGATTTGCCCCGGCATCCAGTTTATATAAGAATGAGGGATGATAAATGAAAAAATTATTATTAATGGTGTTATGGTTTATTTTTGTTTTAACAATTGCAGCAAATGCTGCTGAACCTAAATTTCAAGTGCATGTAATAAAGAATTTATCTCCTGGAGTAAATTATTCAATCAATACTCCAGTAATAATTGATTATGATAATGATGGAGACCAAGATATTGTAATGATTACCAAAGAAGAAACAATTTACTTTTTAGAAAATTTATTAATAGCATAAACTGAAAGGAGGTAGATAATGTTTATATTAGGATTAGTAATCGGAACAGTAGTAGGATTGATTATTGGCGGATTAGTAGGAGTTTTCGTTTATCCTCTAATAAAGAAGTAATAATATTAATGCTAAAGGAAAGGAGAATTGTAAGATGATAACAATTGAAGCAGTAAACAGCGATTTAGACAAAATAGCAGAAAAAAATCCTAGCGAAATTTTGACCGTTGGTTCGGTTGTTGCTATTGTCAAAGTCGTTATGAAATTTCTTAGTACTATGAGAAGTAATCAACTTTTGACTGAAGAAGATAAGAAAGAACTAAAGGCTAAGAAGAACGAAGCAAAGAAGAAATAATGAAAAGGAAAGGTTGGGAAACCGCCTTTCCCCAATGATTTGCGTAAAATATATGTTATACTATAGTAGAAAGGAATAAAATGAATAATTGGTTGTTAAAAGACATAGTTGGCAGTATACTTGTAATTACGAGTATTTTTGATGCCATCAAGTATACGCTTCAGGCCAATAAGATTAGGCATACAAAAAATGCCAAATCTCAATCTAGAAAATTCATTAATTTTGCTATAGTAAATGATGTGGTTAAATTTTATTATGGTACTATTATAATGGATTGGTTTATTATAGTTTCATCTGTATTGGCAATTATATGTATGCTGGATTTATGGTTTACTACATATCGTTTTTATCCCTACCGCATGAGAGGTTGTGTTAATTTTAAGAAACCATCAATAATAATTTATTTAATAAACAGTATATTACCTAATAAACTAAGAAAACGTCTTTAATAAGGAGGATTAGATATGGATGTACATTTCTGCGATTTATGTTCTCAACCAATGAAAGATGGGATGTCATACATTCTTTATGTCGCAAGTCCGCAAACAATGTCTGAAACTTTAGAAACTAAAGAAGACATTACACATTATATTGATAAAGTAGGTAGAGAACAAAAAGAAATATGTCCTACATGCAAGCATTTGTTCGATAGGATATTCTTTCATCGTTTGGAGGGAATGGCTGCTCTTACAGAGGAATGTTATGATTTATTTAATCTTCCGCCATACAATCCTAAAAAGAAAAAAGGAAAGAAATGAATTTATTAATATTTGGTGATTTACATATTAAAAAGAGTGAACTAACCGAATGCGGTTTAGTTTTAAATGAACTCATCTCATTAGCAAATAAATATAATGTAGATGCAGTTTATGATTTAGGTGATACATTTGATATTTTAAAACCTGAATCAGAATGTTTAGATTTATTTTCTAAATTTATTGTTAAATTAAATAGGCCTTTAACAATGCTCGCAGCTAAATCACATGAATCAACTACACCTGAAGAAAGCATTGTTAATCATTTTGGCATATTGAATCCTGGTGTCAAAGTAGTAAAAGAATACATAGATGAATCTTATATGTATTGTGGGCATTTTATGTTAAAAGAAAGTACTGGCGGTTATGATGCGACCGCAATTGCAGAAAATTTTAAACAGTATAAATATGTGCTTTTAGGGCATCAGCATACCTTACAGGCAATTGGTAAAAACATCATGCATTTAGGGTCATGCAGATACATAGATTTTGCTGAAAGTCAAGATAAAGCCAAAGTAGTATTATTAGTGGAAAATTACAAAGGAAACGATGAAACTAACCACTTAATAGGCCTAAAAACGCCCTATCCTATGAAGGATATATATCTAGACCCTAAAGCACAGAAAGCCCAGCTAGGGTCATCTCTAGCTAAATCTGAAGAGGAATTAAGGGCAATACTGGACAAAATTGACCCAAAGACCAAAGTTCGGGTAATATTTAAGGATTTTGACTCATACTCTAAAGTTATTAACAGTTTATCCACATATAAGAATAAATTTGTAATGTTTAAAGAAAAAAAGGATTTTGTTATTTCAGATAACACAGATACTATTAAAAACGAAGGAATTTCTATAAAAGAAAGTCTTAGGGAATATTTGGAAAGCAATAAAATCACGAAAGAAATTAAGGAGATATTATTAAATGAAATCTAATAGGGCAATCAATATATGGACTGCTGCTTTTTGGGAGGGAGAAGGTCATTGCAGTAAGAACCGTGAGAGTGGGTATACTGTTGGAATTTGTCAGACAATAGACGAAAACAGGACAACACTATCGGCGATGAGATTAATCAAAAAAAATTATGGAGGAAGATTATATTATAACAAGCCGGATAATTTAAAATATAAACTCCAAATTCGGTGGCAGATTAGTGAACGAAATGATATTATTAATTTTTTAAGAAATATTTATCCATATTGTTTGATAAGACAGAAACAGGTGGCGGATGTTATTGATTACTATAATAATACAGAATTTAAAACTAAAAACAATTTAAAATTTCTACAAAGGATAAAAAAATATCTAAAAAAGAATTACACGTATCAGCGTATTAGTAAAAAATTAGGGTGTAAAATTTCTGATTCTACTGTATGTAGAATTATTCAGAAATATAACTTATTAGAGGAAATAAAATGAGTTCAAAAAAGAAAACCAAGTTAAAATCCACATGTTGTGATGCACCAGTTAAAATAGGTGGAGTAGGAGATTTTAATGATAAAGATAAAGTATGTACTCTTTATTCAGTTTGTACTAAATGCGGTAATCCGTGTGATATTAAAAGTACAGTAAGAAAGACTTGGGAAATCAATCCTAAAACTAGAATTGCACCTAATAAAAAACAAAAGAATTTAGATAAATTATCTAAAGAAGAAATTGAACGTTATAGAAAATCGGAGGATTTTTAACTTTGCCAAGAAATCGTAAGAGTAAGTATAAAAAAGATGCACCGAGAACTGGAGCACCTGAACACTGTAAAGTCTTTGATGTAGTTAATGCAATTGCACTTCAAATTACTGATGGATGGATGACTCCAGATGAATGGGAACAAATTTATTTAGGAGTAAAAGAAAAGGTAAAATATGTTAAAGAGTGTAAGTCTTAAAAATTTTGAATTATTTAAATTAACCGAATTAACATTAGGTAAGATTAATGTTATTTCTGGTATTAATTTAGATGATACACAATCTTCTAGTAATGGGTCTGGTAAGACTACATTAGCTAAGAATGCAATTACCTTTGCTCTTTATGGAGATGTATCTGGAATCAATCTTAAAGACCTTATTCAAATCGGTACTAAAACCGCAGAGGTTACAATTGTAATACAAAAAGGTAACGATACATTTAAAATAACCAGAAAGATACCTAATGAACTTCATATTCTTATTAATGAAAAAGAATTAGAGGCCAACACAGTTACTATTAAACAGAAATATATAGATGACCTATTTGGGGATTATGAATTCTTTAAGAAATTTAGAATGATAGATTCAAAAGGTATAAATCTATTAGATTTAGGAATAGTATCTTTGAGAAAAGAATTAATGAATTTTGTAGATGGTTTATTTACAGGAATAAGAAAGAATCTGTTGGCTAAAAAATTAGAAAGAGAAACATATAATGTAGATAAAAGATACTATAAGTTTTCATTATCAGAACGCAGGATTCAAACATTGAATGCCGGATTGGATGATATAAAAAAGAACTACGGTGAGTTTGAAAAAGATGGCGACCTTCAGAACGGTATTGTGAATAAAATTAAATCAGAAATTCAAACTAAAGAAAGATTAATTTATAATCGTAAAAGAGAAATAGATGAAGCTAAAAAGAGTGGAATTTGTCCTATTCTCAAGACTAAATGTACGCAGATAACTAAACAGATTACGCCTGAACAAGATTTAGAAATTCAGATGGAAATAAGTGGCTGGGATGAAGAGATAATAGATTTAAAGGCCCAGTTGTCTAATGAAGAAGATGCTCTAGGTTATTATAGTGCTACATTAGAAAAATTACAACTTGAAGAACAAAAGGCTAGAGAATGTTTAATGAAGTTAAAAGAAGCATTTAAATTTAAAGATTATAAGTATACCAGACAAGATGTTTTGCTTTATGATGAATCTATTAAGGTATTAGACTCCTTTGCAGGATACTACATCAACGAATGGTTAAAACAATTAGCTGTAATAATAAATGATTTATTAAAAGACGTAAACATGCAAGTAGAATTTAATGCAGAGAAAGATTTCATTAAAATTAAGAACGGTGAAAATGAACTGAAGTATGAACAGCTTTCGAGCGGGCAGAAGTGTTTTCTTAGTAGTGTGTTTAAATTGGCTATTCTTTTGCATAAGGGAGAAAATGATGGTATTATAATCGCAGATGAAGGATTAGGAAACATGGATGCAGTTAATTTCCTCAAATTTATAGAGATTTGCAAGACATTACCTTATCAGTATTTTATAATTTATCAGAATTTACCCGAATTAGAAGAAGTTAATAAAATTAATATAGTTAGAGAAAACGGGACGAGTAAAATAAAATGATTAAAATAATTATATTTCTATTAATCTTAGCTGCTTTGCATGCCAAACTTGAACTCATGATTGAGGGAAAGAAGGGTGGATGGGCTTTGCGATTACCATGCTGGCGAATAGATAATAAATTTACGCAGTTTTTTCTAGGTAAGGAAATTACAGGTTATCATTTTTGGATGTTAATTATGTATATCGTTATTTTTCATAGTCCGTATTTATTTATTCCCATAACATTGAAAAATGAATTATTAATTTTAGGATTCTTTTGTTGGTACTGGATAGCAGAAGATTGGTTCTGGTTTTTAGAAAATAACATGTATGGATTAAAGAATTTTAAACCTGGAAGAATTTTTTGGCATAAGAGATGGATTTGGTTTCTTCCTGTATCGTATGTGTGGGGAATAATCATCGGTACTATTTTATTAACAATTGGGAGATTAATATAATGAAATGTAATCATAAATGGGCAAAGCATAATTTTATAGTATACAGATTCATACTGTTTGTTAAATTATGTGAAAAATGTGGTAAAGCAGAAACTGAAGTTATTCAGATTGAGGAGGATTAATGATTAAACCTATTATCACAGACCGTGCCATTTTAAAAAGACCGAGTGAGAAAGTAAGTCCTGAAGATAATATTAAATCAATTATTCAAGACCTAAAAGATACTATCGCTTCTCAACCTCATTCAATAGGTTTGTCAGCACCTCAAATCGGTATACAAAAACGTGTATGCATAGTTAGACTTCCTGCTGGAATAAATCAGGAAACTAAGAAGGTAGAGTTTACTGAAAAAATATTAATCAATCCTATTATAACCTCAAAAGATAAGTTGGTTCAATTAAAAGGTGAAGGATGTTCTTCTTTTGTAGGAATAAGTGTAAATACTGATAGATATATTTATATTACCTTAGAATATTTAGATGAAACTTTAAAACTCCAGGCTGGATGCATGCAAGATTGGGAATCATTTGCAGTTCAGCACGAAACGGACCATTTAAACGGAATTCTCCTATTTGATAGGAAACATAAAGCGAGGTAAATGATGATTATACAATTATTAATAAGCCTATACATCTGTATCATAGTGCATGAATTAGGCCATTTACTCGCAGCTAAGGCCTGTAAATGCGGTGTTCCTACTTATAGCGTAGGATTTGGTAAGATATTATTTCAAAAGAAAATAGGAAAAACTGTTTATCAAATAAGATTACTTCCTTTAGGTGGATTTTGTGAATTAGAAGGAGAATTAACTCGTAGTAAAAAGAAATCTGCATTTACTAATCTTAGGTATACTAAAAAAGTACTTATTTCTGCAGCAGGATGTATCGTTAATATTTCGATGGGATTGATTGTTGGTTTAATTGGATATTTCACAGCCAATTATAATTTAGTTTATTTTAGTGTAATAAGTATAACATTAGGAATAATGAATCTTCTACCTATAGCACCGTGTTTAGATGGAGGTTATATTATATTCTTCCCGATTTGTATTAAAATCTGGGGTAAAAAGAAAGGCCTTATTATATTTGAAAAGATGGTTAAAATTAGTTTTAAAATAGTAATGTGGCTAAATTATTTATGTATTCCCTGGTTAATTTGGAACTGGAGAAAATTATGATTAAATTAATATTAAAATTATTAGAAAAATTACCTTATAGAACTAAATTCGGATTATCTTTAGCAGATGTAATAAAGGTAAGATATTACTATAGATATGGTAAAAAATGCCTATGCGGTGGCATTGTAACCACTATCGGCGTAGGCCGAGAAGGCTGGGAAACCGCATGCAGGGATTGCGAATTTGTCTATGATGAAGATTAAAATAAATCGGTATTTTGATGAAAATTGCGTAAAATATATGTTATACTATAGTATGAAGATAAAAATGAAGGTAAAGCTAAGGAGGAGAGATGGATAAATTAAATAAGGTGATTAGCACCACTCGTAAGCTAATCGACCTACCCTACAACCGCTTCAACCTGGAAAATTATTATTCAGTTTTAAACGATAATAAAATTCCTGCATTTACCGTCGAAACTAAACCAAATCAACCAATTAAACTAATGTCTGGTGGGAATTTCTATGCCCGAATTATAACCAGTACAAATTATCATTCTGCCAAAAAGAACGCCAAGACTGTCTATATAGTAGGTAAAGGTATTCTTTTTGATTCAGGCGGATATAATTTAAAAACAGGTAGAACTGGCCCTTATGGTATGCATGATGATAAGGCCGGTATGATTATAGCCATGAATATTGCCAATTATTTAAAAGGTAATGTCGTGGCTTTTTGTCCTGTAACCACAAATTTTTTACATAATAGTAGTATAATTCCTGGAGATGAGATAGATATAGGAAAAAAGACTGTTAAAGTAACCAATACAGATGCAGAAGGTAGACTTATTTTAGCTGAAGCATTGTCTCAATTACGTCCGAATAAGGATGATATAGTTATTACCTTAGCAACTCTTACGGG
>Ga0172381_10000760_pt1 | contig 39698 bp, 59 predicted proteins | sample Leawel6488metaG_FD_119754 | JGI IMG/M metagenome (GOLD analysis project Ga0172381, IMG submission 119754) | Leachate microbial communities from a municipal landfill in Southern Ontario, Canada - Leachate well 64-88 metaG | ecosystem: Engineered > Solid waste > Landfill > Unclassified | place... | reverse complement strand
GACCTCGCCCATTACCTCTTTGTTGCCAACCTCTTCAACAAACTCCCCGACTTCAATCTGCTGTTTCTGATGTTCTTCTTGAGTTTCGGCGAGTCGCTGTCCAAGCGTTGGTTTCTTTTCTATATCTTCGATTTTAATAAATTTGTCTTGCATAAAGTAAAAGGTTTACTTTTACGCAGGCTAATATATATATCGCCCCGCGTCAACAAAATTTTTTAGAATAAGACAAATAAAAAAGGCTCCAACAGAAATGCTAGAGCCTCAAACACAATCAGGAGATTTTTGATAGAGAATCTTACTCGTAACGATTATGGCGATATTCGCCTTTTCTTAACTTACTTGCATCTTCAGAAGCAAATTTGTCTTGAATGCGCATATAGTCCATAGAGCCGTTATCTTTTTGAGACATTGCATTTTTTGCACTAGCAACATGCTCACTTGAAGCGCCGCTAATATGTCCCTTTCCGAACTTTTTCATTTGAGCCTCGTTAAATGTGTCACACAATATCTTGCAATATACAATTAAAATATTTTTTTAACAACATGACTATTCTGAGTATCGGCCAGCATATAAACCGCCCTTAAACTTGGCTCCACGCATCTTCGCTTTTCCGGCAATACGTTTCGCCCTCAACTCTTTAAGTGCGTTTTCCTGCTTGCTGATCCCTTCATAGACCATGTCAACTGGACTGGATTTCTTTATAATTGCCTTTTTCATTTTTTCTTTCCTTTCTTAGGGATCTTTGCCCCGGCTTTACGAGATTCACTAAGAGCTATTGCGATTGCTTGTTTGCGAGACTTAACCATAGGGCCCTTCTTGCTGCCACTATGCAAAGCACCTGACTTGTACTCATGCATCACGGTTTTAATCTTGGATTTTCCTTTCTTAGATGCCATATTCATCGCCTCGAAACTTCTTCGCCTTAATGATCTTTTTCATATTTGGTTTTTTCTTTTTGCCTTTCAAAGATCTCGCTAAAGCAACATCTTCAGAGATTTCTTTTTTCTCGCCCTTAATGTCTTCCTTAAGATGCTTCAGCACCTTTTTCTTGACCGGGCTTGCGCACTTTTTCATTTTGTCCTTCCTTTACTTCGCCCGTAAGGGCATTTAAGATTTGTACTTTTTTAGCTAATTGATCTACATCCATGCCTTGCAATTCTTTAAAAGCCTTAATCAGGTTCAGAATTGCTCCGGTTCTTTCTTCGTCGGCTCTTTGCATTCTTTCTGCGTTAACGGCTCTTTCTTCTTGGATTTTCGCCATGCGTTCAGCCGCCAAAGCATGCTGAGCATGAGAGAACGAAAGTTTTGTTTCATTTTCTGTCGCCATGTTTTGAAGTTGTAACTGCTGTGCTTGTTGCTCGGCTTGTGCCTGTGCTTGCTCAGCTTTCATAATTGCTTCTTTCAGCTCTTTCTTATTGTGAATAGGAGCTTTATCGATCAGGATATCTGAAGGAACAGGCAATCCCATTTCCTTCAAATTCATGTATTGGATAAATTCTAGCTTTCTTTGCGTGTCGGTAAGAAGTCCTTCGGCTACGACGCTATCGTACTTTTGAAATGCCTTGTTTTTGAACTGTTCGGTTGGCTCTTTACCCAAAATGCGTCGGATCTTTCCATAGGTGAAGTTGTTTTGGATAATATCCATTGAGATTTCACCTAAGAGCTTTTGCGTAAGGTCAAGCTGATCAAACAGCCTTTCGAGGGTTACGAGTCCAGCTCCTTGACGAAGCATCGATAAGACACCAGCTTTATCATCATCGGCGACTCCCAATAGCTCTTCATTAACGCCGCTAATCTCACTGATCTCACGAGATAGGATCTCTGAAAGCTGAATCGTCGTCGGTGGAATTGCGGGCGATTGGATCGGTTCGACAGATCCCATGCCTAATGGCGCTGATGCTTTGATAAATATCGGCTGCCCTTGTCCTGACTTTAACACGTCATTATCATCGACAAGAGAACCTTCCATGACCTTCATGCCGCTATTGACTTGAGATTCCATGATGTCGAGTTCAATTGCCTTGCGACGGTTATAAAGAAACTGGGAATCACGAAGGCCTCGAACAACCCCTTGCATCCGCCACATGAAATAGATATTGTCGGGGTCCCAATATCCAAGGACAGGAACAAACGGATATCGATCGATGTTCAATGGGTTCGGGCCGTCATACATTACTTTATCGTTAACGCTGATCGCTAAACGAACCGTTGGCCGTGTAACCGTTTGTACTTTGATTTGCGGATATGTGGCCAAGAACATCTCTAGGCGCTCTTTATCGCCCGACCACTCCATCGTCTCGCCTGTCTGAGTATCAACTAAAAGCTTTTGTTTTCGAGTGTCCTGATACCAGAATTCGTCATATGGCAAAAGATTGCGTGTCGTGAAGTTATAATTCTCCGGCATAAAGTAAAATCTTTGATCTTTAGTGCCATATCGAGGAGCTTTCATTTTAAGAATTTCTTCTTCTCTTTCAGGCAAAAGCAATGCACCTTCATCTTGCGTTACCCATTTCCGTGTCCAAACGAAAGAACAATCGGACATGTCCTGCTTTCGGAAGAACGTATCGCAGATATATGAGTTGTACGCTAAATGCGAGCATCTCAGGTCACCAGACGCAGGATCAAGCGTGTGATCGAGCCAAAGATTAAGTAAAGAGAACCCAGTAGTAAGAGCGCCGCGCTCAAACGCATCGCTAATGGTATTGTAGACATTATCGCGTTGATACGCCCACGAAATGACATCCGTAAATTGTGAAGCTGTTTCTTCATCCGCACCTTCGATAGGTTGTACAATCGTCGCTTTACGATGCTTTCGTTGATGTCCAGATATCATGTTGATGATTCGGCGTATGCGATTGAAATTGAACTGCCTGCGTCGATTGCTTGGTATATTTGAATAAATCTCGTTCCAGAGGCTCTGATCACCAGCCAAGAAGCGTTGATCGATTCTAGCCTCGTTCCAGAAAGCCTGTGTTTGGGCAATATACTGGTTATAGCACTCTTCTTTGAATCGGTTGATTGAGCTATTAGATTCGCCTCCGTCTACATAAAAGTTTTGGTCTAACTGTCTATTAGTTTCGTAAGCGGTTGCGGTCATAGAAACGCCTTGTCAAGGTTTTATTTTATAACCTTAAGATACTAGTAAACTAAATATTTTACTATTCGTTTTCTATGCGCTCTTGATTTTCGAAATCGTAAATACAATCGTCAATCGCACTCAATTCCTGTCCGGGAAGTGCGTAACCTAAATCCACAGACTCAATAATACGAAGTGCTATTAAGACTTTTGTAAGATGAGAAGCGAATGCTTTTCGCTCAATTGAAATGTTTTTATTAAAATGAGACTCGGATAGATAATCAATAACTTCAGAAAAAGAAGACATATCACACCTTTGCCTTATATTAGAACAAAGGTAATGTTTGTCAACTATATATTTTATTTACCAATGGCTGCTGGTTGGCAGATGCCTCTCTGCCGGAACACAGACAAACGTGTGGATGTTTTTGTTGTGCTCGTTCCATACAAAGAGAGAGATCGCCAACAGGATTAAAAAGTATTTCATCATTTCAGATTCTGTGATGTTATTCTGACTAGTTCAATAGAGTTACTGCAAAAGACGTCAAAAACAAAATCCCTTACCGCCGTCTTATCATACTCAACGAAATCCTTCCAAAGAGCTTCGGCTGTGGCTTTGTCGCCAGATAAGATTTTATTAATCTCTTCCGCGTCTAAAAATCCCTGTCTCGACATAATCTTTAGCCATAAGACAAATCGATCTTCCATCATTTTCTCCACGGGTTACATAGATAAAACACGATCGCCATAGCGAGGATCATTTCTAGCAGGGCTATGGTTATGGTCATTTAAAAATCTCAATTTTAATGGCTTTTTGAAAATTCCAACCTTCAAAATGATCTTCTTTACGTACACTAAACCATTTGTTAATCCACTCTCCATTGAAAACAAACTTTTCCCAAGCATTCCGTTCATCATCATCTAGTTCGATCTTCTCAGTTTTTCCGTTTTCCCAGGTGACTTTTAGTTTCATATTTTTTCTCCCAGCCTATCATTCATCAATTTATCTAAATCATCCTGTGCTTCACGCAAATCTTTTTGTAACTTTTCAATATGTTCTTTTTGCATTCGCATTTTTTCTTGTTTAGTAGGATTATAGCGTTTAAAACACATAGTTCCGGCTGAAGTATTGGGTATTTTGTTCGAATCTTTGAACAAGCTTAAAATGCTATCAGGAGCAGGATACGTAAGCATCTCGGGATTTGCTTTGAGATGTTTTTCGAAACTTTCTAAATATTGATCAGTCGTTGTCTTAATAAACTCATCGCAGAGCTTTGCATCATCCTCATATTGCTTATCGCTTAGATGATTGCGGAAATCCTTATGATAGCAGATTTTATAAAGATAATCATATGCCTCTAAAAACAAGCATTCCGGCCCGCACACGCGCAGATAGGTCAGCGTGAAGGTGTCGCCAAGCATGACTGGAAAGATGTCGCATAGCTCTCCGCATTGGATGCAAGGTTTTTTATCTTTCATAATTCCTCCTAATGATGAGGTCTTACAAAAACCCGCATCAATGGTATTTTGTGGACTGGGGTATCTTTGTATGCCCACGTTATAAAAACATACAGTAATATGCCGATAATTACGCCTGCAATATATATCAATATTATTTTAATCATGGTTTCTCCGGCAACGATCGCCAGTGAGTTGCTCCAAACAAACCTTCTTTATTCACGTATATAGTAACGTTAATAAAGTCCTTGCTTCCCCTGAAATTTGGTATATATATCAAAATCTCACTCCATTTTTCCGGCAATCTATCTTTAACACTAATCCACTTACTCATGTGGTGGCTCTGGTATATCTATCCAGTGGGTTACGAAATTATCATCCCAAAACTCTTTTTCCCAATGTAACAAAACATCGCTGTACATTCCTTTTTCTTTTCTGCCAACTTTTGAAAAACGCTGAACATCCATGTGATAACAACACCCGTTATCTATTACATAAGTTAAATAATCACCATCTTCTTTTGGTAGACGATCTTTAACGCTTATCCATTCATTCATTTAGGTTTCTCCGGTAGCGGCATCCAATGGGTAATGTTTTCCCCTCCAGCATCCGAATAAACTCCACTTTCATCTTTGTGAATACACTTTGTTTCTTCAATCCAAATAAAAGGTATTTTTCTACCAGATTTAATGTGTTTTAAATATTCAAAAGTCAAAACTTCTTTATGTTTCTTTTTGTCTGGCAATCTATCTTTAACACTTATCCATTCACTCATGATCACTCCAAGAACTCGCAAAATCTGCTTTGTTGTCTTGATAAAATTTCTTGCACGCATCGAGTCCTTTTTCAACCAAAGGCTCATATTCTTTGCGCCAATCCCCGTCCAGAATTAGATATTTCATCTCTCTGCCGGATTCGTCTAAAGCAATACAAAGCGCTGTTTCGCACCCTGCTTTTCCAAAAATATCTCTTTGGCTTGTAAAACTAACGTAAAAGCGTTCTTTAATGTTGCCAAGCATAAGATTTCCTCTTGGCGATTGAATCCATTCAGTCATCATATTCTCCAAAATTGCAACCATTTTACCGACATCAGGAATATGGTTTCATCCATTATTTTCGTTATGATAATAGCTGTTATCATAACAACCAAGGCAATGTGGCCAATATACCGACAACTATGCCTAAAAAATAAGCACGCCAAGAAGCTGAATTGGAATATAAAAATTTTTTATAGTTTTTTGATGTGATTCCGGTGCCTTTTAAACAGTCGATCAACCCACATTCTCGTAATCGTTTCATCCTAGGACTTTCCATCGTTCCTCATGTCCATAAAGCTCTAAACCATTTTCCGAAGAGAGCAATACCATCATCAATTTCTTTTTCTTCTTCTTCAGTATAAATCCCTTTATCTTCTGCGATCAACTCCATGGCTCTATACATCTGAAATAAATAGTCTCTCCACTGGGCTGCTGTAATGCTTCCTGGATGTCCAGGATATCGCGCCATCTGCTTTAATACCGGCATCGCGATTTTTGCTATATAATAATCCAAACTCCATTTGGCTGTATCATCATAACCACGATATGCGCGCTGCCATGCCCATTTGAGACGATTTTTCCACGTTTTAATGGCATTAATTAATCTGCGTAAATTCCAATCTAGAATCATCATTCCCCATCTTTTTTTTCTGATACGTGTTCACACAACCGATCCAACAAAACCCAAACAATTATATTGCCTTCCCCGACTTCTAGGTGTTTAACTAATAATATATTGAGTAATTCATCGTTTGATTTTGTTTTGTATTCGTCAAGAGATTGTTCAAATGTATTTTTATCAGTCTCTAGAAGTTTTTTAAATATAGTTCTCATTTCTTCACCTTTTAGAAGGCCTCTCCGGCCTATCTGCACAATACTCACATTCCGGATCGCTGCGTTTCTTTTCAATCCATTCATCGCAGGTTGAGCAGAAATAACTATCGTGTGTTAAACAATAATCTATTTGATGACCGCTTAGAGCGTGGTGATTATGGGTTGCCATTCCTCGCTAACCTACACTTAATGAAAAACTGGACGCAGTGGGATTTGAACCCACGGATGCCGAGACGACGGTATATGTCTGAGCATCGACCACCGTCTTTATCGCCTTGTTACCGGCTCTGGTCTGGCTTAAGCCACTCGCCCATGCGCCCTATCATCCTTATCATGCCTAAAAAATCCCGTTTTGTATGCATGTTCTTGCGATATGTACACAAAATCGATGTTTTTGTTTATCTTTCGGCTCAGGTGGAATTGAACCACCGACCATTTCCTTATAAGAGAACCGCTCTAACCGCTGAGCTATGAGCCGTTTCCCCTATTTTTCAAGCCTTCCTTCTAGCTTCGACAACCGCCCATGAAAGTCCAGGTTGCTGTCTCTGATCTCTCTAATAATATCTCTTGTTCGTTCTGCCATCTTTTCATCGACTTTCTCGATCTTTCCGGCAAGAACATAAAACATCGCCCAACCCATTCCAAACACTGATAAGATAATCATTAAAACTTGATACCAAGCCATATTTCCCCTTACCTTTTAACCATAATTCACTCAATTTTGCCCCTATTTTCGACCATATTTCACTTCGAATCAATACGGATTCTTTCTTTGAGTGTGTAACGGTTACACAAATACCGCCGGCGAATTGGGAAACCGGCGGTAGAACCACCTATTTGATAGGTGGTTTTGGTTCTGGTTTTGGTTGTTTTGCCATATTTTCCTCTTGTTTTTTGTGGTAGCGCATTCTTTTGATGTTATTGTTGGATAACCAACCATCAATCATTTGCCGATACTCACAAAAGCAAGTATAACACATCCAATATTGACCAAAGCAAAAAAGCGCCCGGACTCTAGCCCTACAGAGCTTGCATCGTTCTTTTTTCATAAAGCATTGACTTAGGTAAACATAAAGAAAATAACAAAACTTAACAGAAAGCCAAGCATCAATACCGTTCCGATCATCTCTAATTGTTCGAAGCTAATCATCATTTCCATCCTTGCTGTGATTTCCAGCGACGATAGGCGTCGATATCCATCTCAGCGCTGCCGTCATAAATAGGTTTAAAGTGTGTAAATATCGTATATCTTAGAGAATCAAGCGCGTGGTCATTCTGCTTGAGCGGCTTGTCTTCCCCAAGCTTTACGCTTTTTGGATCCCAAGAATAGGTGCCGAACTCTTTGATCAAGTGCTGGCATTTGCGGCAGACCTTAAGAGTTCCGTTTGATAGAAACTTGCTCACATAACGAATGCCGTCGAGGACTTCGTTATTCGCGTCTACCAAATTTGTTATTCCGACCTTGTAGAGCTCTGCCTTGAAAGAAGCTGCGGAGGGATCGATGATGATCGACTTAACATTTCTTCCAGCAATAAATCTTCTAAGATCTTCAGCATATTCGGTATCTGTCTTTTGTCGCGTAAGTTCTCTAGAATCCCAGTAGTATTCATCTTCTACCCAAATGTTCGGAAAGTTTGACGGATCATAACCCACGAGTGTAAAAGCACACGGATTAGTAGTGCCGTAATCCACACCACACACATAATAACGGCTACTGGTAGGACTAAAATCCATGCAATGCAGGCTTTCATCAAAGAAATCATAAATAACACCTTCAGCCAGAACCCATTTACCTTCGATATATCGTTGATACCATAAACCTCGAAACTCAGACTTGAGGCTTTGTTTAAATTGCGAAGTAAGAGAAGGGTTATCCTCGAGGGTAAATTGAAACGTTCTGAGGTCAAGGTCTGCTTCCCTATCGATATAGTTTTTCTTTAACCAATGAAACGGGCTATCGGGGTTAGTTGTCAAGAAAAGCTTTGCACCTGGAACGCTTAATCGGGCAAGCAGCGTGACAAAGAAGCTTTCTGGGATCAGCGTTCCTTCGTCAACATATGCGCCGGCGTATGTATTACCGCGGATCTTTCCCTCAGCCCTTTCGTCGTTGGCCCCAAGCAATACGATCGTCCGTCGATACAGCTGCACTTCTTGCTTTCCGGCGTAATACCTAACATCGATACCGAGCAGCTCGAGCAACGGGTCGACAAAGTTTCTTTTGAGAGCGGCGTTCGTTTTACCTACAGCGATAAAGGTTCCGGGCGGGCCTTCAATTGTGAACCTTAAAAAACGCAGGAGAGCCGAGTAAGATTTCCCCGAGCGAACGGCCCCCTGCCATATATTGATACGGGCATCGGAGTGTCGAAAAGAGTCTTTTTGTTTAACTGATAGCGTTTCTGGGATCATAAACTAAATTCTTATCTTGACAAAGAAAGCATGTCAACATATTTCTTTATCAGACTCAACCAATGGAGTTAAGATGCAAAAGAAACGAATTTACAAAAACTTAACGATGCTTCCAGTAGAGGAGATAGATAAAATCAATCTTCTTGCAAGCGCGATATTTGCTGCACTTAGTGCGAATTTAAAAAAAGAGTTTCCTAAAGAATATACAGCGTCCTCATTTTATGAGATGACAGCGCTAACATTAAGCTCGATGTTTTTAGAGGTTTGTGCAAGGAACAAAGAAAAATATTTAGATACCATTAAGAAGGTTCATACGATTAATCTAAAAAGAATTAAGAAGGTTAATCCTTCATGAGCTTTTCGAAATAAGCTAAGAGCGCGGGCTTGCATGCTTCGAGCGTTCGAGGCTCTGGCTCGCGTTGATCTAATCTTTGTTTACCAAGCCAAATTAACATCATATTATCTTTATCTAATGCTTTCTCAAATTGTGCATTTCGTAATAAAGTATCACCACTTTGTTTCTTTTGTTGTGAATAGACCGAAAACTCTGTGTCTTTTTCTTTCTCACAACGATCATATAAAGTTTGAGGATGAATGCCCAAGCTGGCAGCGATTTCAACGCCCGAGCATCCGGCTTCTAAAAGCTTATCGACCTTTATCCAATCGACTGTCTTGGTGATTTGGAATCGTCTAGGTTTATGTTTAAGGTTTCTGGTTTTCAAGAGATACCCTGCTCGACGTTTAAGTCTCTTATTTCTACAACAAGTCTGGGATCAATCCCATATTGTTTGCGTTCATGTTTTTCTACTATTTGTGAATCATCTTTATAGATAATTCCTTTCATAGCGTTAGTAACTATATAAGCAAGATTATCAACATCCGGCCTTGTTATGTGTTTTATCATATTCCGATCCATTTGAACAGTACGCACTTTTGAAGTGTTCTTAGGAATTGGCAAATAAAACGAGTAAGTAACGATCACTGGCCCGGGGATTGGCTCTCTTGGGGCATATGCCTTGATCATCCATTGTAGCATCGTAAGATCGCCCTTTGATGGGTCATAAGCATGAGGACGTTTACAACGAAAAGCGAATTTAGTCTTTTTTTGTGGGGGTGGAATAATATGAAGGGTAAATTGAATGGGGGCTGTGATTTGTAGCATAACGTTTTTTCTTGAGTTAATTAAGGGATGCCACTAAATTATTTCTTTTTCAATAAGTTTTTATGGTGGTGGTATGGAATACATAACAGTCAAAGAAGCAGCAAATCTTTTAAATGTAACAAGACAGGGTATTTTTGCCGTGATTCACAAAGGTAGGGTTAATGGGGTCATTAAAAGAAACGGAAAGCTTTTGATCCCCTTTGATGAGCTCGATAAGTATGCTAAATCCAGATATGACAGAAATATCAGCTCAACAATCAACGGAGTTCCTATATTTCAAGAAGAAAGAGGGACAATCTCCGTACGGGATGCAGCTAAGCTTTTGGGATGTGACGTTCAAAATTTATATTATGCAATTTATAAAGGACATCTTTTCCCAGCAAAGTGTGGGAATGCCTTTGTATTAGATAAGCAAAAAGTGATTGAATACGGTCAGAGTGCTCACTTCATAGAAAACAAGAACAGACGTTCGGCTTAATAGTATCTATACGTCCGAATCCAAGGGTCTTGTTGTAATAGGGTGGATGCTCTTACCTTTCCACCCGTTTTCTTCTCAATTAGTCTAGCGATCTTCTTTGATGGTCTCTTTCCATTGACTACACTACAGACGGTTGAATTAGAGATACCCAAGAATCTAGCAAACTCTCTCTGAGAGATCTTATTGACCTTTAAAAAATCTAATAGCGACATCATTGGGGTATCTTCCTTTTTAGGGGCAAGATCTTAACATGTTCGACTTTTACAGGCAATTTTTCTTTTTTTGGGAAAGAGTGTTGACTTAAATAGTGTTCGACTTGCACAATGGTTGTCACATTCAAAGTAAAGGTGAATATGAGCTGTATAGAGAGCGAGAGATTCAATGAGTCAGTCTGGGAAGAGCTACAGGTTCTTTTTCCCCACACGCACGAAACATTTTCATTTACCGTACAAGTAAAAGATAAGCTTTACGATCTCTTAATCAACGAGTACGCTGAAGAATGTTACTACAATGGTGTTTCTAACACTATCATTAGGCTGATCAAAGGTCTATAAAATGAAAGATTATGTTGCACCCGATTGGTGGTATGAGCCACCATTCGATACTGAAGACCAAGTAAATGATTTAGAAGACAATATGAGAGAACGCGCTGAGCTAGAAAACTACCTTAGCGACTTGGCCTATGAAGAATATCAATCAACCATTTCTGGAGTATAAAGATGACGATGATGATCAAAAAAGAAGACTATTTTGTTGATTTAAAAGAAACTCAAAGTCTTTGTGAGTTATTACTACAAACTTCTCATTATGAGAAGCTTGGAAGAGCTGGGATTTTTGCAATTATACAAACCGCAAAATCTTTAGGCATTGATCCTCGCCTTGCTATTGGCGGAGGTCTATATTTTGTAAAAGGAAAAGTTGAAATGTCCTCACGTATGATGGCCGCTTTAATTCGAGCTAAAAAACATAGCATTACTCGAGACAGCAAGAGCGATGACACTATTTGCATTTTACATGGCAAGCGATCCGATACCAACGATTGTTGGACGGAAAGTTTCTCGATGGAAGAGGCCAAAAAAGCCGGTCTTTTAATTAAAAAACTGGATAAAAATACAGGTCGAGAAATTGATGGTCCTTGGAATTTATTTCCCCGGGATATGTTATATGCAAGAGCTTTATCACGACTTGCTCGACAGCTTTTTCCGGATGTTATTGGAAATTGTTATGTTGAAAATGAAATCGCCTTGGACCCCAATATTAAAGAAGAACCAACACAAGTACCCAGTCAACCCGAAATAATCGATTCTGGGGCAAAAGAAGGGCTTTCTAAGCTATTTGAAGAAATAGGCCCGGAACAAGAAAAGTTTCTTAAATGGGCGGGCATTAAAACCCTGTCTGAATTGACTACAGACAAACTTGATGCAGCCAAAAATGTACTGAGTTCTATTAAACGAGGAATTTTATTAAAGAAGGAAAGGGAAAATGACGTCACTAATACAGCGATCGCCCGAATGGCATGAGTTTAGACAAAAGCATATCGGAAGCTCCGATATTGCTTGCATTGCAGGATTAAAACCCTTTGGAAAGACAATCCATGACTTATGGCTCGAAAAAACCGGGCGTAAAAAACCAACCGAGGGAACGCCCGCAATGTTGAGAGGTATTGAACTCGAGCCAGAAGCTCGCAACGCCTTCCAAAGGGAAACGGGCATTATGGTCATGCCAAAGGTTTTAATCCATAAGGAATATGAATTTTGTGCAGCTTCTCTCGATGGAATTTCCTTTGATGAGAAGATCATCGCTGAGTTCAAATGCCCGACCGCTCGGGCTACTTTCGATCTTGCTAAGGAAGGCAGAATCGAAGCTTCCTATGAGTGTCAAATTCAGTGGCAGCTATTTGTAACCAATGCGGAAAAAGTTTTCTTTGCTGTTTACCATCCAGAATGGGGGTTAGCAATGATCGAAGTGAAACCCGATCTTAAGAAACAAAAGTCACTCTTAAAAGCAGCGATCGCTTTTTGGGATATGGTAGTCAACGATATCGAACCTGAAAAGGAAGAAAACAAGTTCCTAGAAATAGACACTCCTGAGTTCGTCATGGCAGCTGAGCGATGGAAGACTGCAAGATTCAAGCTTGAAGAAGCCAAGAAGGTAGAGGCCATGGCAAAAGAAGAGCTTTTGAACTGTACCGATGGCGGGAACGTTTGTGGTTCTGGTTTGAAGATTCAGCTTGTTGAAAGCTCGTGTGTAGATTGGGACGGAGTCAAACTTGCTTTCAACCTTGACGAGGAAAAACTAAAGCCATTTATGAAGTCGAAAGCCCCATATTTTAAGATCTCGTTAAGCAAAGATTAACTTTTAATGTCCTCGGGTTTCAGGAAAGGCTCGAGGATTTGCATGATCTGTTTCTTGATCTCTTGAGCAAACTTCGGATCAATTTCATCATAGCTCGCCCATTTTTCTGCATTGGTCATAGCGTTTTGATTCGCCACAAACGACGGGCTGAGAGGATACAATCCCCCGTTCTTCGCTCTTCGTAGCTTCCAGTTTCTATTAATCCAAGGCACGACAACGTCGATCTCTGGGATCTTGACATCGACCTCTAAATCGAAGATAGCGACGATGCCGGTTGCTGGATTTTGCTCACGATAATTTAAAATTTTCATTCAAAAGCCATTCTTAAATCAGGATATCCAAACATATCAATAACAGTATTTTCTTTATCAAACAAGCGCGAATATGTTCTTTCTCCAAGTTTTTCTCTAATTTCTTGTCGAGTGTAATTTGTTGAAAAGACTGTTGGATTTTGGCTTTCATAGCGTTTGTTGACTATTTCTAAAAAAACTTCTTGTCTCCACCCGGTTTGTCCTTGACCGGCACTTCCGATGTCATCAAAAATTAAAAAATCATGATCGCATTGATATAAAATTTCTTGATGCCAATCTCCTTGTTGCTCCATTGATTTTCTTATTCTTGAGAAAAAATCAGCTTCTCGAAAGTAATACATATCAGCAACTTTGTTATACATCCAAGCTAGCAACGCGGAACAAACATAAGTCTTTCCACAGCCTGGCTTTCCCATCATGATAAGCATTCCGTTTTTCGATTTCGTCCATTCATTTATTTTTGAAAGATCTTCTTTAGTTCCTCGAGCGTTGCAAAGACTGGCGCCGGCGAATCTTTGTCCAATAAGTCTTGCTTGGAGTTGGTAGACCCAGTTTGGTATCTCGTTGTTTTTTTCGTTTTGCATTTTTCTTCCTCAGCTTTTATGACCCAAGATATTAAGCAGCGATAGTCATTTCCTCCAATGATTTCCTTATAAATTTTCCATTCGCTTAAAATCCGGTAGCAGTTTTGGATCTTTTCAAGATTTCCCTTCATACGATCTTTTTCGAAGCTCTCTTTTTGCTTCGGCGTTAGCCAGATCTCTTTTGCTACTTCAATCTTTTCTTGGATTTCCTTTTCCCTTTTTTTGGGTAAGGGGGGTGTATCTTTAGATACAGGGATATCTGTAGATTCTTTATTTGGTATATTAGGTGCGCCACTGGGAACCGCACACGGTTTTACCGTGCACGGTTTTTCCTGGTGCGGTAAACATTTTTTGAATTCATCTCCAACTTCTTTAGATTCAAATAAATAATATTCATACGCGCCATGAGTGCCATTTGGATTACGTGTTTGATGACGATAGGCATAACCTTTTTCGATAAGTTCTTTTAAAATTCGCCAAATACGATCTTTGCAGCAATTGAATGTCTTTGTAAGTTCAGAGACCCTAACTTTCCAATCGTCCGGACGAGACATCAATCTAGCCCATAAACCGACCGCCTCTAAAGAAAGATCTGAATCCCACAGAGTATTTTTATTAAGAATTACATAGGGATTTGATCGATTGTGAACGGTACGGACAATGTTATCCATAAGATCTCCTTAATTTTCAGGAGACCGCTCGAGTCCTGTATTTCTTACTTGCTATTTTCTGCCGATCTGGCATAATGGTGAGCATGTAAGACATCTTACAGGACTGCGCTAACAGTCTCCTAGTTTTTTTGTTATATCCCCACTTCCTAAGTGGGGTTTTTTCTTTCAGGTTACGATCTCATCACAAAAAAGGCAAAATAAAATATTTAATCTTTCGAATTCTATTCGGAAATCAAAGAAAACACCTCTCTTTTGGCTTGTGTTTGATTTTTGGCTCGAAGAGGTGTTTGGTGTTGGACTAAGAAAGATAATTGATTGTAGATAAAAAGAAGCGGGTTTTAAAAGATCTACGACTTATCAGTAACACCCGTTCTAAAGATTTCAAGATGCGATAGCGCCTCGAGCATGTTGATTATTTCTTGATCGTGGGTCGCATCATGTTCAACGAAAACGCGTATCCTGTCTTTGAGAGAGGCATATTTGAAATTACTGATCGGCATGTTGTCGGATATCATTTTTTTGATATCGGAAGACAATTTTTCAAAATCTTCGTGCAAACCTTCGCAAGAACTTGCGTTGCTTTCCGTTCTCGTCACATTCAATTCAATACTCATCCAGCCCTCTAAAATTTAGTTTGCTAGAAAAGATTACTCGTCGATGTACTTTGAAACAACAAAAAATATTCCGAGGATGAAAGCAAATAATGAAACTAAAATCAAAGCTGCTGCAATCATTTTAATGGAATTGTTACCGTCGGAGATACATTAGCCGTTGGTGTGGCCGTGTCATCCACAACGTCACTCGCCTCGCCTTCTGTATGCACCATCGTAATTGTGTAAGTACAACTAGCTAATAACGGCAAAATAAGTAATATAAGCTTGTTCATCCTATTGACGAGGCGGAAACCCAGTTCTTTATGTCTGGGAGGAAGCCTCGCTCCTATTTAAAGTTTTGTTTAGTCTCGTTAGTTACAAGCCATCGCCTTTAGGCGAGGGTAGTTGATCAATTCACCTTAAACATTGAAAAGTTCGTCGTTGCAGCGGAACCTTCAATAGTGGCTGTTCCAGCTCCACAATAATATGTAATGGTTACCGTATCGCCAACGGCCAACTCAACGAGCGCAGAACAAACAAATTGATTGGCCGTAAAAGTTCCCTTGACTCGACTTCCATATGCTACAGCTGTTGCGTTTTTTTTAATAACTGATGTATCGCTATCATTGCCAATCGTTGCTGCAAATAATTGACTGTGAACAAAATAAATCCCAGCTACAGCACAAGTAAATGTAGATGTTCCTGAATTATATTGAGTTCCAGATTGGAATGATACCGTTGCAAAGGTTACAAGATCTTCGCTGCCGCCGGAAACGTTTTGATTACCACCGCTTTTATAAGCGCTAAAATAATATCTCAATGTAGTATTAATCGCGTTATTTGTAGCCATTTAGCCTTCTTTTTTGTTTAAAGATCATTTTGTCAGCACCGACAAATTGATCCTTTATAGCCCTGCCGATTCTCTTTCAGCGCGGTTTTGATATCCTGCTTTCGCTGTCTCTTGCGCGATGAGATCATCCGCATGCGATGGCATCTCGGTCACTTCAGGATCGTTCATTAATGCTGTTTCAAATTCTTTAACGGTTTGTTTTCTGCAATAGTCAATTTTGTTTTGCATTAAATACCGAAGATGAACTTCAGGATCTGCATAATATGCGTTAAGTGCTGCTAGTTCATAGTCTTGTAAATCTAATCCGCCTGTCCAGATCTCTTGATCGGCAGCAACCTTACGGTTTATGACTGGAGCTTCTGGGGATGGTAAGTTGTATGAGCTAAAAGCAGGGAGTGCGATGATTGCAGGAATGACGATAGCAAGATCGACGCTTACTTTTGTTGCTTGACTTGCTTTATAAGAATCGAACCAATCTTTTAATATCGTCTTAACTGCTCTATTAATCATTCCTTTTAAAGCATCTTCTGCCCATTTGCGAGGAGAAACTAACAAACAGTGTTCAGACGCTTTTTGATCGATGCTAGATATTTTGAAACCACTTTCACAAAGTTTTGCCATTTTTTTCTCCTTAACATTCTAGTTGGAAGTTGAGCCACGTTTGTGGAGTTCCTGTTCCGTCCGATGTAATACTACAATTTTTTGATGCAGAACCAAAAGCAACGCATTCTGCATATGAAGTGTCTCCTGCTGTCATATCCGCCAAACAAGTACAAGTTATTCCAAAATAATTAGCATTTACTAGAAGGGAATGATCTCCTGTATAAGTTCGGTTTGTAGTATAAATCCGGATTTGTGCATAAGTATTTGTATTGTCAGCCTGAATTCCTACGTGAGCTGTGATTCTATATCTTCCTGTAACTGGAGCTGTAAATGTGTTGCTTCCGTTGTAATGAGACCCTTGATCAAAAATTTCTGTAGTACAGTTTATAGTAACAAATGTACCATCGCCTGTAATGCTTGTTTGTGCATCCGTATGTAAAGCTAACACGGCTGGTGTTAATGGCATCGTGACAGAGCCAGCATTCACCGCTTTAAATAGCAATCCTGATGCTGATGTGATTGAATAATCTCTTGTTCCACAATAATTGAAAACGCCTGTTGCTCCGGTTGAATTTCCGATCGTGATGTCATGCGCAATTGTATTTACGCCAATTTGTATTACACCAGTCCCGCTTTCTAGTGCGATCGAGGTAGCGCCTGTTCCACTTCCAATGGTGATGGTTTTATCTCCTGCACCTCTTGCAATATTGACTGTCGTATTAGTAGCATCACCGCTAATGGCGATTGTTCCAGTTCCAGTTGTAAGATTAAACGCCCCGTTGGTATATGTAGCAACACTGATGCCAGCTGATCCCGATTGTATAGTTGTTCCAGATGTCGTATTTATCGATCCGACTGTTACAGTTTTTGCCGCAGGTCCTGTACCTAAAAAAACAGTTGTAGCCGCTGTATCTCCAGAAATATTTACGTTCCCAGTTCCAGAATTTAGAGCTATTCCCCCTGATCCAGATTGAATTGTCGTTGCCGATGCACCATTGGTTGATCCGATTGTTGTAGTGTGCACATTAGCACTAGCCCCAAAAGAAGCTCCGTTTACTCCACACTCTACAGAAACTAGAGAAGTTGAATTAGTCGACCCAATATAAACAGCTTTTGCACCCGCACCTGTTCCTACTCGGACAATATTCCCTGTTGCATCTGTCGAAAGATTTAAATCGCCAGTTCCAGTAATTAATCCAAGAGTTGCATTTGTTGTTGTCCATGCGCAAGCGGCATTTCCACTATTTATATTAACAGCCGTTGCTCCAGTGATGTTACCAATGGTAATTGCTCGTGCTGCTACTCCTGTTCCAATGTTAATGGCTCCAGATGTTGCATCGGTGCCGATTGAGACGGTTCCACCATTTAATGTAACGTTGGCGGCTAAAATTTGATTCGACCATGCATTGGTTGTTGGCATAATTTAACTCCTTAAGCAACCGTTATATTTCCCATCATCGATACGCAATTGTATTCTGACGATGCACCTGCGACGACACAAACCAGTTCTACAGAATCTCTGATTGCAGTTGCCTCGATGTATCCTCCAACTCCTGCAGTTGACGAATTAAGGCCTACGTGGATTCGTTGGTTCGCATTCTGAGCAATCCTCCATCCTACAGCGGTATTGATACCCGTAATTCGGATTGTATCTCCGATCGCTGCCGTTGCTGGAAGCGTCATCGTTAGGAGTCCGGCTTTATTTGCGATATAGCTTTTATTAACAACTGCGGTCGCATCAACTGTTGTCACAGCCCATGTACCGCCGCCGCTTCCTTCCCATGAAACGACACCAGCTCCGTTAGTTGTGAGAACTTGTCCGGACGTTCCGTCAGCTGTGGGGAATGTGTAGGCGTTGTTAAATGTAATTGCTCCGCCAGTAGTAACCTTGAAACGATCTGTTCCGCTAATTAGTTTTGTGGCTGGATTAAATCCGGATGTTAATACAAAACAACTGTCAGTTCGGCGACTGCCCATCATAAAGGTTCCAGCACCAGACGTATCGAAACATATTTCTGTATCTCCGCCACCTATTTCTGTTCGTTGATTAATACGAGTTGATGAGTTTGCGTTTGTGGTATCTGGATTATCTATTTCAAATCCAGTCACGTCTGCAACATTACTGTAAGATTGAAGCATAGACTTTAGATATAAAGTTGCTGCTTGTGCTGCATTAATTGTTACTATATCATTAACACCAAGAGATACTCCCGAAGAAAGTTTAAAATTATCCGAATCCGAATTATCTAATCCCATCGACCAAGTATTTGCACCATTAACTATAAAAGATGCAACGGCATCCCCCGCTGAAGATCCTCCGACACGAATATTTAGATTAGCTCTTGAGCCTGCATTTGTATTGTCTGTATTGAAAATCTCGCTAGCTAATGTTCCTCCAACCAAATTCCAGCAATCCGAAACGAGAATTTTATCAGATCCTCCAGCGACCGTTGGAGTTCCTGTTCCAAAAGTGATATCGCTAGCTGTGGTAATAGAGACATAAGTATTTGTCTCTAATACATTCGAATACGCAAGTTTATATTTATCACTATCTGAATTATCTAGTCCCATTCTCCAGCAATTTGCCGCTGTATTTGTGATATCAGAAGCAAAAAGAACTGTAGGATCTCCAGCACTAGCTCCGCCCGTTGCTATTGTTAATGTGGCGAAACTGTCTGCTGTGTTAGATGAATTTCCAAATAACGCAGAAACGTATGCGCCACTCAAAGACGCAGTATGATCTAAATATTGAATCGGAAATGAAGCTGTAGTCGAGTCTAGCGTGAATAATTCTGTTCCTGCACTAGGAGATGCCCCAGTTGTGATCTTAATTTTGTCACTATCTGAATTGTCGATACCAAAACTATAAGTACCAGCACCAGATACTAATAAATTTATATATGGATCTCCACCAGCGGCACCGCCCGATGTAATTTGAGCACGTGCATTGCTTGCGGCGTTTGTGTTATCAGTTTGAGTTATGCTGAAAGTTTCAGATGTTCCAGCAGTTGATTGAGTAAAGGTAAAATCACCTTTAAATGGCGAGTACATTGTGATGCTAGCTGTATTTCCGGCTCCAGTAACTCGAATACCACTTGTGCTAGGCGTAGCTTGACCATAAACATTAAGAATACTTACGAGAGGAACCGCATCGCCTGCGTCTGTATGAAACGTTGTGGGTACAGCTGAACCAGCCTCTAGGTTGATAGTTCCGGCTCCGTTTGTTATTGTTACAGTACCGCCAATGGATTTTAATGTTGCTGGTCTTAAATAAGGATATACAGCAGAACCGATGAGCAATTGACCGTTCGTTGTAATTTGCGCTGTTTTTGTTCCATTGAAACAGACGTTTTCGGAAAACATCGTGCCATTACTAAATCCTGTTGCCATATCTATCCTTTAAATGTATAAGTTAAAACAGCCAACCAATTGATTGTTTGTCCCGCTGTGCCAGTAACACGCACAACTAGATTTCCTGCACTGGGGACAATATCAAAATCGCAACCGGATAACGCGCCTTCTTCAAATTCATCGGAAGATTGCGTACGAATTTCAACTGATGTTGTTCCATCGGTTCTAAAACAAGCCGTAACATCATATCCAACACCTAGACTGGAGGTGCTAAATCCAACGATCTCAATTTTAAATAAATAAACGCCGGGTGTTGATTCAAGATCAAAGGTCAGAATGTCCGCTGTAACTGCGCCGATCGTTTGTCCTGTTCCTTCAATCGCTGCACTTTGAGCAATTGTTAATGTATTTGTCGCCGGATTGCCAGTTACGTAGATCCCTGTTCCACCAACAACGAATATATTTTTCGCAGCGTTTGGGCCAACTGCACCACCGGCATTTCCTGTTAAAGTTTCGACTTGTCCGCCAGGATTCGTAGATTGCTCGAATGCGTCTAATCTATGAGTAAACGGATTAACGGTAAATTGCATAAGTTCCTCATTTTATTAGACGTAGGTGAGCGCTGCTCTATTGTTCCAAATAAATTCAAAATCATTGGAAGTTGCGCCCGAAGCGTTCACAGGCCACAGTATTGACGTAATATTATTTGACGCGTCATATGTACAGTAAAATATTTGCCATAAGGCTGCAGATGTAGCGGTTCCTGGTTTGGCAAATCCTGCATATCGAAGGTTTGTTGTTCCCGGGTAATAATCACCACGAAATGTTGTCCAGTCTCCCGATGTGGGAAGCGCACGCGCTTGAGAATCAAGCTGCATTACTGGTCTTGTTGACCGTGACATGGAAGAACTCCTTTGTTAAGGGCACGCTAAATGCGGCACACGTCAAATAAAATTTTCTCTTGACTTGACTATACTAAATTTAGTTTACTTTGTTAAGTAAAAGATTTACTTTTTTTGGAGGAAACATGCCTATCTTTTCGATCACAAATCTTAAATTAGCGATTATGAATGCAGATAAAACTCGAGGGATTTCTATTGAATATCCTAATGACATGGGACTAGGAGAACTCTTAGATAGAACGAATGAACTACGAGAAGCTGTTTTAACCAGCATAGAAAATGAAAAGAAAAATAAAGAACAAGAAGATTTAGAGAAAACAAAACTCGAAGAAAAATCTGAGTAAATAGAATTCACCGCCCCAACAATCTGTTAGGGCGGTTTTTAATATTAAACGATAGCTCGACCTAGCCAGAATGTACCATTGTACGTTACTGTCAAAGATTTATAAGCCGAATTGATTACATATGTTGCAGCAGAAGCTCCGCCAGCAGCGACGTTGCTACCATTTCCATTAACAGTGATTGCACCACCGATAGCAGCTTGTCCTGTACCGTCTTGAATGATATATGTTCTTCCAACTTCTGGAGCCGCAGGAAGATCGATTTGCAATACCCCTGCAGTTGTATCCGTGCTAATAAAATAATCTGTTCCCAGCGCAGCATATGGTGTCATAGCATGCGTGATCGGACCAGTTACTTTTTGGATTTGTCCAGAAGCAATCGATACAGCACCTGTACCCGCTTGAACAGTTGTCAACGAGGCTCCGGTTGTCGAACCGATCGTTGTCGTATGAGCGATAGCGTTAGCACCAAATTGCATAGCGCCTGTTCCGCCATTGACAACAACCGATGTTGCGCCAGTTGCGTTACCGATGGTAATCGTTTTGGCAGCAGCATCTGTACCAAGGTTAATAGCCCCTGTGCCCGTTACCAATCCAAATGTTCCGTTGGTTGTTGTCCAAGCACACGCACCCGTTCCGCTATTAACGTTGACGGCTGTAGCGCCAGTGACGTTACCGATGGTAATCGTTTTAGCGGCAGCGTCTGCACCGAGGTTAATAGCCCCTGTGCCTGTTACTAATCCGAATGATCCATTGGTTGTTGTCCATGCGCAAGCGCCTGTTCCACTGTTTACGTTAACAGCTGTAGCACCTGTGACGTTACCAATCGTTACTGTATGGGCAATTGCATTGGTACCAACATTAAGTGCGCCTGTTCCGCAATCAACTACGACAGAAGTTGCTCCCGTTCCATTACCAATGGTGATGGTTTTAGCAGCAGCGTCAGCACCGAGATTGATAGCGCCCGTTCCAGTGACTAAGCCGAACGATCCGTTCGTTGTAGTCCATGCACATGCACCAGTTCCCGAGTTAACATTAACTGCTGTTGCGCCTGTAATGTTACCAATAGTGATTGTTTTAGCAGCAGCATCAGCACCAAGGTTAATAGCACCGGTTCCTGTTACCAATCCAAATGTTCCGTTGGTTGTTGTCCAAGCACACGCTCCTGTTCCGCTATTTACGTTGACGGCTGTAGCGCCAGTGACGTTACCAATCGTTACAGTGTGAGCGATGGCGTTTGTGCCAACGTTTAATGCACCAGTTCCACAATCGACGACGACAGAGGTTGCTCCTGTTCCGTTGCCGATAGTGATTGTCTTAGCAGCAGCGTCAGCACCAAGGTTAATAGCCCCTGTGCCTGTGACTAAGCCGAACGATCCATTCGTTGTAGTCCAAGCACACGCTCCAGTTCCCGAGTTAACATTAACTGCTGTTGCGCCTGTAATGTTACCGATCGTTACTGTATGAGCGATGGCATTTGTGCCAATATTCAAGGCTCCAGTACCGCAGTTGAACACCAAGGAAGTCGCACCTGTGCTATTTCCTAGAGTGATTGTTTTTGCAGCGGCTCCTGTTCCAATGTTAATAGCATTGGCAGTGGCATCTGATCCAATATTTGCTACACCACCTGTTTGAGTGAAAGCGCCGTTAACCGTTAAGCCGGCCATTGTCATAGTGCCAGTTGAATCGATACGAAATACCTGAGCAGGAGTACTGCTTTGGAAAGATACGCCATTAACACCAGCAGCATCTCCCATTTTTAATACGATATCTTGTCCAGCAGGGGCGTTTAATTGTAATGGCACGCCTGCACCAGCCGTATAAATTGGACTTGTGACAGAAGTAGCCAATGTTATTGCTGGATTAAGATTGAAAGTAATCGTTCCAGGAACGCCTGTCGTTCCTACGTTTGTTCCACCAGCAAGAGTGATATTACCAGCAATAGGCGAAATAGCTCCGCCAGCATCGCCAGTTAAAGTATCTACATCGGATGCTCCCGGCGAGGAAAGCGCCCAAGTTGCCGCGCCAGCGACAATGCTAGTTAATGTCCATGCTTGATTAGTCGTGGTTCGAATCCAAACGGAACCGACTTGATAATTTAGATCTGTTGCGGCTGGTGCTCTATTAGCAATAATTGGTAAACTTACCATTTGTTGCAGTGGAGATTCCAAGCCATATGCGTTTCTATAGTTAGCCATTTACCCTCCTACAAGTAAATATTTTACTTGTCCTCATTTTATCAACAAATTCTTTAAGATAGAGTTAAATCAAAGTGGTTGCATACAATGGTTGTCACCAAAGAAAAGGAGAGCTTATGGATTGGACTTCTATAGCGACGGGAGCAGCAGTAGTAGGTTTGGTGTACACAATATTGAGGAACTTCAAAATCGACATCAATAAACGATTCGAGTCTTTGGAAAAAGATCTTCGCTCAATCGATCAACGACTTACAATTATTGATCAACGCCTGTCTAGGCTAGAGATTTATTTATCTGACAAAAATGGGAAAACAAATTAAACAAGGAGACCTTTATGGAATGGCTTAAAAAGCATGCCGACACGGTTGTCATTATGAGCGCAATATTAAGTTCTTTTCTTTGGATGACCGGTAAGTTTAGCGATATAGACAAACGATTTAATGATATCGATAAGCGTTTAGTCCGCATCGAAACAGTTCTCGTCATGAAAGGAATTATGCCAACGGAGTTAGCTATCAACCATGCCAAAGAGAATTCGAAGTAAACGAATAGTTGTTGAGGTTACCGATGAGATGTTCGATGATATTCATAAAACGGCTAAAGAACTGAATATTACGATGAGAGCGTATATTTGGAAACTCACGGTGCCGGATTTGTTAATGAGAAAGAGACTTAGGGAGGAAAAATGATGGAAAACAAAAAAATTATGTGGGAACCACTAGTCTCGGCTGGGGCCATCTTGATCAGTATCTTTGGGATTATGCTTCCGTTATTTATGCATATGGACAATAAGACTGATAGAAAAATAGAAGCTATGAACGCGCAGATTCAAACCATTCACAATGAAATTTCGACAGAAATGAAGGATTTTCATGGAAGATTATGCAAAATTGAAGCGGAGAGAGGAAAATGAGCTTTTTATATGAGGAGTTAGAGTAATGCTATATTTATTTTCAATGTTAATAACTATGCTTTTTATTTGTTATGCTTCATCTCGTTAAAGAGGAAAAATGGTTGATTTAACTTTTGTAATTATTGTTTGGTGGTTAAAACTATGCGTCATAGGACTGGCTATAGGATTAATTATTGCCGCTTGTACTGGATCTATTTATAAAATTTTCAACTTTCTATCTGAGTGTAAGGCAGGATGGAAGACGAAAGATCAGGATGCTCTTTAGCCCATTCTTTGGCATGATTATCAAAATTTATTAGTGTGTTCTCAATAGCTTTAATATTTCCGGATCTTGAAGCCCTCAAGAAATTTTTTACATCTCTTGTTCCTTGAGGAGATGTCAACATATAACCTCTAGCAAATTGAACAGCACCTTTACTAACCTTGTATGGCAATACAAGAGGAATTCCGAGTAATTTTAGAGCTCCACCAACGATCATTGATTTAACTACATCCGAAGTTCCAACTTTTTCTATAAGCTTAAGATTTTTTTGAGCCTTTTCAAGATCAGAACCAATAGATTGCATGCGTTGATAAGCATCTTCGCCAATTTGTCGCTTAAGACCACGAGATTTTCGCTCGTTCTTCATGAACTTAGATAGTTTTTTGATATCGAGACTTCCGTCAGTTTCTAGTTGTTCCATTAGTTTTTCAAAATTTTCAAGTTTGCGTGCTTCTGAATATTGTTTATTACTAAACTTGAAAAGATCTGAAAATTCTTTCGGAGCCTGATTTTCAAAAGTTTTCTCTATAGAGTCCTTTAATCCTTCATAGAATTTAATAGTTTCCGGACGCTTTCCAAAAACAAGATTTGTCTCATAGATTTTTGACATATCTTTGTTGATATCACGAAATTGATCAATTAATGTTTTGGCCGGATAAAAACGAGTTCCTCCTTGTGACGTATCATAATGCTTTAGGAACTCATCAATCTCTTTAAGAATGGCTTCTTTTTCTGATGAAGGTTTAGGCACTTTTAATATTTCGTTTCGATAGTTATTTAGATAGTCAGATATCTCTTTAGATTCAAGAGGATTAGGAATTTTCTCTGCAAGTTTGGTAACTTTATTAAGCATTGCAGAATTGCGCGCATCAACATCAATGCCTTGTTCAACAGCTTTAGAAATTGGTATTTCCGTAGATTTAATTTCATGGATCAGTTTTTCTGATTGATTGGCGAGACTTTCCTCGGCTTTTTGAATTGTTTTAGCCGTAGCAATTGGTTTCATTTTGCCAAATTCTTTACCTTCTCTTTCGACAACTTTAGGTAAAACCAATCCAGAAGGAGCTGTAACTTCTTTTTTAGCAAGTTTACTAAGATTTGCCGCAATGTCCGGGCTAGCAAATGTCAAAAGTTCTGCTAGGGATTGTGCAATAGGACCACCGCCTAGTTCTTCTGTTGTTTGGCCAGCAACGCTTGCTAAACCGCCCTTGGCAAGATCGAGCGGACTAACCATGCCGAATGCCGCTTGTCCGCCTAAACTCTCACCTAGACGCTTTGTATAACGTCCACCAACGGTTTGAGGTTCTTGAAATCCAAACATTTCTCTAAGATTTTGTGTAGTAGGTAGTGAACCAAACTGTGGCGCTAAATCTTCGCCCTGTAACCATGGAAGCAATTCTTCTGGCGCTTCTGATTCAGCTTTTGCAATTGCTTGCTGTCCAGGAGTCAATGGTTCACGTTCCATTCCTGTTGCGCGCTCAATTAGTGAACCAACATTGCCATAAGCTCCTAATAAGCCAGCAAAAGGAGATAATAAGGCCTCTTTAGCAACTTCTTTTCCTGTTGATGTTATCGGAGTTGGCTGACTAATAACTTCGCCGAATTCCGGAAAAGAAGAACCTTCTTGTGGCGCTGTATTTATAGAAGATTGCGCTGGTTCAAAAGATTCAGAACCAATCAATTCACCAAATTGAGGAAAGCTCATCGGTATGGTTTATATCCTGCTTTAATAGCTTCTTTTTCTTGTTCTTTCGATATTCTTCTTATTTTCCCAGCTGGGTCTACAAGAACTACAAATCCAGGAATATCAATATTTTCAGAACCTGATATCTTTGATAAATCGGAAAAATACTTTTCTCGTAATGGTCGCATTATTTCATTAGACTTTTCGTTAACAAGTTGATTGATATTACGTGGGCGACCCAAACCTTTTGCATAACGATCTTTCATAATTTCATTGTATGCATCTAAACGAGCTCTTTTTCCTAAAAGAGCTAATTTTTGAGATCCTAATAATGCAAGATTAGCTTCTTTGCTTTTACCAACACTAGCATAAGCATTTTCAAGCAACTGAATCTCATAATTTCGAACTTGACTACCAAATGCGGTTTTTCCTTCAGCAGCTATGAATTTTTTAACTCCTGCACGCATTTGCGCAGCATTCTTGCTACTAATAACGTCGCCAAGAGTTTTAGCAAATGGATTTTCAGATTTTACTAAAGCCTCGGCAAATTTATCTTTTGTGCTTATATTTTGTGAAGCCGCTTGCATTTCTTCAAAAGCTTGTTCTTCTTCGGGAAGTTTTATAGCAAGTGTTTGCATTTCTTCGCCGAATTTTTTGGTCGCTGTTTCGGCTGTTTCTATACTTCTAGCTTCTGCTTTTTTTGACTCTGCTTTTGCTCTATAAAATTGAGCTAATGAGGCTGGGTCTACTTGTGCCGCTTGTTCGGGTGTCATTCCGCCTTCAGGAAAAGCTTGAGCCATCGCCGAAGATTGCATTCCTTTCATCTGTCTTTCTAAAAGCATCTTTTGTAATGCAGATTGTTGCGATTGCAAATTTTGAATGCCCGCTCCAACGCCTTGTCCTAAGGACGATCCAATCAGCTCAGATAGTGAAGGTTCGCGAGGTAATATTTGTACCATAAAATCTCCTTATCCTGTTGGTCCAGCTGCTTTCGGTGCAAATTGTTTTAGCATCGAACTAAGCATAAAGGTTGATGGTAATCCACCAATAGCTCCACCTATTCCTGCACCGATTCCAGGCATCATAGATCCCAAAAGCCCATAATCTCGATGAGCAGGTTGATAAACATTCTCAAACGGACGAGCGCCTAGACCCATTCCCAGCATATTCGATAATTGACCCATGGCGTTTTGTTGGAGATTCGCTCGCATTGCGGCTAAATTTTCGGACAATCCTGCGCCAGCCTGTCCAAGTGTTTGGCCAAAAGCAGATGATCCTTGAGCGCCAGAACCAATACCGCTAAATCTTTCTGCGATACCGGGAACGATTTGCTCATTGAACTGTCTCATGGCTGGTGCTTCAAATGCCTTAAAGGCTTCGGGGCTTCCCGATAATATCTGTGATAGATTGCCGAATCCTTGGGACATCGGCCCTTGCATTTGAGAGAGCATCGAATTCAAAATATTCATTTGCTCCGGCGACATCGTCGGTAGCTGAGTCGTCTTTGCTTGATGTTGTTTGCCTACTAAAAAGTCCCAGAAAGCCATACGTCGCCTATAAAATATTTTCTTTACTATAACACGTTTTGATTGCTTATACAATTTCTATGTAAAATAAATATTTTGTTTTGCTAGCCTAGCCCAAAAGAGGTATCTATGACCAATGTTTATCAAGTGACTACTGGGAATTGGCTCCCAAGCAGTAAGAAAATATTTAATACCATTGAAGAATGTCAGGAGCACATCAAAAAAATTATTGCTCTAAAGTTAGACTGGATCAATGACACGCATATCAACGAAAGTTGTCGAATCACGATGATCAACACGAAAGATCTTCCGGAATATAGAAAAATATTTAAAGAAAGTGATAAGATTAAGGAACCAAAATTCTACAAAAAGTTCAAAAACAAAAATTTAGACCCCAACGCGCCACAGGATCAAAAGAAAAGGTCGAAAGGTAAAAAGACAGGCACCACAGAAGAAAAACCGATTGTAGGGGAAAAGAAAGCGTAATTAAAAGAGGGACGGCGAAAAAAGGAAAGTGGTGGTCATGGATGCTCTTCGTCGTCCCATTTTGAGACATTATCCATAAACACTTTTTTTTACAAATTAATTCTTCATGTATTCCATAACGACGAGTCCGTATTCGATAATCGGAGCTGCTGCCCCATTAACGATGACGATATTTGTGGTAGTGGCATCTATTTGGATTTGTTGGGTAGCTGTAGTGGCTGACACCCGAGGAATGGGTCGATAATCCCCTACTTTCGTATAACAGGTTCCGTAAAGACGTGTTAACTGGGTCAGCGTTACCCCATGTGCGATATTTAAAGTAGCGCCGGCATTGATGGAACCGAACGCAAAGCATTTCCGATAGATTTGAATTTTCTTCTGAGGATCGATACTCCCATAGACGCCGAAGAATTGCTGGCCATTGATTAACTCTATATTCTCGTAGTCGGCGATATCTTTAGCGTTCGTTGAAACGGCGAGTTTTTGATATAAATCTGTCAATTGCAGCAAAAATTGTCCGAAATCTTTTGAAAAGGTGACGTTTTCTTGGACTCGAAAAGAAATACTATTTGTGGGAGCCGACGTAGACATTAGATCACCGTATCATAGCTGAACAAACGTCCACTTGGAGCCATCCAGAAATTAATCGCATGTAATACGAAATCCGACTGTTCCGGATCTGCCTCTTTATAAGTTTCTGGTGTAGTTCCTTGGGCAGTTCTCATTTGGTTTTCTGATAGATAGATATCCATCTGCAAATATTGTCCCATCACATCAGGATAAGCTCGCTGCCAGATCTTATTAATTGAAGCTGTGATTCCGTAATTTTGTGTGGTCGAAATGACAAAACTTTGGGCTGCTGAGTCATAAGAATCATCAACATAGATATCTACTGTAAACGCACCTGCTGCTGTTTTTTCGAGATAAAAATCGGCATAGTTTGCTCGGACTTTTTGTCCTGCCGCATAGTATGGATTAAATCGTTTGGTCGATATCTGGAAGTTGCTGAGGATTGTAATCCTTCCACCAACGGTATAAGCAGCCATGGCGGTAGTATCTATATCTACTTTAAAGTTATTTGCATCCACGATTTCTATAACTTTTCCGACAAGGTCATTGATTCCTGTCATGCCATAGACTTCCGTAAACTTTACGAATGTTCCATAAGGATTGATGCTCAGATTATGGTTTGGACAAGTAACTTGAGCTTGAGCTGCCTGTGTGATTGCAGTGATATATAAAGATTTATCATTAACAGTGCTTTGATCGAGGATCATTACAAAGCCCTGCTGATTTCCAGCAACAATGGATGGAAAATCAGCTTGTTTTAAACCAGAACTCCAAGTAACGCCAGACCCGGCACTTTCCCATTTAAATGTTGCCGTTGCCCACGTCAGATCGGTTGTAGATTGGTAATATCCGAGACATGTATAGCTATCATCATAAAACGAATACGCACCATCGAGATAATTTAAAACGAGCATCCGATTGGGAAATGTTCCGTTTTGGTCATCATTCGGAAATATCCAATAACAGAATTGCCAGAAGTAATCGCGAATGCCATATACCCGTTTAGGGCCATTGTTTTGATTGTGAAAGTCAAAAACCTCTGTTGGGATTTTTAGGTCGATGCGATCTACGGTTACAGAATCTGAGCAAATAATTGCTGTATTTCCAACGGCAAAAAGACCTTTGTCAAAACCAATGACCGAATGAGTTGATTCACATCCCCATTGATTATTGATGCGCTGCCAAGCAAATGGCAATGTCTCGTTACCGGTATAAAATAATTGCCACGTGGAGCGCTCAAAGAACACGATCAGAGTATCTTTATAAAATCCGCAGGAAATGATCTGTTCAGCCGTGGGAGCGTCGATATATCCGCCTAATCCAACAGTATCGCTTTGCCACGCAGTAACTGTCGTTGGATCGCCATTCTGTGACCATCTAGCTCGTTGCCTATAAGTTTTGGATACTCCGCCCTCTGTTTCTAACGTATTCAGCGCAACTACTCGGTTTCGATAAGAAACCAGCAATAAACATGAATCTAAAAAATTGGTCGCTGCTGCATTTGTTCGAGGACGAAAAATCGTCCATCCTCCGGAAACCCCAGGTGTCGGTGGAACTGTAGCGGTTTCATCATAATATCTTATTCGATCCGCTCTTACATAATTTACAGCCCAAAATTTATTATAATAATTCCAACACCAGAAAAAATCAGAATCGGTACCTGTCCAAGAAATGGCTGTGCCAGCGGTGTCATAAGAGATATCAATGAATCGGGCTGCAGCATTGTAAAAAAGATTGACTTTAACAGTATCGAATGACTTTGTGTCTTCTCGATTGATCGCTGTAGTTTCTTCGGTTGGAAGTCCCATCACCGGACGACCTGTAAAATATTCAAAATCGACAGTTACAGCTAAAACACCACCAGCATAAGGAACAGAAATAGCCCCAGTCACATAATCGATTGTTCCAACGAATGCACCTGATGTTAAACTGCCAGCGCCATTATCCGTATAAATCGCTGCTCCTATCGTCAAAATGACACTTCCCGGAGAAACACCCAAGGCAGCTGCCGGAACCGTAGTAATCAAATTTGCCGTAAAAGGCGATGCCGCGGAATTACCTAAAGATTGTCCACTGATTCGCTGGACGAGCCTTCCTAGGTATTTATTGCCCCATCGACGCGTGATCCTTCCTTGATAGAGATAGCAATTCGTCATATCTGGGAAAGCATCATCCGGCAAAAGAAACGGTTGCTTGTCTCTTTCGACGCCTTCACTGATAGGAACAATTGGATAAGGTTTAAAGGTCATTTATCCGCCGATTTGTAATACTACAAAAGAAAATGATGTTGGATCTTGTGTACCATTAACTATTGGATCAATAGTTGTAATAACAAATCTATTTGCGTTTGTTATTTCGTAATTACAAACTAAACAGTTCGGTGGAGCGGGTCTTCTTGTGGAAGATACCAAGACTACATAATTTGCGCTTGTCATTGTGCCAGCAGGCATATCAATCTGGAATGTTCCTTGGCCTGTACGAGCAGTGGCGGAAATATTCCAACTTTGAGAACCAATGATCGCTCCTGCACCACTCACATATCCAAAAGCCTTGATTGCGGACAATGGCATTAAGGCTCCGCTACTATTAGCGCGATAAAATCCTTCTACTCTTTGTCCTGCGACGAGTTCTTTTGCATAAAAAGAGCCTTCATTGGCAGCCGTGGCTGGTGCAGCCGTTGCCGCGTTGACCATTTTGGTTGTAATGATTGTATGTTTACCTTCATCAGCAGCAGCAGTGAGATATCCAAGAGTTGCAATGAGAGGTAATGAGTTATCAAAATTGACGTGGTTCAATCCAAAAAGGGTATTGCAACCTTGAAAGTTTCCCAACAAATCGGACTGGCTTTGTGATAAAAGATTGGTTGGCTGCGGTATATTAGGTTGATAAACCATAGGGCCTCAAACTGTTGGTATTCTATTGCTATTCCAATAAAGGTTTTCGCTATAGATTGTTGATGTTCTTTGTGTTTTTATTTGCATCATCGTTTTACGTTCAGCAAGATTTAATTGCTCTTGATACAAAGGCAAAAGCAATCGATAGTTTTCCATTTCTAGAGAATCAACGAAGATCTTGCAGGCTGTTCCATAGGCGAGTAATTGAAAATAATCATTCAATAAAGGAACGGCATTAGGATCGATTGTAAAGTTGTATTCTTCAGCAACTCCAGTGGCTGGATTGATAGCGAACGGCTGAATATAAGATTGCAACTCTATTTTATACGCTTGATCGGGCACTGGACGAAGGGTGAATTGATTATCGTAAAATAACATGCCCAATGGTCGTGAAGGTGTATAAGGAACATATTTAGCAACGATCTGTGTGCCATTTGGCACGGGCAATGTCCATGTAACGCTAATTGCACCTGTCCGATAGTTAATCGTTCCTGTAGCATCGCCGATAATCGTTCCTGATCCATTAAACGGGCTATTTGGGACGTCTCTAGCGGTTTGTGTGACGTTATTGGCAGCAACAAAGGAAAGAAGCAGATTGCCTGTTAAAGAGGGATTGCCGACAAGGGTTCCTGTATATGGACCAACGACGCCCGTTCCCGTTGCAAAGTTTATTTGAGTAAATAAATTCGGCCAAAATCGAAAGAACTGCTCTCGGTTTTCATAAAAATTAATATAGTATCCCGAACAAAACACCGGAGGTTCAAAAGATTTATAGTTATTCCGATCAGCTAAACTCAGCGTGTAAACATCTTGGTTGGGCTGAGTATAGAAAGAATACGTGGTATGAAAGTCAAAAATCTTTAGCTGCTGCGGAAAGTCGAATTGATAAAACAAATTTAAATAGTCAACGATAGAATTATTTGAAATCTGTGTCGTTCCCGGTCTTCCGGTTAACTTTCTAATTTTGGCAATTAATGCCGTTAAGCTGACATCGGCCATATTTTTCCTTAAACCGGCGTGTAACCAGGTCGGTTACTATTGTCCCTTACTGCAGCGCCTAAAGTATCAATCTCACCTGCGGGAACAACTTCAGGAGATTGAGGGTTTGTTGAATAAACAAATGTGTCGAAACTACTTGTGTCTAAATCCACCGTTATTGTGTTTGCCCCAGCATTAACAGATATTATTCGCGCAGTTTGTTTATTTATCTGGGGCATTCCACAATTAGAAGGACATCTAAAACCTACTATTTCATTAACAACATAATTGACAGTATTTACCAGCGTTACAACACAGGGATAAGCTCTTGTGATCGCATTCGGAATGTTGTAATACGGGTAAAACTGTGGAGTTGTCATGCAGCTCCCATGAATTCAGTTGATAAGAACTGATAACGTTGACGATTTCTAACTACATCAGTCGTCTTGTTACCGTCTTTGTCAACTACAAATTTATGTTGTCGCTCGTTGCAAGTTACATTGATATGACGGGCAACACATAGAGGAACTTCATAAGTCTTTCCATCTTCAAATTTATAAATACAATGAGGATCTTGTGGATACATTCTGAAAGCGAACTCTAATCCGCCTCCAGGACACTCTAGGTTTTTAAACATTCCTTTTACCAGCTTGCTATCTTCTTTGTGTTTAGCAGCTAGCAGATCAGCAACTTCTTTTTTCTTCGTTGCCGACAAAGGAGCTCTTTTTTCTAAGGTTATTTCTTGTACGTAAGCTGTCATGAACGCCTGTCAAATAAAAAATTTAGTTAACTTCATAATAAAAAAAGGGGGTGATAAATACCACCCCCTAAAAAGCTCTAGATTAGGTTTCTGATCTATAAGCCCAGTAATCCATCACATCGTTAAGCGTTCCGCAAATAGCAGATCCGATCAAAATCGATCGGGATGCAATATCACGCTCAGCGCCTGTTAAAATGGTTGCCGATTCGCCTGCTGGCACTGCAATTGGGAAAGATACCCCAGCAGCAGCCGTAGCGCTTGTTGGGAATGCAAATGCTGTAAATGCAGAAGAATCAATATCAAGAGTTACCGTATTTGTTGTTGTATTGATTGCAACGACTGTTCCAGTGAGCCCGTTCATTTGGGTCATGCCAAATGCTGTAGGGATACGAAGAGACAGTTTTTGTCCAACAACATACTGGTGCGTTACAGAGAACGTTACAACGGCTTGTGCAGCTGCTGTAATGCCTGTGATATAACGCCAGCTTGGGTAAAACTTATAATTGTTAGCGAAAGCAACGCGGCGGAATGTTCCTGCTGTACCTGCTGCTCCAAAGCCTGCCGAATTCAAATATGGAAGACGGAAGCTTGTGTTAGCAACGATGGTATCAATAGAAAAATCCATTCCTGCAATTTGAAGCATGCCAGTCGTGCTATAAAAACGAATGACATCGCCAGCGTTTAAACCAGCAGTGCTTGTCAGACTAACAATTGCGGCAGCAGCTTGAGAAATAGCTGTTGTCGTTGCATTGGGCGCGCTCAGTTGATTTGTAGAATCGTCAACATAAGTGAATCCGTTTGCAACAATGATAGCATCGGTAATAGCTCCGCCAGCGACTGTTTTAGTTTCCGCTGTAGCGTTTGCCATTCCGAGCCAATATTTAGACTCGATAATTCCAGCCCCTGCTGCCAATGTTGTTCTGTTGCGCAAAACAAATTGGTCGAACCCTGCTGGAATACTAACTACTTGTGCAGCACCTGTAGAAATTAAGGAGCCGCGATAGATGATCTCTTGTAGACTCATAACGCCTCCTTACAGGGTTGCTCTTAAGTTAATAATCCATGCATCGTTCGTAATTGCACGAGCATGTGCGAAGCGGAATGCTGCGGTTTGACGCAGTTCTGCTGGGTCATCCCCCCATCCTGGAGGGTGGTAAATGAACTTGGCGCTCTCACCATCTAATTGAATCGATGTATAAGACTCTTGTCCGGTTACAAACATGTTGTACACGTTTGCGCCGAGCAAAGAAGCATTAGGCGTAATCGATCCACGGCTGGAAAGTACTAAGCGTACGTTGTTTACGCTTCCCCATTCCGCACTTAAAATATTTAGTTGACTAGGGTATTGCGCCTTCGAAATAAATCCGTTCATAGCTTGCAGCCTTGGAATAAGGGCTGTATGAGCCATGCAGAAGTACGAATCACGTACTGGGCCTGTTCCGAATTTGTTTTCGCCTTCAACTACGTCGCCAATGAACTCTGCATCAGAGTTTTGGAGAGACGTTACAACAGTTTCAAAGTCTGCTGCTGTAGGTTCGGTCGGGTTATCCCCGTTTGTTCCGCCTACGCAGTTGACAAAAGAAGCTGTTGACTCAAGCATTGAGCGCATTAGCTCATCTTCCGTTTCGCGGAGAGATTGGCCGAGACGCGCTGCGGATTGATTTAAAACCACTCTGTTACTTTTATGACCCTTTCGGGCGGATCAGGTTCTTCGACCCAATCTCTCCTGCTTTCGTCAGGAGTTCAGACTATCGCATACCTTTTCAGGTCTTCTGGATTTAGTCGTTCACACTGGATTAATTCTCCCATTTGATTTATAATCATCTCATATTTAATCAAGGAATTTATATGAGATTTAGACTTTATAAACCTGAAACAGATTGCATTTCCAAAGATCCTCTTCATCTGGCTTATCTTGCCGGACTTATCGATGGAGAGGGCTGTTTTTTTATTGGAAAATATAAATGCAAATCTGGTTGTGGCATTACTTTTCATACTATTCTTAATATCACCAGTGCTGACCAAATCCTTGTTCAATGGGTATTCGATCATTTTGGCGGAAATGGCGATTCGCATGTCCGTTGGACATCTAAAAAGGCGTATGAACGTCCTATTTATAGATGGGTGATCAGTGGAGACCATCTTACTAAACTTTGCGAACTGTTGATTCCATATCTTGTACTTAAAAAAGGACATGCTGAAGTAATGCTGGAAATGAGAAAAACTTACAAAGCAGGGGTTGGTAGGGGCAGAGTAAACCTTGCCGCTAATGAGTGGGAAAAAAGAGACGAATTGATGAAACAACTTCGCCAACTTAATTCTCGTTTTCACAACCATGCTTTGAAGCATAAATAATCCTTGTGCCTTGTCGCCGCCGTCTTTACGCTGCGGCTTCCAAGTCAATTACCAAAAGTTTAGAGACCCCATTCATTTTAGGGTCTTCGTTGATCGCTGTAACTTCCCTAGTTATAACGACATACGTTGAATACCAATTAACCGTTGCGTCAATATCGATCGCAGTTAATTGTTGTGCCGGTGGGTTCATAAACAATGGATCAACTGGTACTGGAGCGGTTTGAAGCCGATTGTATCGGCGCATACGCAGCGTTTTACCAGCGTTACCATCGATTGTTCGCGGAATGGCAAACAAATTATGAACCAAACGAGCCATAGGAGTGCTCAGCATCTTTTCTGAGAACTCTTGTTGCACTGGAGCAGGCAACACATTGCTTGTTGTGGTCATTGTTTATCCTTTAGCTTGCCCTGGCCGAGAACGCCATCATTTCTTTGTACAACTGTTCCTTTGACTTTTTGGCAAACGCTGACGCATTCTTAAGTGCGCCTTGAGCTCCAGCGGCATTACTGCTTTTGGGCTTTTTTGCATTTTCCAGAATTTTTTGCGCTTCTTCCATTGCTACAGGATCTTGAGACTTGGGCAAGTACAGAGCCTTTAGATAGGAATAAGTCGCAGTGTATGGATCAGCTGCCTTAGTGAAGGCTTCTGCGAGTTCAGGGTTTTCTTTTTCTAGTTTTTCAATACGTTCTTGAGTTACAACTTGGTCAAAATCAGAGAATTTGCCTCGAACGGTTGCCGGCAGTTTTGCCTTCTCTTGTTCGGCTAGTATCCTTTTTACTTTCTCTTCTGCTATGCGCTCTGCCTTTCTTTCGAAAGAGTCGAGCGACTTTTTGACATGTTTCCATTCTGGAATGTCATCAGGAGAAAGATTGGGAAGAGAATCATCTTCCGTTTGTACTGGAACTTGAGGTTGCAGCTTGCCCTTAAGCGCATCGATCAGTTCTCGATTTTGTTGTTCTAACTCTTTTTGCCTTCTCTCCATCTGTCGCCAATTGTATTCCTTGGTACCAGGATCATTGGTTTGAGAGGTTTGAGGCAGGGAGCTTGTTTCCGCAGTTTTAGCTTCAGGTGCGCCGACTTCCTGAGGTTTTACGACTTGAGCTTGTTCTTCGGTCATAGTCCATCCTTTTGAGCGGGTAGCGAATCCGCCGGTAACGCTGTAGATTGGTCGTAACGTAGACCTAGTTACGTAAAGTAAACAATTTACTTTATATCACTTTCAGAATTGATTATCTATGTGGGCTTGTCAAGTAGATTTTTGATAAAATAAAAGTGTGAACCATCGTGCAAGGCAAGAAAATGAGAAATGTGCATCAATCACCGAAACTAAAAAATACAAACCATATTTCGGTGAATCAGATTCTCCTATGAAATCACCGAAATCACCGAAAATATTTGAACTTTGTGGTCGAATTCTGGGTTTTTAATCTTTATCTATTGCTATACACATTTTCGTAGTATTAAATTCACCTAATGGGATATCGTGTCCCCATGAAAACGAAAGATCAAAGTGTTCAGGCAAAAGGAATTGCAATTGGTTGGTTTAGTAAAAATGAATATACAGTTAGTTTGCCCATTTCAAGACATGAGGATTATGACATTCTGGTAGACAAGGATGGCAAGATTTTAAAAATACGAATTATTTCTACGAATTACAAAAATAGCATTGGTAAGTGGGAAGTTTCACTTAGGCAAATGTGTTCAACCTATAGTTGCGGAAATACAACAAAGAAATTTGATAACACATCATGCGATGCAGTTTTCATGGTTTGTGGAACACACGAATTATTCCTTATTCCATCGGCCGATATTCATTGTACTGTAAAAATCATACCGGAATGTTATCCAAATTTTCGTATTAATTGGTAAGGCCTAGATGTTGAAATGGTATACAAGAAAGACTTAAAATCTTTTACCCGAACGGGTGTGCGGGTTCGAGTCCCGCTCTAGGCAAATATGGGGATGTCCATTAGTGGCAATATGGGCGGACTGTAAATCCGCTGCCTTCGGGCTACATTGGTTCGAGTCCAATCATCCCCAAATATATAACGGTGATTGCAAAGCATAACGGTAAATAAATATTTGAGTCTTTGTGTAACTGTTACACTCAAGAAAAGAGTCTGTCTAGGTGTAAATAGATCGCTGTGCTAAAATAGACGCGATTTTATACAAACGGGTTTCGTTTATGGCAGACTATGAATCGCTTAAGACAGGTGCATTTTCTAGAGAAGAACATGAAAAAATAAAAACGATGCTCGAGCAAAACATTAGCTTTGCGTTTATTGCTAAAGAACTAAACAGATCCTACGATTCAATTAAATGCCATGTAGCTAAACACGGCGGAAAAACAGATTACACGATTCCGCAAGAAGAGGTTGGAAACGAAAATCGAAGAAAGGCCGTTACAGAATACCATCGCAATCTTCTTTATCAAAACGAACCCTATCAAACTAAATCGCTTCGTCTATCAGACGATGATAGACGGGAAATAGAGAAACTCATCAAACTCAAATTCAATAATACAGAAATTGGAAGACATTTAAACCGTTCTAAAAACACAATCCGCACAGAATTAGCTAAATTTAAAGGAAGTCGAATAGAGTATTCAGCAGAAAAAGCAATTGCCGATGCCAAGGAAAGACAAGAACAACGAAAACGAAAACTTTCATTGGCTTATGCTAATTCCCGAGTGCTCACTAGAAGATCTCCACAACTTAACTGGAGAGATAAAGTTGATATGGAGATTAAAGCAATTCAAATGCAATTAAATATTGTTTCGGAAATGTTAAACATTAAATAAACAGGGAAACATGCTTAAATCAACAAAAGATTATACTATTTTTAAGAAAAACCCACAGAATAGAGACATCGATAGAGCCAATTTAAATGCGATCATCCGTTCTTTAGAGATCAAAAATCTGCTTCAATTCCGTCCAATACTTGTTGATGCCAAAATGATGGTTATCGATGGTCAACATAGGTTAGAGGCTGCAAAGGCGTTATCACTTGAAATCTGGTATGAGGTTAATAAAGAATCCGAAAGCGAAGACATTTATTTATTAAACGCCAATCAAAAAGTTTGGAAGAACTCTGATTTTTTAAACTTTTACGTTAATGCCGGCAAAGATGATTACATTAAGTTTAAGAACTTTATGGTTAAGTATGGTTTAGATTTTCGTCGCTGCTTTTGTTTGCTTTCTGGGGGAAGTAAAAAAATGAAGTCCTATACAGAGTTTAACAAAGGAAATTTTAAATTCCCTCCAGATGACAGAGTGCTCCAATCGATTTCTGTTTTGAAAAACATCAATCAATTTGTTGAATTCATTTGTGAAAAAACACCGGCGTATAAGTCTCTTTCAACGACAATTTTACAAAGAGCATTAATTTATTTTTTCAATCTTTACAATGTTGATTTTAATCTATTCATGTCTAAGCTGGAGTTTAAGTTAAATATATTTCATCGATGTTCAACTATTGAAGATTATATAAAGATCTTTATTGAGATTTATAATTGGAAAAACAGAGAGCCAATTAATAGCGATCCGGCGATTTATAAATAACAACCATGCTGACAAAGGGACTTGAACCCCCAACCGTTTGATTACAAATCAAATGCTCTACCAATTGAGCTATGTCAGCGTCCTTGCCAAATACCGATCAATGCAATCCATCAGGAACGGATCGGAATAATCTCTTGTTTGGATAAATGTCTTAAAGGCGTGCTTATCTGGCAACACCCATTCTAAAAGCAATAGGTCTTTCTTCGGTTCATACGAAAACAACGTCAATCCAGGTTCGGGTGTTGGTCTGGTATGCCTCGACTGCACATAAACGTTTATAACGCGATTTAAGACCGAATTCTTACGAAACCAGACTAACAGATAGAACTTGTCTTTCCACGCCGGCAAACTTCTTCTAGCGTCGATCTGCTTCCAGACCTCGCCCATTACCTCTTTGTTGCCAACCTCTTCAACAAACTCCCCGACTTCAATCTGCTGTTTCTGATGTTCTTCTTGAGTTTCGGCGAGTCGCTGTCCAAGCGTTGGTTTCTTTTCTAT
>Ga0172381_10000759_pt1 | contig 39720 bp, 55 predicted proteins | sample Leawel6488metaG_FD_119754 | JGI IMG/M metagenome (GOLD analysis project Ga0172381, IMG submission 119754) | Leachate microbial communities from a municipal landfill in Southern Ontario, Canada - Leachate well 64-88 metaG | ecosystem: Engineered > Solid waste > Landfill > Unclassified | place... | reverse complement strand
ATGAGGTGAGAAAAACGATGGAAGGAGCTGCTCCCCCCGGATTCATGATACCGCTGGATGTGGATGTGAAAAGGGGAAGAGTGTGGGGGAGCATGGAAAAGGTGATGAAATGATACACAAACTAACGATAACACCAGCAATTAAGCCGGAAGAAAGACACAAGATTGAAGATATACTCAAAGAAATGGGATACCATGTTATCGGTGGCGGAACAGACATGGATATGTCGGAATGTGATATTTCGTTTGAGGACAGCGGGACTGAGGAGGGAGATGCTGGAATGGTCGATATAGTTCATCTTGAAAATGGTAAGTGGTGGTTCTGGGGTGAATTACGGGATATAAGATATGGTCCTTATGATACGGAAGAGATTTGTAGAGATATGCTTAAAAGATACGCTATGCTTATAGAGGGTTGGAGTCTAATTGGTGGGCGGAGAAGGAAGGGGTGCTGAAATAACAATGAAACCAGTGATGCAAACAATATGTAATAATAAAAATGGTGATTGCTTCCGTGCCTGTATAGCATCAATGCTTGAGGTTGAAATAGAAAAAGTCATTAACTTTATGGAAGATGGGGCAGATTATTTTTATGAAAAATGCTTAAAGTTCTGCGATGATACCGGGCTCCTTATAGTAGATTTTCCGATTGGTCAATGTGATGATGAACTCAAAAGAGGAGCAATGAAGGACTTGAAAGGAAGGTTTCTTTGTGCAACGATTCCAAGCCCTAGATATAAGGATACGGATCACACAGTTATCGTAAAAGATGGATTTGTCATTCATGATCCTTATCCTGGAGGAATTACTGGATATAAACCAGATATTAAAACCATTACTTTTATAGCCATATCCGACATTGAAGGGTTTATGAAATGGAAGGGGTGCTGAAATGAAGAAATTAATATCGGTGTTGAGTATGAAGATTATAGAGATTGGAGGGCTGATAGGGGTATACCTATTGCTATCCTGTATAGGAAGATATATCATGTTATCGGTCAGCCCACAAGGAAATATGAATGTGGTAGATAGATGGATGTGTGCCCCTTTTGTTGCTATTGCAATTATAGCAATCTTGATTGGGGTCGGGTTTATAATTGGGATAGTAGTAAACGCCAACATCAAACTCCACAACAGGATTAAAGGGAATAAGGTTATCACCACCCCTGTCTTAGTCGCGCTGGCCCTTCTGGTCCTTGGTTGCCTGTTCTCCTACTGGTTGAGTTTCCAGACACCAAAATGTAATGTCCCTATACTGGAGCCAGTTTACCTCTATATGCCATCTGAGGAGGGGGTAATCATATGGAAAAAGGACGATGATCCATACCTGAACAACCTGATCATAGAGGAACCTATCCCCGTCTACAATATGGTCTTCTCCTATCAGGGAAAGGAAGTGGGCAGACTATCATGGGGAACTGGATATCTCGAATTTGAGGGTAATGTGGACCAGTCCGCCATGATAATGTTCGACTATCTCCAGCCTTACATTGACCACTATATTTACACGATGAGGCAGTGACATGGCCGAAGTAATAAAATATGACAATCTGAGGGAATGCTTTCTCCTGTTCCTTAACAAACCCGATATGACGGATGAGGAATGTAGGACCCATTACTGGGTAGGCCACAACGGGACTAGGCCGTATAGGATAAGGATAGATAAGTGGCTGGCTAGCAATCCCAAGGTATGGGGTTGGTGTGAGCACAAGGCCCGAACCATTCACATATACGTCTCCCCTGAGGCCGACATATTCGATGTGATAACGATGATGGCCCACGAGCTGGGGCATATGCAGAGACCTAGATACCCTATCGATAGTGATGAGGAGAAGAAGGCCGCCAATTATGAGAAGGTAACTAAAACTGCCATAGATATAGCAAAGGAGATGATGGGATTATGAAGTGGAAGATTTTACTGTTGGTTGCTTACATACTGCTAATGGTAATAACAGTGTGTAAGGTGTCCGACATGGTCTGCCAGTTGGGGAAGAAGATGCCGGACACCTTAGAAAATGTGGCTAGGTAATGGGAAGTGTCTAGCTTATTGGCCGAATCTCCATCGGACTCCGATCCCGGTCCAGTCGCCCTCGTACCCGTCGTAGCCCAGCTCGGATTCGTAGATGAGGCGGACATCTAAGTCCTTCGTGATCCTGTATCCTACTCCTGCCTCGAACCCCGGCATATAACCTACTCCAAGATCGAGATCGGTGACATAGGTGGTGTCCCTGTCACTAACCGGGATACTGCTGGTCAATGCGATCTCCGGACAGACCCAGCCGAAGAACCCCTCGTACTCCTGCTCAATATACACCTTAACCTTGGCGTATGTGTTGTGTTCGTCGTTCACTGGATAGACGATGGCATCAACCCACCCCTCTATGGCAAAGGCTGGAACCGCCAATACCACTACCATTAATAATGCTAACAACAGTTTCTTCATAGTACCCCCTCAAATATAATGCAGTAGTCCTTATAGTTATGGATCATGTCGGCCACATCGTCCGGATTCCATCCTCTCCATGCGTCGGAAAGGTCCGCCTTGTACAAAAACTTCATGGCAAGCTCGGAGCACACCCCAAGACCTAGACTTAGATATTTAGCTAGAAATGGGACGAAAAACAGAGGAAGACGGTACCCGGCGTACACCTGACCCTCATGATGTTTGACCCCCTCCCATCCTTTCTGGAATAGTTCATCCGTCATATGAACATTCCTACCAATTAGTACCTTTTTCCCTCTATATGCATCATAAAGGTTCTGTCTCTTATTGGTCCATAGGGCCTCGAACGTAACAGCCTCCTCTGAGCTGCCCCCCTCCACTATGATTCCGGCATGGGAATAGGTTGACTCATTATCCTTGGACCACAGCTTTTGCATGGCGTTGATGGCCATTCCCAGTGCCATCGGGTTTCTGGTACAGAATATGTCTCCCTTTTTCAGTTCCACGTTACCACCTCCCTTCATGTACCACACTATAATGATTCATATCGTTGACGATTCGAGGGGCCCCCCCTAGAGTGTCCCAGTAGTCGTGAAGTAGGTCGTGGGCCCCTCCCTTAACGAGGTACGACCCGTTCTTGAACAGGTTGAGGTCGATGGCAAGGCGGACGTAGTGGTTGCTATTATTTTTGTGTCCGGCGCGGGCCCATGCATCCCCGAACGTGATTTCGTATCCCATGTCATAGGCGTACGTGATGAGGTCCCTTACCATTAGGACGAATATGCTCTGTTTTTCTCTTAGGGTCAACCCACTTAGATCGTATTTCATGGTATTATCACCTCCCCACCTTTTCCATCAATGATCGGGGCATGTTTGTGTCTCCAGAGGTTCTTGTTTTCCTCCTTCACTAGGCATATCTTCTTCCCTAAAGTGTCTCTCCGGTCTTTGCACTCACTCTCCGGGACTGCGCTGTCTAACTTCCTATCAACTCTGGAGGTCCACAACTTTCCGAAGGCACATAGTAGAATGAGCAATGCCGTATTCACTCCCCCCATAACCCATACTGCTATCGATTCATGTCCCATAGTTATTTACCTATACATATGAAGTCATAGACGATTCCATTTTTATTGGGATGTTCATCCGCGCCCCCATCGCTGACGGTGAACCCATCTGACCCTATTACAGTTATTGCGTCATTTATTATTCGATACTCAATATCTGCTCCATAAAATCGAAAGGAATACCCATCGGGGATACCGTAGAACCAAAAATAAAATTCGATACTGGACGTGGCATGATTAACCAGAAATATCCACTTAGGGGAGAACCCTACTCCGGTTATTGCGTGTTCCGTCCCCCCATCCCCTGTATATGAGTTGGTATACACTCTGGCCCCTGATGGCCTGTATGGGTTGAGCAGAACCAGATAAGTCCCGTCATATTTCAGAATAGCCGAATGTCCTGCACATATGTCCCCCACCTCCAGTGCCGTAGTTCCGTCCTTGACGATGGTCAGTGCCCCTACACTGTCTATGTCGAGGGTAGGGGTGGTCACCGTATTGGCATTGGTGAACGTGATAAAGAAATGAGCTCCCGTGGTATATCCAGTTATGGTATTGGTCAACGAGACGGTGTAGGTGTCAGTCCCGCTGGCCACCGCGTATTCATCCTGCAGGTTCCTCTTGGTTGCGCTTATGCTATTTCTAACGGAAACGGGAAGATCGTCGTCCACAATGGTCTTGAAGAACTCCGTCATGGTATGGGTGGTCTCCCCATCGTCCTCTACCACCGTGAAGTCTCCGGTCTTTATATTAGTAGTGTCTATTCTCTGATCATCCCCCCACCACACCCTATCCTGAGGATAATCGGTGATAGCCACTGTTCCTGCTCCATAAAATATCTGGGATGGGGATGACAAGGGGGGTTGTCCCATCGTCAGCGTCTTGGTGTTTGCCACTGAGAATATGGCACCCTTATCTACTAACACCCTATAATTGTCCGGTATGGTCTCGTCGGTCGAGAACACATATGATGTGGTGTCTCCTCCGGAATTGTTGAGGAATATCAGAGTAGCATTCTCGTCAGTCCCCACTGCATCCACTATGGCCTTCACCGAGGTCCCATCCCCCGTCGCTCCCTGATCGGCCTCGTGATAGTCAGGGTAGTACACATTTCCCAGTACACTAAGCAATGGAATCTTCTTGATGCTCCCTGCGCTCTGGTCATATATGATGAGAGAGTCGCTCTGATTGGGGACCACCAATACGTCGTAGTCCTCTCTCAGCCTATAGTCATTAATGTTGTCCGCAGTCCAGAGGGTGACATCGTCGGAGTCCGTGAGCTTGAACCTGTATGCCCCGTCCGATGAATCTATCCACACATCGGCCTGACCCATATTGTTTAGTACGATTGGATTGGCATTGGGAGTCCCCTTAGTAGCATCCGTCCACGTGGCCTTGGGTGTGGTAGTCCCGGTCTCGTAGGTATACAGCTTGGCCCCGGCATATGGGTCCCCATTTACGTCCACGGCGGTGAACTTGGGACTAGGGGCAAGAGAAGCTGTCTCGTCCCCCCACGCAGGACATATGGACAACGACAGTATCAGTAGTACAATTAGAATTAATTTTCTCATTACTCCTCCTTAGCTCTCTCTGCTGCTGCTACCAGCCTTACCATGATACCTGCTGCCTCCGGAAAAGCCTGACCCATCTCTATCCCCTGAGTCAATATCTTAGCCGTTATAGGATTCAGCATCATCTTGGACATTACAGCCGGTGCTATTATTATGGTTGCTGCAGGAAGGGCAAAGTTTCCTGTAAGCAAGGTACCCAATGCCCCTGCCTGTGTTAACTGGATCAGGACCCTTCCTGCCCCTTCTGCCTGTCTCTCCTGTGTCAGCTTCAGTGCTCTCCCTAACATCTGGAGCGAATCTATCTGGGCGTCGGTGAACACCTCCTTCAGCATGGGAAGACCGAAGCTTCCCGGCTTACCGCTCATGTGGTTCAGTAGTTTATTTCCCACTATATCCCCCTCGGCGTTTGCCGACTTGCTGAGGAGGTGCTGCATGAAGAAACCCTGCATCTTTCTCCACGACTTGGGGTCCCCCTCCATGGCCTTCTTTACCTGACGAACCACGGTGACATGTCCCGGCTTGAATACGGACGGGGCAATCATCTCAGCCCCCACCCCATTATCATCCGCCATCTTGACCAATCTACGGACGATGGCATTGTTTAGGTCCTTCTGTCCTTCCCTGTAGAACTTGTTAGCAGCTCTCCAAGCCTCATAGGGGGTCTCGCCGTCTACTGCTGGTAGCCCCTTCAGACCTCTAGATATCTGGTCATCCAGTCTCTCCACCAGCTTTTTAGTCTTTCCTATTACCGGGGCCTTCTTGTTCATCACGGAGAACTCGTCCGCTCTGCTGATGAGCCTCGACCGAAGTTCCGTGGCTTCCTTATATGACAGCGTATCGGGGAGGTCCATTATCGCATCCATCAGGTCGTCTCCCGCATTCTTTGCCTCTATCCCTCCCAGTTTAGCTGCTCTCTTCTGTATGGGACTGGCGAACGTCTTCAGGGATTTGGTGGGTATCCTGACATTCCCTGCCTTTACCCCGTTGTACAATATCTTTGCCGTCTTGGAGTGTACCTTCTTCGCCTCTGTCACGGTAGTCACGAACAGGTCCCCCAGCTCGGTGGGGTCCGTTCTTTCCCCGAATTCTCTTATCAGACTGTCTGCGAAGTCGTCGAAGAATTTGAGTCGGTTCCCCTTGAATGCCTGTATCTTTCCCCCACCCAATATACTCGACTCTGCCACGTTCTGCATCAGATCAAGTATTCTTGTTTCGGTGGCCTCTGCTGGAAGGAATACCACAGGCTTCACTTTATCGTCGAAAAAGTCGATGGCACTGACGGAACCCTCTATCATTTTCTCTTTGAATGGAGCTAGAATCTTCCCCAATCCTTTGGCCAGAAGACCTCCTACCAGCTCGAATCCCCCCTCGGTATATGCGGCTTTGGCTATACGTTTGGCTGAATCCAGAGAGGTCTTGGGGGCATCTAGACTCCCGCTGAGGTGCTGGCCTATCTGCTTATATGCCTCACCTCCTCCAGCACCTACGGCTACGGCCAGACCCATAGTTCCCACCTCGGCCAGCGACCCCACCGTCTTGCCTACCTGTATAGCCTTTTTGGCCATGGCCAAACCCCCTGCCATACCTCCTCCCACTTGGGGAATCTGGGAAATTAGACCCTCAAGTCGTGAAGGCTGTCCGGGAGGGGTGGGGGTATCTGTCAGCACAGGAGCATTGGTCATTCCCCCTATCGCAGGAGGATTTACCACTTCCTCAGCCAGTCCCATCTCCTTTTTTACTGCGGCATCGATTACGGAATCCTCGGTGTCGTCCGGGAACTCCAAAATCCGCCCGTCTTCCAACTCTGCTCTGATCATGTCGCCTCTCCACCTTCTTTTAGTATCTCCGTACCCCGTCCTTGAACTCGAAGTCGAGGGTCGGTGCTTCTGGCCGTCTCGGTCCTCCGATGTCTTTCCGGGCTACGGAGATGTGACCCGATTGCCCTGCGCATCGTACTTGATAACTTTGGTCTCCTCCTTGAAGGGACTCTTTCCTTGGCCGATCATAGTCTTGGCGTGGTCTATTGCCTTATTCAGTATTTCCTTGGGAACTGGTTTTCTGTTAGGGATTATATCATCAATCATAGTCTTTAGTTCTTCCTTGGTCAGGGTTGGAACCAGTGTAGGAATATCTATTTCCTTTCCCTCAATATTCACCCCCACGCTATATTCAGTGGCTACCCCAGACTCTCCACTTGGGGCCCTGAAATTCTGAGGACCTAGCCATCCACTGCCCTTTTTGCTCCCATCTGGTCTAATACTATCATCCTTTCTGTCCTCAAGAGCTACGTCCGGTATATTGTCAATAATCCCGGCCTCCTTCGCCTGTTTCAGCATGTCCCCCAAAGGCTGCTCCGTATTTATTCCAGACCTGAGGAAGTCGGCATTGAGCATGAGTATCTTCTTTGTGGTTTCCTCGATGTTATCCAGATTGGCACGATATTGGGCAGGACTGTTCTTCACTGGATCGGGGAAGGCCGTTGCTATTTCCTGCATCTCCTTCTCTCCTCCGGCCACACCCGTCGCCCATTTCCTATACGCTATAAAGTCCGCCTTGGCCTGACGGAACCATGAGGCCCTCTCGGATATGAACTTCTTCTGATCCCCGGAGGACATACCCAGCTTGTCTACGGCCTCGGCCACCATCTTCTCTCCCTTCCCGAATACGGTGAGATACTCGTCCTTGAACTTGGATCGGGTACTCTGGAACGACTTGATGTTCTGCACTCCTTGTATTACATCCTGTTCGAGTTGGGTCTTCGTGGTTTTGCCTAAGTCCCCGGTATAGACGTTGACTTCTCCGCTCTTTCCCTGAACCTTCCTGTACCCGGAGGGGATATTGCTACCCTTCTTAATATAGACCTGATCTCCGTCCGGACCCTCAAATACCTCATAGTCTTCCTTCTGGGGGGTGGACGGGACCTCCCCTATTTTCTTCTCTCCCTTGTACAGGTGAGTTCCGGCCCCAAATCCCTTAATCTCTTCTCCCTTCTCCAATTTCAATCTCTCAGTCTCGGTTCGAAGGGAGTTCCTGAGGAGGTCTACTCCTCTGGGGTCGTAGCCGGGAAGAAGCTTGTCAACCATATCGTTCATCATGGGGTAACGGGAAGAGAATTGGCGCTTGGCTATGGTCAGGTCTTCCTCACTATTCACTCCGGACAAGAGATTGAGGGCAAACTCATTGGCATCGATGGTGGTATCCCGTATAAGCTTAGTCTGCTCAAGCTCCAGCCTTTTCTTCTCATTCAGGGCGGTATTAAGGCGGTCGGCTCTCTGTCCTTTCATGTTCTGGGCCTGAAGCATGGTGAGGGCACTATTGAGGACATTGGGAACCTCCACCGGCTGTACTTGGGGTAATGTCATTGTCATATCACACCTCCTAACTTAACAAGGCGTAGGCCAGAGCTGAATTGGTAGCCAGCCCTGCCAGATTGGAAAATAGGCTGTTCTGCAGATTGGCCTCATTGATCATAGAAGAGGCATTGATAGCACCCTGATTCTGTATAGTATTGGCTACGTTGGCTATAGTGCTTCCGGTAAGATTGGCCGTGCTGGTAGCTCCCCCCACTCGCAAATTGGCCTTGGAGGACCCAAGATTGGAGTATAGGTTTGCCACATTCTGGATAGCCCCGGTGGAGATATTAATCATTGGTAGAAGCCGGTTAAGTTCCTCGTCCAGAGCTTGAGCCGCGAAGTTCTGCCCGTACTCGGTAGCGGACTTCATTGAAATCCCGGATAATCCCCCTGACTTAGAGAATGCAGCCTGTAGTGCCTCCAGCCCTTGCTGATATTGATACTTATTGGTAGCTCTATTCATGACCGAGGAAGGGTCCGCCAGTAATCCCTTATAGGCATTGTATTCCGTAAGATCGGTAAGAGACCCCATCTGGGATATGGCCATGTTGAACCCGGTATCCAGATCGATCAGGCCCTTCTCCACCGCCTCTGCTATATCGGCTCTAGTCTCCCGGAGGTATTCGAGCTGGAGTTCTACGGCCTTGGTACTGGCATTGGCTGAAGCGGCAGCGGCATCCGAAGCGGCATTTCCCCCCATTATACTTCCAAGTATCGAGGTTCCTCCCGCTATTCCAGCAGCTCCCAATATTGCAGTTCCTGTTGATACAGCCATGTTACTTTCTCCTATATTTCTTGTATGAAATGATTCTCCAGAGGGGTCATCCCCCTGCTCTTATAATATTCCTCAACAGCATCCTGAGTCCCAGAGTCGATTGATACCATTATCATTAAAGAGGCTCCCCTCTCCTTTCCCCACTTTATCAGGCAGTCTAGGAGTCTGGCACTTGAAATGCCCCCACGGTATTTGGGGTCCACCCACCACCATTGCTCGGTAAGGACCTTCTGGGAAAAATTCATGAACCAAGGAGTGACTATTCCTGCTATGGTCCCGGCCACTTCCCCGTCCTTCACCATTACGAATACTGCCGTGCTACCCCCTCCCATTAGGAATCTGCAATACTGAGCGAAATTGAGCTTATTGTATCCCAGTCCCTTATCAGCAAAGTGACTATGGAAGTCCACGGCCATCTCCAATATCCGAGGAATATCCTCTGCTATCATCTCTCTTATTCCGTTCTCTTCCATATGTATGTCGTCTCCCCTCCTATATCCATCGTGTCCATCAATTCCCACGTTCCATATCCTAACATATCATTGGGGTCTGAGTCAACTACGCAGAGGAATACGGAATCGATCGGGAAGGGTCTAGACCCGGCCCTGCTGGCCAGCTCCCTGAAGAAGTTCTGCCACTCGGTAGTCATCACGCTTCCCACAAACATCGGGGAGCTTGGGATTATGGGCAGTACTAGATTAGGCATCGTCTTCCTCCCCCACAATATATGCACCCAGTATAACCCTCTTTACTGCAGCACTTATCTTATACCTGAATACCCAATTCCTACCCTGTCCCAACTGGGTTACACGGGACACACCATCATATTCTCCTATCTTGCCCAGAGAAAGCTCCGCCTCAGGGGACCATGTCCGTCCTCCATCCCTCGACCAGCTCAACAGCGCATGTGGGTCCACGTCCTCCACAGCTCCTGTAACCAGCCCGACCCCCGGCTCATTCATGACGCACGCCTCATCCACCGTGATCGCGTTCTGCTTGTTCCGGACTACAGGGGTGGTTCGGACGGCTATGAGCGGGTCCCCATCCTCATCGTACATGTCGATTTTCATCTTGTATAACTTCCCACCCTCAAAGCTTCCAACTATATGCTCCCCAAAGAATAGGTCATGGGTATTGGCTCTCCATCGGACATCTTTACCTCTGATATGAGAGGAACGCTCGTGCCATAGGGAGGTGGAGGAGTCATATACCAACGTCACGTCGGAGGACGGGAATGTTAGGACTACGAAGCTGTGCCCCAATTGCTGATATGAGAACATGAAGGCATCGGACAACTGGCATTCTGATATTATACGGCTGATAGAGGGGTCACTTATCGTTTTAGGCTGACGACCGGAGGCTTGAAATACTTGGGCATTGCCCCTTTTGTCCTTACCCAGCCAATACACCCCATTGTTTACGGTAGTAACGGAATAATGAGATTCCCCTCCCTGCTCGATATAGGCCCCCTCAATCCGGGCAAAGTTGAATGTTTCGGCTCCTGTATTATACCATATTTCGGAGGTCACTTCTCCTATGATCCACACATCCCTGTGATCCGCTACGAGGGAAACTATGATGTCAGGGTCTCCCCCGGCAGTAGCGAAGGCAAGTCCGCTCCAACTGGACCCGTCTAGATAGTCAGACCTCCATATCTGTCCAGTTCCAGGATTGTTGACGAGATAGTACCCATCTACCTGTATGATCACGTCTCCCCCTGCGAAATCGGCATCCGTGATCTGCGATAGGGTCTCGGCGGCTAGAACGTAGCAATACCCAATTCCTCCACCAACTATTACTATGTCCACTCCATTGGTGGCCATACTGACTCGACCCACGAACGGAAGAAGCCCTACACTCCCCAAGTCCTCGGCTACTCCAACAGAGTTCACTCTGAAGAACCTGTTGCCCGACACCACATAGAGGTAGTCCCCCTCGACGAGAGAGGCCCTGATAGGTCCGTTTCCCGCAGTAGTCCACAACTCAAGTCCGGGAGTTCCCAGCAGGACATACTCATTCTCACCGAAGGGGCGAAGATAGAAATTGACACACTCCTGCCACGACAGGAAGCGGGACTCGGACTTGTACGTAGGGCCGCAGAATGGGATAGTTGATTTCACTTCTTCTTTTTGCCTCCCAACAGTCTTTCAGCAATTATACCAGCCTTCTTCATGTCGGCGGCCACCTCTATCACCCTTCCTGTGTCAGAGTGGCACTCGACGACATAGCCGTTAGCTGCTTTCTCAATTGTGACTCTTCTAGGTTCTTTATATGCTGCCATAGGTTTATCCTCCAAACGGCCCATTGATTATACTACCTCCTCCCCCTCTACTGGTTCCGGTCAGCATGGCAAGATCGGAACAAGATGACTCAACCGGACCTCCAGAATTTTTGAGCTTGATGACCCTCTTGGCATGGGAGGCCAAAGCCGCCAGAGCGTCGGGAACTTTCTTTCCGAACGACGGACATATTTCCACCGACAGATTGAGGATTATAGCCCTGCTGCATCCGGGAGCCATGTCAATCTTGGTAGCGGTAGTTGCGAATTGATCCAATTGCTTAGCTACCTTGATATAAAAGTTGTCGGACTCGGCCGGGGGAGGCCATAACATTATCCTCCCCAAGGGAAATTCGGGATTGTACGCTACTATTCGAGGGGTGGTCTGGGACGACTTATCCCTCATCTTCCTGTAGTACTCGGTACTGACCAGCCTGACAGGATAGTCGGACCCCGCATTCCGGACGAAACACTCATCCCGAAGGTATACAGGTCTGGAGGAGTTGAAGTCCCCCCCAGACCCATAAGTGTATTCGGATTGCCCAGCCGTCAGAGCGAAATTCTCCATGACATCGGCAGGTATCATCAGATTCTCCAGAGACCAAGACTCCAACATGCCATTAAGATCGTCAAATACCTGAGCAATCTTGCTGGCCATAACAGCCTCTCCGGGATAGATTACCCTAGCCTTTACCATTGCCTTCAATATTATCTCGTTGGCGGACAGTTCCATAATTATCCCTCGCTAACGGCTATATGCTCCAGCTCCCATTCCTCAAGAGCCTCGCGAATATTGGCAACACTCATACTGGCATTGACTTTGACCCCGTCATATCTGGAATCTTCCACCACTGCCTGAAGGAGTTCTGCCTTGGTTCTAAAGTTGAGTGTAGACTTCAGGGCATCCACATCCTTGAGCCACGGAGGTCCGAACCACCCCTCTTCCCAAGCCTTATCCACCTCTTCCTGCGTCCTGAAGACTTTACTCTCTCCCTTGGAATTGTACAGGAAGGTGGGGGCTATCTTGTAATTACTCAATTTCTCTTCTCTCATTATGTCCTCCTTAACTTATTGTTCCACCATTGTTGGAGATGACGTTCCAGCTTGTACCGTCGAACTGGAAGGTACAGCCATCGCCCACCACTCCATCAAAGGTGATTTTGGTCCCGCCATTCATATGAGCGGGGGTTATCTTGTAAGAATCTCCCCCAGCACCTTCCACGGTGGAGACGAATATTTTGATCTGACCCTTGGTTCCATCTGCGAGGGTAATAGCATCCTCATCTCCATCCCCATTGGTAGTGACGAATGACGTAACCACTACTATTGAGGCAGCGACTCCGTCACTGGTGGCAGTCAGGTCCTCAAAACTGGAAACGAGCTTACCCCCCGTTCCGGTGGCACCACCCATGACGATATCGCCGAGTGCATTGATAGCCAGCATGTCGTCCCCATCATTATCTTCACAAATGATAAAGTCGGCATTGGTCTGTCCATCATCAACATATCTCAGTCGGAGCAGATATGCATTGGCTGTTACATCCGCATCGGAATTGTAGATCGTCACCTGAGCTCCGTCAGCACCATACTCGGCGGAATTGGTGATGTTTACCTCCTCGTCGGAAGCGTCGAAGTCGATATCAACATCCTCATCTACGTCAACCCCGCCTACGAAATTAGAGACCTCCGCGAACTTGGAGGCACCCTTGGAAACGTAGAGAGCCTCGTTGTTTTCGGAGTTGATCTCCACTGCATACTTCCCGGCCTGAGCCCCGGAGTCGTCGTCAATCTCGATGATGTACCCGTCGATCGCAGCGGGAGTACCAGTGTCATAATCCAATCTGAGGAGAGCACCCGCCATATTACCGGTGGGGTGAACATCGATTATACCCTCGTCGGTGGCGGAGGTAGCAGCCCCCGTGATGTTGATTGCCTTCTCAGCCAACTGATCTGCCATCACGATATTGATGACATCTCCGGTTCTGGCGGCATCGGCACTCAGATTGAGAGCAGCATTGTCACCACAATGGGCAATACTAACTCCACCTGCGTTTCCCGTTCCGGCATTGGAAACGGAGAGGGCATAGGAAGTACTACTGGTATTCTGTTCCGCAACCGTAAGGGCCGGATGAGTCCCTGCCCCGGCATAGTTGCGGGAGATGTTATGGCCAAGGTCCTGAATGGTATCTATCATCAGATTACCATTGTCGAGATCGATATCCCCAGCCGTTATCTGGACATCCCCAGCAGTGATAGTCAGCACGTCGGTGGAGGCATTACCAGCAATAACGGCGGCACCGTACTTCCCAATAGTGAAATCGTCCGCTGCCCCGTCGTAGCATCTGACATACTTACCGCTGGTCAGACCATCCACTGTAGAGTCGAGTAACAGCATAGTACCACTGGTCATATCGTCTGCAGTAACCGTTATTGAATTACCCGTCGTGACAGCAGATGTGATATCAGCTACTCCCCCGGATGCGGTTGCGTCGGAAGTAATAGTAAGTGCGGTCTCAGTGGTGGAATCGTTATCGATGACGACGGAGCCCTCCCCCACAGTGACATTGTAGCCATCACTGACCACAACGTCATCACCTAAAGTAATATTACCTGTGGAGGTGACACCGATGGAAACACCCCCGGTGGAATTTCCGTCGAGAGTTAAGGTCTGAGTCGCCGTAGCAGCAGCAATGGAATCCACAGACCATATGCCCCCTACCGACAAGTTTCCGGATGTCAGGGTGATGTCACCAGCCGAAAGGGTGATGGACCCGTCAGAGGCCACATTCACCTTTTCCACTCCCCCTGCAGCCATGCTGAGGAAATCGGGATCGGTATCGGCCAGTTTCAGCTCCAGAAGAGTTCCGTTGGTGGGGTTGCCCGTCTTCTGCTCCAGAACCATTCCGGAGTAGTCCCCGAAGGCCCCGGTGAACCAGATGGTAAACATGTCATGGTCAGTATCACCGAAGTCCCATGTGCTGTAATAGTCGGTAAAGTCTATAGCACCATTCCCATCAGGATCGCCTATATCATCATAGGCAGTAGACCCTGCAGGGAGAAGTGCGGTGACGGTACCGGTATCATCCTCAAAGTACAGATTGTTAGCCCTACCGAACAACCTCCACCACCCGGACAACGGGTCCCCAGCCGGATTGGCCGAGAGTTCGGGTCCGAGAATGTAGTTGTTCGGGTCCTTGGTGAGCTGGATCAGAGATGCTCTATCCTCCAACCCTGCCCACAAAAGAGAAGGGATAACGATCAGCAAAACTAGAAATGCTAATATTTTCTTCATATGTTCACTCCTTGTAAAAATGGGGACACGATAAAGTGCCCCCACTCGTTTATCCTATGTCCGTTACCCCGTTATTCTTACTCCTAATTCCCTTCTGATGGTATCCCATCCGTACAGAACGTCGAGTCTCGTCACCTCCTTGAAGTGGGAGATGTCGAATCCCGTGCTTACCGTAATGGATATCCCAAGATGAGGATCGGAAGCCTGAGCCCACATGACCGACTGGCCAGCGGATTTGGGTTTCGCGAACGGAACCATGGTCAGGGCAAAACAATCGGGATGATACGCTAGATTCTGGGCGTATACCGAACTGGCAGTACCCACTACCGTAATACCGGCCCCGTTGAGCGGAAGAGCATCTACCGTCTGATAAGGGAGGTACTCCTCGTCAGCAGCAGCACTGTAAATCTTCGGGGCAATAGGGATGGTCATATTACCACTACCGTCATCATCACAATCAGACGTTACCACGAACTGTCTCAGCTCACTACCCTCCCACACCATACCGGAAACGGGATTGACTCCACAGACATTGGCGACCGTAATAACGTCACCCTTCTTCAGATCGTTACTTCCACCCCAGCCATTAGTAACCAGAGCCTCAGCACCTTCCGCCGTAGCCCCATTCATAACCGGAGTAGGGGCCCCGGTCGAGTGATCGCCCACCGTATGGGACTGGATATTCTGGTCCATGAAGAAATCCATAAGAGCAAAGTTTCCTATGAACCCCTTACGGAGCAAGGTATCCACTATCTGCTGCTGGAATACGGACTTGAGTTCCCCATTTGCCATAGACCAGTGAGCCTTGGACGACAGGACACACAGCCTCGAATCTCTGGGTACTGCCTCATTGTCCATACGGGCAGCAGCAGCAGCAAGAACCCCAAAGGTAGCAGGAGTCGTTCCGGGAGTTCCTACCAAATTATAAATCTGGTCATATTCCCCACACCCTCGGAAATCAACCCCATTAGCAAGGGTGTTAGTGGCGGGGACAACATATTTCTTGGAGAATCCTTCAATGTTGAGAGTGAGGTCCGTCTCCAGAAAATCCCATGCCACGTGTTTATGGACATCGACCGTTACCGTTGTACTACGCTCAATTATATCTACAACGTCGATATCCGGACCGTCCTTCTCCCTGAATTTGTTAGGGAGCTGGATAGAAACGCTATTACCCTTCTTGTATCCCCCAACCACTGCATTGAAGTTGGTATTGTACCCCTTGTACACATGCCTACTCATTGTCATCTGGTTATAGAGATCAAAAAGGGCGCGCTCAGCTATCATACTGTGAGTCAAAAAGCTATCTGACATATTTGTTTCTCCTTTTTATTCCAGCCCCGCCTCCTTCCTCCTTTTCTTATTCCACTCCGCATGGAGTTCGGCCCTAGTCTTCTCATCATCGGACTTGGTGCCGGGAGTACCCTTGACTCCTGAGATATTAGTAGGGGGATTGGGGGCACCGCTGGGTTTGACCGGCGGTTTAGCCGTTATTTTATCCTCAATTTTCCCTATTTCCTTGACCTGCTGGGTAGCTGGAAGGGCAGCGATTCGAGCAGCCTCTTCAGGATTCTTCCCCAAATGGTACAATACCCCACTCAGGTTATCCCCCATGGCAGCCTCAAACATGGTGGTGGTAACTTGGACGGAGGGGCTCAGGGCCACCGCGTCAAAATCGACGTGGTTTTTCCGGCCTTCCACATACTGTTTATTTATGACAGTATTTCTACTGGCCTGTTCCCTCTTCTTTTCCTGTTCCCGCACTTCCCTTGCCAACTCATCTTTGGCTTGCTTTGCTACTGCCTTATGATAATCAGCCGGAGTGTCGAAGTCATCGGGGTCGAGTTCCACAGGGGGATTGGGGTCCCCAGAAGGACCACTACCTTTTCCCGGACTGACACCTGCTTGCAGTATCCCATCATACAGGCCCTTGTAATAGAGTGCCTCCCTCTCGAAATCACGACCTTTCTTCGTGAGTTCGTCGATCCTATCTTGGAAGCTGCCCTTGTTCTTGTTGGCCTCTTCCCCTGCAGGGGGATCATCCTGAATTGTAGCCCCGCTCTCATCTACTCCGACTACGGGTTTGTCGTTGTCTCCCATTTCTATTCTCCCTTCGCGGCCTAAGCCGAATTTTCGCCCGTATTGATACGGTCTGTTGATTCCACCTTACCGTTATCATCAACGGAATAGTGGATGTGTTCATTCCTATTGACTATAATTCTAGACTTGAGGGGTCTTCCCTCCAGAGCTGTCCTGTTCCTTATAGCCTCTATATCTCCATCTCTTATTTCACTCATTTCCTCCTCCTATCCCTATGGCCTGAAGTGCCCCAATCGCCCCTGATTGGACCATTTCCTCATCCCTACCTGTAAGCTCTCTTTTCTTTTCCACTATGTCCAACTCCTTCTTCTTGTTTCCAAGATCGATGCTGTGACTCTTCAGCCTCTTCAGTATCTCATCAATGGTAGGTTGAGCGGGAGCAGGAGGTCCCTCGCTGTCTATATCGGGAGGCAACAGCTTCTTGAACCTGTTAGCTATCTTCTTGGCCCCCGGCCAATCCATGTTCTCCGCAATGAGGTCCATAACAAATCTCGACTGGTCCGGAGCGGTCCGGACGAAATCTAGCATAGACTGAACTGCTTCCTGCCTCTGGGTATTGAAGCTGGGTCCAGCCGTTACTGTGATCTTATACCGGCCCATAGTGAAATCGTTAATAATTTTCTTTACTCCATTCACCTCCACTTCCTGATTTATCCTAACCATCTTCTGGTCCTCATCCTCACCTATAATGGCAATCACCCTGTCAGTATCGTAGATTTTAGGAATCAGATCAACCAGTATCTTACCGGCGAATCTTATTGCCCTGCGAAGATTATCGTGGTAAGTGAAGTTTGCCATATTGCTCTGGTACTGACGAGACTGAATGGCAACACCTGATACTTCGTTTCCTGAGGCTCCTAGGGAGGCATCATATATGGAAGTAGTGGCCTTCATTTCGTCGTTGGCTATATTAGCCTCAGTGATCTCTCCCAATGCGGTTTGGGTAACCATCTCCCTTTTTGGAAGGGGGTATCCCTGTATATACTTGTACTTTAGGTACGGTAGATTCTTCACCCCCAACTGGTCCCACTCATTTTCATACCCCTCTATCTGCTCATCGGCTATAAGATAGGGAGCTTTGGGTGCCAGTGCCACCGTCTCGGTCGCGGCAGTACGGAAGTAATTGTACATCCTCTGGGGGTCCTTGGCAAATCGTATAACTCCTCTAATGTACCTCTTACCTTCTAGGATCACCTCCTTTCCCCACACCGGGATTATAGGGATATATTTACCGGCCCACTGATTCTCCTCAAGAATCTCTTCCCCATTGATGATGTATTGAACCACCTTGTGGGTATCGACGGACCGGGACCTCAGTATTTCCGGGACCTTATTGACAACCCCCTCCGGATATCCGGAACCCTCAGGGGCCGGACCGTCCACCTCTACCGGAACCTGAGGATTGTCAGGGGAAGGTTCCAGATGTATTACCTTTTCTCTGGACTTAAGTTCGGGGAGAGCAGATTCCCAGTCGTCCTGATTCACAGTCCGTCCGTCCGACAGGAGACACAACCTTTTCTTGATCGGTTCCTTCACCCAGTACTCTGCTATCCTGATAGAATCTTCTCCATACCATCTAGGATCATCCAATGAGGATGTGGAATTCTTTCCCGGATATAGGACCTCAAATTCCTTACGGGGTATGAATTTGGTGATAAAGGCGAATCTCGCGTCAGACCCGTCTGGTTTCTCGGAGGATGGGTCCATGTATACCGTGAACGGGTCCCTTATCCTATCAATAAGTATTTCTTGATCCCAAGGGGATTCCTCACCTGAGAAGGCTGTAGATATTCGGAAGGACCCGAACCCATTACTAGCTGCTCCCTCCAGAGCAGTCTGGTAGGCCACATCCGCATCGGACACTTGCTCAATATTGCGGATAAGTCCCGCCATCACATTGGCAATCTCCTGAGTAGACCCTCCCCCGTACGGAACCACCTTTATGGCCGTCTTATTAAGGCGACTGTCATTCATCACCACATCGACAAATGAGGGGAGCTTATTGATGGTAAGGGCGGGGCGGTCATCTTCCGTCCTCTTCTTCAGAATCTCTGAGGGCCAATGACTCTTCCCTGCCAGCATGCTTAGGTCCTCTCTAGCCTCCGTACGATTCTCATACTCCTCGGTCTCGGAGAATTCAAATCTATCTCTGGCTTGCTGGATTATAGCCTCTTTACGCTCCAAATCCTTATCTGTGGTGTCTACTATCTTGTCCCCCATCACTTCTTCCCCTTCTTCTTGGTAGGCTTCCATCCGTGTTTCTTGGCATTGAGCAGTCTTCTTTGAGACTCAGCCTTCTCTTTGGTAGTGGACTTGGCATATACCTTTCCCTTATAGGTTGCCTTAAACTTTCCGCCTTTGGTCTTGGTTATTTTGGTAGTCATATATCATCCCATCCTAATTAAAAGTTTGTTCCGAACATCATATTTCCTGACGAAACTTCCCCAAGGACCTCTTCACTCCCATAAGTTAAAAGGGTATCCCAAAGTGTGTTGTAGGTTGCCTTAATCCATGCGGCAGACCTCTCTATATTAGACCCCCTAACCTCATCAATAACTCCCTCTGCATGACCAGTACCAGCATATAATGCTCCAATCGCGTATCCAGACCCAGGAGAAAAATTACCTTGAATGCGATTTACATTAAAAATCAAAGTTCCATTTCTGTATCCGTGTAAGTTATTGATCGTTTTCGTGAACGTCAACAAATCATACGACCCTACTCCTGTAGCGGCTATCTGAGTATTAGATGCTGCTCCAGTAGGATACGACCCCCCAAAAATATTAAAATACCCACTCTGATAACCAATTAGTACTGCAGAATTATTTCCACTAGAGAAATCAGACCAGTACGCAGGAGTAGTTATATCCATTGGTTTTACCAGAAAGTCTATGGTATAGTAATCGTCACCAAAAGCATCCGCGATACCGGAGAAAAGCACGGTATCATCAGACCCGTCAAAAGACTGTGCAAACCCTACCATCCCCGAAATTTCTACTGGATTGTCAATCTCAGTTTTGGACCCATCGTCATCATGCAATGTCGAGTCCAATATGGTTGAGCTGGTAGCATCTACCATGTGGTATACAAACTCATAACCACTGTTCCATACCCCCTGTGCGGCTGCACTTCCTGAATCACCTATGTAAGTTGAGTTATCAGCATGATCCACATCATAGTATAGGTAGAAATTGGTATCGACATCCGAAGCAATTCCCCAACCTGCAAGCGATACATGAATTACGGCGGACTCGTTTGCGTCATCCCATTTCTCGATCTCACCGTACATCTCCGTAGTTCCATCAGATTTCGTAAAGGCAATTTTTAATCTGTTGGCATCTGCTGTGAGTTCGTCAAACACACAATCCCCATGAGTAGGGGATAGAATAACAGTAACAGGAAAGTGGAAAAGCTCCGAGTCTATCTTGGTATTGTCAATGGTTAATTTAACCCTTTGATCCCAACCAGTAAGCCAGCCAGCATAGGCATATGGTACCACTGCTGACCACAATATCAGTGCTATTATTGCTCTTTTTACAATTCCCATGGCGTAGCAGTCCCCCAATAGTTAGTACCATCATAGTAAAAAGCCACTCCGATCCCCTTTCCTGCTCCGCCGTCGGTCCATGTAGGTTCTGTACCGAACCACTTAACGGTTCCGGGCCACGTAGCGTCTCTTCCTCCCGTTCCATCCTGAATCATCAGAAGCATAAGATTACAGGGGTTGGATGGTTCAGTAAAGGTGAATGTCTCTCCCTGAGCTCCCCATGTAAATTTGAACTTGTTCCCCAGTTTCCAGTCTATGGTGGTAGTACCGTCCCCCGTAGCAGTCTGTTGGGTAAACCCTATTGAATGAGCCCCACAGCCCAGCTCTCCTCCAAGCTCAGGAGTGGTATCCTCTGATACGTTGTTTATAGAAATTGCTTGAACTTCAGCGTCTAGAACATGCTGGTCATCAGCAAGTAATCCAGAAAGGCCCTCCACACTTATCTCATCGGTTCCTCCATTCTCCAGTACTGATTCAGTAATATCAGTGGCGTTTCCTGTACTTGTAACATCCCCCGTCAGGTTGGCGTTAGTAGTTACTGTAGCGGCGTTTCCCGTACAGGTACTACAGGTGAGAGTATCGGTTATATCTGAGTCTACCACATTGGACCACGAATATTTGTGGAGGTCACTGTCAATGACAAAATCAATATCTCCCGCATCGTCTTGATAAGTAACGGAGATTAAGGTTTCCGTTCCTCCCAGCATCCCTCCGACATAGTCTTCAACCTCCTCTTCAGTAAGTGTGGTGTCCAAGTCGTCCACTACCACGTCGATGGTTCCGTCACCATCTTGATATGTCACTGTACACCGGGTTTCCGTGTTCCCGGAGAACATATCCCCCATAATATCCTGAGCTTCTTCTTTATTGATTCCCCCTCCCTGTTCCACACCATTAATATACAACCCCCCATAGGACAGAACGGGGATAAGAAGAATAACCAGTAATGTCAGAAGTAACTTTCTCATAGTAATCACCTCTGCCTATATAGCACTTCGAGTCCGTAGGTCCGGGTGCTGCCATTGGTCCATGCGAACTTGAGGTCGTCATTGTTGTCGAATATGGCCTCCCCCGGAACATAAGTCTTGTATATGTCCGTTACCGCCGTCATATCCTGACTGAACAGAACAGTGTCGTACTCGGAGCCAAGAGCCGAATCCTGCGTGAGGGTAAAATTGTTGGCCCCCCCTACGTCGGACAGGTGGAGGCGTATAGACACTAGCTCGATATAGTGGGTCCCCATGGTTTCGATGGATAAGGTAGTGCTGATATTGCCCGACCCCGTCACGTACAGTTGCCGTATGGACATCACGACGGGGTCGCTGATTACCAGCTCTACATCACCCCCCACGGTAGGACCTACGGCGAACACATTGACCGACACCAGTATCAATGCCAGTACCAATAATTTCTTTACAATTGACTTCATCCTATACCTCCTTACGCCGCCATCCACCCGCCTTTTGTGGGTACGTGTCTGGCCGGTCTCCTTTCCTCTTTAGGTTTGCTGGTTATCAATTTTCCCTCCCCACCTCCAACCATCGCATGTTGTGCGGCCTCGCAGATGTGGGACCAGAAATTCTTGTCGGGTTCGTCGTGGTATTTGTCGTCCCCCACGACCTTCATTCTCTTGTATATATATTTGGACGATAAGCCCTTTCGTATGACCTTACAGGAGGGATCGATCAATAGTCCGGGCTCACCGTCTATCATACGGCTCAGGACGCTGGACAGGGCCTCCTTGCGGACCTTAGGTCCGGATGACACGTTGGGGGTCTTGATATTCAGTCCTAGGGCCTCCAGTATCTGACTAGGGGTGCGCTTGTCAGTCTGGGAAGCCGTATTGCCGTACGGGTCTCCGTATATCTCATACTTGAAGTCGAGGAGATTTTTGAGGATGTAGGGAACGAGAAGTCTCTCCCCGAATCTCTTGACCCCTATATCCTCAGTTGCTATCTCGTGGAACATGCGCCACTGACCGTTGGGCCTCCGGGTGAAGAAGGCTGCAGCGGGAGTAAGGCCATAGTCGAGGCCGATAATGATGGGATCGTTGGGGTCGGGGACTATGGGGAACGTGGCACAGTGAGTGGAATCCACATATTCCGAGTGGACCCTCTTCCCATCCTCGGCATATCCGAATTGGTTGCAGTAATATACCCTGATATATGACTGGGTCTTCCCTGCCATCCTCTTAGCATAATAGTCATGACCTCCCGACAGGTGCTTTACGTTTTCCGCTGCCGGGTTGGGGAGGAACTGGCCCTTGACCTCCTTGAGACCTCCGGGTTGGACGAAGAATTTCCACCCTTCCGGGGGATTTGCTTCCATCTCGTACCACCAGTGGTCGTCGTCGGGGGAGTTGGTGTCCATTATAACCCCTCCCCACGTTACCCCTTCATCCTTTGTGGGGGGATATTGCTCTACTCTATCCCCCAGCACGTCGATGATTGCCTTTGGTACTTCCTTTGCTTCATTTACCCATGCCCCGGTGAGTTCCATGGACAGCAGCTTGGACACGTCGTCGGGACGGTCCAATGCCCGGAACATCGTCTGGAGGTATACGTCGTTGAAACGGACATGGTGGGTCATGGTGCGGTAGTTGAAGGGACCGAATATATACTCCGGAAACCATATAAGCCATGTGCGGAGGGTGGTATCCTCAAGCTCTCGATAGGTATTACGGATGGCGGCCCAGATGCTTCTCCTGATTCCACCGGGTCCGGGCCTCTGCTGTGAGGCCCTCCTAATGATCTCCACGCTCATTCCGGTGGACTTTCCGGACCTGACGGGACCCCGTATCCCCCGATAGAACGAGTCGTCGAGGTGGAACTTGGCTATAGTGGGTTCTGCCGTGTATTCTATTTCCATCCTAACCACCTATATTGATGCTGAGGGTTACTTTCTCCCCCTCATCCATCCCTATTTTCACTCCCGGATTGAACTTCTTGGGTTTGTACGCTTTGAGGAGGTGGATCAGGAGGGCATCGCTGTACTTGCGGACCTCTCCTACCCTTGCCCCCTGATAGAACACAGGCTCATTATACCCCTCCACTGCCCTTCTTCGAGCTTCCTCCTCAATCAGATCATACCCTTCCTCCTTCGCCTCTTCTATGGCCTTGTCAAACTCACTGTCCTTTTCCCTTTCCCGGTACACATTGGACACGTGTACCCCCATCACTCTACATGCTACTGTAATGTTTGGGACCTCCGCGAGGAACGCGAGGAATGCTGCCTTGAAATCTTCTGTTAACTTTTTATCAGCCATTGTACCCTCTCCGGGGGAGGGTTGGGGAGGAAGTGGAGGACTCGAAACTTCCTACCCCGGTCTTACCCTACCCCCTTTCAGGTTTCATGCTATCATCCCCACCTCTCACACGTCAAATCCTTTCTCTCTCGGAGGATTACCCGCTCACTTTCGAGGCGCACAACGCACACACGCACCGACGCACACACGCACATCGACACAGCGGCAAATGGGGTATCCTGCCGGGGGAGGGGGGCAATGTGGCAAACGCGCATAATTATCTCTTGACATCGAGGTCTGCGGAATTCGAGAAATAGGGATACCTACCCTATCCCCTATCTGGTTTTTTCACAATCCCCCCTCCCCCCTCCAGTGGGGCCCCCTCGATACCCCCCCCCTACCCCACCTGTTGTCCTTCCGGTCTCCGTACCTCTCCGTTGCGTTCGGTCATTCGAGACGGGGGAGAGGCCGCCTCCGTGCCTCCGAGTCCAAGGACGGGCTAACGAGAGTGTACGGGCAGTCCCTCGCGGTTTCGCTGTTGCCGTTCCTGCCCCTGTTGTGCTGGTAGGCCGACCACGCCGTGTGCTCGTAGCTAAGCGCGACGGGCACCCTGAGGTGTGGTGGGGTGTGCGGTACGGGTTGTTCGGTAGGGAAAGGTTATGTGGCAAGCCTCTTGCCGCGGCATGGGTCTTGCAGGTAGGGTTGCGCCTCTGCTACCGGGTTGCAAATGTGCGATGCGTAGCGGTGTACGCATTGGTGCGTAGTGTCGTACGCATATCGAAGTGCCCGTCCGACGCGGGCTTCCGCACCCCAACCCCTCGAAGTGCGAAGTGCCGTACGCATCGCAGGAGTGCGACTACCACCCGTTGTGGTTTCGAGACCGCCATACCCCCAGCGGTTGTGGTAGGGTAACTGGCACGGGTCTTGCAGGTTAAAGGGTAAGGGCTGAGGCCCTCGGTCCGGGTATCCGGACCTGATCTTTGGGAATATGGAGGACTTGGACATGGCTAAGAGGACTAAGGAGGACTCTAAGGTCGAGGTAGCTATCCCCGAAGTCGAGGAGATAGCAGGTGTGGATGAGGCAACCGATCCGGAGGAGGTCCGCTGTCAGTGTGGGTTCGGTCCGCTTCCCGAGGGGGCGACGCGGTGTAAGGTATGTAAGGCCCTCTGGGACCGGGACAAGCGGAAGGCTAAGGCCAAAGCCAAGGCGAAGGCTAAGCGTAAGTTGCGTAAGAGTCCGGAGGTGGCGGAGGACCGGAGATTAGCCTCAGGTATCGCGGCTGATGTTCTGGCCCGCGAAGAGCTTCAGTCACTGTCGGATCGGAGGCTGAGATTCGTGATAGCTCAGATCGCGTACCGCCTGAATGACTCGCTCCCTTCCGCTGAGGCGGTGGAGGTCAGGCAGTCGCTTCACGTCGAGGGTGTCGGCACCGAGGCCCACGCGACGTATCACGTGGAACCCGTGTAGTGTAGCATTGGTCCTGCTCCTCTCCTTCGGGAGGGGGGCAGGGGCGAACGTTAGACGAAAGGAGGACATGTGACATGGACAGAGAGACTATAGTTGAGATCGTAGGGGGCATCGTCTTCGTATTGGGGATGCTGGCCCTCCTGTGGGTCGGACTACAATAGGGAGGTGAAAAATGTGTATACAGTACGGGAGGGACCTGTATGTGTCAGCGTCCCTAGCCGAGATCGCAGAGAAGTACCTCGAACATCTGCCGAAGGAGGTAACGGCACTGGTCACCACCGGGTCAAGCGGACATGCGCTGGCATCTGCGATGCTGGTGCTGGCAGACCAGCGAGGTAGGGGACTGAGGCATTTCGTGATCAGGAAGCCGGGAGAAGAGGCTCACGGTGGACCTTGGATATACCCGTGTCGGGTGGACAGGGTAACGTTTGCCATAGTGGATGACTTTATCAGCATGGGGGACACGATAAAAAGAATATTGGCTGAGATAGCCAAGTATGGGGGAGAAGAACTGTTCGACCTCAGGTGCATACTGGTAGAGAGGATAGACTTACCAAGACAAAGGAGGGTAGACAGGCTGGGTAAAAGGATAATGGAGAAGGTAATAGAGGTAAACCCACCAACCAAAACGACGGTAGAAAGGGGGAAAGTAGGGGATGGAAAAGGAGCTTGACAGACTGGCAGAAGTGTGGGAATGGGCCAAGATGGCTAGGGCCACTGGCACCCTGCCACAGGAGATTGCCGACAACGTACTGGAGGCAGTAGAGGCGGTCCTTGCGGCAAGGGACAGGCTATAACGCGCACGCGCGGGCATACAAAAGGAGGTGAGCGGAGATGGGCAGGGAGTATTGTATTGGCTATAAAGAGAAGGGTGAAGAGAAGAAAATCACTATCTCAAGGAAGAGTTCAAAAAACTAGGAGGTAATACAGATGACATCAGAGGAGAGGATAAGGGCGATTGATAGGGCCCAGAACGTGAAGGAGTTGCGAAGTTTGGGAATAGCAGGTAATGCATACGACGATGCCCCGATGTTCGCGGCAGTGGAAAGGCTCCTCCTGAAGCCGGGGATTACCGTCAAGGAACAAAGGGAGCTCTTCCGCTTCCTCCACGTGGATGTTATGGGACTTACTAAATATGTCGATATGACGAATGAGGAGGTCCGAGCTCAGGTGGCTGGGATCAGGGAGGAAAAGAAGACCGTAGCCGTGCGCAAGTCGTACGTCAAGCCTCAACCTTGACAAGGCATTTCACGCGTGCTACACTGAAGTTACCTACAACAAGTAAGGAGGACTATCATGACAAACGTAAAGACGGAAGTAAAAGGAAAGATACTGACCATCACGGTGGACACCTCGAAGGAGTTTGGGAGGTCCAAGAGCGGTAAGACTGTAATTGTCGCCTCCACCGAGGGAAACAAGGAAGTGGTGGATGGAATCTTCATGGGTCTGAACGTGTACAAGTACGACACACCCAAAGGCTAACGCATCTCCGGGAGTAGACCTGTCCGATTGAGGCTCGGAGCGGGGCATGGGGACTACCTGTGCCCCGACCAACAACAAAGGAGGAAGTAGAATGAACGTATTAGTAAAGGCAGAAGTAGGGGCGGTGCTGTCCGAAGTCAAGGCAGTAAACATGATAAAGGTTACCCCCATGAAGACGAAGACGAAGCTCGAGGTCAAAATGGATGGTAACACCCCTGATTCCGTGGACACTCTTTCTGGTGAGATCATAATGCTCAAGGCAGATGGGGAGAAACTGATGGGTATGACGGTGACGGTGGAAGGTGCACCCGCGTTCGGGAGGATCATCAACAGAGCGGTGCTGGCCCTTGGCAAGATAGGGGTGGATATCCACGAGATCGACTGGGAAGCTCAGGCTGGCGTCGTGGCCGTGAGTGGAAACATAAGCGGGTATGACTTCCCTATGATCGTCGATGTCTTCCGGAGGCTCTCACTCAGGGCATGCGCCACTATGGGGCATACTCATCATCCCCTCTCACTGTTCGATCTCAAGCAAGCTACGGGATTAACATATGACCTGTCACAGGGTACGTCAAAGGACCTCGGTGACTGGTTCGACGTAAGGGAACTGACTGTGCTGGAGGCAGCCAAAGCGGAGAAGAAAGCGGCCAAGGCTCAGGCCAAGACCGAAAAAAAGAAGGCCAAACCTGAGGTGGAGAAAGCCACCGGTACGGCAAAAAACGCGAAAAAGACGGCATCTCTGGGCAACTTGAAATGATGTACTGTGACAGCTTCGCATGCCATATGACAGTCCGGGCATGCGAAGCTAACCAGAAGATAGCCGTCGAGACCTACCATAAACTACTGGAGGATGACCAATCCATCTTCGAACTGGAAGATGTGGAGGTAAACAGGATGCTGGTGTGCGGGGATTGCCCCTGTTCGGCCATAGACTCCAATGAAGTAAAGAAAATCTTTCGATCTTCCCTAACCACGCTCCTTACCAAGATCGAGAACTTCGAGGAATACGGGTTCGACCCGGAACTGTCAAGACAGAGAAGGACGGAAGCAGGGAAAGTGTATAGGGTCCGGAATCGGGATAGGATATCTGCCTACTCTCACAACAGGAGGGTGGACATGAGAATAGAAAAGCTTAGGGCTAAGATAGGAGTACCATTATGAACAAGAATGACAAAGTGGAACTTGAAAGTGCCATAGCAACCAAGTATGCGGCCACTATGGCGGAGGCAGATGCAAAGGCCATTTCCAAAGAAGCCGGGGATACCATGCTCCGGATCATGAGCAAAAACAAGATAACCATATACGGGTTGCCCGGATTCGGGGAAGCCAAAGTCCTAATCTCCAAGGGATCGGCTATATTGTCAGATAGGCTGACTGAAAACCTGCTGATAGAGGGTATGGACCCCGACAAGATCGAGGAGATAATAGATAAGTCCTCCTCCAAGTGGGAAAAACCCTATGCCACATTGGTAAAGGAGAAATGATGGAATTCAGGGGAACAATAGCAGTAGCGATCTTCCTGCTGTGGATGTTCAACGAAGATTGGCCCTTGTGGTTGTGCATCCTGCTTGTGATGATTATATTGTTGGTTTAGGAAGGAGGCCGGGGGTAATTCCCCGGCCTTTTTTGTGAGTGTGGCTAGAGGTGAATTATGGGCGGGACTTTGCCTACCATTTCTTTTACAGCCTTTCCCAGACTCTCCCCAGAATAGATACTACCGTGGGTTTCCCCCCTACCATACTGAGGTCCTTTTTGGGCCGGGACCGGGTCAACTTCCCTACAATCCATATCTAATGCCATCAGGATTCGACACCCTGCATTGGCAAGGTGGTGATGGTGGTGTCTCCCCTCCAGATAGGCCACAATATGGGCCATGGCATGGTTCAGGTGCTCCTCGACGGGTGCGCTCCTCCAGCCTTCGTTAGCTCTTCCTTTGAGTTCGCCCTCCCGCATGACCCCTGCCACCTTGGTCAGTCCTCGAAGGGGAACGAGACGGTACGAAAACGGGAGGAAAGCTATGTTGCCTCCGAATCTGAGGTCCGGATCATCACTCTCGGTGTGACGAAGGATGTCGGCCTCAATGGGATTGGGGTTCTGTCCTATGGGAATGGTCCTTCCCTCATCGTATATGTCCCTCACTATCTTCTGTCCCTCATACCCAGCCAGTCTCGTTTGAAGAGATAATATCACCTTTCTAAGGCCGCTTATTATTTCGTCTTTACTCATTTCTTTTGACTCTCCCATATCTTCCTCCTTTTCACAATTCTATCATATTCTGGTGCCCCGGACCGGTTCCTACATACGCTACCGTATTGAACCAACCCCCCAAATAGTCCATCATCCAATCCAGCACCGACTCTGGGAGTTCCATCCTCTCCGTCGTTTCGTACGCATCCCAGTCGATGTAATTGGCAAACTGAAGACACAAATGGGTAGGTCTGCACACCATACAGAATCTCCGAAATCTTTCACGGGAGAACTCGAACACGCGCCGGGGAAGTCTGGTAGTGGTTGTTAACTCCCCGAAATCTTCAACCTTTCCGGGATATTTGCATCTTCTAGCCACTTCCTCCCATGTGATCTCTTTGGCGTCGTCATAGGGTCCGCTTGTTCCGGTTCTGTTGTTAACCCGAATAGGGTAGGGCCTGATCACTCCATAGACGGACCCAATGAAGGTGGGGGACACCCCCAGTTCAGCTAGTGCCATTGAAGGATTGATCATCTTGGATGTACAGTATACCGGATCGATACCGTGCTCAAGATCGAGGTCGAATCCCTGCGTGGTCTCACATAGGATACGCATATTCCTTTGCAACGAATCATTGATAACTTTGGCTATACTATCCACTACGTCTATTCCCATAACATTCAGGGCTCTGGAAGCCGCAGGATGACCTGCCAATATCTGATCTCCATTCCTCCTCATCTTTCCGATTCTGCACTCTCCTACTCCTTGAAGAGTGGACCCTATGTCGCTTAGCCTCGCCAGTTTCTCAGAACTCCTGTGGTAGCTGGTGATGATGGATGCCCTCTTGTCCACTACCACTCTAGGGGGGTCTATACCCAGACCAGCGATTTCCTTTTCGAGTCTGTCCAGATCGATAACGCTGGCGGGACCCAGCAGCACGGGGGTATTGCACATCACCATTCCTACCGGGAGGTGGTAACTCACTTTCTTTTCTCCTTCTGGAGTTATCAGCGTGTGCCCTGCGTTTGGACTTGATGTCATTACTAGAAGGTCTATATCCCCCTTGCCACATAACCATCCGCTCAGCTTTCCCTTGGCCTCCGATCCCGCCTGTCCTCCAATTATTATATTTACTTTCCCCTCTCTCACTTTACACCTCCAATATTTCTAGTATATTTACCACTTCCTTTTTCAATACGTAATCCTCCATCCTCTCAACCGGTATCCCTCCTTCCTTGGTGCCTACCGCGAACCATCGGGGGTCTCTTCCTCTCCTCCTCCGTATAATTCTGTCCCTCTCTCTATTGAGCCTTTGTCTTCGAGATCGATAGGGACTGGTAGGACCCGTATGGTCGAGTTCCATATTTATAGTGTGAAGTCTCACGTCGTCGTCCATGCGAAAATTGTATCACTCAGTGTGCGCTGTGACAAGCCTTCTTGACGCGGGTTCGCTCGTGTGATATACTCGTGGCATGGACGAGCTGACGCTGATTATCAGGGATAATGGGATTAGTCATCCCCGGCCTCCTCTCAGGGTGAATCTGACCCGCCTGTCTCTTCAGACGGGGTATCACCTTTCATATCTAAGCCGGGTGTTCTCTGGGAAGGCGAATCCCACCATGAAATGTATGAACAAGATAACAGAGGCATTGGGGGTTGACATGAACGTGTTGAAGGAGATAATAGGTAATGGTAAATCCAGATGACTTCAGGGTTCCGGCATCAGATACTAAGGGGCACAGTGCTAGGCAGTGGTTCAGGTGCATACCGACCATGGCACGTGTGCTGGAGCAGATCATTCAAAGTAAACAATTTCCATACAGAACGAAAGGAGACCTGTTACGTCATGCCCTCCATAGGCACATAGGGTGGCTGGGGTCGCTGGAACCCATGATAACGGTGTCGGGGCAGGTGGATACGATCATCGAGGTGATGAGGGATGAAGAAATGAGCAATGACTTTGCCCTAGTGTTTACCAAGATGGGTGAAAGGGTATCCCAGCACCTACAGGATGGAGCGGACCGGGAGGCCATAAGGCTTATAATGACGGTACAGAGCCATGTCAACAAAATGCCTGACGGGTTCTGGAAAGACAAATACAAGAAGGAAATGAAGAAGAAGTATGGAAATTTACTAGAAAAAGCGACGAAGTATAAAATAGGTAGCATAGAGTAGGGGGACTCATGAGATCACCAGCGGAACTGGGGTTTCCATCCAAGTTCAAGTCGTGGAGGCCCAATCAGGAAGCAGCATGCCAATCGATTCTGGAAACTAAGGAAAGGTTCCTGATACAGGCGTGTCCTACCGGATTCGGAAAGTCACTGGCGTATATGGCAGCGGCTTTGGAATCGGGGACAAGGGTAGCAATACTGACGTCAACCAAAGGACTGCAGACCCAGTTAGTCCGTGACTTCGGAAAGATGAAGGGGGTAGTGGACATCAGAGGTAGGATGAACTACCAGTGCAGACTGAATACCAAGGTAAGCTGTGACACCGGAGTGTGCGTATTTGGAGTAAAATGTCCCATGAAGGAGGAGGGGGGGTGCTTCTATTACGACCAACTAAGGGCCGCTCTTTCGGCTAGGGTGGTTATTACCAATTATGCATACTGGATGGCCCAGAACGAGTACTCCGAGGGTCTGGGGGAGTTCGGAATGCTTATACTGGATGAGGCACATTCGGCCCCTGATCATCTCCTCAACCATGTGGCGGTGACATTCGGGAAAAGCGACTGGAACAATCGGATACTGGAGCTGGGGGATTCCCTCCCCACCAACTATATGGGATGGAAGATTTGGGCAGAGGATAAGCTCCACGACGTAAAGATGGCCATCGAGACAGCCAAAGTAGAAAGAAAGGAGAAGAAGTTTTTGGGTCTGAAGAAGCTGGAGCAGAAACTTGGGAGGATAACAGACTTTATAGATTCATCATGGCTATGGGAGGACAATCCCGGAGAAGTAAGTCTGACTCCAACATGGCCAGCCCCGTTCTCCGAGCACATACTATTTACTGGGGTACGGAAGATAGTACTGACCAGTGCTACCGTGGTGGCCAAAACCGCCGCCCTCTTGGGAATCAGGGGTGGAAAGTCGGAGGAGTACCCCCACGAGTTCCCGGTAGAGAATAGACCGCTTATCCACGTCCCCTCCGTAAATATGAATTGGAGGAATGGGGAAGCGGAGCATCGAGTATGGTTGATGAAGATGGACCAGATCATAAGGGACAGGGTAGGGACCAAGGGGATCATACATACCGTATCCTATGCCAGAAGAGATATGGTGTTGGACAGATCGAAGTATGGGGAATTTATGGTGACACATAACAGACTCAACACCGAGGCCACGGTCAGAGCTTTCAAGAGGTCAGACCCTCCCTCTATCCTTGTGTCCCCGTCCATGGCCACAGGATGGGACTTTCCTTACGACGAATGCAGATGGCAGATAATCATAAAACTGCCCTACCCTGATATGAGAGGAGAGATAATGAGGGTGAGAGGCAGAAAGGACAGCGACTATATCAATTACCTTGTGTCCCAACAACTGATACAGGCAACCGGAAGGGGGGTCCGGGCCAAGGACGACTGGTGCGAGACGTTTGTTATAGACAACAATGTAGTATGGTTTATTCCGCAAAATCGGCACCTGATGCTGAGCTGGTTTACGGAGGCATATAGAAAGAGCAATGTAGTACCGAAGCCCCCAGATAGGGGGTAAATTTGAAAGGAGGAAGATGTATGAGTGAAGCTGTAAGTTTGAACCCGGAAGATTTCGTCGAAGGAGGACTCGTAGACGACGTTAATGTCGAAGTGGAGGCCTGTTCGTTCGGAATGTTCGATTACAACGGGAAAGTGGTCCCCGGTGTTCCGTCGCTCCATCTGGAGGGAAAGACGGATGACGGGGAAGGTGTGGACCAGTACTACTCGATGGGAAGTGCAAATGATTGGATTCCCAGCGAAGACGGGTCCCAGTTGCTGGCTGTAGGGAAGGCCACCGCCATCCGGCTTTCATCTAACGGAGGTATATTCCTGAAGCACCTGATTGATGCCGGATTCCCTGCTGACAAATTGGCGGACGATATCACGATCCTGAACGGGTTATATGCTCACATGGTCAGGGTCCCGGCACCCAAAAGGTCTGGACTGGAAAAGAAGCCGAGAGAGGACGGAAGGACCTTTGAGGACACCATATTGGTGGTTAGCGAGATTCTGAGCCTCCCATGGGAGAAGAAGAAACCCGCAGGGGCCCCCAAGTCGGCTGGAGGAACTAAAGCTGCAGGTAAGGCCACGACCACCAAGGCTACAACCAAGGCTACAACCAAGGCTACCCCCAAAAAGGAGGAAGCTCCGGATGATGAGGGGATAGAGGATATAGCAACCGAAATTCTTCTTGAGCTTCTGGCCGAGGCAGGAACCCTTACAAAGAAGGAACTCCCCGCCAAGATATTTCAGTCCTACAAGGATCATCCGCGACGGACCGAGATCATCAAGATCACATTCGACGAGGAATTCCTGTCTAATGGTCCTTGGGAGTACTCGGACGGGACGCTCATTGCCAGCTAACATGAGTCATGAACCGGGGTAGGGGGGACTTCTCCCTACCCCACAACCCATGGAGGTGTCATGGATATAGTAATAGAGGATTACAAGTGGATAGAGACCCTGTTTGAGGATTCAGAACCACGAGAGGAGGGTTTGCATCTCAGCGAGGTCATAACGTCTTTGATGACCAGAGCCGGGATGATGAAGAAAATGGCAAAGTTCGACGACCTTGAGCTAACCGCCGAGATAGGACTTCTATGGGAAAGGGCCCTCAGCAAGATCATGAGGGAAAAGTATGCGGTGAGACCTCCGCAGATAAGACTCGACGGAATATGGATGTCCCCGGACGGCCTGAGTCACGTGGAAGACTTGGGGTCCCTATCGATAGGTCCCGATCCTCAGGGGGAGGTCCCCGTAGTGGTGGAGGAATACAAAACCACATGGCAGAGCACCAAGCGGTCCCCCTCCGACAACTTCAAATATATGATGCAGGTGAAGGCATACTGCAAAGCCATAGGGACCAATGTGGCAGTAATGCGGATATTCTATGTAATGGGGGATTATAAGGGCTCCGGGCCGATATGCAGGGTGGCCCGGATAAAGTTTACCGATGAGGAGCTGGACCAGAACTGGGACATGCTGCTGAAGGAGAAAGAGAGGATGGAAAGTGAGTGTAAAACTGAAGAGTAAGGGGTTCATATCGGCAAAGGACAGACTCCTTCAACCTCGGATCATAGCCAGCATATCCGGACTGGAGAAGCAGGGAAAGACGCATTTTGCCCTTACCGCTCCGGGTCCTATAGCGATGTTCAGCACAGATATAGGGGAAGAGGGTGTTATAGACAAGTTCACCAACAAAGAAGTGTGGGTAATGGACGTCGCCAGAGCGGAGAGTTATTCCAGCAAGGATACGGCGACCAAGGAATTTGAAAGGCTTAAGACCGCCTATGAGGACCTACTGAAAGGAAATGATGTCAGGACGATAATATTTGACACGGCCACGGAAATATGGGAGATACTGAGACTGGCCCGGTTCGGACAGCTTACCCAGATCATGCCGTACCAGTATGGGCCGGTGAATGCGGAGTATAGGGCCCTGATTCGGAAAGCGTATTCGTACGACAAGAATGTAATACTGCTTCACAAGATGAAGTCCCAATATATAAATGACAAGAGGACGGGGGAATATGAGAGGGCCGGGTTCTCCGACACGGGATTTCTGGTTCAGGTCAATGCTCAGATGTACCGATACTCCATGAGTGACGGAGGAGAGTTCGCCATATATATCGTGGATTGCAGACAGGAGCCATCCCTGATCGAAACGGAGCTGTCAGGGGAGATGTGCAATTTCCCCACTATGGCCTCTCTGATCTTTCCGGAGGTAGACCCTTCTAATTGGGAGTAGGGACATGGGATATGATTTTGAGGGTTTGGTAAGCGTGTCATTCGAAGCGATCAAACTGGATCGGGAAGACCTCAGGGCCGTGTTGTTCGACATTGAGGGGTATGACGTATGGATTCCCCGATCCCTCATCCACCATATTAACGAGACGGATATGACGATAGAGGTTCCGTCATGGTTCGCATACAGGGAGGGTCTGTTATGAGTGCAAGTATAAACAGGCAGCAGAAGAGAGAAATGGAGAGACGGGCCCTCCATATGGTAAAGATAATGGCCTTCGACGACGGGTCGGTGACGGTAACGGGTTTTCCCGACTCATTACCCATAGCCATGTCTCTAATGGGTAAGGCCAACTTTGTTATAGCAGGGTACTTCTGCGCGAAGGCAAAGGAGCAGGGGGAGGGTGCAGTAAAGAATAGAATATTGATGCCGGGAGGGAAACAATGATAAATAGAGATGAGGTGAGGAAGAAGTTTGAGGCGGGGGAGCCCATACGCCTGATGTCAGGAGATATGATGATCGTGGAGGACAGTGTCATAACGATAGGACCTGCCAAGATGGACTACGGAAGGCCAGTAACTATAAAGGATGTGGAGAACGCTATAACGATATACGCATCCGGAGGGGCGGCCAGATCGAGGTCGGTAGCCGACGCATTTAACCTGTTTATGGGGTTTGTGACTCCCATAACCATATTAGGGTTTACCGATGAGAGTAAGAGTGGGGACGTGCAATGATATTGGTAGACGATAGGACCGGGAGTGCGGAGATCGCGGACCTCTTGCCCAGATCGGCAATACTGTGCAGGCTGGAATACGGAGACTTCGCATGGTCCGGGAACGGAAAAGAGGGTCCTGTCAATGTGGGGGTGGAACGTAAGACGGTAATGGACTTCCTCCAATCGATGACTACGGGTCGGCTCTCAGGACATCAGATGGTAGGACTTACCCAGCAGTATGATTGGGTCTACCTCCTGATCGAGGGGGTGTGGAGACCGGATAAGGACAGTGGAATACTACAGAGGATGAACCATAAGGGACGATGGGTAGATGCCGCTCAAGGAAGCAGGAGATTCATGGCCAGAGACGTGTACAATTTCGTCAATACCGTGTGGGTGATGTGCGGAGTGGCCACCATTATCACAAGCAACAAGTGGGAGACGGCAAAATGGCTGATGGCCTGTAGTAGCTGGTGGGAAAAGGACTGGGGAAAGCACAAATCCCATCTCCAGTTCCAAAAGCCTGTAGAGCATGCTCAACTGGTAAAGCCCAATTCGGTAACTAGAATGGCAAACCAACTTTCGGGAGTGGGGTGGGACAAGGCCCGAAGTCTGGGGGCGCGGTTCAAGACGATGAAGGAACTGATGGAGGCATCGGAAGTTGAACTTCGGAGTGTGGACGGGATAGGCCCCAAAATTGCAAAGTCTATTAGAGAGGAGCTAAACAATGGCTGAGGAATGGAAATTCCTACAAAAGATGTTCGACGAACATAAGGTTCCGGAACTGGAGTTCCAAGGGAAATGTCACGATTGCGGAGAAGAGATGTCGGTGCTGGTGGTGATGGAGCCTGACGGAAAGACCACGATAAGCGGGGGAGCCCTATATCATATGCCAGACGTGTTTCTCAAATGTGATAAGTGCTTTGAGAAGGACCCGATGCTGAGGAAATACCAGCCCTGCGACGTGTTCTCACGGGTCGTGGGGTATTACCGACCCGTGAGACAATGGCATGCCGGTAAGAAGGAGGAATTCAAGAATAGGAAGATGTTCAACGTGAAGGAGTTTACCGATGAGACTGGGAAATAAGACATTACTTTTTGGCTGCCACCAGATACTGATCCATCCCCTATTTGTCCTTATGGGGTGGGTGAAGTTGTATGGATGGAAGATGCTGAACGCCAATATTATGCTGGCCATCATATTTCACGACTGGGGGTACATAGGTTGTATGACTATGGATGGGCCTGACGGGTCCCTCCACCCCACTAGGCTCCCCAAGAGGCTGGTCAGACTATTACCACAGGAATCTCTAGTCCAGATAGTTTACCACTCTCGTCACCTGAGCAGCAAATATGGGTTTGAACCCAGCCTCCTGTGCTGGGCAGACAAAATCGGTACCGCCATGATGCCTTCCTTTCTGTGGGCACTGATGGCCTATCTCAGCGGGGAGGGGTGGGAGTATATGAGCAATCCCAATAATAATGACTATGTAGAGGGGGAGGACTTTACCCTGCTGGGTCTTCGCAGATTTCACATTAAATATAAGGAGTGGGCATGGTCGGCAATAGGAGTATCTAGATCGGATCGGAGGACACCGTGACACAACGCACAAGCGCACAAGCGCACTCGAAAATCAACACCCAGAGACAACGATGCGGTGTCTGTCCCGCGCTCTCGCACAGAGTATGCCGGGGCATCGCAATACCTGACTATTACAACACCCTCCCGCTGAGCGAGATAGAGGTAGTCGTGATCGCGGAATCCCCCGGAGCCGAGGAGGATCAAGCGGGGATACCTTTGATCGGAACCAGCGGACAGGAGGCCCGACACCATATCCTCATCAACGGGATCGCGAGTAACCGGGGCGTGTGGTTGGACAACATCATCCGGTGTCACCCCCCTGACAACCGGGACCCCACGCCCTCCGAAATAGACAACTGCACCAATGCCAATCTCATCCCCACCCTCCTGCAGATTCAGCCCAAATGGATCATCACTATGGGCCGGATCAGTACCCGCTGGCTTCTTGGGGATGTGGATATGGAGATGGTACACGGAATCCCAAGGACCATCAACTGGTATGGGATGAATGTGGTGGTAATTCCCACATATCATCCTGCTCTTGGACTCCACGACCCTTCCCAGATGATACTATTCCACGGGGATATGAAGGTCGCAGGGGACGTGATCAGAGGAAAGATCGCCCCCCACCCCCCGATCGACATGTACGAGGGGGACGAGTGCTACTATGAGATCAGAGACGGAGACGAATTCCCCGTGTCTCCGGGAGAGTACGATCTGGTGGCGGTGGACACCGAGTGGGCCCGAAATAAGCCGTGGTGCCTCTCGTTCTCCGTGAACCCCGGAGAGGCGTTCGTGATCGAGGCGGGGCAGACACACGCGCTGACCCTCTTGAGTTCCGTCCTGAGCTACGGAGATACTACGACGGCCATCCATAACGCGCTGTACGACCTGCCCGTCCTCGACCAGATGGGGATTCATCCCGGAAGGGCAGCAGATACGATGGTGATGGCATACCTTCTGCAAAGTGAGCCTCAAGGTCTCAAACCTCTTGCGTTCCGGTACTGCGGGATGGAGATGAAGACATATGGGGAGATGGTGGAATATGCGACGTATCGGATGGCGATAGACTATCTTGTGGAAGTGGAAAAAAGGAAATGGCCCACCCCGACAGCGGTGCTGGAATGGTCGAAAGGGGAGCCGAAAGTGAGGCAACCCCAGAACATCTCCCGTAAGATAAAGAAGCTGTTCAAGAGCGATAACCCGCATTCCGGATGGTATGCGATAAGCGAGGGCCGGGAAGTGGTGGAGGAAGTGCTGGGTCCGATGTTGAAAGGGGAGCTGTGCGACATAGACAGACCCAAGGCGATAAGGTACTCGGCCAGAGATGCGGATGCCACGCTGAGAGTGTTTCCTCTCCTGTTCGAGAGGATAAAGGCACTGGGTCTGGAGGAGACATTCTGGAGGGATATGGGGGCCATGCCTATGGTGGTAGATATGATGGCGAATGGGATGCCCATAAGTAATAAGGAATTCGCCAAGCTCAGTGGGTATTTCCAATCCCGAATGGATTTGATACAGAGGAAAATACAGATAAATGTGGGACACCACCTTGGGGATGTCAGTGTCAATCCGGGGTCCTACCCCCAAATGTCCACCCTGATATATGACAAACTGAAACTGCACGAGAAGGGGGGAAGGTTCAAGGCAAAGAAGGGGACGAACAAGTCCACGGCCCATGATATACTGATGAGATACGTCCATCTAGACCCTGTGGTGCAGGACATTATGGACTGGAGAGAGTATCAGAAGTTGAAGACGAGCTTTGCCGACGCGATCCCCAAACTGTCGGTAGATGGCAGGATACATACCACGCTGAGAATGACGAGGACCGTCACCGGGCGTTTGTCGTCCAGCAACCCCAATCTAATGGCCCAACCCGTCAGGTCGGAGGAGGGAAGGCTGATACGGAACTGTTATGTGGCCGAGGAGGGGTGGGAGTTCCTGTCCTTCGACTACAAGCAGGTGGAGATGAAGGTGGCAGCTAATGATAGCGAGGATGAGATGATGCTGGAGATATTCTGGAGTGGAGAGGATATACACTCCCAGACGGCAAGCAGGATGTTCGAGCTTCCAGTGGATGAGCTGGATGAGATGAAGCATCGGTATCCCGCGAAGAGGGTAGGATTCGGAATTCTGAACCTGATAACGGCAGAGGGTCTGCAGAGGGAACTGGTGGTGGGAGGGGCCGGGGACTTTTCGGTCAAGGAGTGTGACCGGATGATCCTGTCGTGGTTCGAGATATACAGGGGGGTAGCTGCCTATATGAAGAGGAACGGGGAGCATGCGAAGAGATATGGGTATGTCAAGGACATGTGGGGAAGGATAAGGTACATTCCCGGAATAAAATCGATGAACCGATGGACGAGGCTGGAAGCGGAGAGACAGGCGGGAAATGCCCCGATTCAGATGGGAGCTCAGGGTATAATTAAGGAGGCGATGGGGAGGCTGGTCCCTATATATAAGAAGATGGGGGACGGTGTGAAACCTCTAATCCAGATACACGACGATCTGGTGTGGCTGGCCAGAGTGGACAGGGTCGATGATCTAGTGTATGAGGTGAGAAAAACGATGGAAGGAGCTGCTCCCCCCGGATTCATGATACCGCTGGATGTGGATGTGAAAAGGGGAAGAGTGTGGGGGAGCATGGAAAAGGTGATGAAATGATACACAAACT
>Ga0172381_10000758_pt1 | contig 39722 bp, 38 predicted proteins | sample Leawel6488metaG_FD_119754 | JGI IMG/M metagenome (GOLD analysis project Ga0172381, IMG submission 119754) | Leachate microbial communities from a municipal landfill in Southern Ontario, Canada - Leachate well 64-88 metaG | ecosystem: Engineered > Solid waste > Landfill > Unclassified | place... | reverse complement strand
ATCGCACTGATTTTACCCGCTCCTGGTAGTACGTATCCATATGTTTTCATGGAACAACCATACCTGTTTTTCATTGCTAATCCAATCTAGCAATGTGTACGGTATCTATCTGAGCCAGTGCAGGGACAACGATATCAGGATCAGCTCTGTACTTTCCTTTTTTTGACCAAAGAAAAAAGACCACCGTAGCGATCCGTTTTCTTTGGCTCGCTTGGTGAGTCGGGCTTAAAACTTGTGGTCATTTATTTAAGTAACGTTTCTTATCGTGGACACAATAAGTTCCTTCTGAATTTACCCACTTTTTCTCTTCTCCCGCAAGAAACGACTTGATACCGTTTTCTTTGATATTTTTTAGATTATCTATCTCACTCATTTCATGCCTCTCGCGGTATCTCTTGTCTAACCGCTCCAGTCTTTCACAGGGGAATGTATTGCAATTAAAACAATATTCTCCTTGCCTGTCCTTACAAAGTTTAATGGCACACTTAATACATCTGTCATTTACTTTTCTTCCCGAATAGCAACCAGGACATTTATTCTCGGCTCTTAAAAAATGAAGACAAACACCGCAGTTCATCCCACAAGGGGCAATAAGTTCTTCTCTCATAAATTTAGATGTCGTGAACTTCATTCTGTAGTTCCTGAAGTTTATCAGATATTCGATCCCTTTGGTCATTATTAAGATCAGAACCGTATTTTACGACAAAACGCTGTATTCTAGCAAGCGCATCAATAGTTTTTTCAACTGTAATTTCTAATTTTGTATCCATAGGTATAATATATCAAAAAAGTCCAGTGATATTAATATCTGGGCTTTCCCCAAAATTCATATAGGGCTCCCCGAACCCTCCTTCGCTAAAGTTACGGCAGGGCAAGCTGGACTTGAGGCCAGCGGTTAACTAACTAAAAAAGACCTCCATAGAGGTCATCTTTAGTTGGCTCCCTGAGCTGGACGATCTCACTCGGCCTTGCGTCCTCTCCATAGGGCTTCCGCCCTCTGGTCTTCGCCTTCGGCTCAGGTCACCCCGCGCGGGAGACCAATTGTTCTCCCGACCCCACTCGTGTTCGAGTCCAGCTCACAAGATTTCCCAAAGAAAAAACACCGTATATGCGGCGTTCTTTCTTTGGCTCCCTGAGCTGGACTCGAACCAGCAACATCATCGTTAACAGCGATGCGCTCTGCCAATTGAGCTATCAGGGAATAAATCTTTTAATAAATTGTCGTCCGCGAAATGTTTTAAGTTGTTTTTCTCTTATTAACGCTTCATGACGAGTGGCAACTGTTTCCTTATAAATCAGCTCCCACTCACCATCAAATCTTGCCGTATATGAATTATTAAAAGTTTTATTCCGATGAGCTTTCATACGAGCAGAAATATTTTCTGTTTGACCAATATAAATCTTGGCATGTTTTAGATTGTATATAGCATAAACATAAAACATTTTGGTGATGCGCTCTGCCATCCGCCAGCTGGCGGAGAGCTATCGGGGATCGATTAACATAGAAATTGTATCAAAAAAATGTCTCAAAGTAAATAAAAGGATGTCATACTGGAATCAATCGCTTATTAGATATTTTGGAGTACCTGTGTGCATTGCTTTTAATTGCCATTTATGCTAGTGTAGAAGCAAGATTTTAGCAAATATCTTGGGGGTAGTGAAATGGAAAAATTTCTTAAAATCTTTATGATCCTGGTGATTGTTGCCGTCTTGTTCGTACTAGTCGCCGGATCAGATGATGGTGGACAGGTATTGGCTCGAATCACTGGCTGGCTCTTTGGCAGCTAACCTACTATGTTGAAAGTTCAAAAATTAATACCGAGCATATGGGACGCGACCTTTTTTGGCGCGTTCCTTTTTTTATCTCCAAATTCAATCCATAAGGCGCAGGTCAACTAAGTACCGGTTTCTAGCACATGGTTTTTTTTGGGTTAATTGTCTTATTGTGAGATAATAATACAAATGAGGATCTTAGAGCTTCTAAAAACTAACATCAATTTCAATCGTGTAATATTTTATTTCTTGTCTTTTTTGATTATTATTTCTTTATCGACAGGTATATATATTATATATAGCGAAGGCCAGACAAGATTATCGCAAGAAAAACAGGGCGCCGAGTCAGACTCAAAAATGATCAGTCTAATTAAGCAATATGGAAACCTCGTTGCTCAAGTCGAGGAAGCAAAAAGCAGCTATCCTCAAATTGATCTAAAAAGCGAAGAAGAATTAATTTTGGCACTTAGAAACTTTATTCTTTCAAGCGATTATATCAAAGCCAAAGAAAGTTATGACGGATTGTCTGAAAGAATTAACGAAAAAATTACTGATGAAAAAACTAAAGGTATTTTAAGCGGAAAATCAGCGGATGGTTCAACAGCCGTTATCGCAACTATACAAATATTTCAAGGAGAAACGCAGCTAACAGAAATTCAATCCCAAACAGACGGTACTTTTTCATATTGGTTGTTCCCTGATAAATATACCATTAAGGCAAATGCTTCGGGCTATTCTGAATTTACTAAAGATTTTGAAATAAAAACGGGAGAAACAACAGACGTTCAAATTTCCTTACAAAAAGTAAAAGTATCAAAAACTACGGCGGCGGTTTCACCCAAACCGGTTCCTGAAACCGATGCTTCAGATGGTATTTATTCCAAGGAGAATATTGACACAGATAGAGGCAGTTTTGCAGTTCATCTCTTGCGCATTGACCTGAATCAGTATGAAATGAGAGTGGACACAGCTGCAGATGGTGATTGTGAGAACGACTGTCCTGTCAAAAGTCTGAGCTCTTACGTCTCAAGCAACAGCGGGTCTGCTGGAATTCATGGGACATATTTCTGTCCAACCTCGTACTCTGACTGTGCCGGGAAAACAAATAGTTTTTATTATAAGATGTACAACACACGATTGGATAAAAGAATAAACTGGAGTAATGGATTGGGAGATTATTTGCCTTTCCTTTCGATAGATCAATCCGGCCAAGCTCATTATTATAATAGTTGGTCGAACGCAAAAGATAGTGTCATGAAGACTGGAATTTCTTGCCGTCCGCATTTAGTTGAAAACAACGAAATTGTTTTGACTGATGGGGACATGGATTCAGACAAAGAAAGATATTCAAAAATAAGCCACGGTTTTATAGGGATTAAAGGCCAAGTTGTTTATGCAGGAATTGTCATGTCAGCCAATTTGCCAGACTCAGCCGCAGTAGTGAAAGCTCTCGGAGTGGAAAATGCTTTCAATATAGATGGAGGAGGAACAAGTGCAATGTATTATAACGATTCCTACAAAGTCGGTCCAGGCCGAGACATGCCAAATGCTATCGTCTTTGTTCGTAAATAAATAAAACAGTCCAGGAATAATCTTTTCATCAATATATCTGATTGGACTCGAGTCAAATAAATATTTGGTGTACAATGCAATTGTATGAATTTAATTGAAATAGTTTCCCTATTTTTAATTATATTGGCAGTTATCTTCTTTTTTATTTCAGTCAAAACTACTTCCGCGACCCACGGTAAAAAAATTGACGACTACCAAAACTCTAAAACAGCTCTTTTGGTTATTGATATGCAAAATGACTCAATCGGTCCTAGTGCGAAAAATCCTTTCCCTCCGGTTTACGCCGACAAGTTAATTGAAAATGTAAACAAAGTTATTGATATCGCAAAAAATAATGGCTGGATCATTGTTTATATAAAACAGGAGCTTCCCAAAAACCAGGCCTTCGTTGCACATGGAAAATTTTTACAAGGATCAAAAGGTGCAGAAATTGATAAGCGTATTAAAATTGAATCAAACAATTTTTTTACTAAAAAATACTCTGATTCTTTTTCGAACCCAGAGTTTGATAAATTTCTAAGAAAAAATTATGTTGATAAGATTTATATTACCGGAGTGGCGGCAGATGAGTGTGTTCGTGCAACTGCTTTTGGGGCTCAGAACCGCGGATATGAAGTTATTGCAGTAAAAGAAGCAATAGGAACACCTGAACAACAGGATCTTGATAAAATTTTAGAGACATATACGAAAAGAGGTATCTGAAGTGTCAGGTCTTGATTTGTCCAATTCAACTTGTTCTACTTTTTTATCAATCAAATAAAGGGTATTACGCTCCAGAGGAAATCTGGACGGTATTTCACCTTTTTTACGCACTGACTTTTTTACTATTATATCTTGTAATAAAAAGCCTCAAGCTATTGCTCGAGGGCTTAAGAGATGCTCCGCTACTCACGGAGCTATTTTTTTGTTTTAATGAGACGAAACAGCCCGGCCAATCCCATGCTTAGTATTAATATACCAGAGGGTTCGGGCACAGAGGAAACAGGGGCAAGGATAATTGAAGACGAATTATCCTCTATAAAGAATCGGTTGTTGATTCTATCGCCGCTGGCAAGTACGCCAGACAATCTCCTTGCAAGCTCATCACCGCCGTCACCACGAACATAAGTGAGTTTGCCGAAACCAACCGGCTCTCCATCCACCGAAAAGTCATTACCAAAAATTATCATTTCGCCGTTTTCAGCAACAATCAAGTAACCGTTCAGTACTCCGCCGCTTACTGTCACTTGACTGTTATCAAAGGCACATAAAGTGCCTTCAACTGTGCCGCCTAATACGCCAATCTTGCCAGCTCCATAGCACTCAAACCAATTGATGCTTCCCCCATCGATCAAGTTAACAGTAGTGTGCATGTCCGGTGTTTGATAATCCACTAAGACATAGCCTGTGACTGTGCTATCGACGTAATGTGTTCCACCGTCCTTGAATTCGACTACTTCAGCTAGCAATGAAGAAGATACTAATACTAACACCATCACTAAAACCAGAAATATTTTCATTTTCATCAACGCACCTTCGCTCGCCTACCTTGTTTGGTGGCAATGTTCATCAGGGCGAATTCACTAGTTGGAGGATCGCCGAGATCAAGCTGACACCAAAATACAAGTTTGACATTACTAAACCATAATCTAGACAATATTGCAATAGTCACCGGTTTATTTAGTCATTCAGTTAAATCTCAGTCTCAATTTATATAATTAGTTTTGTAATTACTTGATCTATCTAGGATTAAGATAGTTTTATGTGTATCATATTATAAAGGAACAGAGAAATATCTTATCGATTTTAATTTATTAGATGACACAAAATAACAAATTGAAAAAATCCAAAAAACGGCGATTAGTCACAGTTTTGGTGTGTTTAATTTTTATCCTAATTCTTTCAAGTTTGGTTGCACATCTTTTTGTGACAAAGAGTCAGCCAAAAGTTGAAGAAACTGTTTCGAGCGTAGTAAATTCGACAGAAACTAAAGATGAGTCTTTTCTGACACAAAAAATTGTCTGCCTTGATCCCGGACATGGAGGCAAGGACGTCGGAGCAATTTATGGCGATATCTATGAAGCAAATATTAATCTAACAGTTGCTCTGCAAACCAAATCCGCTCTAGAACAAGAGGGTTACAAGGTCTATCTGACCCGTGATAGTGATACAACGGTTGCAAAAAGAGACAGAGCCAATTACTGCAATTCTATCAACGCCGATATACTTGTTTCGATCCACCACAATACCTATAGCTTAGACCATACAGTCGATTATGGCACCGCTTTATACTATAAAGATAGCGACCAACTGCTTGCCAGCAGCATATTAAATTCTACTTCAGATGAACTTTCAATAAAGAATCAGGGCATTTCTAAATTTGACGATAGTCTTTTATGGGTAGCAAAAATGCCTGCAGCTCTTTCTGAAGCATTCTTTCTAACTAATACAAATGAATACTCCTTGCTCTCGGAGCCAACCCCTTTTCGGCTTACAGCTGAAGCCAAAGGAATTACCACAGGGATAGTGAACTATTTTACTCATCCAGAGCAAATTAAAGCTTCAGCAAACAATGATTCACTCAACATTGATAGAATCGATTTAGGAGACTAAAACTTTGGTCAAAAATCAATCTAATAGATATTCTTCGAGATCTTTTGAGCGCTCACCTTTTTTCAGTTTAGATAGTGCTTTGGCTTCAATTTGGCGAATACGTTCCCTCGTGACTCCAAACTCCTGACCCACTTCTTCCAGAGTATGAGTTCTGCCGTCCTCCAAGCCAAAACGCATCTGCAATATTTTTTGTTCTCTTGGGGAAAGTTCTCCCAAAAATTCTTTTATTTTATCACGTAAAAGTTGTCTGGCAGTTGATTCTTCCGGAGAAATATTTTTGTCGTCTTCAATAAAGTCGCCCAATTTTGAGTCTTCTTCCTCGCCAACCGGAGCCTCAAGAGAAACTGTTTCTTGAGAAATTTTAATAATATGTTCAACTTTTTCTACATCAATGCCCAATTCTTGAGCAATCTCCTCCGGGGTTGGTTCTCGTCCTAAATCCTGAACCAATTGACGCTCAACGCGAATTAGTTTGTTGATCGTTTCAATCATATGAACCGGTATCCGGATTGTGCGAGCCTGGTCAGCAATAGCGCGAGTAATAGCTTGACGAATCCACCAAGTAGCATAAGTTGAAAATTTAAAGCCTTTTTTATAATCAAACTTTTCTACAGCTCTCATTAAACCAGTGTTGCCTTCCTGAATTAAATCAAGAAGCGACAGCCCGCGACCAATATACTTTTTGGTAATTGAAACGACTAACCTCAGGTTGGCTTCGGCTAATTGCTTTTTGGCTAGAATATCACCTTTCTCTATTCTCTTGGCAAGTTTTATTTCGTCTTCGGTTTTGAGTAGAGAAATTTTTCCAATTTCACGAAGATACATTCTGACTGAATCGTCAGCAATTTCATCCAGGTCCGGAAATTCTGATTTGTCTTTCGCACTCGAGATCGAACGAGCCAATATTCCCTTCGGTTTATCTTCTTCTGCTTTAAATTCAATACCGTTTCTGAGCATGTAATCAAAAATCATATCTAAATTGGCAACGTCCTGCTCTGGCTCAGGAAGTGCTTGCAATAGTTCTGACATCGAAATATAGCTATGAGCCCTACCTTTGAGCAATAACGTATTGACGGCCTCACCAAATTCTAATAGTTCTTCTTTTTTTGGAACAAAAACTTTTTTAGCCACGGGCTCCTTATCAATACAAATTACAAATTAGCAAATAATTACGAAAAGAACATTAAGACACAACAGTTTTTATTATTATTTGTAACAATTCGTCAATTAGTAATTCGTATTGATCATATCATTTTAGACCTATTTTATCAAGTCAGAAAACTCAGCAAGAAGCTTCTTTACTCTTGCTTTATCACCCGAGGCCTCAGCCGTCTGAATCTTTCTGGCAAAGTCCGCTTTTAAGTGATCGGTATTTTCCGACCGGTGGCGGGAAACGCAAAACGCAAATTCTGCTCTAAGGGAATCTTCGTCTGCTGTTTCAATATCAGCCAAGGCCAGCATTTCGTACTGATTCAAAGTAAGAGCTTCAACGGAATCAACTTTTTCTTTATCGATATTCTTGTTCTGAACCATTTTTAGAAACACCGGTACCTCTTTTTGTGTAATATCATCAAATTCATTTTTTACCATTGATATCAATTTTGGTTCGCGCCAAAGAAGCCCCAATAATTTTTCAATAATTGTAGTTTTGACAATCTTTTCTTCTGGATTGTTTCCTCGCATTCCTCCGGAAGCAGAGGTGCCTGCTCCGCCTCTGGCGGATGCGGCATCGGTTTTGGTTTTTTCAAGCGAAGCAATTAGTGCTTTCTCTGAAACAGAAAGTTTGCCCGCTAAATATTTTATATAATATTCCTTCTCAATATCCGAATAGATTGTTTTAATAACTGGCAATATTTCTTTGGCGATCGCTTTTTTTGCAGCAACGCCTAATTCCGGTGATTTGCGGATCAATAGGTCAATCCAATATTCCAGCGATGGTTTGGCAGCTGTAATGGCACGCTGCCAATTTTTTGGATCAGATTTGATTGCTTCATCTGGGTCTTTGAACGGCCCCGGAAGGGAGACAATCTTGGTTGTGATGTCATTTTGCAAAGAGAGCGTGACTGCCCGTTTCATGGCCGTTTCTCCTGCTACATCAGAGTCGAAAGAAAAGGCAATCTCGCTTCCATAGCGCGATAAAATTTTGAGTTGATCAACAGTGATGGCTGTTCCTGAAGTGGCGACTACATTTCGAAATCCCGCCTGATGACAGGCAATTACGTCCATATTACCCTCAACCATTACAGCAAGGTCTGATTCCTTAATCGGCATCTTGGCCCGATCGAGGCCATAGATTGTTTTTCCCTTGGTATAGATTGGGGACTCGGATGAGTTGATGTACTTAGCAGCATCTGGGTTGTCGATTAATATTCTGGAAGTGAAAGCAACGGTCGCTCCCATTATATTGTTAATTGGAAACATAATCCGGCCCCTAAATCTATCGTAAATGCTGCCCCGTTCGTTGCGTATTGCCACACCCGCTGCCACCGCTTCTTCCTGTTTGTATCCCTTTTTGTCCAAAAACTTTAATAGTAAATCCCACGAATCCGGCGCATAGCCAATTTCAAACTCCAGGATAGTTGCTTCTGACATACCTCTTTTTTTCAAGTATGCTCTCGCCTTTTCTGCTTTGGGATGGTCAAGCAATATTTTGTGATAAAGTTTTTTGGCCCAATCGTTTATTTCAAAAATGCTGGTCTTTTTGTCTGCCTTATATTCCTTATTGCCGTATTTTATTGACTTATTCTCTAGCTTGACTCCGGCTTTATCTGCCAAAATTTTTAAAGCATTATAAAAATCAACTCCTTCGATTTGTTCGATAAAGGTAAAGATATCACCTCCAACATTGCAACCGAAACAACGAAAAGTTTGTTTTTCCGGCGATATCATAAAAGAAGCTGTCTTTTCGTTGTGAAAAGGACAGTTTGCCTTCATGTTGGCACCAGCTCGCTTGACCGTCAAGTATGATGATATCACATCAACAATGTCGAGCCGCTCTTTAATTTGCTGCACTTCATCATTCATATAACAACAGATTACTAATTATGCAGATTAAACAGACTGATATTTAATAAATATTTGGAATTCTTTTTACCTTTATGCCGTCTTTCGTTAACCGTATTATTATACCAAGTTTGTATTGACTACTTTTCAAATAGTCCAGCAGTTGGCGATAGCAATCTAGATATCTATCGCTACCAATTTTAAATTCTAATATTATTTTCTCATCGATTATAAAATCAAAATACTTCTTTGCTATAAGCTTATTATTTATTTTTACTGGATAGTAAAACTCTCTCTTATATTCAATGTTTTCCTGTTTGAGAAGTTCCTCAAAAGCATTTTTATAAGTTGCTTCTTTCATCCCATAACCTAACTTATTTTGAATTTGATAAGCCAAACCAATAAGTTTATATGACAATTCCTTATAAATTATTTCTGACATCTGCTATTCCCTCTTCTTTCATTCTGTACAATCTGTATCGTCTGTCATCTGTTATTCCCCTTTCTTTGATTCCGTATAATCTGTATTTTCTGTCATCTGTTCTTGTGAATATACTCTTGATACAGCTTCATCAATAACTTTGTATTGTTACCGACTTTACCGTTACCAATTTTTTGGTCGTTGAGTTGTGTCACTGGCAGAATATCACGGTTAGTAGAAGTCATAAATATTTCGTCGGCATTTAAAAATTCACTTAATTCTACTTTCCTCTCTTCAATTTCAAAGTGATCTTTGGCCACATTCAAGGTTAGCCATCTTCTGGTTCCGAGCAAAATGTCATCTTTTGGAGTTATCAATTTACTATTCTTAAACATAAACACATTACAAGTCGCACCTTCAAGAACAAAATCGTCTTCTATATATAGTAGTTCATGAGCCCCTTCTTTTGTTCTGAAATATTCTTGAGACAGTTTTGTAATATAATTGTTGGATTTTGCTCGAGGCATTTCTCTTTGATGGTTAACTGTGACCATTTTGACTCCATTCTCATACATTTTCATACTAATAGGCGCTAGTGTATGCAATAGAACATAAAAAGTTGGCTTCTCCACATTGAAACTAGTTCCATCCGGGCTTTCTCCGCCGGTTAAAACCATGCGAATAGAAGTTTCCCGGGCTTTATTTTTAATTACCAATTTTTCGATTATTAACTCGGCTTCATCTTTTGAAACAGGAACATTGAGTCCGACAATTTTTGCCGACTGGCAAAACCGGTCAAAATGTTTCTCAAAAAGAAATGGCTTGCCATTATAAGTTCTAAGCCCGTCAAAGACTCCAAATCCACGAAGAAGGCCAATGTCGGCAACGCCGACTTTCGCCTTCTCAATATTCAATATTTTTCCGTTAAGATAGCAATATTTTTCCATAGTTATATTTTATCCAATCTAGATTGAATTTTATACTCAAAAATGATAAAATTCAACTCAAGGAGAGATCGCAACCCAAAGGGTCCCCTTCGGGGTAGTGGTCTAGTACATAATGAAACATTACGTGTACATTCTGAGGAGTATTAATTATAAACGACATTATGTCGGATATACTATTAATATCGAAAGAAGAGTAAGCGAGCATAATAATGGGAATACGAAATCAACGAGGCCATTTAAGCCGTGGAAACTAATATATTTCGAGGAGTTTGACGATAAATCAAAAGCGTATAAAAGAGAATGGCATTTAAAGCATTCTCGAGGCTACAAAGAAAAGATTGAAATAATCAGGAATATTGGAGAGGTCGCATAGTGGCCTAGTGCGCGCGCTTGGAAAGCGCGTATGCTCGCAAGAGTATCGCGGGTTCGACTCCCGCCCTCTCCGCCATATACCGCGGCAAAAATCAAAGACTTTTGACCTGGTACATGGCGACGCCAGAAAGAAAGTGAGATTCATGAAAAACAAAAATCCTAAAACAAGGATTGAAAAAACGAGAGAACATTTTCTTGATCTTTATACTATTTCGGGTGACAACAATCCCTATCCAGAACATGTCGAAAAGGTTGAAGAAATTGCTAGGAAATTGACTGCTGACTTTCCCGACTCAGATAAGGAAGTGGTACTTCTTGCGGTATGGCTACACGATATTGGAGCTTTTTTAGGCGATCGTGAAATCCACGATATCAATTCCGAAAAAGAAGCTAGACGATATCTTACTGCATTAGGTTTTGGGGCAAGCAAGGTCGAACAAGTGGCACATTGCGTCAGGTCACATCGGTGCAATGACGTTTTGCCCACAACTATCGAGGCTAAAATACTTGCCGTCGCGGATTCGGCAAGTCATTTATATGCCGGGCCATACATCAATATGAAACATAAATTTGGCAAAGAATCTGTTTTGGGTAAATTGGAGAGAGACTATCGTGATATAGGCCTAATACCTGCTGTGAAAAATGAATTAACCCCATTATATATGGCTTGGAAGAAGTTGCTTGAGATTCTTCCGGATTAGATTACTTAAAGGTTCTAGCCCCGAGCGTGCGCTATCTATTTAATTAGGAACAAAATTATGACAAACGAATTTCAAAACAGAGTTAAGAAATTCATGAATGTAACAAACATGAACAATCCAATTGAAAATAGAATGCTGGATCTGTTTGATGAAGTTGGAGAAGTTGCCAAAGAAATAAATAAAATGTCTGGATATGGAACAAAAAAGCCAAAATTTAGAGAAGAAATAATTATGGAGCTTGGCGATGTTTTTTACTCCTTGATCACTATCGCGAATTACTACGACGTTGATTTAGAGAAATCGCTTGGTCTTGCGATCGCAAAATATGAAAAAAGAGTAAAAAAGGGTGGTCACGCTGGTTCGGAAAATGAGTAATGGTTTCTATAACATAAACTTTCACCAATAAAAAATTAAATTGATCGATTCTTTATGAATTCTGAGAGTAATTTTATTCCCGTTGAAAGTTTAGACACAGAAAAAAGCTATCAGCATCTGGTTAGTTTTAATTTTGAAGGAAAGGAACAAGCGGTTTCTTTTATTGAAACAACCCAAGTTACCGACGGAGTCGATTGCGATGTCTATAGTTTTGCTGAAGATGAAAGCAAAGATCTCGGAATTATTAAAATAGGACCAGGTAAGAAAACTCCGTTGCAAAGAGTGCTTCAAGGTGAAAAAACAATTGAAGGATATGTATCAGGCAAAGGAAAGCTGACTATAACAAGAGCAGACGGCAAACAGGAAAATTTCATGGCGGACGGGAGCTCACTTAATGCCACAGTAAATATTGGCGAATTAATGCAGTGGGAAGCTGATCCGAATTCAGACTTAGTAGCTTTTGAAATCTGTTATCCACCTTATGAAGATGGCCGCTTTGAAAATATTATATGAACAACAATTTTACAAAATTATTCTTAACATCCATAGAGAATAATATCGAATTTCAAGAAATAATGGATATTATTCAAGATAATTCTTGCGGCGACTTTTGGTTAATTGGGGGATTTGTTTACCGGAGTGTTGCAAGTGAATTGTATGGAATCAAGAAGCCAATGGTTGATTTGGATTTTATTGTTGAAAAACCAACCGAAAAAATAGTATTCCCTGCCTCCTGGAAAAGAACAACCAACAGATATGGCAATCTAAAATTTATAAATGATGATGGCTTAGAAATCGATTTTGTTCCGCTAGAAAATGTCCATTCAATAATCAGACGAGGACTAAAAGCAACGATTGAAAACTTTTTGACAGGAACACCCCTGAATATTCAATCCATTGTTTATGACGTAAAAAACAAAATGATTAAAGGCGATATTGGAACAAAAGCAATGGAGGAGAAAATAGTTGCTGTAAATGACTTCGAGCAAGCAAAAATATATTCCGCAAGAAAAGGAAAATCGATTAACGATATCATTCAAGAAAAGTCTTCGTCTCTTGGTTTTAAGCCAATCCTTGTTTCATAAAGGGTGTCAGCACAGATACATGAATATTATATCTTGTAACAAAAATATGAAAATTGATATCCGGCCACCAAAAACAGAAAAAGAGTTTGCTGACTATTACCAACTGCGTTGGGAAATTTTGCGCAAGCCTTCAAACGAACCCAGAGGCAGCGAAAAAGACAGTCTTGAGTCAAAAGCCAGCCATATAGCAGCATTTGATGGCGATAGATTAATAGGTTGCGGAAGAGTACATTATAATAGCCCCGACGAAGCAAAAGTCCGTTTTATGGCCATTGATCCAGAGTACCAAAATCAAGGCATCGGCGGAATGATCCTGGACAAGCTTGAAGAAATCGCTCACAATAAAGGAGTGAAATATATCATTCTAGATGCCCGTGAAACGGCAGTTGATTTCTACAAGAAGCACGGCTATGACACCACTGAAGCCAGTCATGTACTTTTCGCGAACATTCCACATTGGAGAATGAAAAAGAATATTGGAGAAAGAAGTTAGATTATGAAAAATCCTATCAAAAATAATTTAATCATCGAATTACATGTTCCCGATTTTGATATTGTAAAAGATTTTTATACAAAACTTGGTTTTGAAGTATCTGTTGAAGATATGCCTAACGAGAGTAAATCCGGCTACTTGACCATGATACTCAAAGACAAACTTGGTCAGACCCTAATCAATTTCTATGGTGGTAATGAAAAAGTCTATGATCAATCATTTTTCAAACAATTTCCAAAAGAAACCAGGCGTGGCTATGCAGCAGGAATCACTATTCCTGTAAGCGATATCAAAAAAATGTATTCGTTGGCACAAGATAATTTGAAAGCAAATATTGTGCAAGAGATCAAAGAGTTTGACGACAATGAACAAAGCTGGAGAGACTTTAGAATAGTCGATCCGTTTGGTTTTTATATAAAATTTACGGAACTGATTGATTGGGGTCAGGAATAAACCCCATCATGCTTCCAAATTAACAAAGGATTTTCACATGGAAGACACAAAACAATACATTGAAAAAATCGAAGAACTCACCCTTGGAAAATATAAAATGCCTTGGGAAATAACCGAAAACATTATTGAGCTGATTTTGGAAAAACAAAAAACACTCGGTGATGACTTTGAGATAAAAGACGGAATTGCAATTCATAAAACCGCCATAATCGAACAGAATGTTGTTCTCAAAGATTCAATAATAATTGGCGCAAACTCTTTTATTGCCGCTAATTGTTATTTGAGAGGCGGCGTTTATATCGGTTCAGATGTGAAGGTTGGGCCGTCTTGTGAGATAAAGCAAAGTGCAATATTTGACAACACTTCGCTTGCCCATCTCAATTATGCCGGCAACTCAGTCATAGGCTCCAACGTGAATATGGAAGCCGGTTCGGTATTGGCAAATCATTTTAATGAGCGAGAGGACAAAACAATAGTTTTAAATATCGATGGCTTCAAAAACACCCTTCCGACTAAGAAGTTTGGGTCTATTGTGAGCGACGGCACAAAAATAGGCGCTAATGCAGTTACCTATCCCGGCACATTTCTTGATAAAAATTCTGTAGTTGAAAGACTAGCTTTGATAAAATTGTAAAAGGATAAAAATGAAAAAAGGTATTTACAAACATTTTAAGGGCGGGACCGTTGAGGTGGTTGATATTGCCCATCATAGCGAAACACTTGAAGATATGGTTATTTACAAGGCGTTGTACGAATGCCGCGACTTTGGCATCGGTTCTTTGTGGGTACGGCCAAAGAAAATGTTTCTGGAAGAAGTTGAAGTTGATGGAAAAAAAGTGCCAAGATTTAAGTATATTGGAGAAGAGGAATAAGAAATGCCTGTTTTGATAAATTTTAAAATTTGCGATAACGCTTAAGAGGAACTAAATAAGAAAATTGCAAAAATATTGGCAGATTGACCATTAAAAAAGGAGGCAATTATGACTCTGAATCAATACCTGCACGAAGTAGTGATTACGGCTATCATAATAAAGGATGGCAAGTTTCTAATTACCCGCCGCTCGGCAAACAAGAAGAGGTTCCCTGGAAAATGGACCGTGCCTGGAGGCAAATTGGAAACCAACGACTACCTCTCTCTTCCAAAAGACACTGAGCATTATTGGTACAATGTACTTGAACAAACATTGAAACGCGAAGTGAAAGAGGAAGTCGGAATTAATATTAAAAATATTGAATATGTCACAAGTTTAGCCACCGTTCATGCGGACAAAAATCCTTCGCTTGTTGTATCTTGTATGGCAGATTATGCCAGCGGAGAAATTAAACTGCAGGAAGAGGAATCGGACGATTTTGCTTGGGTGGCAATTAAAGAAGCAAAAAATTACGACCTTCTTGACGGCATTTATGATGAGCTGGTTATGACTGAAAAAAAGCTTAAAGGCGAAAAAAGCGAATGGAAAAGATTTTGAATTTTTGTGCTTCTTAAGACAACACTTTTTGATTAATAATTACACAAAGTTACGTTATGAAAAATGTGATTGAATCAAAACAATTAACAAAAATATACCATTCTGGAAATAGTCAGTTTAAGGCTTTGGATAATTTTTCTATTGCAATCCCAGCCGGTGAATTTCTGATGATAACCGGCAAAAATGGTTCGGGCAAATCTACTTTGCTTCATCTGTTAGCCTTGCTCGATAAGCCTGATAGCGGAGAAATATTTATTCATAATCAAGAAACAACATGCCTTCCCGAAAAAAAACGTATGGATCTCCGCCTCGAAAAGCTAGGTTACATATTCCAGGAGTATGCATTAATCGGAGAACTGACAGCTTTGGAAAATGTTATGCTTCCGGCAATGATGCTTTATTCCAACAAAGAAGCTCGAATGAAAGCTATTGAAATATTAGAAAAAGTTAATTTAAAAGATAAAATCGCTCGTCTACCTTCGGAACTTTCCGGGGGTGAACAGCAAAGAGTGGCAATTGCCCGCTCACTCATAAACAATCCAAAAATTATTTTTGCCGACGAACCGACAGCTAATCTCGATACAACCGCTTCGAGAGGTGTTTTGGAAATATTTAAGACGTTAAATGAGAAAGAAGGGATCACCATCGTCATGGTAACACATGAAGCTGAAGAGTTGGTCTACGCTAGTCGTCAGATTAAATTATCAGACGGGAGGCTAGCATGAAAAGTCAATTAAGGCTTCCTTTTTACCTTACGATAAAATATCTTCAAAGAGGACGTAAATGGACACTCTTTTTGACTTTGTTTTTGATGTCGGTTGCTTTTGTTAACTTAATTTTTATTTCATCGCTGTTCAACGGTATTATCGAAGGCACAAACAGCCAAATTATAAACACAATGACCGGCAATATCTACATGACTCCCGCAGAAGGAAGCGAATTTATTGAAAACAAAGAACAGGTTCTAGTCGATCTTCATTCGATCGATGGTATTAGTGGCGTAAGTGCTCAGACCAACGTTCCTGCTCAATTGAAATACAAGAAAATATCTGGCAGTTGGCAGATTATAGCAGTAAATCCGCAAAACGAAGCAAGCGTAACAAATATTTCAAAAAAGATTATTAACGGGTCTTATCTCGACCAAGATGACGATGATCAGATATTAATTGGTAGGCAGATCGCCGGCGGTGAAGGCGTAGAACAGAATGCCTTTTCTTTCAAAGGAGCAAAAATTGGAGAGAAGGTTAGCATTGTTATGAATGGAATATCAAAAGAGTTTACGATAAAAGGAATTTTTCAAACTAAATTTTTACCTTCCGATCAACGAGCATTTATCACAGAAAAGTCTCTTAGCAAAATGATGCCGCTCATGGGAGATAAAACCAATACTATTGTTGTCAAAACTGATGATTCCAAGAATGACGAAAATACTATTAATAGGATTAAGGAAAAAGGAATCAAGGAACAAATTTTTACCTGGCGGGAAGTCGCGGGTTTAATGAAATCAGTCAGCGAAAGTTTTACGAGTATCAATATTCTAATGACTTTTGTTGGAATGCTCATTGCTGCTGTAACGGTTTTTATAGTAATTTATGTGGATATAATTAACAAAAGAAAACAAATTGGAATATTGCGAGCAATCGGTATCAAACCTTACATTATTATTTCTAGTTATGTAATTTTGTCGGCGGTTTATGCGGTGATCGGCGTTTTGTTTGGAACCGCGGTCTTCTACCTAGTGCTAGTGCCATATTTTGATTTACATCCCTTTGTTTTGCCAATTTGTGATGCCGTTCTAGTTTTAAGCAAAGTAGATTATATTGCTCGCGCAGAAGCAATAATGTGGGTTTCGGTTTTTTCCGGATTAATTCCTTCTGCTATTATCACTCGCACAAAAATGCTAGACGCGATATTGGGTCGTTAACTATATTTTTGCCAGACTACAAAAAATAAAATTAGAATTTGAATATATTGAAGAAAATAATTAATGATAATTAATACAGTTAAAAAATTTGTTGAAGATGAATGCAAAAAGCCGACCAGCAAGTATGGCTACGAGCCTTTTGTTTATCATTTTGTGCCAATGGTTCGGTACGCCACCAAACTTGCCGATGAATTAAATGCCGATAAGGAAATTGTAATAATTGCTGCCTGGCTTCATGATATTGGTTCCATAATTTATGGACGATCCGATCACCATATTACAAGCACCAAAGTGGCAGAAAAATTATTAAAAAAACTAAAATATCCACCAGAGAGAATTGAACGGGTTAAAAAATGCATTTTGAATCACCGAGGTTCAGTCAAAAATGAATGCGTGAGCCTGGAGGAAAAGATAATTTCCGACGCCGATGCTATGAGCAATTTTGACAATCTATCCGGCATATTTAAGGCTGCTTTTATTTATGAAAATCTTGACCAGGGTGAAGCCAAGACGTCAGTGCTCAATAAATTGCAGAACAAATGGGGTCAACTTTATTTTGATAAATCAAAAGAGCTAATACGTCCTCGCTACGAAGCGGCAATAATGCTTCTGAAGTAAAAAGTTGGAAGTGACTAAAAAAGATCGTTTGAAGTACTCACCCGCTCTGTCATTTCGACTCCTTGACCTTGTTCAAGGGTGGACCTGCCTGCCGGCAGGCAGGGAAATCTTATAAATAGAATGATCTATTATCAAAAGATCCCTCCACGTTGGTCGGGATGACAACAGGGACAGTGAGCAGTTACGATCGTTTATCTTGCACAAATGGTCTTTTTGTGGTAATAACTAATAGTACAAAAGGTACAAATACACATCAAGTACAAGGAGGGCAATCCAATGCCTACAAATCCAAAGGCCGGAACCACGCCTGCAAGGGCACACCGCAATAATGTCGGCGCAAAAAGACAGGGGCCACTCAAACAGAGCAAGCTCAAAGCGCCGAGGTTCAATATCAGTCTCAACTCGCAAAGCGCAGCAACCCTTGCTGTACGGGCAAGGAGAAAAGCTTCCCGAGCGAAAGCAGAGAGACTGTATGGCGGTCCGTTCCCAGAAGTTGTCAAGAACAAACCCACCTCAATCAAACCCCCATTTGTTTCTGCCAAATCACAACCCTCATTAGTCCAGGCTATCCCTGATCGTGTTAGTAGCTGGCAAAGCACTTGGTAATCCTTGTTTCGCGGCTAGCAACAGGGATCCGCATCAGCTGATGCGTCCAGAATACCGGACGCATTTTTTTTATTACAAAAAAGACACTCCTTATCATTTCAGAAATGTCTCTTTTGCGACCTATCGATCAATAATATTAGACAAAAGTAATCTTTTTTCGACTGAGGCAATTATTTTTCGTGTCTGAATTATCATGTCTGGAGTTACAGAAACGCTTGTTGTACCAGATCTAACCATCATCTCGGTTATTTCCGGGTAAACGCTGGGAGCCTGACCACAAATGGAGCAGGTCACATTGCGCTTGCGGCAAGTTTTGATTACATATTGGATGCTCATTACAACCGATGGATCTCTTTCGTCGAAAAGTTTTGCCAAGGTTTGATTGTCCCGGTCAACACCCATAGTCAATTGCGTTAAGTCGTTTGATCCAATAGAAATACCGTCAATGCCAAGATCCAGGAACTTGTCGAGAAGTATTACATTTGATGGAACTTCGCACATCATCCAAATTTTAAAGTCCGGTCCCTGAGTCAATCCGCCCGCTTTAATCATTTCCATGCATTTTTTCATTTCGTCAACGGTTCGAACAAACGGAACCATTATCCAAAGATTCTTTAGATCATACTCTTCCCGAACCTTTTTGATTGCTTTAAGTTCGAGCGCAAACATTTCCGGCTCGGCAATATATCTGGAGGCACCACGATAACCAATCATAGGGTTGTCTTCTTCCGGCTCATATTTTGCTCCACCCTTAAGCCCTTTGTATTCATTTGTTTTAAAGTCTGTTGCTCTATAGACGACTGGCCGTGGTGAAAAAGCAGTAGCAATAGTTTTAATACCCTCCGCCAGACCCTTAACATAATCCTCTCCTCTGCCGTCCGCAACCATCGCTTTAGGATGTTCACCCATTTCAGCAATCATAAATTCGGCACGTAAGAGTCCTACGCCGTCAACCGGCCCTTTTGCCACCTCTTCTGCTAAACTTGGTTCGCCTAAATTGACATAGACTTTTGTGCCTGTAATCGGTATTTCTTGAGAAACCGCACTGCCGCCAATTGCAGGACTAGAAGAAATCACATCTTCTGGTTTGCTTTTTGATTCAATTTTCCCTTTATAAACCATTCCTTTTGCGCCATCAACCGTGACCACTTGTCCAGTCTTCAAAGTTGAGGTAGCTGTCCCGGTGCCAACAACACAAGGGATTCCAAGTTCACGTGAAACAATGGCTGCGTGGCAGGTCCGTCCACCTACGTCGGTCACAATCGCACTCGCTTTTTTCATAGCTGGAACATAGTCAGGGGTTGTCATCTCCGTAACTAGGATGTCGCCTTTTTCAATTTTGTCTATTTCGGTTGGTTTGTGAATAATTTTAACCGGCCCGGAAGCAACCCCTAGAGAAGCGGCTGCCCCTTTTAGCAATACTTCTGCCTTGCTCGCGTCGATGCCTTCCTGCCCCGGCGCTTGTGGCTCTGAAGTTTTATTCTCTGCTGTATTCTGTATACTGTTATCTGTATTTTTATCCAACGTGGTGATCGGTCTAGCTTGCAAAAAAACAATCTTTCCCTTGTTAACCGCCCATTCCGTATCCTGAGGTTTACCGTAATGGTCTTCGATCCTAGCCCCAAGTCTAGCTATTTCAACAATTTCTTCATCCGTTAATTTCTGCTTTTTTTGTTCAGATTTTGGCACATTAACATGTTTATCGCCCCCATGAATGTCGGTGACGATCTTCCAGTTTTGACTATTTATCTCCTTGCTGACGATTTTAAGAGTTTTCTTGTCCACTAAATAACGATCAGGAGTAATTGCACCAAGAACAACCGCTTCCCCCAAACCATATCCAGCCTCGATTGATATTTGATCGGCATTTTGGCTGACCGGGTCAACTGTAAACATAATTCCGGACACTTCTCCTGCAACTAAATTTTGAACAGGAGCAGCCAACCCCACCTTCATATGGTCATACTTATTTACAATCCTATAATAAATTGCCCGGGCTTCAAAAAGAGAAGCAATACACTTCTGATAGGCCAAAACTACCTTTTCAGGACCTGTGATATTTAGATAAGTTGCTTGCTGACCAGCAAAAGAAGCTTCTGGAAGATCCTCAGCTGTAGCAGAAGATCTTACTGCAACAGCAAGACCGCCAAGCTTAAGATAGGCCTCTTTAACCTCAGAGGCTAGGTCTTCCGGCATTTTTGCACCAACAATCTTGCGCTTTATTTCTTTTGACACTGCGTTTAGCTTTTTGTTGTCTTCTGAGTCCAGCCCTTTGAGTAAATTGGTAATTTCTTTTTTAAGTCCCGATTTTTCCAGAAAGTAGTAGTAGGCTTGGGCTGTAATACAAAAACCACTCGGTACAGGAATGCCTGCTTTTGTTAGTTCTCCCAGATTTGCACCTTTGCCACCGACTTTTGCAATGTCTCCCTTGCCAATTTCCGAAAACCAAAGAATGTACGGTGGATGATTTTTATTCGCCATTTTTCCCCTCCTATAATAGTACGTTAGTATGTTAGTTGGTTAGTTTTTAGGATTATTAATTTTTTAATTTCGTTTTATATTTCTCTAAAATAATTTTAATAGTTTCCCACTCAAACCCGCGACTGAGCAAGTGTCTTGTTAATTTTTCCATGTTCTTATGCTGTTCCCCATGATTCATAATTCCTGATTCATAATTCTGCCTCTTCAGCCATTTGGACGTTGCCTCTCTGGCTAGTTCCATTTCGCGATCAGGACCAATTTCCGTTATCGTTTTCTCTATAATTTCATCAGCAATAAATTTTCTCTTAAGCTTCATTTTGAGCTGATATTTGCCCAGGGGTTTCACACTTAACTGATTTTCAATGTAATGCTTTGCGAAACGCGCATCATCCAAGAAGCCTTGTTTGCGAAGAAAACTTATTGATTTTTTTATTTCTTCAACTGTATATTTTTTAGCAGAAAGCTTTTCTTCTATTTCTCCAACGCTTCGGTCGCGCCGGCCAAGAAGCCACAAAGCATAGTTTAGTGGAGTGTGGTTCATAATAATTGGTAATTGCAGCCACTGATCACTTCACAGATAAGCACTGATCAGTGACAATCAGTGGTGGAAATCAGTGGCTGAAATTTCCGCTTTATGTGGTCTTATCCTCTTCTATTTTTTTGAATATTTCTTTTTTAATTTTTTCGGCAATTTCTTTGTTTGCTTTCAAAAATTCTCGAGCACCCTCTTTGCCTTGTCCTAGTTTTTCATCACCATAAGAAATCCATGATCCCGCTTTCTCAACAATGCCCGCCGTTACCCCTAGATCGATAATTTCACCTTCGTAATCGATGCCGCTTCCAAACATAATATCAAATTCGGCTGTCTTAAATGGTGGTGCAATTTTGTTCTTTACAACCTTAACCCCGACATGATTTCCGACATTTTCCTCTCCTTTTTTTAAAGTCGCCTTTCGACGGATCTCGAGCCGGACTGACGAATAAAACTTTAGTGCATTGCCTCCGGTTGTTGTCTCTGGGTTGCCAAACATAACTCCTATTTTCATGCGAATTTGATTTATAAAAATTAATATAGTTTTTGATTTAGAGAGAATGCCTGCCAATTTACGAAGAGCCTGACTCATAAGTCTTGCCTGAACACCCATCATTGAGTCACCCATTTCTCCTTCAATTTCGGCTCTAGGGACAAGAGCTGCAACCGAGTCAATTACAATTACATCAAGAGCATTGGAGCGAACCAAGGTTTCAGTAATTTCCAGAGCTTGTTCACCATTGTCTGGTTGAGATATAAGAAGATCATCCACTTTTACGCCTAGCTTTCCGGCATATTCTGGATCTAAAGCATGCTCAGCATCGATAAAAGCGGCTGTACCACCGCGCTTTTGAGCTTCAGCAATGGCAGTAAGAGCAAGTGTCGTTTTACCAGATGCTTCAGGGCCATATATTTCAACGATTCTTCCACGAGGAAAACCACCTGCGCCCAGAGCAATATCAACAGATAAAGAGCCTGTCGGAATAACATCAACCTTAAGTTTAGCTCCCTGCCCCATGCTCATGATTGCACCCTTGCCAAATTGTTTCTCAATTGAGAGAAGAGCCGATTCTAGAGCCTGGCTTTTACCGCTATTTTCCGCCGTTACTGTTTCCCCACCCTTTTCAACATTTTTTTTAGCCATAACACTCCTTCAAAGCAAATAATCAATAATCAAGAGATAAATAATTTTCAATTTAAAGTTTTTAATTTAAAATGAATTTTTCAATGTCTTAATTTTCAACCTACCTTCCAGCAGTCAGGCAGGAATGTTTTAAGCATTTAGAATTTGATTTTTTTAAATTGATTTTAAATTTTAAATTTTAAATTTGACTTTGTAAACTTGCCGTTTATTGTTGCGTTATCCCATTATCAATTGATGCAGTTTTTGGTTTGTATTCTATTGTATAGACCTCAGAACTTTCTTTTTTTACATTATTCACAGCAGTGACTTTTACCACATTTACTCCACTATGAAGCTTTAGCCTGAGGGAAAATTTTCCGTCGTCTGACACGGGTACATTGTCGCTATTAACTGATACCATTGTATCAGTATCAGTAATCCCAACAAAATCAATAGAATCGTTTTCAGTTACCAGATTGTTACTCGGTGTTACTATTTTTAGATTTGGACTTCCAGCAAAATTTAAAACTTGAATAACAATATAAGAAAAAAGAGAGATAAAAAACATTGACAATCCGGCATATGCAAGAATTTTTGGGGTAATAAGGACTCGTCTCTCTTTTAAGGATTGGTTATATGAAATTTTTGCTGTAGTAGTGCCTCGGCGGACTTTTGTTTCTTTTTCGTATTGCTCTAGGACAAAATCAGATGAAAGATTAAGAAATTTAGCGTAAGCCAAAACAAAACCCCTAACATAGACATCCTGAGGCAAAATCTGCCAATTACCATTTTCTAGTGCAGCCAAAAAATGCACCCTGACTTTTGTTCCAACTTCAGCATCTGAAAGGCTTAAGCCCTTCGCTTTTCTGGCTTTCTTGAGAATTTCAGCCAGAGTTTTTTCTGACTTAATTCTTTTTGTCGAAAAACCGGTTACCATGTTGTTTAATATGAGATTAATGCCACTGATTTTCACCACTGATTTTCACTGACTGATGTATTATCAGTGCTTATCTGTGAAAAGATCAGCGGCCGTAATTTCCTTTTAATTCTCCCTGTTCTCATCATAACCGCCACGAGACGAGCTGTCAAAGTCATCATAAGAAGAGGCATGACCAGCAGAAAACGGCATTGACCCCGGATCAGAAACAAGGATGCTTCTCGGTTTGGCTCCTTCGGATGGACCAATTACTCCCTGTTGTTCAAGAATGTCTAGTAATCGCGCAGCTCTAGCATAACCGACTCGGAGTCGCCGCTGCAATAAAGAGGCAGAAGCCTTGCCAGCGCGGCAAACAGTTTCTACTGCTTCATCATACAAATCGTCTTCGCCGGAACCGTTGCCGCCTGTTACACTACCCGCTTGAGAACTACGGAAAGACAGTATTGCTTCGTCGTATTCTGACTCCCCTTTGCTGCGTAAAAACTTGATCAACTCTTCTATTTCGCTATCCGAAACAAAACAGCCCTGAACACGTTTTGGCTTATTAATCCCATTGCCGACAAATAACATATCTCCATTACCAAGCAATTTTTCGGCACCTGACAAGTCTAAGATTGTTCTCGAATCAACCTGAGAGGCGGCAGCAAAAGCAATTCGTGAGGTAATATTTGCTTTAATAAGTCCCGTCAAAACGTCAACTGAGGGACGTTGTGTTGCAATCACTAAATGCATTCCTGTAGCACGAGCCATCTGCGCCAATCGGACAATTGATCCTTCGACTTCTTTGGCTGAGGCTGCCATCAGATCTGCCAACTCATCGATAACAATAACAATATAAGGTAATTTTCCTTCTGAACCCGGATCAGAATTGTAAGCGATAATATTTCTTTTGCCCAGCTCTGAAAACAGTTTATATCGCCTTTCCATTTCCCAGACCGCCCATTTGAGGGCAGAAACTGTTTTATCGACATCAGTAATAACAGGAGTCAAAAGATGAGGAATGCCATTATAATTTGTCAGCTCCACTCTTTTGGGATCAACCAATAAAAGTCTCAAATCTTTTGGTGAATTGTTGAATAAAAAAGAGCAGATTGTTGAGTTTATGCAGACCGATTTTCCGGAACCGGTTGAGCCGGCGATCAAAAGGTGAGGCATTCTCTCCAGATCAATTGCCATCGGATCGCCCGAAACATCACGACCCAAAGCAAGAGCCAGTTTGCTTTTGACTGCCCTAAACTGTTTCGACTTAAGAACTTCCTTGAGGGTTACTTTAGCCGGAACTACATTTGGAAGTTCAACGCCGACAGAGCTTTTACCTGGAATTGGGGCTTCCATTCGAAGACTCTTGGCCGAAAGCGCTAAGGCTAAATCGGTTTGACGAGCCACAATTTGATTCAATTTTACACCTTCAGTTGGTTTAAAAGTGTATTGAGTAACAGTCGGACCAACATTTACCTCATCCATGCCAATATCAATTCCAAAAGTACCAAGACATTTTTGTATAATCTCAACATTTTTGTTTATATTACCCGGATTTGGAGCCTCATCCATGCTCATTAGAATATCGTCGACGGATGGATATTCCCATGTTAAATCTTTTTTCATTATAAAGTTTGATGGACCCTCAACCTCGAGCACTGGCGCACGGGCAGGCTCTTCCCCTCTTGTTTTTTTAAAACCGCCAAACTTTCTTCTCACTAATTCAAATACCGAAACTTTGGCTGGTGCTTCTTCTTTACGCCCCTGATTGTTTATTTTGACTTTGTCTTCGTCTTTTTCTTCCTTACTCCAACCTAAAAACTTGCTGATAGAAAAATTAAATACCATTAAAATTGAAATTACGACGAAAAAGACCGAAGCCAAGAAAGCAGGAAATAAGCCAATTGCGTTTCGAAGAGGGACCGATATTGCATAGCCAATCAACCCGCCGCCATCGCCAAAGCTAGACGCTTCTTTTGCATCGGGCGTAGGAATAAAGAGATGTAAAAATGAGGGAAAAGCAATTAAAAATAATAAAATACCGATAAATTTTGAAACTCTATATGAACCGCGCTTGTCTTTGCCTGGAGCAAGCAATATAACTCCAAGATAGAAAAAAGCAATTGCAAAAAGATAGGAGCCAAAATGACCGAAAAGATGCTTGGCGAGATTAGAAAAAGCGGCACCAAAAGAACCGGCTGATCCAAAAAAACCGAGGATAATTACAACCGAGAGAATAAGAATGAGAACGGCGATTATTTCGCGCCATGTTTCGCCCCCTAAACCCAAGGACCAATCAAAAACAAAATCTCCCCACTGATTTTCACGCTGATACCATTTTGCTTTCGTTTGCCTATGTTTTGGAGTCTTTCTCTTTCGTCCCACATTCCCTCCCATATTATGCTTTTATTCCTAGTTTTCGCTCAACTACCCGAAGTCGGTAATCCAGTTGGTCCGTTTTGGTGATTGCTGCCCTATTGATATCGACTAAATCAGATATCTCACGATCAATTTTTGATATGATTCTGTTCTCTGACTCTTCAATTTTTGCCCCCGTCTTTAATTCTGATTTTTCAATTAAAAACTCAATTTTGTCTGACATTTTGAGTTCAGACTTTGTGATTGCACTATCAATTCTGCCCGACATCCTAGTTTCGGACTTTTCGATTGCACTATCAATTCTGTCTGACATTTTGAGTTCAGACTTTGTGATCGCACTATAAATTCTGCCCGACATCCTAGTTTCGGACTTTTCAATTGCGCTATCAATTCTGCCCGACATTTTAACTTCGGACTTTTCGATTGCATTGCCAACAGAACCGTCAACAATCTTTTTTATTTCTTTTAAATCTTGTTTATCGAGAGCCATTTTCATCCTTATTGTTTATCAATGACATAAAAAATTCCCTTCCCTAAGGCATTAGTCATATTATAACGCGAATAAAAAACCAGTGCAACTTGTTTATAGTAAAAAATGCCCCTGTTTATGGGGGCATTTTTTGCTTAATTGCTTCGGCCAAACCTGCCTGCCGGCAGGCAGGGGCCGATCAGCCTCGGGCTGATACTCGCTTATACGCTTATATTCTAACTACACTTCAATTATGACAGGAATTACCACCCCACTTCGCCCTTTGGGCTACGCGGGGCGAGACGTGGTAAGCAATATTTATCTATTAAATGATGCCTAACTTTACACTTCAATTATGACAGGAATTACCATCGGCTTTCGCTCTGTTTCACGGAAAAGGAATTCGCCAATTTCATCACGGAGTCGTTGTTTGGCTACACTCCAATCTGTTTTTCCGCCCTGTTTCTCAGGACGCACACAAATCTTTTTTATTTCAGTTCGCGCTTTGTGAACAAGCTGTTCATTTTCTCTCATGTATATAAAGCCGCGAGAAATAATGTCTGGAGAAGTAACAATTTCACCGGTTTCATGGTTGACTGTCACTATTATGACAAAGATTCCGTCCTGAGCCATCGCTTTGCGGTCTCGTAAAACAATATTTCCGACATCCCCTACGCCCAATCCGTCCACCATAACATAGGATGCTGGCACTCTCTTATTTGTAACATCGCCTCTGCCATTGCTAAATTCTACAACTTGGCCATCATCGGCGACAAGACAATGCTCTTCATCAACAATACCCATTTCCTGGGCAATTTGTGTGTGAAGCATTAGTTTGTGGCGTTCGCCGTGAACAGGAATAAAATACTTTGGCTTAATAAGAGCCAGCATCAATTTCAAATCTTCCTGATTAGCATGTCCGGAAGTATGGACATCCATCAATTTTTGATAAACAACTTTTGCTCCGGCACGGAACAAATTGTCCATCAGACTCGAAACACTTCTTTCATTGCCTGGAATTGGAGAGGAAGAGAGAATAACAAGGTCATCTTTCTTGATCTTGACTTGACGATGTTCACCAGTTGCAATCCGGGTCAAAGCAGCATTGTCCTCGCCTTGAGAGCCAGTGCAAACAATCACCATTTTCTCAGGCAGATATTTTTCAGCATCTTTGACATCAATAATTGTGTCTTTTGGTACAATAAGAGCCTCCAGCGAAATGGCAATTTCAGTAGTTTGGATCATACTTCGTCCGACAAAGGCAACTTTGCGGTTTAGTTTACTAGCTGTGTTTATTATCTGTTGAATACGGGAGATGAGAGTTGAGAAGGTCGAAACAATCAACCGTCCTTTGGCCTGCTCCATAATTTTGAACAGTGAATCCTCAATCTCTTTCTCTGAAACCGATACGCCCGGTTTTTCGATATTTGTTGAGTCAGAGAGCAATACAAGTGGTTTCTGCGCACCAATCATCGCCAAAGCAGAAAAGTCGGTTGGCCGTCCATCAGCAGGGGTATGATCAAATTTAAAGTCACCGGTCATAACTACAGTCCCCTCCGGAGTCTCAATTGAAAACCCCATTGCCTGAGGAATACTATGAGTCAATTTAAAAGCGGTTACTTTGAAGCAGCCGAGGTGCAGAGGCCCGTCTTCCGGCAAAAAAGATGCCAATTTAGCCCCTCTGTCCAATCCAAACTCTTCCAGCTTTCCCTTTAGGATACCAAGCGTTAAAGGAGCTGAATAAATAGTAGGAGAGCCGATTCTTTCATAGACATAAGGTATGGCGCCAATATGATCCAAATGACCATGAGTAAGAACAAGACCGCGTATTTTGTGCTTGTTTTGCTCCAAATAAGAGACATCCGGAATTACATAATCTACCCCAGGCATAGTTTCGTCAGGGAACATAAACCCCATATCAACGACCAAAATGTCGTTCTTATACTCTATAACAGTGCAGTTTTTGCCGCCTGTTTCCTCGGCACCACCAAGAGGTATAATCCGAAGCTTTGGCTCAATAAACATTTTTGATCGATTTGGATCGACCTGTTGAGCAGTAAAACGAGGTTCGTCTTTTCTGTCTTTAATAGCATTGTTTAAATGCTGCCTATGATTTGTGTTGTTTCTTCCTCTTGACCCCAAGAGATCATTTTTTAGGAGAGAACCTTTTGATGGTAATCTTCTGTCGCCCCCATTGTTTTGGGGGTTTGTTTTTGTAACTTTCTGTTCTCCGCCAAAGGCGGACTTTACTTCGTTTCGCATTTTTTCCTTTTTTAGTTCATTAATAATTTTTAATTTAAAATTTAAAGTTTAAAATTTAAATTCAATTTAAAAGTCTAAATGATAAATGTTTAAAACATTGTAAATTGAGATATTGAAAATTTATTTTAAATTGCCCAGAGGGTCCCAAAGGGAAAAATTGAAAATTTTAAATTAACTTTTGTTGTTGAATATTTTCGCTTTTTATTTTTTCAGCTTTTGATTTTTCTGCTGTAATCTTCTCCAATACGGCCGGTATTTTGTTGAAATCGTCAATCAGTGTTGACCTAAGTCCTCCATTATGCAGCGCAGCAGCAGGGTGATAGAGAGGAAAATAATATTTACCGTTTGGTCTTTTGAGCACTCGACCATGAAGGGCAGTGATCCCGCCCACCCCTGGTAAAAAGTTGGTGACGGCATGCTTGCCCATTGGTACAACCAGAATTGGATCTATTATCTCAAATTGTTTATCAAGAAAGTGTCTACAAGCGGCCTTCTCTGAGTCTTCCGGGTCGCGGTTTTCCGGGGGGCGGCATTTTACGGTATTAAGAATAAAAACATCGCTTCTTTTAAGATCAATATTTCCCAGCATTTCATCTAAAAACTTTCCGGCCTGCCCGCAAAACGGAATTCCGCTCTCATCCTCTTTTGCACCTGGAGCTTCACCGATAAACATAATTCGAGCGCGAGGGCTGCCTTCGCCTGGAACAGTTTTATTTCTGGTTTTTGAGAGTGGACAATCAAAACAATTTGCAATTTCTTGCCTAAGTTTGTCGAGTTCTTTCTCTTTTTCTTTGGATATTGCGTCCAAAGAACTCTCGGAATAGTCCATACCCTTTAAATCCTCTTAGAACAAACAAAAATATTGCCAGAAAATAGTACGATTTATCTTAAACTTAATTTCATTTTACACTTTTCTTCAAAACTTGTCAACTGCTGAATCCGTGAATCTAAAAACCTAAGCTTAATTTGTCATCCTGAATGAAATGAAGGATCTAGAGCTTGTGACTCGAGCTTGAAACACTATATTATTCGCTTCGCTAGAACTTGTCCTGAGCTTGTCGAAGGATTCTTCGCTCACGCTCAGAATGACACCTTGGGAGGTTTTTGGGTTCACGGTGTAAAAAGTAAACATTCATAGTCATTGCGAGCCTGATGTTCTTGAAAGGCGTGGCAATCTATATGAAAGATCGCCACGTCGCAAGCTTCACTCCTCGCGATGACGAAGAACGGTTACTCTCCTAACTGTGGACAAAAGACTAAAATTGTGCTAATTTGATGCGGATGTACAATGACCAAACGTGGAAAGGAAGTGGCACTTTGGAAACAAACATTACCGTTACGGTAAAAACTAGCTTTTGGCACTCCTATAAACCAGAAGTACCAAAAGATGGCGAAACGGAGATTTCCGGCACGATCGAAGTTCAGCTGAAAGGCGGTAACTACCAGTTTGGTTGGGAAAGGCCGTATGGAACAAAAGAGTCTATGCGTCTAGCCAACAATGACAACCTCGTATTTTTCCCTGGACATGAAGCAGAGGAGTTCGGAGGCTGGCTCGTAGCCTATTTCGCAGACTCAGTTGCCGTTGCGAGTCCTAGAGACTGGCACAAAATAGAAAACGGGTACAGAGACAGCAAGGGCGTTGGACGTGCGTTTGAAATGATTAAGAAAGTATCGACGATGAAATGCTTCGTCTCCTTAGACAATTCTGAGCTTAAAGCATTGACCGAATTCTGCGAGAAATACGGCACTAAAACAAAACTAGAAGAACTGATCGGGACAAGTAGCGAGAGGCTGGCATGCGGCCCTTATTGTCAGACACACGGCGGGGCCTGGCCGTCTGATTCTATACCGGATGATAACATCAAAAGACCAGTGCATGTCGATACCTGCGAAGTACATGGAGTTCGAAACTGCCAATCCTGTCATCAATAGGATGGCAAAAAGTACAATGGCCGGAAACCTTAGTAGGTTTCCGGCCATTTTTTAGTCTAATATCAGAACAAAGTTGAAATTATTTGATATAGAATATAGGACTTACGCAAAATTTTACTGTTCGAGGTTGAAAACCGAGAACTTCTCACTTTGTTCGAAGCATAAAATGTTAGTTCTATAGAATATCCTATTCTGACTTTTTTACCCTTGAAATCCCAATCCAGATTTTATCATCTCCTAGGCTGAATTCTTCCTCACCTTCAACTTCTGTTTTCGCATTTTTTATCGAATTGGCAAGAACCTCTTTTGTGATAATGTTCTCCATCTCTTTCATAACCAGATTTAGCGATTCGGAAGAGGTCTCATAAAACAGTTCCACTCTATCCTCTACCTGAAAATCAGTTTTTTTGCGCAATGATTGAATATTTCGAATAATATCCCTGGCTAATCCTTCTCTGCGAAGCTTTGGCGTAATATTTAAGTCAAGGAGAACAGTTTTATCCGATTTACCAGAATCGTTTCTGACCTCTTTAACATTAACTTCGTCCGCAATAATACTCTCATAATCCTGATCCAAAACAGGCCCAAAGTAAGTGAGTAGAAGTAAAGGCTGTCGGACTTTAATAGAAGCTTGTGCTCTGGCGGATAATCCAGCTTCAACAATCTCTCTTGCTTGAGCCATTTTTTCCAATACCGATTGGTCAAAAGCTGCATTCTGAGGATAATCGGCCAGGTGCACTGACTCTGGATCGCCTTCAACTTTCAGCCCTTTGAAAAGAAGTTCCGAGAAAAGCGGGGTCATGGGAGCTAAAACACGAGCAAGACCAGAGAGGACATAGTAGAGGGTTTCATAGGCACTCTCTTTGTCGGTATCATTCTCACTTTTCCAGAATCTTCTTCTGGATCGCCTCACATACCAGGTCGATAGCTCTGATATGAAGGAAATAACTAGATTGCTCGCTTTGTATGGATCGTAAGCGTCTAGAGAATCAATGACTTGATTGACCAGCTCATGATATTTGGCAATTATCCATTTGTCTAAAACATTACCGGATTTTATGTCACTTGTTGGCTTAAATTGATCTATGGAGGCATATGTCATAAAGAATGAATAGACATTCCACAAGGTCAGAAAAACATTTCTTGAGAGTGATACAACTTCTTTGTCGGAGAATAATTTTGGTTCGCCCGGTTGGTTTATTGAGAAAAAGAAATAGCGGATAACATCGGCGCCATATTTTTGGAAAGCTTCCTCTGGAGAGACAATGTTGCCGAGGGACTTTGACATTTTTTTGCCCTTTTCATCCAAAAGATGCCCGACTGAAATAACATTTTTGTATGGTGATTCCCCTTTTATGATTGTTGAAATAGCCAACATTGTATAGAACCAGCCGCGTGTTTGGTCCACAGCCTCGCAAATAAAATCGGCAGGGAACTGCTCGTTGAATTTTTCCTCGTTCTCAAAAGGCCGGTGGTATTGAGAAAATGGCATTGTACCGGAATCAAGCCAAACATCCATCACTTCCGGTGTTCTTTTCATCTTGCCACCGCATTCACAGTCAAATTCTATTTCGTCGATATAAGGCCGGTGAGGTTCAACGTTTGCCACCTCAGAAAGAGATGAAATAACTTTATATTTGCCGCATTTTGGGCATTCCCAAATAGGCAAAGGCGTCCCCCAATACCTGTCGCGGGAAATGGCCCAGTCGTTTATATTTTCAAGCCACTTGCCAAAACGGCCATGCTTCAAATATGCCGGGTTCCAGTTAATTTTGTCATTATTTTTAAGTAACGAGTCGCGCAAGGTGCTCATGGTAATATACCAAGAATCGCGTGCCAAATAGATAAGAGGGGTATCGCAACGCCAACAAAATGGGTAATCGTGAGCGACTTCTTCTGTTTTAAACAAAATATTTCTTTGTTCGATATCTTCCAATATTGCCTTGTCTGCCTTTTTGACAAATTGACCCTGGCCTGCTCCGACCAATTCGACTCCTTTGTCATCAACTGTTTTTAATACTTTGATTTTGTTTTTCTGATAGCCGTGGATATAGTCATCTTCGCCAAAAGCAGGGGCAATGTGGACAATACCCGTCCCCTCTTCATCAGAAACATAATCAGCAGAAATAATTTTGTATGCTAGCTCTCCGGCCTCAGACAGCTTCTCTCCCTCCGGGTAGATTGGCTCGTAATCTTGGCCATCCGTGGCATATTGTGCCAGTATTTCTTTTGTGCTTAAAGTTTTCAATATTTTAATATCGGCTCCCAAGACTTTTTCGGCCCTACTCTTGGAGATAATAAACTTTGTGTCTTCTTTTTCTACCAAAGCATATTCTATGCTGGGGCCAAAGGCTAAAGCAGCGTTGCCACCCAATGTCCATGGTGTCGTTGTCCAAACTAAAAAGTAAACATCCTCTTTGTTGGACTTCAATTTTATGTAGATCGACTCTTCTTTTACATTTTTGTAGCCTTGCGCAACTTCATGCGAGGAAAGTGCTGTTCCGCAACGGGAACAATATGGAACAACCTTGTGCCCTTTGTATAGCAAACCTTTTTTATCAATTTGAAAGATTATGTTCCAGACGCTCTCAATATATTTTGGGTCAAAGGTAATATAAGGATCATCCATATTTACCCAATAGGCCATCCTCTCAGTCATTTCTTCCCAATTTTCTTTATATTTCCAGACTGATTTCTTGCATAATTCATTAAACTTTTCAATCGATTTGATTTTGTCGCCAGGTACAATATTTTCGATTTGAGGCTTACCGGAAATACCAAGCTCCTTCTCTACTTGCAATTCAACTGGAAGTCCATGGGTATCCCATCCAGCCTTACGTTCAACATGGTAGCCCTGCATTGTTTTGTACCGGTTAAAAAGATCTTTAAAAGATCTGGCCTCAACGTGATGAAGCCCAGGCTTTCCGTTTGCAGTTGGAGGACCCTCATAGAAAACAAAGTCACCCTTCCGACTTTCTTTCTTGAGCGTTTTTGCAAAAATTTCTTCTTTCTTCCAAAAACTTAGTATTTTCTCTTCTTCAAGCGGCAAATTTAATTTTGGATCAATTTTTCTAAACATGAGACTCCAACTTGATTAAATAGGGCCCAGAATATCATTATTAGGACTTACGTTTTGATTATTGTGCGAGTGAAATAGGGGTTTCATCATATCGTCATTGCGAGAAGTGAAGCTTGCGACGCGGCAATCTTTAATAGATTGCTTCGCACGCCACACTCGCAATGACAGCGGGAAATGTTCAAACACGTAAATCCCTATCCTTTACTTTTTCTGCGAAACATCTTTCATTGAGAGGCCAATTCGTCCCTTGAAAGTGTCAACTTCTGTAACTTTGACCGTTACAATATCGCCAACTTTGAGAACATCCGAGACTTTTTCAATTCTTTTATCCGAGATTTGAGAGATGTGGATCATGCCGTCTAGTTTTGGAGTGATTTGCATGATGGCGCCAATTTCTTTTCCGCTCATCCGATCTTTTTTGATATCGATAATGGGGCCTGTAATAATTTCACCCGGTACAATATCGCGCGTCATGGATTTGATAATTGCGAGCGCCTTTTCACCCATTGCAGAGTCAATAGAGGCAACCATTACTGTGCCATCGTCTTCAATATCGATTGAAGTAAGCTCTTTGCCGCCGCATTCATCAATAATTTTTTTGATATTTTTGCCGCCAGGCCCAATAATATCACCAATTTTATCAGGATTAATTTTAATTGCTTCAATTTTTGGAGCATATTTGGAAATCACTTTTCTAGGCTCAGAAATTACTTTGAGCATCGCTCCAAGAATTTCCAATCGTCCGGTCTTGGCTTGGGCCAATGTGTCTTTGATAATATCCATTGAAAGGCCGGTAATCTTGGTATCCATTTGAATTGCGGTTACGCCGTCTTTTGTTCCTGCGACCTTGAAATCCATATCTCCGGCAAAATCTTCTAGACCCTGAAGATCGGAGAGAATTTTGTAAACAGAAATGTCTTCACCGGTAATAAGGCCCATGGCAATTCCGGAAACCGGTTTTTTGATTGGGACGCCAGCATCCATCAAGGATAGAGTTGAGCCGCAAGTAGCCGCCATAGAAGAGGAACCATTTGAAGAAAGAATTTCGGAAACTAATCTAATTGTATATGGGAAAGAATCGGAATCAGGAATCATTGGTTTTAAAGCTTTTTCAGCCAAATATCCGTGTCCTATTTCTCTTCTTCCTGCACCACGCATTGGTCTCACTTCTCCGGTAGAATAAGGCGGAAAGTTATAGTGATGCATAAATCTCTTGGTTGACTCGCCTTCCATTGTGTCGATAAGCTGTTCCATTCCTGGAGAGGCCAAGGTTGTAATAGTAAGAGCCTGGGTCTGACCCCTTGTAAAGAGAGCTGATCCGTGAGGTCTTGGCAAAATGCCGACTTCGATTCCGAGTGGTCTAATTTCGTCCATAGCGCGGCCATCGGGACGGATATTTTTCTTGAGAATTAAGTTGCGGACTTCTTTTTCAACTAGTTTAGCAAAAGCACTTTTAATTTCGACTTGTTTATAGTTTCCTTCCAAGGTCTGCAAGACTTCATTTTCGTGAATTTTGAGCTTGGCTTCTCTAGCTTCTTTGTCCATCTCCATCAGAGCTTCACCGATCTTTGATCCCATCATTGCCTTGACTTCTTCGTGAACTTTATTCTCAATAATTTCTTCTTTGGCTTCTTCACGTTTGTGATCTTCAGCAATTTTGTGTTGAATTTTGATAAGAGGTTGCATTGCTTTCATTGCCAATTCAATACCCTCAAAAACCTTTTCTTCCGAAACTTCGTTTGCCTCGGTTTCGATCATCATGACTCGCTCGCTCGTTGCAGCCAGAGTCAAATTTAAGTCAGAAACTTCAATTTCTTCCTCAGAAGGATTCAGCACAAATTTGTCTTTTATGAGCCCTACTCGCATTGCTGCAATAGGTCCTTTGTAAGGCGCACATGTTTGCATTAGGGCGGAAGAAGCAGCAATTGTGGCCATTGCATCAGGATCAACCGAACCATCGTAAGAGAGAACTGTGATCACGACCTGAACATCGTTTCTATAAGTTTTTGGAAATAAAGGACGCAAAGGCCGGTCAATTTTTCTAGCAGCCAAAATAGCTGAATCAGAAGGACGGCCTTCTCTTTTAATAAACCTGCTCCCAGAAATTTTACCAGCGGCGTAAAATCTCTCTTCAAAATCAACTAGAAGAGGAAAGAAATCAACTCCTTCTCGTGGTTCTTTCCCGACAACCGCGGTAGCCATAATAACAGTCTCGTTGCAGGTTGCAACAATTGAGCCTTCAGCCAATCCGGCCAGTTTTCCTGTCTCCAACTTAAGTTTTTTCCCAGCAAAATCCACCTCATAAGAATGAGTTGAAAATTCCATTTTCTTTATCATTTTTTTCCTTTCAATGGCAATGTATTGAGTACTATTTAGAATCGAGAGCTTAAAACAAATTGCTTTAAATTCTTAATTCTAAATCCTCCCGTTATGCCATTTTTTATTAGTTTTCAAGCGTATAAGCATGTACGAGATGGCTTATAAGCAAGTCAGCATTTAAGCGTATCAGCAATTTATATTCATACTGATTTGCTTACTGGCCGACCTGCTAACCTGCTTGTCCCTACCTGCTTACTTGCTTGCCAGCTAATTATTATTTTCTAAGGCCCAAATCAGCAATAAGCTTTATATACTCATCTGCTTTTGTATTCTTAAGATAATTAAGAAGCCTTCTTCTCTTGCCAACCATCATCAGAAGCCCGCGTCTGGAATCAAAATCTTTTTTGTGCTCTTTCAAATGCTTCGTTAACTCAGAAATTTTCTTTGTTAAAATTGCAATCTGAACTTCGGTTGAACCGGTATCTTCTTTGTGTGATTGATATTTTTTGATTAAATCTACTTTTCCGTTAGCTGCCTTTTTATTTGCTTTCGGAGCAGTTTTTGACTCAACCTTTTTTTCAATTTTCTTTTCTTCTGCCATAATGTTTTCGGCCAAGCCGCAGGGCGATCAATAGAATAACGAATTAATCTAATCACGAATTGATATTAGCAAATATTCGCCTGCCTGCCGGCAGGCAGGTGTGATTAGTTATTAGTTAAATTTGTTATCCTTTTGACGCGTGCTCCGCACGCCTGGTCTCTCCCTAAATTAATTATTATTTTTATGAACTTAGTATAGAATACAATAAAATTTCCATTTTCGCAAGAGACACGATCACGCGAATGCTCACTCGCCCGTGTGTCATCCCGACTGAAATGGAGGGATCTTCTCATGATGAACACTGTCTATCTGTAAGATTTCCCTGCCTGCCGGCAGGCAGGTCCGCCCTCAGACAAAGCTGAGGAGTCGAAATGACAGTATAGTTAGCGGTTACACAATATCTCTCCCTTTCACTGATGACCGCAAGTATCAAGCAATCTTTTTTTCGATATTGCTCTTTTTTTCACGTTGAAAATTTTTGATTTGATTTATGATTTTATCACCGCTTTCCTGTATAGTTGTCCCTGAAAGCTGAAATCCGGCCGCTGCAGTATGACCGCCTCCGCCAAACAAGGCTGCGATTTCTCTCACGTCGTGACTCGGGCTGGTTGCGCGAAGCGATCCATGAATATCGCCTCCCTGTTCGGACAAAAGAAGGGCAAATTCTACGCCTGAAGCCGTTTTTAGGAGTTCGTCAATTAAGCCGGAAGCTTCATCTTCGTTGGCCCCGGTTTCAAGATAGTCATTTTTAAAAACGGTCGACCAAACAAAAGAATACTCTTGTTCATCATGCAAATTGGAGAGAGCCCTTCCCCAAAGACGCAAAGTGGAAAAGGATTTTGTTTTGTAAATATTCTTTATAATTTCTTGTTGGCGACCACCGAGAGCAACAAGCTGTGCCGCAACGGTTAAAGATTTTGGAGTTGTATTTGTATTTTGAAACGAATTTGTGTCGGTGACAATGCCGGTTAGAAGGCTGGTAGCAATATTTTCATCAAAAAACTTTGGGTCTCCGGTTAATGATTCTATAATTGAAACCAGTATTTCAGCTGTCGAAGTGGCAGTCAAATCTACAAAGTTAATTTTGCCAAAATGATCGTTCCCGGCATGATGATCAATATTTACAACCGGAACTTCAAAAAATATGTCCGAATTTTCTTCATAAAGCTTACCAACTCGTTCAAGATCCGGGGAGTCCAACACTAAAATTGCATCAAAATTAAAACCACCCTTGGGAAAACTTACCAACTCTTTTGAAAACTGCCCTGCTTTAGGACTGATAACAATGTCAAGATGACCATCATGAACTTTGTACATTATTTTGTCGGCCGCGACTGCTTCTGTATTGAGAGAAATGACAAAGTCTCTGGCCCCAGTGAAGCCTGTTTCAATTTTATCTATGCCCGGAAGAAAAGCAAAAACTGACGGAATAATTTCGCTGCAAGCAATGATAACATTTTTTTCTAAACGTGAAAGCGTCAAATAGAGCGCGAGCATACTTCCAAGGGCATCGCCGTCAGGATTTTTATGGGTTAATATCAAAAAATTCTTCGAAGATCGAAGCATCTCTACAACTTGTTGTTTTGGAGTTAATTCCATTTTATGATAGTTATCAAGTTATAAAGTTATCAAGTTGAAAGTAATACAAATAATGAGCAAAAGACCGCCTTTATAACTTTGAAATTTTCTACTTTCAACTATTTCTGCGGACTCTCAGTTATAGCTGATCAAAAAGCTATTGTCAAGATCAAGGGCAGACAAGTTATCGCCTTTGTTTACGGACCACTATTATTATGATATACAAGTAGGGACGAAACAGCACGCAGAAAAAACGAGGCTGTCAGTAAGGGGGAGACAAATGCCAAGATCCAATGTTTTGGAAGCAATACAAAAATCTGGCTTGGTGGTGGTGGTAAACGGGGTAGACCCTAACGTCATCGAGGAATTATGCCAGTCTGGAGTCAAGATCTTTGAGCGCCGGTTTAAGAATGATACGTTTTACGCGACAGTTAAAGCAAAAATGAGTGAACTACGGTCAATCGTGGGAGAAGACTCTCTGGTCGGAGCAATTGGACTTAGAACTAGCGACCAAATAGTAGCATGTTCTGGTCCCTGCGACTTCTTCACTCCAGGATCAAATGGAGTAAGAGATGAACTCCTGAGGGGGTTGGTCAAAATCGGCTACTGCTTCGGCGCCGAAGATGTGTACCGGGACAATGAAGTAAAGCCCATGAGGCTCTATCGCTATCCTGGGAACTATTATGTGGAATACCTCGCCGGGCTTCTTGACAGCTTTGGTCATGGCCACAAGCTGATTGTCACGCCTCACAACATATGGGATGGCGGTAAGGAAATCTATCGTATGTTCGAGGCAGGAGCTTATGCCGTGGAGGTCAACGCTAAGGACATCGGTGCAAGGGTAGATTTTGCGATGCCTACCTCCATTAGCAAGATCGTGACCGATATCTTTAGCATGATTAAACAAGGTAAAGCCGCTTACGCACAACAAAGGCAGCAAGAATCAGAAGAAAAATAACAATAAAGAGCCGAGCCCTGACTTCCAATCTAGGAAAAGCAGGGCCAAAACAGAGTCATTAATTCCTATTAATTATTCTGTTTTTATTTATTAACAAACATAAACCAAGATAACCCATGATCCATAGTTTACATTTCCGTACATTTATGGTAAACTACTTATTAGTTTCATAGTAATTAAGGTAATCAATATGCCATTAACCAAATCAGCTATTAAAGCACTCAAAGTCTCACAGAGAAGAAAAGAAGAAAACGATTTAACAAGAGCAAAAATAAAAAGTGCCGTAAAAGGTGCCAAGATTAGCATTGCGAAACAAGGCAGTGACGTTGCCGAGAAAATCCAATCCCTTTATCGAGAACTCGATCTAGCCGCAAAAAAGAACGTAATTCACAAAAATAAAGCTTCTAGATTAAAGTCAAGAATAACCAAAACTGCTAACCAAACTGACAAGACAGCTGAGATTGTGAAGCCAGTCGCCAAAAAAGCAAAGAAATAGCCACTAGATTGATAAACTGTTGAACCTTGCCTACCGGCAGGCAGGTTGTTAAATTGTTTTTCATTATAGAAATCAAAACCACCCGTTATAACACGGGTGGTTTGTAGTCACATCTACGTCGGGCTACGCCCTGTCTCAAAGAGGAAGCTGGGGATTCTTAAATCGGATACGATCTTGATCGCGAATGTAGGTT